>Ga0190267_10000015_pt1 | contig 31337 bp, 31 predicted proteins | sample Popmic239T_FD_140332 | JGI IMG/M metagenome (GOLD analysis project Ga0190267, IMG submission 140332) | Populus adjacent soil microbial communities from riparian zone of Oak Creek, Arizona, USA - 239 T | ecosystem: Environmental > Terrestrial > Soil > Riparian zone | place: USA: Arizona... | reverse complement strand
GGGCGGATCCCGCTGGCCGAGTTGGAGGCCCTCGACGCCGACGCCGTGCTGGCCGACCTCAGCGACACCGAGGCCGTGCTGAAGCTGCTGCTCTGACTGCTCAGTGGGCAACGCACGCCGATGGTGTGCCAGAGTCTGCGGCCATGACGGGGGTGCGACACGACTGGACGGTGGACGAGATCGAGGAGCTGCTGGCGCGGCCCTTCCACGACCTGCTGGCCGAGGCGCACGAGGTGCACCGACAGCGCTTCGACCCGCACGTGGTCGAGGCCGCCATCCTGCTCTCGGTGAAGACCGGCGCCTGTCCTGAGGACTGCGCCTACTGCCCGCAATCGGCCCGGTGGAACACCGACCTCAAGCCGGAGCCGCTGCTGGCGGTGGACGAGATCGTGGCCTCAGCCCGCAACGCGCAGGCCAGCGGCGCCACCCGGTTCTGCATGGGCGCGGCCTGGCGGGCGCCGAACGACCGGCAGGTTGCCGAGGTCGCCGAAGCGGTCACGGCCGTCGGCGCCCTCGGCATGGAGACGTGCGTGACCCTCGGGATGCTCACGCCCGCCCAGGCCCAGCGGTTGGCCGACGCGGGCCTCGACTTCTACAACCACAACCTCGACACCTCGCCCGACTTCTACGGCGAGATCATCACCACCCGCACCTACCAGGACCGCCTCGACACGCTGGCCAACGTCCGGGACGCGGGCGTGAAGCTGTGCTGCGGCGGCATCGTCGGCATGGGCGAGTCGCGGCGTGACCGGGCCGGGCTGCTCGCCCAACTGGCCAACCTCGACCCCCATCCCGAAAGCGTCCCCATCAACCTGCTCGTGCAGGTGCCAGGCACGCCGCTGTTCGGCACGGCCGTGCTCGACCCGCTGGAGCTGGTCCGGACCATCGCGGCAGCCCGGCTGGTGATGCCCGAGTCGGTGGTCCGGCTGTCGGCGGGCCGCTCGCAGATGACCGACGAGCTCCAGGCCCTGTGCCTGCTCGCAGGGGCCAGCAGCATCTTCCTCGGGGACAAGCTCCTCACCACCCCGAACCCAGGGGACGACCACGACCGCGGCCTGCTCGACCGCCTCGACACCGCGGTGGCGACGCTGCCCTCCTGACCTGAGCCCGTCCGCGCCAGCGTTCTCGTCGCGCTGGCGAGCGCTATCCGCCCCTGAGCGCGACGAGTTCGCCGAGGGGCAGCGGTCGCTAGGGTCGTTGCCATGGCGAACTCCGAGAAGCCGTCCGTCACGATCCCCGATGGCGAGCCGCCCGCGGACCTCGAGATCGAGGACATCGAGGTCGGCGACGGCGACGAGGCCACGGCGGGCCGCAGTGTGGAGGTGCACTACGTCGGCGTCTCGTGGTCGACCGGCAAGCAGTTCGACGCCTCGTGGGACCGGGGCTCGCCATTCAGCTTCGGGCTCGGCCAGGGCCAGGTGATCCAGGGCTGGGACCAGGGCGTGGCCGGGATGAAGGTCGGCGGCCGGCGCAAGCTGACGATCCCGCCGCAGCTGGGCTATGGCGACCGCGGCGCAGGCGGCGTGATCAAGCCCGGCGAGACGCTGGTGTTCGTGGTCGACCTGCTCGGCGTGCGCTGACGACCACGCTGGCCCCGTCAGCCTTCGATCTTGACGGCCGGGCAGACCGGCGGGCACAGCATCAGGGGCTCAAGCACCTCGCGCACCACCGGCATCGGCTCGATGAAGACGCACTCCGGGTAGGGCCGGTTGTACGGGTGCTGGCACACCGCCGCGAAGATCGACGCTCCCATGGTCGGCTTGGTCGGACCGTCCACGTCAACCCGCACGACGGCCAAGTAGCAGGTCGCGTGGGGGTAGTGGGGCTGGTTCTCGCACGCACTGCCGCTCGCGCCGACCGCCGCCGTGTCCCCGTCGCGCTGCGGCATTGCCGCCACGCCCACGGTGACGCAATCGAAATGGGCGCCTCCGCTCCAGAAGTCGCACACCTGGACGCCATCGCCGACCAGCGTGCTGTGGCTGGCGAGCGGGTCGCCCAAGAACGAGATCCCTGGCATGTGCCTGACCTCCACCCGTTCGCCCGCCGCCTCCACGCAGACCACCTGGTGGTCGATCTGGTCCTCGACCGTGTTGGGGACCGGCGGCGGGAGCATCGAGTACGACGGCTCGGTCCCGACCCCTGCTCGCACGCCGCCGACCGATGGGGTGTACGTGGTGCACCCGGCCGCCGACGCTCCGCCGTTGAGCCCGGGAAGGGCGAACAGACCCGCTACGGCCATCACAAGCATTACAAGTTTGCGGCGCATGCACTCCAGTTCGAGGCGCGCCAGGGTCGCACCTGCCGTGGCACGATCCTCGGATGACCGCTGCCCTCGACAACCTCGTCGACGCGGCCGATGCCGCCCTGCGCGCCGGCGGCAGTGAGCGCACGATGGCCGAGGCGATGGCGCCCGCCATGGCCGCCTTGCTGGCCGACCCGGCTGCGATCCCCGACGATGCCAAGCAGCCGTACGAAGGCGCCGCCGTCGGCAACCTGCTCTACGCCGACCCCGACGGCCGGTTCCACATCCTCGCCGTGGTCTTCCCCGACGGCACCTCGTCGGGCGTGCACCACCACGGGTGCTGGGGCGTGATCGGCTACCTCGAGGGCGGCGACGAAGAGACCCGCTACGACGACGACCTCAACGAGGTGAGCCGCCGCCGGTGGCAGGAGGGCGACATCGCCTACCTGCTGCCCGACGAGGGCGAGGGCTGGCACCGGGTGCGCTGCATCGGCGGCGATGGCGACGGCGGCGGCAATGTCGGCTCCGGCCCGGCCAAAGCGGGCGTGTCGATCCACGTCCTGTGCCGCACGCCGGCCGAGCACCCCCACCGCTTCTACGACCGCGCCTCGGGCCGCATCCTCGACTTCCCGTTCGTCGAGGTAGCGCCCGGCCGCTGGCGGGCCGAGGTCGAGTGGCCCGACTGATCGCGGCCCTGGCCCTGGCCGCGGCCCCGGTCCTGCCCCACCCGCAGGGCCTGCCCGGCATCGTCCGACTCCACATCGACGGCGCCACCGTCACCGCCGAGTGGGTCCTGGCCGAAGACGACGAGGCCGCGTTGGCCGAGCACGCCCCGAACCGGCTCGACTACTTCCTCGCCAACTTCCGCATCGCCGGGTGCTCGCCCCAGGGCGACTACCGCTTCGACTGCGACCGCCCGCCGACCACCCTGCACGTCACCTCGACGCTGCTGCTCGACGTCGACACGGCCTACCGCACGCTCGTCACCGTCGACACCGGCCAGCGCACCGAGCGCCGCTTCCTCGGCAACGAGGCCACCACCGCCGCCGTCCCGATCACCGACGACGTCGGCCGGGCCGAGCGCATCGCCGACGAGCCGGTCACCGGCATGCCGTCGTTGGAGCGCCGCTTCGTCGGGCTGCTCGACGGGCCGCTGTCGCTGGGCGCGCTCGTGCTCGGCCTGGCCGGGGCGGTCGTCGTCGGGGCGGTGCACGCGCTCTCCCCTGGGCACGGCAAGTCGGTGGCGGCGGCCTACCTCGTCGGCGCCCACGGCCGGCCGCGACACGCCCTGCTCCTCGGCGGCATTGTCGCCGCTATGCACACCGGCAGCGTGCTGCTGCTGGGGCTCGGCACGTGGTACGCCACCGAGTCGGTCGAGCCGGGCCGGGTGCTCGACGGGCTGCAAGTGGTGACCGCGCTGTTGGTGCTCGGGATCGGGATGTACCTCGTGACGACCCGCACCCGTCACGAGCGCCACCACCGATCTGGGCACCACCACACGCACGGGGCGGCCGAGCAGGGGCGCGGGACGCCGTTCTCGCGCACGGGGCTGGTCGCGCTGGGGCTGTCGGGCGGACTGCTGCCGTCCCCCTCGGCGCTGGTCGTGCTGCTGGCCGGCCTCAGCGCGGGACGGGTTGGGCTCGCGTTGGCCCTGGTCGGCGCGTTCAGCATCGGGCTGGCCGGTGCCGTGGCGGTGGCCGGGATCGCGGTGCTGAAAGGGCGCGACCTCGTCGACCTCAGAGGGTCGCGCTGGCTGCCGGTGATCGCCGCCTATGCCGTGCTGCTGTCCGGCGTCGGCCTGACCGTCGCCGCCTTCGCCTGAGCCTGCCTTAGCGGCCCTCGCCCGACCCCATCACGCCGAGGTCGGTGCCCGCCTCGAGCATCACGTTCTGCACGTAGTCGCCCGCGCACCGGCCCAGCGACAGCGCCTCTTCGTAGTTGCCGAGGTCGCTGGCGTTGTTGGCGAAGCCGGCGCCCTGCGCCCCCGTCTCGTCGTACTGCTCGTACGGGATGAGGTAGCCGACGGTGTCGTTGGTCATGCCGAAGATCAACACGTTGCGGGTCTTCGACAGGTAGTCCTTGGTCGTCACCGCGATGGACGAGAAGATCTCGCCGGGGGCGGTGATGATCGTCAGGCTGTCGCCGGGATCGCCGCGGCCAGGGGCGCCGGGCACGCCGGGCCTGCCGATGCGGATGCCGGTCACCGACGAGTTGACGGTGAGCTCGGCCACGGTCGTGCAGCTCGGCCGGGGGATGCCGCTCTTGGCCGTCGTGACCGGGCCGCCGGGGCCGCTGTAGGGCGGCAGCAGGTCGCGCACGAACAGCCCGGCGCCGCGGCCGGCCAGCATGAACGTGTTCTCGCCGGGAATGGCAGCGGCCTTGCGGACGACGTCGATCGTGTTGTCGTTGAGGCGGTAGCCGCGGCCGAGGTCGTCGAGCACCACGGAGGCCAGGCCCTGGCCGAGGCCCTCGGTGCCGAAGCCGCGGTCGACGGTCTGGTCGCCGAGGCCGCCGGGGAACCACACCGCGGTCCCGCCCAGCTCGGTCTCCAAGCCGCGGGTCAGCGGGCCGACGAAGCCGCCGTGCAGCTCGGCGTTCGACACCCGCACGGTCGGGTGGGCGGCGAAGTTCACGATCGTGGCGACGGTCCGCTGCGCCTCGTTGGCCACCGCCGGCTTGAACGCCCGCACCCAGCCGAGCTCGTAGTCGGGCACCGCCCGAGTCGCGATGCGGCGGTCGACGTTGTAGGCCTTGGCGGGCGCCGCACCGGTCTCGAGCACGACCGTCTCCATGGTGGCGGCGGCGTCGACGAGGGCCTTGGTGACCGCGTCGCGGACCTGCTGGTAGTACCAGACCGGGGTCTGCGAGAGCGTGTCCGGGGCGGCGTGGGTGTGCGACGAGGCGATCAGGACGCCGTCGGCGCTGATCGGGTTGGCGCTGTCCTTGGTGAGCTCGGCCGCCCTGGCCCGGATGGCGTCGGCACCGCAGTCGGCGCAGACGTCGGCGGGGTAGCCGGCGAACCAGCCCACCGCGTCGAGGGTGGCGAACACGACGGTCTTCTCGCCGTTGCCGATGGCGACCGCCCGAACGAAGATGCCGTCGGGGTCGATGGTCGTGGCCCACCGGTGGTCGAAGGTGGCCAGGCACGCCTTGCCGTCGGCTGATCGGCGGGCCTGGGCCTGGACGTAGGTCGTGGTGTCGTTGCCGCAGGTGCCCTCGGGGATGTTGGGCAGCCACTTGGCCGGGTCGGGCGCGATCGAGACCTTGGCGGCGCCGGCGAGGAACTGGCCCGCGGGCAAGCGCTGGCCCGGCGTGACCGCCTCGACCAGGGCGACGTTGCCGCCCGCGTCGCCCGCCTTGTCGGCCCCTGCGCTGGTGGTGTTGGCCCCCGTGCCGCGGACGGGGTTGGTCGTGGACGGGACCGGGCCGACGCCGACGACGGCCCAGGCGGTTCCCAGCAGCACAGTCCCCGAGACGAGGCCGGCCGCGACAGAGCGAAAGATCTTGCGCACGGCTTGCACATTTCGCCGCCGCCGCCGCCCGGCCCTGCCCCCACGCCGTTCTTTGAACGCTCAGCCCGCCTGAGGCGGGCTGAGCGTTCAAAGTTCAGAAGGGCCTCCGGGCTGGTGGTCGGCCCACCACTTGTCGAGGCGGCGGAACGCCTCCTCCTCGCCGAGCGGGCCTTCTTCCAGCCGCAGTTCCAGCAGGTAGGCCAGCGCCTGGCCGACCAGCGGGCCGGGGCGGACGCCGAGGTGCTCCATGACCTGGCGGCCGTCGATGTCGGGTCGCAGCGACTCCAGCTCCTCGCGCTCGCGCAGCTCGGCAATGCGCTGTTCGAGCATGTCCATGCGCCGGGCCAGCTCGTCCGCCTTGCGACGGTTGCGGGTCGTGCAGTCGGCCCGGGTGAGCTGGTTGAGCTGGTCGAGCAGCGGCCCCGCGTCCCGGGCATACCGCCGCACCGCCGCGTCGGTCCAGCCGCCGTCGCCCTCGCTGTAACCGTGGAACCGCAGGTGCAATTCGACCAGCCGGGTCACCGCGTCGACGTCGTCGTTCGAGTACCGCAGCTCCTTCATGCGCTCCCTGGTCATGCGGGCGCCGACGACCTCGTGATGGTGGAACGACACGCCCGCGGGCCCGATGCGGCGGGTGCGCGGCTTGCCCACGTCGTGGAACAGCGCGGCCAGCCGCAGCAGCCGGTCCGGCGCGGCCCGCTCGACGACTGCGATCGTGTGGGCCAGGACGTCTTTGTGCCGGTGGATCGGGTCCTGCTCCAGGGCCAGGCCGGGCAGCTCGGGGATGAACTCGTCGGCCAGCCCGGTCTCCACCACGAACCACAGCCCGGGCCCCGGCCGCTCGACCACCATCAGCTTGTCGAGCTCGTCTCGAATCCGCTCCCGGGACACGATCTCCATCCGGGTATGCATCGCCTTGACCGCCTCAACCAGCGCGGGGTCGGGCTCCAGCTCGTAGCCGGCGATGAACCGGGCCGCCCGCAGCATCCGCAGCGGGTCGTCGCTGAACGACACCTCGGGCTCCAGCGGGGTGCGCAGGCGTTTGGCGGCGAGGTCGGTCAGGCCGCCGAAGGGGTCGATCAGCTCGGCGTCGGGCAGGCCCAGGGCCATGGCGTTGACGGTGAAGTCGCGCCGGCTCAGGTCGGCCTCGATGGCGTCGGCGAAGGCCACGTCTGGCTTGCGCGAATCGGGCGTGTAGACCTCGGCCCGGTGGGTCGTGATCTCCAGTTGCACGTCGCGCTTGAGGCAGCCGATCGTGCCGAACCGCTTCCCCTGCGTCCACACCGCGTCGGCCCAGCCGGAGACGATGCGCTCGATGTCGTCGGGCCTGGCGTCGGTGGTGAAGTCGAGATCCTTGCCGTCGCGAGCCACCCCGAGCAGCACATCTCGGACAACGCCGCCCACCAAATACAGCCGCTTCCCCTCTGCCGCGAACCGCTCGCCGATCTCCGCGGTGTCGGCCACCAGCCGCTGCAGCCGCTCGGGGATCACGATTCGGGACGTTAGCGGCGCATCACGCGCCGAAAGCCGGTACTAGTCACATCGGACGGTGAGAAAACCGCCCACTCGCGCTATCGAGTCAACCCTGGGGAGCACCGAAGCACTGTCACAGCGTGCGCGCCGGGCGCACGGGACGAAAAGGAAGCCCCCCAGTGAAGCTCCGCAAGATCGCAATCGTCACCGCAACCCTTCTGGCCGCCGCCGGCATCGCCGCCTCAAGCCCCGCCGGCGCCGCCACTTCGGGTGGCACGACGGTGACCTTCCAGCTCGCAGGCGCCGCCTCGCTCGCCATCTCGGTGCCGGGCAACCCCGCCGCCGTCAGCGGCAGCGTGACCACCGGCTCGACGGTGCCGGTCACCCTCGGCTCCACCACGGTCACCGACAACACCGGCTCGCTGCTCGGCTGGACGGTCACCGCGGACGCCACCGACCTGAGCGACGGCGCCGGCCACACGATCCCGAAGAACAACATGATCTGGCTCACCGGCTCGGTCACTGCCGGCGCAACCGGCCTGCTGACCGGCGTCTCGGCGGGCGGCGGCGGTGCCTTCGGCGCCACGCCGGTGCCGGTCGCCCTCTCGCTGGCCAACTTCGGCGGCGGCACCTACAGCTATCCGGCCACGGTGACCCTGACCGTCCCGGTCAACACCTTCGCCGCCACCTACTCGACGGTCATCACCCAGACGGTCGCCTGAACCAGCCCTGATCCACACCAAGCAGCACCGCCCCCTGGACACACCCCGCCTTCGGGCGGGGTGTGTCGCGTCCGCCGTTTGGTCACATTCCGTGGTCGCCGGCCGATGAATCCAGCCGTGACGCTCCTCCGCCGCATGTCGCTTGTCGTCGCTCTGCTGGCCGTGGTGCTGACGCCCACCTTCGCCGGCGCCCAGGCCCCGCCGCCAGGGACCGACCCCGGCATCGGGATCCGCCTGACCGAGGCGCCCGAGAACCGCCGCAACGACCCGCGGGCGACGCGCTACATCGTCGACCACGTCAAGGCGGGCACCACGTTCAGCCGGGGCATCGAGGTCACCAACGGCACCGACCGCGACGTCACCGTCAACCTCTACGCGGCGGCGGCCACCCTCCAGAACGGCGAGTTCATCCCGGCCAGCGGCCGGGCCGCCAACGAGCTCAGCGGCTGGACCAAGATCGAGCCCGCCGCGCTGACCATCGCCAAGGGCGGCCGGGCCAGGGCCACGGTGACGGTGGCGGTGCCGGGCGACGCCACCCCCGGCGAGCGGTACGCGGTCGCCTTGGCCGAACTGCCGCCTCCGCCGGGCCAAGGCCTGGTCGGGCTGGCGTCGCGGGTCGGGGTGCGGATGTACCTGTCGGTCGGCCCCGGCGACGAGCCCACCACCGACTTCGACCTCGAGACGTTCAAGCCGATCAACGAAGACGGCAAGCCGGGCGTGGCCATCCACTCGTGCAACACCGGCGGGCGGGCCCTCGACCTGGGCGGCTCGGTGAAGCTGGAGAAGGGGCCTGCGGGGATCTCGGCGGGGCCGTTCGCATCGTCCCAGCCGGCCACGTTCTCCCCCGGCCAGTGCGCGGACCTGAAGATCCTGCTCGACCCGCAACTGCCGCGGGGGCCGTGGGACGCCACCGCCACGTTGAAGTCGGGGGCCAGGGAAAAGACCGCCCAGGCCACGATCACCTTCCCCGAACCGGGCCAGGACGTCCCGCCGGTCAAGGCGGAGTCGGCCGGCACCAGCGACCGGCCGCTCGTCGCGGCAGGGGCGGTCGGGCTGTTCGTGCTCGTCGCTGCGGCCGCCTTCACCCTCTGGCGCCGTCGGCTCCGGGCCGCCGCGGCCGCCTAGCGCCTGACGACCCCCCGCCCCCGCTCTTTGGAGGACATAGCGAACCATTTTGGTGCGCTATGTCCTCCAGAGTCGCTAGGAGGTCGGGAGCAGGCCTGCCTGCTGCAAGGCGATGCGGAAGTCGTGCGGGTTCGACGCCGCCGCCATGGCGCTGCGCAGGTCGACCATGCCGTTTTTGTAGAGGTTGAACACGCTCTGGTCGAACGTCTGCATGCCGTAGTACTCGCCGTCGGCGATGATCTCCTCGATCGACTCGCCGGAGCCCGCGTTCGGGTCCACGATGCGGTCGAAGATCCGCCCGGTCATCACCAGCACCTCGACCGATGGCACCCGCCCCTTGCCGTCGGCCCGCTCCAGCAGCCGCTGCGACACCACGCCGCGCAGCGACGAGGCCAGCGTGAGCCGGACCTGCTTCTGCTGGTGCGGCGGGAAGAAGTCCACGATCCGGTTCACCGTCTCGACGGCGTTGGTCGTGTGCAGGGTCGACATGACGAGGTGGCCGGTCTCAGCCGCGGCCAACGCAGCCCACACGGTCTCGGGGTCGCGCATCTCGCCGATGAAGATCACGTCCGGGTCCTGGCGCAGCACCCGCTTCATCGCCATGGAGTAGTCGCGGGTGTCGGTGCCGATCTCCCGCTGGTTGACGATCGACTTCTTGTCCACATGGAGGACCTCGATCGGGTCCTCGATGGTGACGATGTTGACCGCCTTGGTGTCGTTGATGTGGTCGATCATCGCCGAGATGGTCGTGGTCTTCCCCGAGCCGGTCGGCCCGGTGACCAGCACCAGCCCACGCGGCTCCTCGGCCAAGCGGCGCACCACCGACGGCAGCCCCAGCGTCTCAAACGAGGGAATGCCAGGCAGCACCCGCCGGAACACGAGGCCAACCGAGCCCCGCTGGCGGAAGACATTCACCCGGAACCGGCCCAAACCGGGCAGCGACAGGGCGAAGTCGGCCTCGGCCGTCTCCACGAACTCGTCGGCCCTGTCCTTGGGGAGGATCTGGAACGCCATGCGCTCGGCGTCGGCCGGGGTGATCCGATCGAACGGCGCGGCGGTCAGGTGCCCGTCGACGCGGACATGCGGAGGGGACCCGACCTTGCAGTGCAAGTCCGAGCCACGTTGTTCGACGGTGTAGCGAAGAAGCTCGTTGAGGTCGAGCACGTCCTAGTTGTCGGCAAGGTCGCGGTCGACCCTGAGCCGCCGCACGCGATCGACCATGTCCCGGCCCGGCCCAGCGCCGGTCGGCACCTCCGGCTCCACCCGCTCCCCCGCCAGCGCGGCGACGCACGCGCCCGCCGACGCGGCCAGCGCGTCGAGGTCGTAGCCGCCCTCCAAGAACACGAGCCGGCGGCCCGCGGGCACCAGTGAGACCGCCCGCGTGGTCAGGTCGACGTAGTCCCCCGCCGACAGCCCCATCGACGTGAGCGGATCGGCCCGGTGGGCGTCGAACCCGGCCGACACGATGACCCACGTCGGCGCGAACGACTCGGCGAACGGCGCGATCACCTCCTCGAACGCGGCCCGGTACGCGTCGCCGGTCGACCGAGGCGGCAGCGGGAAGTTGATCGTCGTGGCCGCGTTCTCGTCCAACGCGCCGGTGCCCGGATACACCCCCGGCGCATATTCATGCAGCGACACGAATGCCACCCGGTCGTCGTTCCAGAAGATGTCCTGGGTGCCGTTGCCGTGGTGGGCGTCCCAGTCCACGATCAGCACCCGCTCGCCCCGATCGGCCAAGGCGGCGGCGGCCACCGCCACGTTGTTGAACAGGCAGAAGCCCATCGCCGTGGCGGGCCGGGCGTGGTGCCCAGGCGGGCGCACGGCCAAGAAGGCGGCGTCTGCATCCCCCGCGTCGAGCGAGGCCACCGCGGCCAGCCCGGAGCCCGCCGCGAACAGGGCCGCGTCCCACGACGCCGGCGACACGATCGTGTCCGGGTCGAGGGCGCCGCCGCCGGTGGCGCAGAAGCTCTCCAGCGCGGCGACATACCGCCCCGGGTGCACCCGCTCCAAGTCCGCCGGGGTGGCGCGCCATGGCTCCAACGGCACCAGCGCGTCCGACACGCCCGCGGCCCGCACCCCCGCCAGCACGGCGTCCAGCCGGGCAGGCCGCTCGGGATGGCCGTAACCCGTGTCGTGCTCCATGAACCGCGGCGAGGTCACCAACAGAACGGCCATCGAAAAGCAGGCTACGCCCCCAACCCGCCCCGACCGCCCCGACCGCCCCGCCTCGACCGCCCCGCACTCGACGTTCTGGTCGCGCTGGGTTGCGGTATTCGCAACTGAGCGCGACGAGAACGGGAGGGCGGTCGACTGGAGGGGGGCTCGACGGGAGGGGCGGTCGACAGGAAGGCGGCGCACCCCACCCCCTAGATTCGTCCGCGCCGTGACTGCCCAGGTCGACGTCATCCGCTGGGGCCCCGAGCGCGCCCGGACGAGTCCGTGGCGCGGTGACGGCACCATCGCCTACCTCACGCCGATCCCCGACTCCCCCGTCCCCAGCGCCGAGTTCGTGCGCCGCTGCGTCCGCCGGGTGGCCGAGCTCGGCTACCGCCGCATCGTGACCAGCGCCCTCACGCCGATCGAGCAGGAGGGCTTCCGCGCCGTCGGGTTCGAGGTCACCGAGCAGCTCCACCTCCTCGCCCACGACCTGCACACGCTGCCGCCGTCGCCCCGCATCAACGCCGTCCTGCGCAAGGCGACCGACGCCGACCGCCCCGCCGTCCTGGCCGTGGACGACGTCGCCTTCCCGCCCTTCTGGCAGTTGGGCGAGGCGGGCCTCGACGACGCCATCCACGCCACCCCCCGCACCCGCTTCCGGGTGGCGCGCCTGCCCGACGACCGGTCGGTCGCCGGCTATGCGGTCACCGGCCGCTCCGGGCACCGGGGGTTCCTCCAGCGCCTGGCCGTCCGGCCGGACCAGCGCCGGCAGGGCATCGCCCAGGCGCTCGTGCTCGACGGGCTTCGCTGGCTGCGGCGCTGGCGGGTCGACCGGGCCGTCGTCAACACCCAGCTCGACAACGCCGCCGCCCTCGCCCTGTACGAGCGGCTCGGATTCCGCCGCGAGCCGAACGGCCTGAGCGTGCTCACCCTCGGCCTCGACCAGTGAGGCGCCTCGCCGCCCTCGCCGCCGTCCTGGTGCTCGCCGCGCTGACCCCGCCCGCCGCCGCCCAAGCCCCGCCGCCGCCCGCAACGACGGGCAGCCTCAAGCTCGCCTCCCAGACCCCGTGGGTCGGCCCCGGCCAGGAGCTCGCCATCCGGGTCACGGCCACCACCGGCCAGCCGCCCGCCGACGTGGAGCTGGCGGTCAGCGTCTACCGCGCCGTCGGCAGCCGCTCGGAGTTCCTCAACACGCTCAAGGACCGGCTGCGGGGCACCCCGCTCACCACCATCGCCACACCGCTCAGCGAGCTGCAGCCTGACGCCGGGGGCGCGTACACGATCCGCCTTCCCGTGCAGGACCCGGCCCAGCCGGTCGACCGCACCCGCATCCGCCTGCGCGACGAAGGCGTCTACCCGGTGCGCGTCGAGCTGCGGGAGTCGGGCGGCGGCACATCGATCGCCCGTTTCGTGACCCACCTCGTCTATGCCGCGCCGCCCAAGGACAACGGCGTCGCGCTCGGCTTCTCGTGGATCATCCCGCTGGCCGCGCCGCCTGCCCTCCAGCCCGACGGCGAGCGCCGGCTCGACCCGGCCGCCACCACCCGCATCACCGGGGTGGCCCAGGCCCTCGTCGCCCAGCCCACCGTGCCGCTCACCTTGCGCCCGAACCCCGAGACCGTGCAGGCCCTCGACGCCGACACCGTCGAGCTGCTCAAAGACGCCGTCTCGCAGCGACAGGTCCTGGCCGGCCCGTACGTCCCGGTCCAGCCCGGCGCGTACGGGGGCGCAGGCAGCGAGTCCGAGTTCGCGGCCCAGCTCGACCACGGCGCCGACGTGCTGGCCGACGTCCTCGACGTGCGCACCGACACCCGCACCTGGGCCACCGACGAGCGGATCGACGAGGCCGCCGTCGAGCGCCTGCGGACCCAGCAGGTCGACCGCCTGGTCCTGCCCGAGCCCGCCTTCACGCCCGCCAACCTGCCGGTCACCCTGGCCCAGCCCTTCGAGCTGCAGACCCGCAGCACCCGCCGGCCCGCGGCCGCCGCCACCGACGTCGACCTCGAGTCGCACCTGCTCCCCCGCACCGACGAGCCCGACGACCCCGTGCTGCGCGCCCACACCCTCCTGGCCGACCTCGCCGTGGTGTACTTCGACCGCCCCGGCCGGCCCCGCGCCGTCGCCGCCCAGGCCCCGCGCCACTGGGCGGCCGAGCGGCCCTTCATCGACGCGGTGCTGACCGGCCTGGCCCAGAGCCCGATCGTGAAGGGCATCACCGTCGACCAGCTCTTCGAGGTCCCGGCCGCCACCACCGGCCGCACCACCCCGCTGACCCGCCGTCTGGCCGCCAACCCAGGCCCTGCCGCCCTCCCGTTCGGTGACATCCGCGAGGCCCGCAACCGGCTGGAGGGGTTCGGCTCGATGCTGGCCGCCGACAACCCGATCGACGACGAGCTCGAAGAGGTGCTGCTCGTGTCCCAGACGGCCGACGTGCGCGGCCGCCAGCGCACCGCCTACCTCAATGGCGTCGAGCGGCGGATCGACAACGAGCTCAAACAGCTCGCCGTGCCCCGCACCCGCACGATCACCCTGACCGCCCGCCGGGGCGAGATCCCGCTCACCATCCAGTGGACCGGCGACTACCCGATCAACCTGCGGGTCCGGGTCGCGTCGGACCGGCTCACCTTCCCGAACCACGACCCGGTCCGCGCCCTGAGCCTGTCGCGCCGCAACATCACCGAGCGCTTCGTGGTCGAGGCCCGCTCGTCGGGCGACTTCCCGCTGCGGGTCACGCTGGAGTCGCCGCAAGGGTCGCTGGTGCTGGCCCAGTCCCGCTTCACCGTGCGCTCCACCGCGGCGTCCGGTGTCGGGGTCGGCCTGTCGATCGGCGCGGGCGTGATCCTGTTCGCGTGGTGGGCCAGGCACCTGGCCCGCGGCCGGCGCAACAAGCGGCTGGTCCCTGCGTGACCGACGCCGCCGAGGACCGCCTCGGCCGCAACACCGCGGTCATGGCCGCGGGCACCGTGCTGTCCCGGCTCACCGGGTTCGGCCGCGTGCTCGCCCTGGCCTACGCGCTCGACTTCCGGCGCATGGCCGACTCGTACAACCTGGCCAACACCACGCCGAACATCGTCTACGAGCTCGTGCTCGGCGGCGTGCTCAGCGCGACCCTGATCCCCGTCTTCATCGACCAGCTCGCGGCCAAAGACGACGAGGACGCGGCCTGGCGCAACATCTCCGCCGTCATCACGCTGGCCGTCGCCGCGATGGTCGCGCTCGCGGTGCTGTTCGTCGTGCTGGCCCCGGCGATCATCCACGTCTACACGCTGGGCAACCAGACCGACTCGCTCGACGACCAGCGCGCCGTCGCCACCGCCCTGCTCCGCCTGTTCGCCCCGCAAGTCCTGCTGCTCGGCCTCATCGCCCTGTCCAGCGCGCTGCTCAACGTCCGCCGCCGGTTCGCGGCGCCGATGTGGTCGCCGATCCTGTTGAACCTCTGGACCATCGCGGTGCTGATCGCCTTCCCCCGCGTGGCCGACGACGTCAGCCTCGAAGCGGTCCGCCACGACACCGGCGCCCTGCTGTTCCTCGGCCTCGGCACGACCCTCGGCTACGCCGTGCAACTGCTCGCCGTCCTGCCGAGCATGCGCCGGGCCGGCATCCGGCTGCGCCCGACGTGGGACCCGCGCAACGAAAGCGTCCGCCTCATGTTGCGGCTCTCGTCGTGGACGGTCGGCGTCGTCGTCGCCAACCAGATCGCGTACTGGCTGATCCTCGTGCTGGCCAACGGCGAGGAGGGCGGCGTGTCCTCGTATCAGGCCGCGTTCTTGTTCTTCCAACTGCCCCACGCCATCTTGGCCGTGTCGATCATGACCGCCCTGATGCCGGACCTGTCCGAGCGCTGGGCGCGGGGCGACCGGGCCGGCTACCAAGGCAGGCTCAACGTGGGGATCAAGGCCACCGCGGTGGTGATGGTCCCGGCCGCGGTGTTCTACGTGCTCGCTGCCCACCCGCTCGTCCGGCTGGTGTTGCAGCACGGGGACCTCTCGCCGGAGAAGGCCAGGCTCACCGCCGACGTGCTGCGCCTGTTCGCGGTGGGGCTGCCCGGCTTCAGCCTGTACCTGCTGACGATGCGCGCCTACCAGGCCCGCAAGGACACCAAGTCGATGTTCTTCCTGTACGCGGGCGAGAACGCGCTGACCGTCGTCCTTGCCCTCGCGCTGTACCCGCCCCTCGGCGTGCAGGGCCTGGCCCTCGCGTACGCGGCGCCGTACACGCTGTTCGCCCTGATCGCCTTGCGCCGCTTGGACGTCCGGGTCGCTGACGCGTTGAGCACGCCCTTGTACGGTGTGCTTCCAAAGTCCTTCCGGAGGCGCGCTTCGTGATCAGCGGGTTCTTGCTGAAAGTGGTGATCGGCATCGCGCTGGTCGGCTTTGTGGCGGTGGAGGGCGGCTCGCCGCTCATCACCAGGGCCCAGGTCGACGGCGCCGCGCACGATGCGGCCACCGACGCCGCCGCCGAGTTCTTCCAGTCGCGCAATCCGGACAAGGCCAGGGCCGTGGCCGAGGAGATCGCGCTCAAAGAGGACACCGTCCTCGAGGCCTTCGAGATCGACGAGCAGGGCCTCGTCAAGCTCACCCTGTTCAAGCAGGCCCGGTCGTTGCTGTTGAAGAAGTGGAGTGCGACGAAGTCCTGGTACGAGATCAAGGTCTCAGCGACCGCCCAGAAGAAATAGAAATGAGGTTGTGATGGCCGGCATCCGCGTCGTGACTGACAGCGCGTGTGACCTCCCGCCGGACCTGGTGACCGAGTTGGGGATCGAGATCGTCCCGCTCACCATCCGTTTCGGGAACGAAGAACTGGTCGACCGCAGGGACCTGTCCCCCAAGGAGTTCTGGTCCCGCATGGCGACATCGCCGGTGCTGCCCGAGACGGCCGCGCCGTCCCCGGGCGCGTTCGAGGAGGCGTACCGCAACGCCAAGGCCGACGGCGCCGACGGCATCGTCTGCGTGACGCTGTCGGGCGCGCTGAGCGCCACCTACCAAGCGGCGGAACTGGCGGCCAAGTCGGTGGCCGACGACATCGCGGTGCGGGTGGTCGACTCCCGCACGGTGACGCTGGGCGAGGGCCTGATGGCGGTGGCCGCGGCCCGCGCCGCCAAGCAGGGCAAGGGCTTGGAGGACTGCGTCGGCGTGGCCGAGGACCTGGTCGGCAGGACCAAGGTCTACGGCGCCCTCGACACCATGGAGAGCCTGAAGAAGGGCGGCCGGGTCGGCTCGGCCCAGGCCCTCATCGGCTCGATGCTGTCGATCAAGCCGATCATCCAGATCACGGCCGACACCAACGGCCTGGTCGAGGCGGAGTCGAAGCAGCGGACCCACTCGAAGTCGCTGCGGTACCTCGTCGAGAAGGTGCGCGAGCACGGGCAGGTCGAGGACTTGGCCGTCATGCACGGCGACGCCAAAGACGTCGAGGAGCTGCTCGACCTGCTGGGCGCGGTGTACCCGCGTGACGAGATCCTGGTCGGCGACATCGGCCCGGTGATCGGCACGCATGGCGGTCCTGGGGTGATCGGGGTCGTGTTCCACGTCCCGCGCTGAGACCCTTCCGTTGACGCCCGACCGCGTGCTCGCGGGTCGTTACCGCCTGGTGCGGCCGATCGCACGCGGGGGAATGGCCGAGGTGTGGGAGGGGCGGGACGAGGTGCTCGCCCGGCCCGTCGCCATCAAGGTGCTGCACGCCCATCTGGCCAGGGACCCGGGCTTTGCCGAGCGCTTCCGGCGAGAGGCGGTGGCCGCGGCGCGCCTGGCGCATGCGAACATCGTGGCCACCTACGACGCGGGCACCGACGGCGACACCGCCTTCATCGTCATGGGGCTGGTGGGCGGCAACACGCTGCGCCACGCCATCGAGCAGGACGACATCCTGCCGCCCGCCGAGGCGATCAGGGTCGGGGTCGCGGTGGCCGACGCCCTCGACTGCGCCCACCGCAACGGCCTGATCCACCGGGACGTGAAGCCGGCCAACATCTTGCTGACCGACACCGGCCGGGTGCTGGTGGCCGACTTCGGCATCGCCAAGCTGGAGGCGGAGGCGGGCGGCGAGCTGACCCAGACCGGGGCCATCATCGGCACCGCCAAGTACCTCTCCCCCGAGCAGGTGGAGGGCCGCACGCCGGATGCCCGCTCGGACGTGTACTCACTCGGCGTCGTCCTCTACGAGATGCTCTGCGGACGCCCGCCGTTCGCGGCCGACACCGAACTGGCGACCGCGCTCCAGCACGTCAGCGGCGAGGTCCTGCCACCCCGGCGGCTGGTGGCGGGGATCCCGAAGCCGCTGGAGGCGGTGGTGCTGCGGGCGATGGCGCGCGACCCCGACGCCCGCTTCCAGTCGGCCGGCGCGGTGAAGGCGGCGCTGACCGCGATCGACCTCGACGCCGACGACGCCGAGCCGCTGATCACCCGCGAGCCAACCCCGCCGGACGGCGTCACCCCGGTCCCCCGGCGGGCCCGGGCGGGCTGGACGCCGGTGCTGGTCGTGGGCCTGTTGGCCGCCGCCGCGGTGGCCATCGCGGCCGTGCTGCTGCGTCCGGACGGGGGCCAGTCGCCGTCGCCGCCCGGCCCGGCCGCGCCCGCCGCGCAGCAGCTTCGCATCGCGCAGGCGACGTCGTTCGACCCCGAGGCCGACGGCGTGGAGAACCCCAGGCAGACCACGAACGTGCTGGACGGGGACCGCTCCACCGAGTGGCACAGCAACCGCTACGACGGGCCTGCATTCGCCGGGCTCAAAGACGGCCTCGGCCTGGTGTTCCGCCTGGACCGGCCGGTGCGGCTGGCCGAGCTCAAGGCGTTCTCGCCGATCCGGGGGTGGTCGGCGTCGGTGTACGTGGCCGCGGCGCCGGGCCAGACGCTGGCCGACTGGGGCGCGCCGGTCGCCCAGCGGGCCGAGATCGCGGGCGACGCCACCTTCGACCTGAGCGGGCGCCAGGGCGGCGCGGTGCTGTTGTGGATCACCGATCCGGGCCCGTCGCATCGGGCCGAGATCACCGACGTGACGCTGTCCGGCTCGTAACCTCGGCTGCATTCCGGATGAGGTCGACGAACGCGCGCTCGTGGCCGCGGCCCGAGACGGCGACCGGGGCGCCCTCGAGCAGCTCCTGCGCCGCCACTACGACCGCATCCACGCGGTCTGCCGCCGGCTGGCGGGCAATGACGCCGACGGCGCCGACGCCACCCAGGAGGCGATGATCGCCATCGTCCGCGGGCTGGGCCGCTTCGACGGCTCGTCCAAGTTCTCGACCTGGGCCTACCGGGTGGCGGTGAACAAGACCCTGGACGAGCTGCGCAAGCGGGCCCGGCGGCCGTCGATCGAGCTGTCGGCGGCCGAGGGGGTGGCAAGCGAGGCGGTGGACGCGGCGCTGCGGGCCGATGTCGACGCCGCCTTGCGCAAGCTCCCGGTCGAGTTCCGGGCCTGTGTGGTGCTGCGCGACCTGTGCGGGCTCGACTACGCCGAGATCGCCGAGGTGCTCGCCATTCCGCCCGGCACCGTGCGGTCGCGCATCGCCAGGGCCAGGGCCTCGTTGGTGCCGTTGCTCCAGCCGGGGAACCATGATCCTCGGACCGACCGTCCAACTGAGCAGACATGACCGAGTCCCCCCACCCCAGCGACGAGCAGCTCAGCGCGGCCATAGACGGCCTCGACGACGCCGCCGCGTCGCACGCCGCTTCCTGCAGCCGGTGCTCCTACCGGTTGGAGGCGATGCGCGAGGTGGCGGCGGTCGTCGGCACGCCGCCCCCCGTCGACGAGGTGCTGCGCGAGCGGGTGCTTGGCGCCGCGTTGCAGTTCGACGTCGACCCGCCCCTGGTGCTCGGGCGGCGGTCGGGGCCGCCGCTGGCATGGATCGCAGGCATCGCGGCGGCCTTGCTGCTGGCGGTGCTGGTGGTGCCGATGCTGGGCGGCGACGACGACCGCTCGTCGGGCTCGGGCCGGGACATGACCGCCGCGGACGGGCCGGCCGAGATGACCGACGGGGCGGCCAACAACCTGGGCTCGTTCGACGACTCGCAGGAGCTGGCCGACGTCGTGGGGTCGCTGATCGGCGACGCCAGCCGCACGCAGGAACTCGACGCGTCGGACGGCTCGGACTCGTCACCGGCTGCGCCGGCGGCGGGCGGGGCGGGCGAGTCCACCGGCGAGGGTGGGGCGGCGACGGGGTACTTCCAGTCCAGCGGACCCTGCGTGTCGACCGTCGAGAGCGAGTACGGCCAGGGGCTCGGGCCGATCGTGTACTCGGGGGTCCTCACCTGGAAAGACACGCCCGCGGTGGTGCTCGCCTATCAGATCGCCGGCGCCCAGGGTCCGCTCGACCACCGCGTGTTCGTCCTCGCCCGCGACGACTGCGCCCTCCTCACCGTCGTCTCCCTCTAACCGGCGGCGATTCCGCTTCTTTGAACGCTCAGCCCGCCAGGGGCGGGCCAGCCGTTCAAAGTTCGTCGGTGCGGGCGGGCGGGGGCCAGAGGGTGGGTTGGGGGCCGCGGGTTTGGCGGAGCCAGAGGGCGGCGGCCAGCGGGGCCACGTCCACGCCGACCCAGGCGCCGTCGGTCACGTAGGCCCAGTCGAAGCCCGACGAGATGTAGACCGCGTAGAGCATCCCAAGCCCCGGCAACGCCACCGCGGCCAACGCCAACGGCAGCGCGGGCAGCGGCTTGGCCAGGCTGAGGACGAGCTCCCCGATGACGAGGCCGAACAGCGCCCCCGAGACGTACGGGGTCCACCCGGCCATCTCGTACTCGCCGAGGATCAGCGCCCCCAAGGCGGTGGCCGCGGCCGCGACGACGGCAGCAACGAGTTGGCGCATGGGGCTGCGAGGGTAGTCTCCGACCCATGGGGACCCCCACTGCGCCCACTGGACCCGCCGCGCCGCCCGCACCGGCCCGTGACGACTGGTCGGCCCAGGCCGCCGACACGATCGACCGGGTCATCACCGGCCTCGGGGACAAGACCGCCCGGCCCCTCACGGCGGTGGCCGCCGGCATCGTCTACGGCCTCGTCGCCCTGGCCGCCCTGACCGCACTGCTGGTGCTGGTCTCGGTGGCGATGGTGCGGGTGGCAGTGAACTACCTCCCGATCGACCCGCACGAGCGGGCGGTCTGGATCGCCGAGGCGGGCGTGGGTGGAATCTTGACGCTGCTCGGCCTGTTGGTCTGGCGCACACGGCGGCCGAAAAAGTAAGGAGCACCGTGAGCAAGCCCCCCGTCCGGGACGTGATCATCATCGGGTCTGGCCCTGCCGGCCTGACTGCCGCGATCTACACGGCCCGGGCCAACCTCGATCCCCTCGTCATCGAAGGCGAGCCCTCGTCGTCCAGCGACCAGCCGGGCGGCCAGCTCATGCTGACGACCGAGGTCGAGAACTACCCCGGCTTCATCGAAGGGATCATGGGCCCCGAGCTGATGAGCAACTTCCGGGCCCAGGCGGCCCGGTTCGGGGCCGACTTCTTGACCCGCAAGGTCACCAAGGTCGACTTCTCGGAGCGCCCGTTCAAGGTCTGGATCGACGACGTGGAGATGCACGCCCGGTCGGTCATCGTCAGCACCGGGGCCAGGGCCCTGCTGCTCGACCTGCCCAACGAGGCCAGGCTGATGGGCTACGGCGTGTCGACCTGCGCCACCTGCGACGGCTTTTTCTTCCGCGGCAAGAACATCGCCGTGGTGGGTGGAGGCGACTCGGCCCTCGAAGAGGCGATCTTCCTCACCAAGTTCGCCGACAAGGTGACCTTGATCCACCGCCGCAAGGAGCTGCGGGCGTCGAAGATCATGCAGGACCGGGCCTTCCGCAACCCCAAGATCGAGTTCCTGTGGGACTCGGTGGTCGTCGACGTGCTCGGTGACACGACGGTCTCGGGCGTGCGGGTGCGCAACGTGGTCAGCGGCGAGGAGTTCGACCTGGGCGTGTCCGGGCTGTTCGTCGCCATCGGCCATGTGCCCAACACCGGCCTGTTCAAGGGCCAGTTGGACATGGACGAGAACGGCTATCTGATCACCGACGGCAAGTCGACCCGCACCAACGTCGAGGGCGTGTTCGCCTGCGGCGACGTGCAGGACCACACCTATCGCCAGGCGATCACCGCGGCCGGTTCCGGCTGCATGGCCGCCATCGACGCCGAGCGGTGGCTCGAATCCACCGGCGAGGCTGAGCACGAGATCGCCGAGACCCCTCGGAATTGGTAGCCGGCACCTGTTGTTGAACTGCTTTCGCCGGGTACGTGACCCGCAACCGCTGCTAGGAGGAAACCCGTGGCCGGGAACATCAGCACGCTGACCGACACTTCGTTCGATGAGCAGATCAAGGGCGCCGACGTCCCTGTCCTGGTCGACTTCTGGGCCGAGTGGTGCGGGCCGTGCAAGATGATCGCCCCTGTGCTCGAAGAGATCGCCAACGAAAACGCAGGGAAGATCCAGATCGCCAAGCTCAACGTCGACGAGAACCTCGAGATCTCGCGGCGCTTCGAGGTCATGAGCATCCCCACGCTGATCCTGTTCAAAGACGGCGAGCCGCAGCTGCGTCTCATCGGCGCCAAGGGCCAGCACCAGTTGCTGCAGGAGCTTCAGGCATTCCTGTAGAGGCCCTGCCGCTTCGAACGGGCGCGGCCGGCCCGGCCGTCCGCGATGTCCAGGAGCGGCTGGCCGCGCTCGGGTTCCCCTGCGCGGGCGACGAGCCGTCGGTGTACGGCCCGGCCACGGAAGCGGCAGTCCGCAGCTTTCAGGCCAAGCGCCGCCTGCGGGTCGACGGGATCTGCGGGCGCGAGACGTGGGCCGCGCTGGTAGAAGCTGGATACACGCTGGGCGACCGGCTCCTCTACCACCGTCGGCCGATGCTGCGGGGCGACGACGTGGCCGTGCTGCAACGGTTCCTCGGCTCGTTGGGGTTCGACGCGGGCCGCATCGACGGGATCCTCGGGCCTGGCACCGAACGGGCCCTGCGGGAGTTCCAGCGCAATACCGGGTTGACCGTCGACGGGGTGTGCGGGCCCGCGACCCTGCAGGCACTCCATCGGCTGACCGGCCGGTCCGACCGGGTGAAGGACACCGTGGTGGCGGCGGTGCGCGAGTCCGAGCTCCTGCGGCGGGGGCCGCGCACACTTGATGGGCGTCGTGTGATGATTTTGGAGCCGGGCGGGTTGCACGCGCTCGCCTCAGCCGTCGCTCGGGCCCTGGGACGGGCAGGGGCGATAGCCGATGTGTTTTCGCACCCCGATCCGTCAGAACAAGCCACAGCGGCCAATGCGGGGGCGGTCGCCGTGGCCGTCGCCCTCCAACTCGAACCTGAACGCGCTGGGTGCACGACCGCCTACTACATGCGGCCGGACTGGGAGAGTGCAGCCGGACGGCGGCTGGCCCAGCAACTGCAAGAAGTCGTGCCCGCGGTGCTCGGCGTCCCCGACGCCGGCGTGGTCGGCTTGACCCTGCCGGTGCTGCGCGAGACCCGGATGCCGGCGGTGTTGTGCGAGCTGGGCCCAGCCGCGCTGGTCGTCGAGCGCACGGCCGACGTGGCCGATGGAGTGGCCCATGCGCTGGCCCGGTGGGCGGCCAGCCCCTGCGCTGAATAACGGCGTGTCGGCGTAACGGTCAAGCGTCAGCGCGGGAGGGTTCCGCCGGGTTTGTCCAGTTCGCCCCGTCGTGAACCTCGCGCGAAGGTCACAGGTTTGTCCCCAGATTGGGGACAAAGCCTCGACTAGTTGTCGAGTGTCTGGCGGGGCGGGGGCGGCTCGGTGATCAGGGTGTAGAGCCGTTCAAGGTCTTCGAGGCCCGCGAACTCGATGACCATCTTGCCCCGCTTGCCGCCCATCTCGACCTTGACCCGGGTGTCGAGGTGCATCGACAGCAGCTCTTCGAGCTCGGCCAAGCCGGGTGGCGGCAGACGGCCGCCCTGAGCCGTGGTCGCTGCGTCCGGCGTCCCTGCCCCAGACGGCACCGCCGCGCCCAGCTCGTTGCGGGTCCTGACCGCCTCCTCCACCGCCCGCACGGACAGGCTCTCGGCGACGGCCCGCTTGGCCAGACTCTCCTGAAAGGCCCGGTCAGGGGTGCCAAGCAGGGCGCGGGCGTGGCCGGCGCTCAGGTGGTTCTCGGCTACCAGCCGCTGAATGGTGGGGGAAAGCTGGAAGAGGCGCAGCGTGTTGGTGATCGCCGCCCTGCTCTTGCCGACCCGGGCAGCCAGCTCGTCGTGGGTCAGGTTGAAGTCCTCGATGAGCTGCTGGTAGGCGGCGCCCTCCTCCAGCGGATTCAGGTCTTGGCGGTGGAGGTTCTCGACCACGGCCTGCTCAAGGCTGGCCGCGTCGGTGACGTCTTTGACCAGGGCGGGGATGGTCTGCAGTCCTGCCCGCTTGGCCGCCCGCCAGCGCCGCTCCCCCGCGATGAGCTCGAACGAGTCGTCGTCGAGCGGCCGGACGAGCACCGGCTGCAAAACGCCGAGTTCCCGCACGCTGGCGGTCAGATCGGCCAGCGACTCCTCGTCAAAGGCCTTGCGGGGCTGGAAGGTATTGGGACGGATACTGCCGATCGGCAGTTCCGCCAGCGCAGACGTGCGGTCTTCTCGTACCTCGGTCGGGATGAGGGCCCCGAGGCCCTTACCCAACCCGCTGCGGCGCGCCACCGCTTACCTCCTTGGCCAACTCGCGGTACGCGATGGCACCGCGAGAGGTGGGGTCGAACACGATGATGGTCTGCCAGAACGACGGGGCCACCGAGAGGCGGACGGTCCTGGGCACGATGTTGCGGCACACCTTCTCGCCGAAGTGCGAGCGGACCTCGCCCGCGACCTGCTCGGCCAGCTTGGTCCGGGCATCGAACATGGTGAGGATGATGGCGCTGACCTCGAGCGTGGGGTTGAGGTTGCCCTGGACCAGGCTCACGTTGCGCAAGAGCTGGCCCAAACCCTCGAGGGCGTAGTACTCGCACTGGATCGGCACCACGACCTCGGTGGCGGCGGCCAAGCCATTGACCGTGATCAGGCCAAGCGAGGGCGGGCAGTCGATCAGCGTGTAGTCGAAGTCGTCGCGCACCTCGGCGAGGGCCCGACGCAGCTTCAGCTCGCGGCTGAAGGCCGGGACCAGCTCGATCTCGGCGCCCGCCAAGTCGATGGTGGCGGGGACCACGAACAGGTTGCGCAAGCTGGTGGGCTCAATGCAGTCCTCGATCGGCGTGTCATGCATGATCACGTCGTAGACCGAGGCCTCCAGCGTGCGGGGGTTGATCCCGAGGCCGGTGGTGGCGTTGCCCTGGGGGTCGAGGTCGACCACCAGCACCCGGTAGCCCAGTTCGGCCAGGGCGGCGCCCAGGTTGACGGCGGTGGTGGTTTTGCCCACGCCGCCTTTCTGGTTGGCGATGGCCAGGATGCGGGGGATCGGGCGCACCAGCGGCGACACCTTGGCGGCGGGCGCGGCTGGCGGGGCCGGGTCGGGCTCAGGTTCTGATGCGGTGAGCACACTGGCCGCCTTGGCAACCACCTCCACCACCGACGCAGGCGTCTCCTCCTCGGGCGTTTGGGGCTCTGGCGCCCAATCTGCCGCTGAAACGGGCTCGGGGGGTGCCTCGGCGGGTGCTGGCTCGGGGTCGTTGGCGGTGGCGGCCTCCACCACCGCTGGTTCCGGCCCAGGCTCCGGTTCCGGCCCAGGCTCCGGTTCCGGCCCAGGCTCCGGTTCCGGCCCAGGCTCCGGTTCCGGCCCAGGCTCCGGTTCGCTGGCGGTGGCATCCACCGCGGCTGGTTCCGGCTCTCGCTCGGGCTCGGAGGCCGGTTCCGGCTCCGGGGTCGCCTCGGCAACGGCGGGGGAGTCGTCTTCTTCGGGAAGGGGGTCCGTTTCGTGGCGAAGGTCCGGCTCGGCGGGCGCTGGCTCGGCGGGCTCGCTCCCCCCGTCCCGCAGCCGTTCAAAGATGGCGCGTCCGCGCGACGTCAGGTCGTCGTCGTCTGAGAGGGCCACGCCCCCATCCTTCTCGGTGCGGGTGCCGAGGTCAAGGACCCATGTTTCACGTGAAACACCAGACCGCCCATCGACCGCGCCGACGTTTCACGTGAAACATCACCACAGCGGGCGCTTGCTCGGTATTCCCACCCGCCGGGGGTACATCTCGGGGCACACGGCGATCTGGCGCAGCACCTGATACCGGGCAATCCCGGTCAGAACGGCCTCCGTCGCCAGCCCCAGCGTCGCCACCGCCTCGGCCGGCCACCGGCTCGCACCCTCGGGCGGCTCTGAGACCACCAACAGCCCGCCCGGCCGCAACAGGGGGGCGGCACACTCAGCGGTCACCGGTGGGGGAGCGAACCCCCGGGCGACCACCCCGTCGAAGGCACCCCGGTGCTCCCGCCCGTACTCCTCAGCCCGAGCCCGGGCCACCTCGACCCGGTCATCCCACCCGAGCGCCGTCACCGCCTCGGCCAGGAAGGCCGTGCGGCGCTCCATGCTGTCCAGCAACACCACCCCTGACGAGGGCCACAGTTCGGCCAAAACCAAGCCCGGCACTCCCCCGCCGCTGCCCAGATCGACAAACCGCTCCGGCGGGGTGGCAAAGGCGGCCGCAAACCCTCGGGCGTGCTCGACGTGCGGTGCCACCGGCCCAGGACCCAGGAAGCCATACGCCCGAGCCTGCTCCAGTACGTCGGCCACGGTCGTCACGCCTGCCGACGTTACGCGAAACGGCCCGCCCTGAAGGGCGGGCCGCACCGGCAACCACGAAGCAGGGTCGCTCAGTCGGGCTGAATGACCACCCGGCGGCGGGGCTCTTCGCCCTGCGAAGACGTGGAGACCCCGTCGATGTCGTTCACCGTGTCGTGCACGACCTTGCGGTCGGCCGGAGACATCGGCTCCAGCACCTTGCGCACGCCACTTTCGATGACCTGCTCGGCGACCTGGCGGGTGAACCGCTCCAAGGCCTCCTTGCGCTTCTGGCGGTAGCCGGCCACGTCGACCAGCAGCCGCCCGTTGCGCCCGCCGGTCTGGCGCTGCACCACCGTGCGGGTGACCTCCTGCAGCGCCGACAGCGTGGCGCCCTTCGGGCCGATCAGCAGACCCAGGTCCTCGCCCTGGACGGCGACCTCCACGGTCTCCTCGTCGAGCTCGTTGACCGTCACCGTGCCCGTGGCGCCGAACTCTGCGAGCAGCCCCTCGAGGAACTCCTGGGCGACCGAGCCCTGTTCCGCCAGCGATACGTCCTCGCTCACCTTGTCTTCCTCTCGCTCACGCTCACGCTGCTGTTGCCTGCCGTTGCCCTCGCCGCTACCACTGCCGGCACCCCCGCCGCCCCGCCGACGACGACCGCCGTTGCCGCCCCCGGACGGCGCCTTGGGCGGCGCCGCGGCTGACGCGGGAGCCGCCGCAGGCCCGGATTCGGCCTTGGCCACCCGTTCGACCTGCGGTTTTGCCGCCCGCTCGCCGCCGCGGTCGCCGCCTCGGTCCCCACTCCGCTCGCCGCTGCCCTTCGGCTTGCGGCGCCGGTCCCGGCGGTCGTCTTTGGCCCGCGGCTTGGTCGGGCGCACCCGAGCTCGCACCCGGGCCTCGGCCCGGAGCCGCCCGAACAGGCCCAGCTTGGGCTCTTCCAAAACCTCGAACTCCGCGTCCTGCTCGTCCACACCGAGCTGGTCGAGCGCGCGGTCCTTCGCCTCTTCCACCGTCCGTCCGGTGGTCTCAACCCATTCCATGGTCCTAGCGCTTCTTCTTCTTCTTGTTGGCGGAGGGCCGGTTCTGCTGCGGCCGGTTCGGCTGGCCGTTCTCCGGCGCCGGCTCCTTGGTCACGTCTTTGGCCTTGGTGTCGATCGTCCCCCGGGTCTCCTTGGCCGCCGCATGGTGGCGCACGACGTGCGGGTCCCACCGGTACATCGCCTCTTGCTGGGCGATTCGAAACAGGGCCGAGGCCAGGAAGTAGAAGTTCACGCCCGCTTTGATCGAGAACGAGATGAACCCGAAGAAGATCGGCATGATCCGGGTCATCATCTGCGCCTGCGGGTTGGCCTGGGAGCCAGGGTTGCGCGAGGTCATCTGCTTGGTCTGGAAGTACTGCGTGGCGATGACCAGAGCTACCAGAATCAGGTAGGGGAGGGCCTTGCCGAAGCCACCGGCAGGTGGATCACTGGCAGATTTTGCCAAGTCGATGCCGAACGACATCATCTTGCCGCCGTCTTGGACCAAGGCGTCGTAGAGCGAGTCGCCTGGTGACAGGTACTTGGGCTGGGGGACGCCGCCTTCGCCCCGGGCGGTCAGCCCGGCGATGACGTTGTACATCACGATGAAGACCGGCATCTGGAGCAGCATCGGGATGCACCCGGCGACCGGGTTCACCTTGTGCTCTTTGTAGAACGCCATCATCTCTTCGTTGAGCTTCTGACGGTCGTTTTTGTGCTTGGCCTGGATCTTCTTGAGCTCAGGCTGGAGCCGCTGCATCTCCAGCATGTTGCGGGTGCTTTTGAGCGTCAGCGGCGACAGCACCAGCATCACGGTGAACGTGAGCATGGTGATGGCGAACGCGTACGACGGCACCAGCTCGTAGAAGAAGTTCAACAAGCCGGCGAGTGCTTGGAACACGTGCTACCTCATTCCGGGACAGGGTCGACGCCGTGCCCGCCCCAGGGATGGCAGCGGGAGATGCGGCGTGCGGTGAGCCACCCGCCCCGAAGCGCCCCATGGCGCTCGACGGCCTCGAGGCCGTAGTTGGAGCAGGTGGGCCAATAACGACAGGGGGAAGGCCGGCCCGCACGGGCGGCCTGGTACAGCAGGATCATGCGGCGAAGGGCGCGCGCGGCCACGTTCAGGTCCGGCCTCGAGGGGCCGTGACGGCCAAGAACGCTTCGCTCACTCTCGACTGCAACTCTCCGAACGACAGGGAGGCCGCCTCAGGGGCGACTCCCACCAGGTACGCGCCCGGAGCCAACTGGGGGGCCAACTCCGAGACCACCGTACGCAACCGACGACGAAGCCGGTTGCGCACGACAGCGCGACCCACCTTCCGGCCGATGGCATAGGCGACCTGCGGGGGGGCGGGGTGCGCTGCGGGGACAAACGTTACCGTGAACGGCCCCCGACGCACCCGTTGGCGCGACGCGCGCAGGCGGCGGAACGTCTCGCGGTCGCGGATGCGCCAGACCGTGCGGCCCGACGCGGCGCTTGCTAGGCCGACAGCTTGTGCCGGCCCTTGAGGCGGCGGGCCTTCAGGATGGCCCGGCCCGCGCGCGTCGACATCCGATGACGGAAGCCGTGGTTCTTGGCCCGCTTCCTGTTGTTCGGTTGGTACGTTCGCTTCACCCATGGCCTCCTCGGCAACGCAGCCGGTCCAGGCTACGGGGGCAAACGGCCTCTCGCAACCCCGAGGGGGCGGTGCTACCGTGCGAAGCCCGTGCCCCGCAGGGGCGCGACGGCCCTCCTTCCCCGGGGCCAAGTCCGACGAAAACTCGACGTGTGCACGCCCGGGGAGGTTCTCCACAGGTGTGGATCAGGCTGTGGACGACGCGACGTCCGGGGAGGCGGAACCGCTGGTGACGAACGCAGAGCGACTGTGGATTCTCTGCTCACAGGCCCTACGAACCCAGGTCACCGAGGCGACCTGGCGAGCGTGGTTCGAGGGCGTGACACCGGTTCGAGCTGACGACCGCACGCTCGTGCTCGGCGTGCCGAGCGGCCTGGCCAAAGAGCGCATCGAGGCCCGCTACCTCCCATTGATCCGAGATCTTTTGACCGACGCCACCGGGCTGGACATCACTGTCGACGTCGAAGTGCAAGCAGGCGCCGCGCCCAACGGCACGACCACCGACGACGACGTCGCCAGCCTGCTGAACCGGTCGGGCTGGGAGCAGGAGGCGGCATCGGCGCGGGCCGCGGCCACGTCGCATCCGAGCCCGAGCGCGCCGCCCCCGCCGCCGCCAGGGCGCGAGGAGGCCCCGCTCAACCCGCGCTACACCTTCGACGCCTTCGTCATCGGCGCGTCCAACCGCTTCGCCCACGCCGCCGCGCTGAGCGTGGCCGAGACGCCGGCCAAGTCGTACAACCCGCTGTTCATCCACGGCGAGGCGGGGCTGGGCAAGACCCACCTCCTGCACGCCATCGGGAACTACGTGCGGGAGAACTTCCCGGCCCGCCACGTGCGCTACGTCAGCACCGAGACGTTCATGAACGAGTTCGTCGACGCCATCCGCACGAACACCACGACTGCCTTCAAACGCCGCTACCGCGAGTGCGACGTCCTGCTGATCGACGACATCCAGTTCATGGAGAACAAGGAGGGCCTCCAGGAGGAGTTCTTCCACACGTTCAACTCGCTGTACGGGGCCCAGAAGCAGATCGTGATCACCTCCGACCGGCCGCCCAAGTCGATCGCCACCCTGGAAGACCGCCTCCGCAGCCGGTTCCTGTCGGGGCTGATCACCGACGTCCAGCCGCCCGAGCTGGAGACCCGCCTGGCCATCCTGCGCAAGAAGGCGGAGGGGGAGCGGGCCCAGGTGCCGGCCGACGTCTTGGAGTTCATCGCCACCCACGTGAAGGACAACATCCGCGAGCTCGAAGGCGCCTTTATCCGGGTCTCCGCCTTCGCCTCGCTGAACCGCGAGCCGCTCACCCGCGAGCTGGCCGAGAAGGTCCTGAGCGACATCATCGCCAACGACCAGCCCCGCCAGATCACGCCCAAGGTGATCCTCGACGCCACCGCCGACACCTTCGGCTTCCCGGTCGACGAGCTGATCGGCATGAGCAGGCGCCGGCCGCTGGTCACCGCCCGCCAGGTGGGCATGTACGTGTTCCGCGAGCTCACCGACTTCAGCTATCCCGCCATCGCCAGGGAGTTCGGCGGCCGGGACCACACGACGGTGATCCACGCGGTGGAGAAGGTCTCTGCGCTGATGAAGGAGCGCAGGCAGATCTACGACCAGGTCACCGAGCTGATCCACCGGATCAAAAGCGGTGGATGACCGTGTGTCGGGACGATGTGATTTCGGTGGACGGACCGGAGATGTCCACCGCGGCTCCCCGTTGTTGTTACACCCCTGTGGGAAGCTGGGGACACTGGTGGGACAGCAAAACCGCCCCCGACCTGCGGTGATGCGCACTTATCCCCAATCCACAGGCCTTACTACCGCTTCCCACTTTTTCTCTCTATCAAGTCAAAGAAAGGCGCTCCAGTGAAGTTCCGCTGCGAACGAGATGTCCTGGTCGAAGCGCTGGGCACGGCCCAACGGGCGGTGGCCAGTCGGGGCGGCGCGCTCCCCGTCCTGTCGGGGGTCCGGCTCGAGGTGTCGGGCGACACGCTGCACGTGGCTGGCTCGGACCTGGATCTCACCATTCAGGCGCAGACCACGGTGGCGGGGGAGGCCGACGGCGTCGTCGTGCTGCCTGCCCGTCTGGCCGCGGACATCGTGCGCTCGCTGGAGCCGGGCGCGGTGACGCTGGACGCAGGCGACGACGAGGTGCGAATCACATCGGGCCGGTCGAACTTCGCCGTCCGCCTGCTGCCCGCAGCCGACTTCCCCCGGCTTCCGGCGTCATCCGACAGCGATGCCGTCACGCTGGCCGCAGCGGACTTCCTGGAGGCTCTGCGCCAGGTCGTGCGGGCGGCGTCGGGCGACGATGCCAGGCCGATCCTGACCGGCGTCCTGATGAGCGCGGAGGAAGGCGGCCTGCGCCTGGTGGCCACGGACTCCTACCGGCTGGCGGTGCGGGACATGGAGGGCACCTCCGTGCTTCGTGAGGGCCAGAAGGTGCTGGTCCCGTCCAAGGCGCTGTCGGAGCTGCAGCGGCTGCTGGCGGGGGCCGAGTCGGTCACCCTGCGGCTGGCCGAGCACGACGTGACGTTCGAGGTCGGCGGGGTGCGCCTCACCAGCCGGCTGATCGAGGGCGAGTTCCCGAACTACCGCCAGCTCATCCCGTCGTCGTATCCCAACCGGCTGATCGTCGAGAAGGAGCCGCTGCTGGACGCGGTGCGCCGGGTGAAGCTGCTGGTCCGGGACGCCACCACGCCGGTGCGCATCGCCCTTCGGCCCGACGGCATCGAGCTGACCGTCATCACCACCGAGGTGGGCCAGGCCGTCGAGGACCTGGATGCCAAGTTCGAGGGCACCGAGATGACGGTGGCGTTCAACCCGCAGTACCTGATTGACGGCGTCGAGGCGGTGGGCGGGGACGAGATCCTG
>Ga0190267_10000014_pt1 | contig 32014 bp, 21 predicted proteins | sample Popmic239T_FD_140332 | JGI IMG/M metagenome (GOLD analysis project Ga0190267, IMG submission 140332) | Populus adjacent soil microbial communities from riparian zone of Oak Creek, Arizona, USA - 239 T | ecosystem: Environmental > Terrestrial > Soil > Riparian zone | place: USA: Arizona... | reverse complement strand
GACACCACAGCGGCAGCCCACCTTGCTCGGCCCACAGCAGCGTATCGGGCGCGTTCGGCAGCTGCATCGTGTCGGGCAGAAAGACGACGGGCGCCTCCAGCCCCTTGGCGCCGTGCACGGTCAGGATGCGCACGGCGTCGTCGTCGGCCTCGGGGAGCGATGCCTCGCGGGCCCGGGTGTCGTCGGCGGCCTGGCGCTCGGCCCAGGCCAGGAAGGCCCGCAGGGTGGTGCCGCCCGACTCCTCGAAGGCGCGGGCCTGGTCGACCACCCACCGGAGCCGGCGCCAGTGGTCTCGAGGGCGGCGGTGGGCGAAGGCCAGCTCCATGAGCTTGAGGTCCCGCACGGCCGTGTCGACGAGGGCAGACGGCGTGGTCCACCAGCGGCCGTCGTGCAGCTTGCGCAGCGTTTGCAAGGCGGCGACGACGGGGTGGTCCTGGCCGAGCGACTCGGGCGGCGTGGCGGTCACCGACCAGCGGCCGCCCGCTTGGCGATAGGCGAACAGGTCGTCGTCGCCGCAGGCCAGGGCGGGGGAGCGGAGGGCGGCCACCACCGCGACCTCGTCGGTGGGGTCGTCCACCGCCTGAAGCACGCTCAGCAGGTCCCGCACCTCCTGGGTCGACCAGACCAGCGACGCGCTCTCGACGCGGTACGCGATGTCGGCGTCCTCCAGCGCCGCTTCGAGCTGCGGCAGCGAGGTGCGGGTCGGCAAGAGGATGGCGATGTCGCTGAGGTTGGCGGCCCGCCCGTCGACCGGCCAGGCCTCGCGCACCACCCGCTCGACGGTGGCGGCGATGTCGGCCGCCTCGTGCTCCCTGATCTCGGCCACGCTGCCGGTGCGCTCGTCGCCGAGCAGGACGACCGGCGGCGGCGCGGCGGGGTGGGGGTCCCGGGCCGGGTCGAGCGGCTCGTAGGCGGCTTGGGCGCCTTCAGCCCCCTCGCCCATGAGGCTGGTGAAGACGTGGTTGACGAACTCGAGGATGCCGGGCACCGACCGGAAGTTGCGGGTCAGTTGCAGGGGCTCGTCGACCATGTGCTGGCGGACCCGCAGGAACAGCGAGATGTCGGCCCGGCGGAACCGGTAGATGGACTGCTTGGCATCGCCGACGAAGAACAGCCGGCCGGGTGCGGGGGCCAGCTCGTGCCACTCGGTGTGCTCGTCGTCGGGGTCGGCGGTGAGCAGGACGGCCAGTTCGATCTGGAGCGGGTCGGTGTCCTGGAACTCGTCGATCAGCAGGTGGGTGTAGCGCTGGGAGAGCGAGCGGCGGACGTCGGGGTGGGCGCGGAGCAGGTCGCGGGCGCGCACGAGCAGGTCGTGGAAGGCGAGCCTGCCCACGCGGGCGCGCTCGGCGGCGCCGTGGCGGGTGAACTCGGCGACGGCACCGAGCAGGGCGGCCAGCACCTCCTGGCGGACGGTGTCGAGCAGGGCCTGCTTGGCCTCGTGGGCCTCCAGGCAGGCGGCCTTGACGTCGTCGGTTGGGCAGGCCCAGTTCTCCTGCTTGCCGTAGGCGAAGGTGAGCCGTTCCGGGAGGGTGGCGACGTGGTGGAGCAGCTCGACCTCGGATCGCCCGGCCGCGTCGGCCAGGCGGCGGGCCCAGTCGCCCAGCTTGGCCACGTGGCGGCTGAGGCGGTCGTCCTCGTCGCGGCACTGGACGGCGAAGCCGGCCGCCCGCTCCATGGCCGCGATCAGCGGCTGCGGGTCGACCGGCGTGAGATCGGCCGGGCTGGGGAAGACGGCCTCGGCCAGCCGGTCGTCGTGGTCGGCCATGGCCTGGGCCACGTCTCGGAGGGCGTCGAGGCGGAGGTCGGTGGCGAAGCCGCGCAGGAGGGCGTGCTCGTACGCGGGGTCGTCGAGGAGGCGGTCGACGAACTGGGCCCAGCGCTCGTCGAACTCGATCGACGCCTGGATCTCGTCGAGCACCTCGAAGGCCGGGGGCAGGCCTGCTTCGAGGGGGTGCTCGGCGAGCAGGCGCTGGGCGAAGGCGTGCAGGGTGGAGATGGCGGCCTCATCGACCGCCGCCACGGCCTCTGCGGCGATCCTGTCCTCGCGGGCGGCCGCGTCCAGCGCGGTCCTGATCCGCTCGCGCAGCTCGGCGGCGGCGGCCTCGGTGAAGGTGATCGCCGCGATGCCGCGCATGTCGACACCGCTCTCCACCAAGGCGAGGATGCGGCCCACCAGCGCGGTGGTCTTGCCGGTGCCCGCGCCCGCTTCCACGAACAACGTGTCGGCCAGGCGGGTGGCGACAGCGTGGCGGGCGAGTTCGTCAGCCATCGCCTGCCTCCTCGTTTTGGGACCCGTCTTGGGGCACGCCCGGCTCGGCCAAGGCGACGTACGACGACAGCGCCGGCGCGGTCCGCTTGCGCTCCCACTGCCGGCCGCGGTCGCGTTGGCAGAGCCGGTCGTAGTCGCACCAGGCGCAGTTCTTGTAGGTCTGGCGGTCGACCTCGCCGGGCCGGGCGGGGAACACCCCTGCGGAGATGCCGTCGGCGATCACGGTGAGCACCTCGCGCAGCCGTTCCAGCACCCGCTCGTCGACCCGGTACCCGATGCTCTCGAACCGGCCCCGCTCCGACGTGAACCAGTACCGCGCGTGGACGGGTCCGTCAGCCGGGTGGCGGTCGGCCGCGGCCAGTGCGTAGAGCGGGAGCTGGAGGCGCCGGCCCTTGTCGACCGGGTCCTGCTCGCCGTTGCGCTTGAGCTCTTCGTACTCGCGGGAGCCGCCGGTCTTGTAGTCGGTGACGACGAGGTCGGTGGTGTCCGGGTCGACATCGACGCGGTCGGCCGAGCCGCGGAAGCGCAGCTCCCGCCCGTCCGGCAGGGCGACCACGACGGGGGCCTGGTCCTCCATGCCGAAGACGAGCTCGGCGGCCAGCGGGGTGAGGCGGTCCTCGTCGTGGAAGCGGCGCAGCTCGCGCAGCAGCAGCTCCCGCTCGTACCGCCAGAACAGGGGCTTGCCGGTGAGGCCGCGGGCCTCGATCTCGGCGAAGGCGTCGTGGGCGATGGCGAGCAGGCGGGCGAGGTCGCGGGGGTGGCCGTCGAGCAGGGTGAGCACGTACCGCTCGAGGATCGTGTGGACCAGGGTGCCTTTGTCGAGCGGGCGGAGGCGCAGGATCTCCTCGGGCTTGTCGGTGGCGGCCACCCGCAGGACCTGGCGGAGCAGATACCGCATCGGGCAGGTGGCGTAGACCTCCAGGCTCGTCGGCGACGACACCGCGCCGAGCCCGGCCGCGGCGCTGGCATCCGCACCGACGAGACCGTCGAAGCGGGTGAGGCGCGCGCTCGCTCGGGCCTCCACGATCTCGAAGCCGATGGCCAGCCGGGAGTGGACGGTGGTGAGGTAGTGGTCTCGGGGGGCGCCGCCCGCCCGCTGCCAGTGGGCCAGCTCGGCCAGGTCGTAGTCGGTGAGCGAGGCGGGCGGCCCGAGTGCTCCCGCCACGCCGGCGTCGAACGACTCGACGACGGTGGTCGGCGCGTCCAGATCGGCCAGCCAGCGCGACGGCTGGCGCTCGCGGCCACGTCGGGGATCGAACCGGGGCCACAACAGGACGCGCTCGTTGGCTGCGGCCAGCGCGGCGAGGACGGCTTCGTGATCGTCGGCGACTGCGTCACGGTCGTCCTCGGCGGGGAGCAGGCCGGTGCGGCGGTCGGGCGCGGGCAGGGTGCCTTCGGCGAGCCCGAGCACGAACACGGTCTCGAAATCGGTGGCCCTGGCCGCGTTGAGCGAGGCCACGAACACGCCGTCGCCGAAGGTGCCGAGCCGGCCGGCTGTGCCTTCGAGCTCCTGTTCCAGGGCGCGGGTGAACAGGCTCAACTCGATGGGCTCGCGGTCGATCTCGGCCAGCGCGGCCAGCCGTCCGAGCACGGCGGCGACGTGGCGCCAGCCCTCCTGCTCCTGCTCCGGCCAGCGGGTGTGGGCGGCCTCCCCGCCGACGGCCCGGTGGAGCAGGCGCTCGGCCCAGGTGCTGTACTCGGCCCACGTCGCCGATGGCGGCGGCGCGGCCGCCGCGATGAGGTCGGCCATGAAGCGGTGCAGCTCGTCGGCCTGCTCGATGTTCCGCTCGATCGACTCGCGGCTGCGATGGGCGTCGTCGTCGTCCACCTGGGCCAACTGCTCGGCCTGCGACGCGGCGAAGACGGCGAGGCGCTCCTGCCACTGCTCGACGCCTTCGACCACGCCCGCCTTGCGGCTGACCCTGTCCCACGCCGCCGACTTCACGGGCTTGCCGTTGCCGTCGAGGATCGGCGCCGACGACAGCCACGCCACCACGTCCTCGCGCCGCCACCCGCACTCCGGAAGCCGGAGCAGGCCGAGCAGGGCGACGCCCGCGACCGACTCCCTGAGCCTGCGGATGCCCGGGCCGGCTGCCGGGATGCCGGCCGCCGCGAGGTGCTGGGTGATGAGCAATGCGTAGGGGTCGGCGGCTGGATAGAGGATCGCCATGCGGTGCAAGGGCGCGCCTCGGCTGAGCCGTTCCATGACACCTCGCACCGCGGCGCGCACCTCTTGGTCGGGGTCGGGCGCGCTGACCATGGCGTCGGCAGGCAGTGGCGCGGCGCGGTCGAGGAGTGCGTCGATGACGGTGACGTTGTCGCCGAGCGCGTCGAGCAGCGCCTGTTCGGCCGCGTTGAGCCGGCGCGGGGCGTACACCACGACGTGGCCGACGTCGCCCAAGGCGGTCGTGTCGCCGGACCGGACCGCGGCCGCGGCGGCGGCGAGGAGATCGGCGTCGTCGTACCAGTCAGGGGCGAGCTGGTTGCGCACGGCCCGAATCAGGCGGACGACGTCTTCGGTCCGTTCGCTGTGCCTGGCCATGGCGTCGAGCGCAGGCGGGCTGAGGGCGCGCAGGTCCTTGTACGCCCGGACGAGGGCGCGTTCGGTGGCAGGGTGGCCGGCGACCTCTTTGAAGATGCCGGGGCTGGCGGCCAGGGCCCGGCGCACGGCGTGGGCGAGCACGGCGGGGGAGAGCGGGCGGCGGCCGGCCCGGGCCAGGGCGGCGGCGCCGAGGAGCTCGGCCAGGCGGGCCAGGACGAGGAAGCCGACGTTGACCAGGCCGGGCGGGACGGCGGCCAGGCGGCGGCGCAGGGAGAGGGCGGCGTAGTTGGACGGGACGACGACCGTGACCGGGGCGAGCGGGTCCGCCTCCTTGCGCGCCGCGATCACCTCGTGGAGGAGGCGGGCGGCGGCGGGGCCGGCGGGGGCGGACAGGTCGTTCGACATCGGGTCCCACCATAAACAGCGGGTGTGACAACAACGTGCGAGCTGGGCGAGACGGCCCGCTCGTGAAAAGTACGACGAACGAGTTGTACAACGCTAGAGTCGTACATATGACGCGCTCGATGCTGCCCGGCGTTGTTCCACAACGAGTGAACCCCGGCGGCAACCTCCCGCCGCACGAGGTCATCGGGCGTGACGAGTTCATCGCGGAGATGTGGGAGACCTTGCAGCGCCAGAGCATCGTGCTGACGGCTGAGCGCCGCATTGGCAAGACGAGCATCGTCAAGAAGATGCGGGCCGAACCCCGCGACGGCGTGGGCGCCCTCTATCGGAGCTTCGAGCACGTTCGCTCGCGGTCGGAGTTCGTGGACCTGCTCCTCGCGGATATTCGAGGTGACGTGCCGTACCTCATGAGCGCCCGCCGAAAGGTCAAAGGTGTCCTTCGGGACATGGGGGTGCGCTTCGACTACGGGCCGGTGCAGGCCGAGCTGCCGCTTCGCGACGACTGGAAGGAGGTCATCCTCAAGGTGTTCGCAGCACTCGGCGACGCCGGGCCGATCGTGTTCTTGTGGGACGAGGTTCCGGTGATGATCGGTGCCGTGGCTGAGAACGAGGGCGCCGATGCCGCGCACGAGTTGCTGGACGTGCTGCGGGTCGTGCGTCAGACCTGCGACCAAGCCCGCATGGTCTTCACGGGATCAATCGGCTTGCACCACGTCGTGGCGGGCATCCAGCCAGTGTCCTACTCGCGGGCGCCGGTCAACGACATGCGGCCGATGGTGCTCGGCGCGCTGAGCCTTGATGACGCCGTCCGGTTGACCCGAAACCTGTTCGCAGGGGAAGGGGTACGCGTGGCCAGCGATTCAACCGTGGCCGAAGCCGTCGCCGCGGTGACGAGTTGCATTCCGTTCTACGTGCAGCACGTCGTGAAGGAACTCTCGCTTCACGGCGGCCGGGTCTTCGGTGTCGCGGACGTTGAGCGGGTCGTCGCCGATGCTCTTCGAAGCCCGGTCGACCCCTGGGACGTGCGCCAGTATCGACATCGGATCGACAAGTACTACACCTCGCACCGGAGGCTGACCTTGGCCGTCCTTGACGCACTCGCGGTAGCGACCGCGGCCTTGGCGCTGGACGACATCCTCAACCGGGTGCGGTCAGCGATGGATGCGGACGCCGAGGACGTGCGAAGGCTGCTGGAACTGCTGCAACTCGACCACTACATCGAGAAGACGCCAGACGGCTATCGGTTCGCGTTCGGGATCGTGGGGCGGGCCTGGCGCGTGCAACGGGATCTGGCATGACCACGCCCGCCGCTGGGACCCATCCCCTGGTCACGTTCACCCCGAGCGCAATGTCGCCGGAGGTGCTTGAGGCGATCTTCGTCAAGCGCGAGCCATTGGCCAAGCGGATTGTGTCGAGCATCAAGACCAGCGCCGGCTCGAGCTCGAAACAGCATTGGCTGCTGGTGGGGCCGCGAGGCATCGGCAAGACCCACCTGATCTCGCTCGTCTACCACCGGGTCACCAAGGCCAAGGCGCTCCGCAAGAAGCTCGTGGTGGCGTGGCTTCGCGAGGAGGCATGGGAGGTCGCTTCGTACCTCAATCTCTTGGAGGCGGTGCTCCGTGCGGTGGCCGAGGACCAAGGAGGCGACACCGCAGCCCTCATCGACTCGGCGCTGGACTCGTTCCTCGACCTGCCGCCGGGTCCTGCGGAGCGGGCCGCCGAAGACCTGCTGCGGCGCATCGTCGGGACCCGGACGCTGCTGTTGATCGCAGAGAACCTCGACGAGCTGTTCCAAGGGCTCGGGCCTTCTGGCCAGCGCTCGCTGCGGTCGCTGGTCGAGAACACGGATCAGGTCGTGATCCTGGCGACAACGCCGAGCTTGTTCACGGGGGTGTCCTCGCACGCGCAGCCGTTCTACGGGTTGTTCACGGTCGAACACCTGCATGAGCTTGAGCTCGCCGAGGCGCGGGATCTCCTGGGACGGGTCGCGGAGTTGCGAGGCGACACCAAGCTTGCGGAGTTCCTGTCCACGCCGACGGCGGAGGCGCGGCTGCGGGTCATCTCAGAGTTGGCTGGTGGGCATCCGCGCATCTGGGTGCTGTTTGCGAACTGCCTGTCCATCGAGTTGCTCGACGAGTTGGTGCCGCTGTTCGTGAAGATGCTCGACGACCTGACGCCGTACTACCAGGAGCGGATGCGACTGCTGCCGCCGCAACAGCGGCGGATCGTGACCTATTTGGCCGACGTGGCGGGCGCGCCACCGGTGAAGGAGATCGCACGGGCCTGTCGACTGGAGCAGCGCTCGGCCGCGAAGTTGTTGGGGGACTTGGAGGCGAAGGGGTTCGTCCGGCGCGCCGAAGAGCTGTCCGTGCCGACGACAGGCGACCGCCGGCTCACGGCGTATGAGCTGCGCGAGCCGCTGATGCGGCTGTGCTTGGACGTCAAGGAGAGCCGCGGGAAGCCGCTGCGGTTGATCGTGGAGTTCCTTCGAGAGTGGTATGGCGGAGAGCTTTTCCAGATACTGCGCGCGGCGGAGGATGAACGCAACACGATCGCCGTCGCCTACGTGCGGGCGGCTTTTCATTCGTATGCGGCCCGATTCACGGGCATGCCCCACCCCACCGACACGGATGTGGACCAGTGGTTGCAAGCAATCGCCTTCGAGACTTGTGTGGCGGCAGTTGTCGCGGGATACGTGGGCCGCCTGCAGGCTGTCGCGGGGTTCGTTGGCGTTCCCCTCTCGTCGGATGTCGCGGAGTGGACGCGCAGCGCTCCGGTGCCGCCGGGTGCGGTGCTGAACCCGGAAGGCCTCGAGAGGCTGCTGGCGGCGGCCATTCGTGAAACCGTGGAAGCGCACGGTTCACCCGTGGGGGCCTGGCTGATCACCGCGACTGCCAGGATGGTCGTTGACCCGGCGTTTGAAAGCCAACTCGTCGAGCTGCTGGTTGAGGTCGCTGAGGACTTGGATCCTGAGCGCGTCAGGATCGCCCTCACCGAAGCGCATCCGGCTGGAACCAGCGCATGGCTCCATGCTTGGCGTCAAGCCGCTGTCGATCCGGAATTGCAGCCTGCACTCAGCGTTCTCGAGGCCGCCGTCGAGTGGCGGTTGACTGGTGACCGCCGGAGTCTGTTGGCCCTTCCGGCCGAACTCCGCCAAGTGCTCGAGGGGATCATCACAAACGCTTGACGGCAGGCTGACCAGCTAGGTTCGCGGGCTGATGGATGAGTTCGCGATCGACGTTGCCGACCGGGACGGGTGCACGGTGGTGTCGGTGCGCGGCGAGGTCGATCTGGCCACGGCGCCGTCGTTGAAGAACCGCCTGCTGGAGCTGGTGGCGGACGGGGCGACGAACATCGTGGTGGACCTGTCGAACACCGACTTCTTGGACTCGACCGGCCTCGGCGCGGTCGTCGCCGCCTACAAGCGGGTGCGGGCCCACGACGGCCACCTCAAGCTGGTGGCCACGAGCGCTCGCGTGAAGCGGGTCTTCGAGATCACCAACCTCGACCGGGTGGTGCCGATCTGCGCCACGCTCGAAGAGGCCTGCGCGGCCGAGTCCGGCCCTGACGGCGACACCGGCGGCGACACCGGCACCGACGACCCTGCTGCGGGCTGATGTGCGGCCGCTTCGTCGCCGCCACGCCGCCGTCGGTGCTGGCTGAGACCTTCCTCGTCGACGAGGTCAAGCTGCCGGAAGAGACCGAGTCGAACTTCAACGTCGCGCCGACCAACGACGTGATTGCGGTGGCGGTGTCGAAGGACGGGCAACGCCAGCTTGGCTCGTTCCACTGGGGCCTGGTGCCGAGTTGGGCCAAGGACGTGAAGATCGGCAACCGCATGATCAACCTGCGGGCCGACACCGTGCGGGAGAAGCCCTCGTTCCGCCGCACGCTGGCCAAGCGGCGCTGCATCATCCCGGTCGACGGCTTCTACGAGTGGAAGGACATGGGGAAGGGCCGCAAGAAGCAGCCGTTCTTCATCCGGGCCAAGGACGAGAAGCCGCTGGCGCTGGCCGGGCTGTGGGAAGTGTGGAAGGACCCGGAGGACCGGGACGCCGAGTGGTTCAAGTCGTGCACGATCATCACGACCGACCCGAACAAGCTGCTGCAGCCGATCCACAACCGCATGCCGGTGGTGCTGCCGCCCGACGCGTGGGACCGCTGGCTGGACCCGGCCAACGAGGACGTGGACGAGTTGGAGCGGCTGCTGGTGCCCGCGCCCGAGGACCTGCTGGAGCTCTATCCGGTGACGACCGAGGTCAACTCGGTGAAGAACAACGGTCCGCAGCTCGTCATCCCGCTCGAGGGCCACGAGGCCGACGCCGGCTGAACCGCAGCCGGCTTTGGAGGACATGGCGTACCAATTCGGTTCGCTATGTCCTACAAAGTTGCTGGGGGGCCGGCGGCAGCGTTAGACACCCTGGCAGGCGTACACGCCGGTTGGTCGCCCGATCATGAATCCGGACACCCAGGTTGCGGTGACGAGACATTTCATGGGCTGCCCCGCCCAACTCGCTGGGATGTCGTGTGAACCTGCGCACGCTGCGGCTCCCGGCGACGGGATATGGGTCGCGCACAGCAGCAGCTGCGTGCCATCCGGCCCGATGACATGGAGTGAGATCACGAACGTGGCCATCGGGATCGGCGGCGTGACAACCGTCGTGGTGTTCACTTCGGCAAACCCGGCGACCGTCGTCGCCGTCGGCGGGATGAAATTGCACTGATCCGTGTCGGTGTACGGACCGCCACAGCCGCTGCCCCATGACGTCCCTGCCGATGCCGATGCCGCCGGCGCCGTGGCCAGCAGGCCGCCGACAAGGAGCGCCACGCCAATCAAGGCCCGTACGGACTTCCCCAGCATGTTCATCGCGTTCCTCCCGATCGCGGCGCCGAGCGGCCATTGAACGCATATCCGCTGAAGGTGTGTCAAAACCAAGCGGCAGCCGGCTTTGGAGGACATAGGTACGCGAATCCGGACCCTATGTCCTCCAGAGTTGCTGGGCGGTGGGGGCGGGGGCCAGCGGCGGGGGTTAGAAGCGGACGGCGGATTGCCAGGCGGCCAGCACTGCCGGGTCGCCGAAGGTCTCGACGGCGCCGCCGCGGTTGTAGGCCCAGCGCAGCACGTCCGACGCCGGGCCCCGCACCGCGGCGTCGCCCTTGGCGTGGGAGCGGGTGATGTCGACGCTGCCGTCGGCAACCGACACGAGCCACTCGCCTTCCACGTCGGTGCAGTGGAAGTGGATCGACCCGCCCAGCGCGGCGTCGACACCGAACGCCACACGCGCCCGCAGGATGACGTCCAACAGCTCGTCCATGGCGTCGACCGCCAACTCGGCATCGATCGGCGTGACCGCGGCCGGCCCGACCGCCGACTGCGCGTCCACCCGGTGGATGGCCGTCTCGCACGCCACCCGGCGGGGCCAGAAGGCGGCGACCTTTGGCTGGTTGACAGACCAGTTCCACACCGGCTCGTCGGGCGGCACCGACGACAGCGTGTCGACCAGCGCGGCCAACGCCTCGTCCAACGGCGGCGCATCGCCGACCTCCGCCGCCGACAGCCGCTCCTGGGCCCGCAGCCGCACCGTCGTCTCGATCCGGTGGAACACGCCCGCCACATGGGCGACCAGGTCGGCGGTCTTCCAGTCCGGGCACGTCGGCACGACGGCGGCGTCGCCCGCCTCGGCCACTGCCTTCAGCAACAGGTCGGCGTCGGCGCGGGCCAGCGCCAGGTAGTCGGTCATCGCGGCTCCAAGAGGATCACGGGGATACGGCGGTCGGTGCGGCGCTGGTAGGTCTGGTAGCCCTTGAACACGCCGACGAACTGCGGCCACAACGACTCTCGCTCAGCCTCGTCGGCGACCCTGGCCCGCACCGGCACCGACCGGGTCCCGATCTCGACCACCGCCTCCGGCTGGGCCATCAGGTTCCGGAACCAGGACGGGTGGTGGTCCTGCCCGGCGTTGGACGCGGTCACCGCGAACCGGTCGCCGTCCTCCATGTAGATCAGCGGCACCGTGTGCGGCTTGCCCGAACTGCGCCCGGTCGTCGTCAGCAGCAGGATGCGCGCCCGGCCGAACCGCCCGGCGACCCGCCCGCCCGACGCCCGGTACGCCGCCCGGAGCATGCGGTCCCTGGCCTTGTTGAACCGGTCGCGCCTCGTGAGCATCAGGGCGGACACTATGGGACCGTGTCCGCTTACTGGCAGCGACATCCGTCACCGCCGCACCCGCCCCTCGACGGCAACGCCGAGGCCGACGTCTGCGTGATCGGCCTGGGCGCGTCCGGGCTGGCCGCAGTCGGCGAGGTGCGCCGGCTCGGGCACACGGTCATCGGGATCGACGCCGCCGCGGTCGGGGCCGGCGCGGCAGGCCGCAACGGGGGCTTCCTGCTCGCCGGGCTGGCCGACTTCTACCACGACGCCATCGAGCGGATCGGCCGCGACCGGGCCGCCGCGATCTACCGCCTCACCCTCACTGAGCTCGACAGGCTCGCCGCCCACTTCGACACGGCCGACGCCACCCACGTCGGCTTCCGCCGCACCGGCAGCCTGCGCATCGCCGACGACGACGACGAACGGGCCGACTGCGAGCGCATGCTGGCCGCCCTGCACCACGACGGCTTCGACGCCGAGCCCTACGACGGCCCCGAAGGCCATGGCCTGCTCATCCCGACCGACGGCGTGTTCGACCCCTACATCCGCTGCGTGCTCGCCTCCGCCCTGGACGCGCCGCTTTTCGCCGGCACGCCCGCCACCGCCATCGAGCCCAACACGGTGACGACGCCGAGCGGCACGATCCACTGCGGCGCGGTGGTTGTCGCCGTCGACGGCGGCCTCGAACGAACACTGCCCGAGCTCGCCCCGCGCGTCCGGACCACCCGACTCCAGATGCTCGCCACCGCGCCCGCGCCGCCGACGTTCACCCGCCCCGTCTATGCCCGCTGGGGCTATGACTACTGGCAGCAACTGCCGACCGGGGAGGTGCTGCTCGGCGGCTGTCGCGACCGCTTCGCCGACGACGAGTGGACGCACGACGCGGCGCCGTCGGCCCCCGTCCAGACATGCCTCGACACCCTCCTGCGCGACCGCCTCCACATCACCGCGCCGGTCACCCACCGATGGGCAGGCACCGTGGGCTACACGACGACCCGCATGCCGGTCTGCGAACAAGTCCGCCCCGGCGTCTTCGCCGTCGGCGGCTACTGCGGGACCGGCAACGTCATCGGCCCGCTGTGCGCCCGCGCCGCCGCCCGTCTGGCACTGCAAAGACCGGCAGCAGAGTTGACGCCGCTGCTCAGTTGACGCCGCTGCTCAGTTGACGACGAGGGCTTGGCGCACCGAGGCGACGATGCCCGGCCCGTCCAGGCCGAAGCGGGCCAGGATCGACCCCGGCTTGGCCTGCGGGATGAACTCGTCGGGCAGGCCCAAGACCACCACCGGGCTCGTCGTGCGCGTCCGCAGCGCGTCGGCGATGTACGCCCCCGCCCCGCCGATGCGCGTCCCGTCCTCAACGGTGACGACCAGTCGGTGGGCGGCGGCGTCGGCGAGCATGGCCTGGTCCAGCGGCTTGACCACACGGACGTCCCACACGGTGGCGTCGAGCTCCTCGGCCGCCGCCTCGGCTGCTTCCACCAGCTTGCCGACGGCGAGCAGACAGACGCCCGACGCGCCCTCGCGCACCTTGCGGGCGCTGAGCCCACTGCCCACCGACGCCGGGTCCACCTGCCTGGCCGCGCCCTTGGGATAGCGGATGACGGCAGGGCCGTCGAGGTCGAGCGCGTCCCGAAGCATGACGTCGAGCTCCTGCGCCGACGAAGGCGCGAACACGGTCATGCCGGGGATCTTCAGCGACAGCGCCATGTCGAGCACGCCGTGGTGCGAGGCGCCGTCGTCGCCGGTGATGCCGGCCCGGTCGAGCGCGAACACGACCGGCAGCCCGTGCAGGCCGACGTCGTAGATCGCCTGGTCGAAGGCGCGGGTGAAGAACGTGGAGTAGACGGCGACGACCGGGCGCAGGCCTGCCATCGCCATGCCCGCGGCGGCAGTGACGGCGTGCTGCTCGGCGATGCCGACGTCGTGGAAGCGGTCGGGGTATCGCTCGCCGAACGGGATCAGGCCGGTCGGTCCCGGCATCGCCGCGGTGATGGCATGGACCTGCGGATGGCGCTCGCCGATGTCGAGCATCGCCTGCGCGAAGACCTCGGTGTAGCCGGCCGGCGTCCACTTGGGCGGGCCGGTCACGGGGTCGAACTGCGGCGCGTCGTGCAGGCGCTTCTCCTCGTCGACCTCGGCCGGCGTGTAGCCCCTGCCCTTCTGGGTGACGACGTGCACGACGATCGGCCCGTCGTACGCGGCCGCGTTGCGCAGGGCGTCTTCGAGGCCCGCGATGTCGTGGCCGTCGATGGGGCCGGTGTAACGGACGCCCAAGGCCTCGAAGAAGACCGTCGGCTCGACCAGCTCGCGCACCGCCGCCTTCACCGACTGGAGGCTGGAGTAGGCGAAGTCGCCCACCGCGGGGAGGTCGCGCAGCATCTGCTCCAGCCGGTCGCGCCAGTGGACATAGCCGGGGTTGAGGCGCAGCCGGCTGACGCTCTCGGCCAGCTTCGAGACGGTCGGCGCGTAGGAGCGGCCGTTGTCGTTGAGGACGATGACGACCCGGCGGCCGGAGTGGCCCAGGTTGTTGAGGCCCTCGAAGGCCATGCCCCCGGTCATCGAGCCGTCGCCGATCACGGCCACGACCTTGCGGTCGGCCTTGGTCTCTTCGACCGCGGTGGCGATGCCGTGCGCGTAGCTGAGGATGGTCGAGGCGTGGGAGTTCTCGACCCAGTCGTGCTCGGACTCGGTCCGGTTCGGATAGCCGCTGAGCCCGCCCTCTTGGCGCAGGGTCGCGAACCGGTCCCGTCGACCGGTCACCAGCTTGTGGACGTATGCCTGGTGGCCGGTGTCCCAGAGGAGGATGTCCCGAGGCGAGTCGAAGACGCGGTGCAGAGCGAGGGTGAGCTCGACGGCGCCGAGGTTGGACCCGAGGTGGCCGCCGGTCACGGAGACCGCCTGGACGACGAACTCTCGGATCTCGGCGGCCAGGGCAGTCAGTTCATCGGGTCCCAGCGCCCGCAGATCAGCCGGGCTATTGATCTTCTCGAGGAGCATCTGCTGTCAACGCTACTGGCAGTCCGGGTCCTGCATGGAACCAGGACGTGAGGGATTTGTGCGGGTTTCATGAAGGCGATGCCGGGTTCCCCCACGCTTGGACGATCAGCGTGCGCTCCGGTCGGGGGCCATCCAGTTCGACGAGGAACACCCGCTGCCAGTGCCCGACGGCAAGGCCGCCGTCGAGGATCGGGATCGTGAGCGACGGCGACGTCGCGATGAGGGCGCGCATGTGGCTCCACCCGTTGCGGCGCTCGTCCGGTTCGAGGTTCTGCGTGCGGGTCGCGAGGTCGTCGTGGACGTACTCGGCGTCCACGGGCGCGAGCCGGTCGAGCAGGGTCTCGAAGTCACGGTGCAGCCCGTCTTCGAGCTCGGTGATCGCCAGGCCGCACGACGTGTGCGGGCAGAAAAGGTGGACGATTCCGTCATCCAGCCCGGCCGCGGCGACGACGCCGGCAACGTCGTCGGTGACGTCGAGCAACTGCCACGGCGCGGTGCTGGCGCGGGTGAGGCGCGTCGGCGGCGTCATCTGCATGGGGCGCATTCTCGGTCAAAGCGCGCGAAGCCGGGCGATGACTATGACGTATCGCGCGATCGGGTGGGTCGAGAATCGTCCTCGCGGGCTATTCGCTCCGTCGAAGACAAAGCCGAATCTTTTTGCATGTCGTCGATCACGGTGTCGCTTGAAGTCGCGCCGCGTCCACTGCCGTTGCCGCGGACCGGTCTCTCGATCGAGGTGTTCCTCGCTCTCGCCCTGCTGCTGCTGGTGGTCGGCGCGCTGGCGTTGAAGGTGGCCCGATGAAGCGCCTCCTCGCCTGCGCCGCTGCGCTCTCGATTGCCGCCCTCGCCGTCCCCTCGGCCTCCGCCGATGAGGTCACTGTCTCGATCACCAACCCCGGCGGCAGCCGCACGCTCTATGTCGAGAACGTCCTCGGCCAGCCGTTGACGAGCCTCGACTTCGGGACCGGCCGCAGCCAGCCGTTCCGTGTGCGCGTGGTCGACACGACGATGGACCGCTCGGGCTTCCAAGTCCTCACCACGATGTCGAACCTTTACAAGGTCTCCGGCTCGTCGCACGACTGGGCTTCGACGATCGCGTCCTCCGACGTCTCGGTCGCCTATCCGCCCAACCCGTTGAACCTGCTCAACCCGAAGGCGGTTGTGGCGCCGGTCTACGACATGACCGAGACGCTGACCGGCGCGCTGTGCACGACCGTGCAGGCGGCGGGCGGCTCGTGCTCGATCGTGATGAACGGCGTGGACGGCCTCCGCCAGACCGTCGACTTGGCCGTCGACCTGGCCGACCTCAGCAGCCTTCCGCTGGTGCCGCAGACCGGTGAGACCGGCGACTTCACGTCGCCCGACTACGCCGGCATCGGCGCCGCCGACCCGAACAAGCCGGGCAGCTTCACGCCGACCAACAAGCGGGTGATCTCCGGCGTCGTGTCGACCGCATCGACCACGCTGACGTCGGTGTCCGCCGCGGTGCAGGCACTGGTCGCCGGGCAGCCTGCGTCGTCGCTGGTCGACGCCGACACGTTGGGCGGCTCGCTGCGCTCGGCCCTGAGTGGCCCGGTGTACGACGCGCTGCCGTCGACGGTCATCGACCAGATCATCGCCGGCCTCAATAAGACGGTCCGAGCGGTGACCGCCGCCGACCTGGTCGGGCAGTCGGGGACGTACCTGTCCTATCCGCAGCTCGACGTCAACGTCCCGGCCGAGACCTCTCCCGGAAGCTACGAGGGCACGCTGGTCGTTACCGCCGTTCAGCTGTGAGACGGCTTGCGGCGCTGGCGGCGGCGGTCGCTGCGCTGTGGTGCGCGTCGCCTGCCGGCGCCATCGAGACGCAGTCGTTCGGCTTGGGGCCTGCGGGCTCGTCGGGCCGCACCGCGCTGCACGAGTCGGTGAAGCCGGGCGCCACTGCACGCGACGCAGTGCGGGTCTGGAACAAGACCGACGCGCCGATCGCAGTGCGCCTCGAAGTGCAGGGCGCGACGCTGTCGGACGCGGGCCAGGTCAGCCTGGGCGGGAACGAGGGCGCGGCCCGGTGGGTGTCGCTGGAGACCAACCGGGTGACCCTGCCGCCCCGGGCCTCGGTCGAGGTGCCGGTCGTGGTGCGGACGCCGCGCACGATGCCGGGGGGCGTGTCGACGGCGGCCGTGGTCGCGCAGTTGGACGCCGACGCGGGCGGCAACGTCGCCGTCGTGCAGCGGGTGGCGCTGATGACGTATGTCGCGGCGCCGGCCGGGTCGCCGTTGCGGGCTGCGCTCGGGTGGATCGCCTGGGTTGCGGTGGCGATGCTGGCGCTGGTCGTCGTGTACGCCGGGCGGGTGCGGCTCAGTGGTCGCGGCCGGCGACGTAGACCGCAAGCGCTTCGAGCTCGGTCCGCGCCTCAGGTGTGAGGCGGGTCAGGGCGAGGGCGCGGCGGGACTCGTCGAGCAGTTCGCCGATCCGCTGTTCGACGGCGTCTTTGGCGCCCGTGGAGACGAGCACCTCTTGGAGTTCGGCGATCTCGTCCTCGGCCAAGTCCGGCGAGCCGAAGCGGCGGGCCAGCAGCTCGGCAGCGGCGCCGTGGGCCTGGGCCGCGGCCAGCGCGTAGAGGGCGGTCGGCTTGCCTTCGCGCAGGTCCTCGCCGACCGGCTTGCCGGTGACGGCCGAGTCGCCGAAGACGCCGAGCAGGTCGTCGCGGAGTTGGAACGCCTCGCCGAGGGGCGCGCCGAAGGCGGTGAGGCCGTCTTGGAGCTCGTCGAGCCTGCCTGCCAGCGCGGCGCCGAGGTGCAGCGGGCGCTCGGTGGTGTAGCGGCCTGACTTGTAGATGCAGATGCGCCGGGCGGCGTCGACCGACGCGTCCCGCCTGACCGTGCCGAGCAGGTCGAGGTACTGGCCGATGTTGACCTCGAGGCGGAGCTCGGTGAAGACGTCGAGGGCGACGGGGGGCGCGTCGCGCATGAGCAGGTCGGCGTAGACGAAGGCCAAGTCGCCCACGAGGATGGCGACGCCCTCGCCGAAGCGCCGGCCCTCGCCGTGCCAGTCGCCGTCGTGGTGGCGGTTCTGGAACAGGACGTGGATGGCGTCGAGGCCGCGGCGCTGGAGGGAGCCGTCCATGATGTCGTCGTGGATGAGGGCGAAGGTGTGGAGCAGTTCGAGGGCCGCGCCGGCGTCCACGATGCGGTGGTCGTCGGGGTCGCCGCCCGCGCCGACGAAGGCCCAGTGGCAGAAGGCGGGGCGCAGCCGCTTGCCGCCCGCCAGGACGAGGCCGCGCAGGGCGTCGAGGGGCGCTTGGAGGCTGGGGTCCACGGCCTGCCAGCGGGCGACCTCGGCGTCCAGCACCGCCTCGACGCGGGCCTCGACCCGGGCCGCGATCTGGGACAGGCGGGCAGGCGCCTCGGTCATCGCCACAGGTGTCGAGCCTAGAAGGCGGCGGGGTTGGATACCTTCCCGGGATGCCTTATGCACCCTTCGACCTGACCGGCCGCGTCGCGTTGGTGACCGGTGGCAACGGCGGCATCGGCCTCGGCATGGCGTCTGCGTTGGCGGCCGCGGGGGCCGACGTCGCCATCTGGGGGACCAACGAGGCCAAGAACGAGGCGGCGGTTGCCGCGTTGGCGTCTGGCGGGTCTGGCGGGTCTGGGGGGTCTGGGGGGTCTGGGGGGTCGGCGGCGTCGGCGGGGCCGCGGGTGCGGGGCTATGTGTGCGACGTGGCGTCGGAGGCGGAGGTGTCGGCGGTGTTCGAGGCGACGATGGCGGACTTCGGCCGGCTGGACGTGTGTGTGGCCAACGCCGGTGTGGGCGGCGGCGCGGCGTCGTTCTTGGATCTGTCGCTGGAGGAGTGGCGGCGGGTCATGCGGGTGAACATGGAGGGCGCCTTCTTGACGCTGCGGGCGGCGGCCCGGCAGATGGTGTCGGCGGGGACGGGCGGGTCGCTGATCGGGATTGCATCGCTGGCCGCGGTGGAGGGGGCGGCCCGCAACGAGCACTACGCCGCGACCAAGGGCGGGGTGGTGGCGATGATGCGGGGGCTGGCGGTGGAGTTCGCCCGCAACGGCATCCGGGCCAACGCAGTGCTGCCGGGGTGGATCGAGACGGGGATGACCGAGGGCGTGTTCGGCAACGAGCGGTTCCGGGACAAGGTGCTCCCGCGGGTGCCGATGCGGCGGTGGGGGCAGCCCGAGGACTTCGGCGGGATCGCGGTGTACCTGGCCAGCGACGCGTCGTCGTTCCACACCGGCGACACCATCCTCATCGACGGCGGCTACGCCGCGTTTTGAGCCAACGGCCCAAGTGGCCTCTCCCGAACTTTGAACGGCTGGCCCGCCTCAGGCGGGCTGAGCGTTCAAAGTTCGGTGAAGGGCGGCGGGCGGGGGTCAGCGGTCGGTGAGGGGGAGGACGGCGGTGGCGATGGCGGCGGCGAGGGCGACGGGGACCGCGTTGCCGATCTGCCTGGCGATCTCGACCTTCGACCCGCACCACAGGAAGTCCGACGGGAACGTCTGCAGCCGGGCCGCTTCGAGATGCGTGATCGGCCGGTGCGCCTCGGGATGCAGGTAGCGGCCCTTCTCCGGCTTGAAGAACTCGGTCCTGATCGTCACGCTCGGCTCGTCCCAGCGCAGCCGGCCCATCACGTCGGTGGTGCCGGTCGGCTTGTTGCGCCAGCAGTCGGGCATGAGGTCGTCGGGCAGGTCGAAGCGGCCGCCGCCGGGCGGAATGCACTCGTAGCGCCGCCGGGACAGCTCGGTCGGCCGCCGGCCCACGTGGATGTCGAGCCCGGAGAACGGCCCCCGCCGCCCCGGCAACTGCGTCGTCGTCGGATACAGCGGCAGCCCGCTGATCGCATCCCGCACCGTCGCCCACTCGCCCCGCGCCCGCTCCCGCAGCCGGGCGGGCAGCACCGGCGGCCCCACTCGCGAGCCAACCACGATCGTGCGACTCCGCCGCTGCGGCGCGCCGAAGTCGGCCGCGTTCAGCACGTCCCACGTGATGGCGTACTGCTTCAACCGCCCGGTCTTGACCTCGGCCAGCAGCAGCTCGAACTCGTGCGACCGAGCGAACCGGTCCACGTTCTCGATCACGAACACCTTCGGGTTGGCGGCCAGCACGACGCGCACGTACTCGCGCCACAGCCGGTTGCGGGGGTCGGCCGGATCGCGGGTGCCGAGGTTGGAAAAGCCCTGACATGGCGGGCCGCCGATTACCACGTCCGCCTCCGGCACGTCGCGATCGGCCACGTCGGCGATGTCGCCGCAGAACACGTGGTCGCCGAAGTTGGCTGCGTAGGTGGCGGCCGCGTCCGGGTTCCACTCGACCGCCTTGACCGGCGTGAAGCCCGCGTGCCGGAAGCCTGCGGTCATGCCGCCGCACCCCGCGAAGAGGTCGATCACGGTCGGCGCCATGGCGACGATGGTACGGGCGGGCGTGGCGCAGGTGTGGGGTGGGTAGGTGCCGAGTCGTGAGGTTTCGTGACAGCGCGCGGCTCGACCCGTCTCAGGTGCAGGACGCCCGCGGCCGCAGGGGGTTCGGCGGGCGGCCGGGGATGGCGGTCGGCGGCGGGATGGGCGGGATCATCATGGTGCTGCTCCTCGTGCTCGGCGGCGGCAACGTGCTGGGCGGCGGCTCGGACTCGTCGGAGTCGGACCGGGCCAGCGACCCCGCCGACTTCGGCCAACCGGGGGCGGCGTCGCAACTGGCCCAGGAGTGCAGGACGGGCGCCGACGCCAACCGGCGCGAGGACTGCCGCATCGTCGGCGTCGTCAACAGCGTGCAGGCCTTCTGGACCGACCAGTTCCGCCGCCGGGGGAGCGAGTACGAGGCGGTCGACACCGTCTTCTTCACCGGCTCGACGTCGACCGCGTGCGGCCCCGGCGAGGGCGCCTTCTACTGCCCGGCCGACGACCACGTCTATATCGACCTGGCCTTCTTCGGCGAGCTGCAGCAGCGGTTCGGCGCCGGCGGCGCGCCGTTCGCGCAGGCCTACATCATCGCCCACGAGTACGGCCACCACCTCCAAGACCTCGACGGCACGGCGGCGCGGGTGCGCACCCGCGAAGGCCCCGAGTCCGACTCGGTGCGCCTTGAACTCCAAGCCGACTGCTACGCGGGCGTGTGGGCCAAGGGCGCGGTGACGACCGGGTTCATCGAGTCGCTCACCCAGGCCGACATCGCCGAGGGGCTCGAAGCGGCCGCCGCAGTGGGTGACGACCATATCCAGCGGACCACCACCGGCCGGGTCGACCCTGAGGGCTGGACCCATGGGACCTCGGCCCAGCGCCAGAGCTGGTTCAGCCGGGGCTACGACTCGGGCGACCCCGCCGCCTGCAACACGTTCGCGGCCCGCTCGCTCTAGCCCGCCCAGCCCGCAAGAACCCCCGATCGGGGGGAGATGCGACACCACGACACCGCGTCGGGCGTAGTGCTGGCTACCTACAAGTCGACAACAGGCGGTGTCGTGTGCAATCCGGTCAAAGGTGGGACCAGGGCCGAACGTGCCCCCGGCGTCGTCGGTCCAAGCCCATGCGGCGCGCCCACGCGCGCCGACGCGCCCGCGCCCGCCGAAGCTGCCCGCTGACCCGCTGAGCGCGACTCTGGAGGACATAGCAACACCTATGAGGTGGCTATGTCCTCCAGAGTTGAAGAGGCCGGGGCGGGAGGGCCTAGACCTTGGCGTCGAGGTCGTGCAGGCGGCGGGCCATGCCGGTCAACAGCCGGGTGGCCATCGTCGGCACCTCGGCCAGCAGCCCCTTGAACGCCCGCTGCGACAGCACCAGCACCTGCACCGGCGACACCGCGGTCACGGTCGCGTTCCGCGGCGCCTTGTCCAGCAGGGCCAGCTCGCCGAACCACTCGCCTGGGCCAATCACCGCAAGCTCTTTGCCCTTGCGCGAGATCGACGCCTTGCCGCTCAACAGGATGAAGAACTCCTGTCCGGGGTCGCCCTCCTTCACGAGCGTGGCGCCTTCATCGAAGGAGACCTCGTCGGAATGCCGACCGACCTCGGTCAGCTCCTTCTTGGTGCACGCGCTGAACATGGGCACTTCGGCCAAGTGGGCCTGATAGTCACGACGAGCCATAGGTCTCTCCTTCTCCGTCCATCACGAATTCCCCTGCGCTAGCACGTCTTGACGACCAGCACCGTGCACGACGCCTTGTGGGCCACCGAGTTCGGCACGCTGCCGAGCACCCGACGAGCCCCGTTCATCCCCTTGTTGCCGACCACCACGAGGTCCGCCCCGCAGTCCTCGGCCACCCGCAAGATGGCATCGACCGGGCTGCCCGGCAGCGCATGGGTCTCGGCCCGCACCCCCGCATCCCGCAGCCGGTCCCCAAGCTGCTCCAACTGCGTCACGACCTCGCTGCGCACGTCGAGCAGCCAGTCGCCCAGCATCACCGCCGAGCCGCCCACCTCGGCCGCGGCCAGCGACGCCATTGCGGGCATCGGCGCGGAGGCCCGGTAGGCGCTCACGATGTGCAGCGGGCAGTCGAAGGCCTTTGCCAACTGAGCCGCCTCCTGCACGGCCCGCTCGGCGGTGGCCGAGTTGTCGGTCCCTACGACGATTGATCGGTACATGCTTCCCTCCAGAAGGTTCTCGAACTGATGACGACGCCGAGGCGGGCCAACGCCACCTCCGCGTCACGACGACCGCCCGCGTCCAAGTCCGCGAGCAACAACTCCGCCAGCGCGGCGCCGTGCGGGCTCCCCGCCCGCGTGGCGACGCGCAACGCCTCTTTCGCCGCCGCCCGCGCCGAGGCGACGTCGCCGCGCCGCCACGCGACCGTCGCCCGCACGCGCAGCGCGGCTGCCTCCACCTCGGGGTCCGACCCGGCCGGCGAGGCCTCGACCAGCGCGGCCGCGCCGTCGATGTCGCCCGCCCGCAGGCGCCCCTCGGCCCAGCGCACCTCGGCGTCGCGCACGAACGACGACAGGCCCGCCTCCCGCATCCGCCGTACTGCCTCGCCGAACATGGCGTCGGCCACCGCGGCGTCGTCGCCCGACCGCGCGGCCAGCGCCCGCGCGTCCGCCAACGCCGCCGCCGCGATCGGCTCGTACGCGTGCCCGGCGGCCTGGAAGGTCCGCTGCACCCACTCGAGCAGCTCGGCCGCCTCGGCCCCGCGCCCTTGCAGCAACAGGACCTCCGATGCGTTGTAGTCGACGATCGCCGCGCTCACCGGGTCGCCGCCCGCCCGCAGCATCGCCCCCGCCTGGGCGTACAGCGACCGCGCCTCGTCCCACTCGCCGCGCCGCTTGGCACTGACCCCCAACGCGTTGTAGGCGGCCGCCTCCCACGGCTTGGCGTCCATCTGGCGGTACAGCGCCAACGCGCGCTGGGCCAGCTCCTCGTGCCCCTCGTGCGCGGTCGCCTCGTACTCGTAGGCAAGCCACAACGACGCATGGGCCAAGCCGGCCGTGTCGCCTGCGGCCTCCGCCTCGGCCAGCGCCTGCTGCAGATCGCGACGGGCGTCCGCATGCCTGCCCTGGTCGTGGCGGACCTTGCCCAGCGCGGCGAGCAGGCGGACCTTGGTCTTGCGGGCGTCGGCGTCAAGGTCGACGCGGCCGTCCAGCAAGGCAAGCCCGCGGCGGAACCACCGAATCGCGGTGGGCATGCGCCCGAGCCGCTGGCGCAGGTCGCCTTCGACGAGGCACAGCCGGGCCTGCACGGCGACGTCGTCGTCGGCGGCCAGGCGACGGGCCTTGGCGTAGGGCGCCACCGCGTCGGCCAGCCTGCCCATCTGGCGCAGCGCGTCGCCATAGCCCTGCCACGCGGCCCGCAGGTCGTCTTGGTCGACATTGCCGCCGACGCCGACGCCGACACTGCCGCTGCCGCTCAGTCGGGCCGCCGCCCGCAACGCCCCTTCGTACAGCCCGACCGCCTCGGTGTAGGCATACCGGTCCGACGCGTGGCTTGCCGCGGCCAGCCCGTACTTCCACGCCCGATCCCATCGCTGGGCCAGGTTGAAGTGGGTGGCCAACAGGGCGGCGTCGCCGTCGGCGCCTCGATGCTCGATGTGCAGCGCCACCCGCTCGTGCATCTCGCGCCGCCGCCGGTAGGACAAGCCTGCATACGCAACGGACTGGAAGACGCCTTGGCGGAACGCCCCGCCGCCCCCGCCCTGGTCGATCTCCAAGAAGTCGCCCAGCGCCCGGCGGACCACGTCCAACTCCAACAGCGGCTGGTCGAGCACGACGGCGGCCGTGTCGCGGTCGAACCGAGTGCCCAGCACCGACAGCGCCCGCAGCCAACCCCGGTCGTTCGGCGGCAGCCGGTCGATCCGCGACGAGACCAGCGCCTCCAACCCTGCGGGCAGGCCGGCGTCGTCGTCGGGGTCGAAGGCCAACAGCAACTGCTCGAGGAACAGGGGGTTGCCCGCGGCGCGCGACACCACGCGCTCGACGTGCTGCGGCAACAGCGGCTCGGCCGTGCGCTCGGCGACCAGCGCCTCGGCGTCCACGGTCGGGAGCGGGCCGAGGTCCATGACCTCGCCGATGCCGCCACCCACGAGCCGCGGGCCGTCAGTGTTCCAGCGCGCCGCCAGCACCGCCCACGGCCGCGACTGCGCCTCCCAGCCCAGGTGCCGAACCAGCGCGGCCGACCCGTCGTCCAGCCACTGCACCTCGTCGACGAACAGCAGCACCAGCCCATCGGTCGCGTGGTCGAACAGCGCGGTCACCGCGGCGTGCAGCCGGGTGCGAAACACCCGCTGGTCCACGTCGGACAAGCGGGCATCGACCGCGTCCAGCCCGGCCGCCACCCGCAACAGCGGCACATGCGGCGCCAGCGCAGGGTCCGACTCGCATTCGGCCAACAGCCGCTGTACCACCCCGTGGAACGGGAAGTACGGCGTGGCCGACCGGTACGCCTCGGCCCGAATCGACAGCCGCTGCGCGCCGTCAGCCCGGTCGCATGCCTCGCTCAACAGCCGCGTCTTGCCGATGCCCAGTTCGCCGCGGACTTCGAGCAGGCCGCCCGTTCCCCGCCTGGCCGCGGCCACCAGCGCGTCGATGCGCGCCGACTCCGCCTCGCGCCCCAAGAACCGGCCCGAGTACCCGCGCTCGACCGTGCCGCCGCTGGGCGGGCCGACCTTGTAGGCAACCAGCGGACGGCTCTTGCCCTTGGCCGCGAACGGCGGCAGGCGCCGGGCGCTGAACCGCGACACGGCCCCGTCCAACACCGGCTTCAGGGCCAGCACCTCGCCCGGCTTGGCATTCGACATCACCCGCGCCGCGGTGTTCACGACGTCGCCCATCAACGTGTACGACCGGCGGTAGCTCGGGCCGATGCTCCCGGCGAACAGCAGGCCGCGGTGGGCGCCGGCCCGGACCGGGATCGAGGGCCGGGCTTCGACGACGGCGCGCAGCGTGCGCAGCATCCGCTCGTCCTCGTCGGCGGATGCCAGCGGCGCGCCCGCGCACAGCAGGAACTTGCCGCCGTCGGCATCGACGTCGCTGTTGAGCAGGGCCACGCCGTACTCGTCGCAGGCCTTCTGCACGACGCCGACGAGCTCGTCGAGCCGGTCGGCGGTCGTGTCGATGCCGTGGTGGCGGATCAGGTCGTCGGTGCCATCGAAGTGCACGAACCCGACCGCAGCGTGCCGGTGCTCGGCCTCCTCGCCGCCGCCGCTGACCGCCTCGCGCACCATCGGGTCGATGTACGTCGCCAGGTCGATCCCGGACACGTCGGGCAGCGTCGGCACGATGCGGTCGCCGCCGGGGGGAGGGCTGGCCAACAAGAACCCGGGTCCCGACGCGGCGCCGACCCATCGCCTGCCGACCAGCTCGACCGTCTCGGGGCTTACCAGGATCTCGCCTGCCTGGGCGGCCGCCTCCATCTCCACGCAGCGGCTCGCGCCCGGCGAGCACACCAGCAGCTCCTTGGTTGACGAGCCGACCAAGAAGAAGTGGAAGGTGCCCGCATGCACACCGGCCGACATGCGCAGCCGCACCGCGCCGAGCGGCGTCGGCACCGGGCCGAGCCTGCGCATGGCTGCCCGCATCCGTCCCGCGGCCTGGCACGCCCGGCGGGCCGCGTCGTCGCCGTTGAAATAGAGCAACAGGGCGTCGCCGCCGAACTTCAGCAGGCTGCCGCCCGCCTCGTAGGCCACCGCCAGGAGGGCGTCGAACGTCGAGCCGATGACGTCGGTGACGACTTCGGCGCCCTCGCGGCCCAGCTTGGCCATCCGCTCCGACATGGCCGTGAAGCCGGACACGTCGAAGAACGCGAGCGCCCCGTCCTCTGCCCAGGCGCGGCGACCCGGCGACTGGCGCTCCCAGTCGAACAGGACCGCAGGCAGGTAGGGGGCGAGCGCGCGCACCTACTGGAAGCGGAAGTCGGCGAGGTGCAGGGTGCCGTCGTCGAGGCGCAGCACGAAGCGGCGGCACGTGCCCTTCCACGCCTTCTCGGTCGACCAGCCGTACTGGAAGGTGTCGCCGGTCTGGTTGAGGCCCGACTGGGTGCCGGTGCCCGATCCCGGCGTGGTGCCAGGCGGCGGTACCGAGGTGCAGGTGAACTCGAACGACCCGGCGCCGACGAAGGTGCTCGTGGCCGTGATCGGCGTGTTGTTGGCGTCGTACAGCCGCCACTTCATGGGCACCGTCTGGCCCGCCGACCAGAGGTTCACGTTGGGCCGGTTCTGCACCGGTTCGAAGAAGCCGTCGAAGCGGTAGCCGACTTGGTACGACACCGTGCGGGTCGACGTGTTGCCGGCCAGGTCGCGGCTCGTGATGACGAGCGAGTGGTCCGGCTTGATATCGGTGGGAAGCGCCCCGCCGTCGACCACCGAAACCCCGTTGACGGTTGCGGTGCAGCCGTTGACGGCCAGGCCTGACGCCGCGTCCCCGCAGCGGAACGACGCCGTCGCCGCGCTGCCGACCACGAAGAAGCTGGAGCCGTCGGCGGCCGGGGTCTTCACCGTGATCTGCGGGCCTGCGTTGTCGATCCGCACGACGATCACGCCGCTGGAGCCGTCAGAGCCCGTGTAGGAGACGACGTGGTGGCCGTCACCGATCACCGCGCCAGGGGGCGGGTCGGTGACGCCGTCGCCTGCGAACTGCACGACCGACACCGGCTTGGACACGCCGCCGTCGATCCTGGCGGTGACGATCACGCTCGGGTCGGTCGACAGCAGCGCGACCCGCGCCGTGCGGAACCAGCCCTTCGGGTCCGCGGTCGGGTTGGCCGGCGTCGGGGTGCCGGCGATGTCGACGAGGACCGATCCGGTGCGGGCGTCCAGCGGCTCGGCGGTGAGCAGCCTGCCCTTGTTGCCCATCACGGCGACGTTGCCGCTGGCGTCGACGGCCTGGACGAAGTACTCGACCTTGGTCCCGGTGACCAGCGCGCCGCCCGACCACGCCGCACCGCTCTTGGCCAACCGCACCAGCCGCCACGCATCCTTGCCCTCCTCCTTCAGCAAGACGGTGACGTCAACCGCATCGGACGCGTCGACCGCGAAGCTGACCGCATCGCCCGTCGTCGTGGTGACGGCTCGGGACGCCAGGATCGTCGGCGGGGTGAAGTCGGTGTTCGTGGCCGGCGCGTACAGCACGGTCGCCTGCAGTTCGGTGAACCGGCGCTCGTGGCCGACCGTCTTGCCGCCGACCATGCCGGTCGACTGGAACAGGGCAGGCACGATCACGGCAGAGTCCTTGCCGTTGGCCGAGCGCACCGACTGGAGCGCGGACGGGAAGGCCACGTTGCCCACTTGCAGCTCGTCTTCCGGCGTGCCGATGCCGGCTGCGACCGGACGGGGCAGGACGGGGTTGAACGACGTGCCGTCCTCGTCGGTGGAGCGCAGTCCGGTGAAGGCCACGCCGTGGGCGCGCAGGCCGGGCCTGGTCACGTCCTGGGTGATGAGCGGCTGCACCGGGCGGCCCGCGACGGTCAGGGTGCGGCCGTCCACCGAGTAGTAGGTGCCGTCCTGGGTCACGTGCTTCTGGAAGGCGAAGTGGCCGGGGGCGGTCGGGTTGACCGACTGCTTGGTGATGAAGGCGGCGTCGAGGCCGGTGATCGGGTCGGTGCCAGTGGTCAGCACGGGCGCCGGGGGCGTGGCGCTCGACGTGGCCAGGCGCAGGTGCGGCATGCCGAAGAACGTGGCCTGCATGAGCGCCTTGGCGTCGAGCACGTCGGCCGGGCCGCCCTCGATCAGGTACTGCTGCTTGGCCGTGACCAGGGACTGGCCGACTGACGACGTGCCGAGGGCCTTGGCGAAGCCCAGCGAGATCTTCTCGGTGAACGCCACCGTCGAGCGCGAGCCGAGGCCGTATCCGGTCTGCCCTGCGTAGGCGGCCGCGCCCCGGCTCAGCAGGGCCGACGACCACGACTGCGCGCTGGGCAGCCGCAGCACGCCGTCGGCAACCGGCAGACCGGTGTGGCAGCCGACGGTCACCACGATCTCGCCGTTGAGCTGGGCGGTGCCGAGGTCGGCCGTGGTGAAGCCGCCCGCGCCGGTCTGGTTGGCGCGGGTGCCGGTGAGCGACGGGTCCGAGTGGCCGTTGAAGGCGACGATCCCCGGTGCCTTGTTGGTCCAGGCCGACACCAGCGCGGCCTTGTCCCAGTTCTCGGTCGTCAGCGTCGAGCGGGTCACGCCCTTGTTGGCGAGGGCGGCGTCGATCGAGGCGGCCGCGTCGTCGAGGAAGTCGGCCGCCGACGTGGTGAGCGACGTCTTCGGGTCGACCACGCCGTTGAACTGCATGAACTGGTTGAGCACGGCGGTGATCTGCGCGGGCGTGTCCACCAGTCGGCCGAGGGCGGCTGACGGGAGGTAGAGGAACTGCGCGCCCGCCATCGGGGACGGGTCGGCGTCGGCGTAGGGGTCGTCGCTGAGGAACCGGCCCGACGCCGCCGCGCCCACCAGCGGGTCGGCAGGGGAGGTGCGGACCGCGAGCTCGCGTGCGTACAGCCGCTCGCTCACCGTCGAGGTCAGATCGGCGATGCGGCCGAAGGGAATAACCGCGTCGTTGCCGATCACGACGACGTTCTGCATCGCCACCATCGGGGCCAGCCGGTCGGCCAGCGCGTTGACGGCGCGGACCACGTCGTTGGCCTTGGCCGTGTCGGCCGGGTTGGCGTCCCAAGCCGCGAAGGCGCTGCGCACGGTGGCGTCGCCGTCGACGTTCAGCACGCCGTAGCGGCCGATGATCCCGGCCAGGCGGGTGTCCTTCAGCGCGTTGTTGACCGACGTGGCGGCGGCCGCGCCGAACAGCCGCTGCATGCGACCGGGGGCGGTGATGAACACGGTGGTTGCGCCGGTGAACTGGGACGCGGTCGGCGCGGTGGCGGTGAAGGTCGGGTCGGCCGCGAAGGGGAAGCTGCGGGCCGGTGCCGTCAGCGTCGGCGCAGGAGGCGTGATGTTGACCCGCAGCGTGTAGGCGGTGTCGGCGAAGCCGCCGTTGTAGCCGGAGACCTCGATGACGTAGCGGTCGCTGCTGCCCGCCGCGGTCAGGGCGGGGGCGACGACGATCTCGTCGGTGGTGTCGCGGTTCTGGCTGATGCCGAGCAGCGGCAGGCCTGCCTCGCGGTGCACGTCGTGCTGCACGTCGGACTGGAGGCTGGTCGCGGCGCCGTTGATCGGCGGCAGCAGCTCGGGCAGCGGGGTCAGCGTGGTGGCGTTGGCGGCGACGGCGCGCAGCGGGGCCTCGCCCTTCATGCCCGCCGCGCCGTACAGCACGAGGTCGGCGTCGCCTGCCACCTGGTGGTCGAGGTGGACGGCGATCTGGGAGCCGGGCGCGATGCCGGCCGCGTTGAAGGCGAAGTAGTCGCGATCGCCCGCCGAGTCGATGTGCGACACCTTGAGCTCGCCGGACTGGTCGCCGACGGTCGGGTCGATCGGCGTCGCCGTGGCGGGGGAGTCGTTGTCCTCCAGGCCGTCGATGACGCGGACCGGCGCGCTGGGCGTCGTGGTCCGCACGGTCTTGGTGGGCGTGCGCACCGCGACCTCGTTGACGGTGAAGGTGCCCAGCTTCATGCCGGGGCGGGCCGCGAAGTCGAGCACGAGGGTGGCGCCGTTCGGCACGTTGAGGCTGTCGGTCGGGACGGCCCAGGTGAAGAGATGGTTGTCCACGGTCGGGTTCCCCACTGGGACGGTCGCGCCGGAGCCTTGGACCTTCATCGTGGAGGAGCCGGGGACGTAGACGAACGTGTCGGGCAGGCGGACCGAGATCGTCGTGCCTGCAGGCAGCGCGTTGCCCGAGGTGTTGGCGAAGGTGACCGTGTAGGGGAACGTGTGGCTGTCGACGCCGTCGTTGCCCGCGTAGCCGTTGATGCCGAGCCGTTCGAGCTCGATGGTGCCGTACGAGTCGGCGTCGAGGTCGAGCAGGCCCGCGGCCAGGCGGCCCATAGAGGTGTCGGCCACCGCGGCGCCGAGGTCGCCAAGGGTCGCGGCCGGCTTCACGGCGCGGGCGCCTTGGGCAGTGGCGAGGGTGGCGTCGGGGTTGGCGCAGTCGGCCTTGGCGCAGTCGACCACGGCGTCGCGGTTGGGCAGGGCGGAGAGCTTCAGCGAGCCCAGGTCCGAGCGGTACAGGTCGATGCGGTCGAGCAGCAGTTGGAACACCGGTGCGGCCTGGTTGCCGATCTGGCCCAGTCGCACGGCGGCCAGGTTGAGCCCGCCCAGGCCGATGCCGGACAGGTCGTGTTCGAGGGCGGAGGCGGTGCGGCCGTCGTTCGGGGTGGCGGCCCGCCCGAAGCCGGCGCCGCAGTTCGGCTTGCCCGCGGCCTGAAGCTGGGCGCACCAGTCATGGCCGGCGATGGCGGCCAGCGGCGTGTTGCCGAGGAGGAACGAGAGCAGGCCCATGCCGCCGAGGCGGGAGGCGATCCAGCCCACGTTGCGGACGGGGACGGCGCGGAAGCGGGCTGCCGCGGTGGGGTCGGCGAGGACGTCGAGCAGGGTCACGTCCTGCAGCGGCCTGTTGGCGAGCGGCGTGCCTGCGAGGACCGCGTCCCACGCCGAGCCGTTGGCGAGGGGGAGCGAGGCGAGGGTGATCTCGCCGAGGAAGCTGCGGACCGGGTCGCCGATGCCGGTCAGGTCGCCCAGGCCCAGCGACGAGATGCCGGTGAGGTCGCCCAGGCCGAGCGACGAGATGCCGGTCAGGTCGCCCAGGCCGAGCGAGCCGATGCCGGTCAGGTCACCCAAGCCCAGCGACGAGATGCCGGTGAGGTCGCCGAGGCCTAACGAGCCGATGCCGGTCAGGTCGCCCAGGCCCAGCGAGCTGGTGGACTCGGCGTCTTTGGCCGCGGGCGACTGCGGCTGGAGCGGGATGTTGCCCACCGGGACCGCCGACGGGCTGGCTGGCACGCCGTCGGTGAGGTGGTCCGTTGCGGTGGTGATCGAGAGCCCGCCGGAGAGGACGACGGCCTGGCCGTGCAGGTCGATGCGGGGGTCGCCGCCGTAGCCGTCGTGGTCGACGACGAGATAGGAGTCCCGCGGGCCTGCCGCAACAGGGTGGAAGACGACCTTGACGGTGCAGGACCCGCCCGACGCGAGCGTGGTGTTCGAGCAGGTGTCGCCGTTGGGCGCGAAGGCGAAGTCGGTCTGGCCGTCCTGAAGGGCGATGGCGCCGATGCGCAGCGCGCCGGGGCCGCTGTTGGCCAGCGTGATCGTCTCGGCCGGAGTCGTGGTCCCGACCTCGACGATCCCGCCGAAGGTGATGGCGGTGGTGCTCAGCGTCGTGCGGGCCGCGACCGCCGCGAGGGTGTGGCTGTCGCCCGCGGCGGCGGCGACGGCGGTGTCGCTGATCGAGACGACGGCGGGCGCGTTGCCGAGCTGCGGCGCATGGCCGAGCTGGCTGCTGCCGTTGGCGCCCCACGTGAGGACGCGGGCGCTGGTCGGGTTGGTCTCGACCGCGACCGTGGTGTCGGTGCGGGCGTTCGCCATGGCGATGCGAGCCAGGCCGGCGACGAAGTCGGGCGCGCTGCCCGCCACCCGGCCGAGCTGCCCGGTGCTGTTGTCGCCCCACGTCACGACGCGGCCGTCGGCGAGGACGGCGACGCTGTGGGCCCGGCCGCCGTCGACTGCCTTGACCGGACCGGCGCCGACGGGGAGCGCGACCGTGCGGGCCAGCGGGTCGGCCTGGCCGCTGCCGCCGCTCAACTGGCCGCCGGCGTTGTCGCCCCAGGCGAGGACCTGGCCGGCGGTGTTGACGGCGAGGGTGTGGTTGGCGCCCGCGCCGATGGCGGTGATGCCGGACACCCCGATGCGGGAGGGGAAGATCGTGAGCTTGGGGGGCTCGCCCTGGGCGGCGAGGGCGGGGCCGAGCTGGCCGCGGCCGTTGTCGCCCCAGCCCCAGACCTGGCCGTCGCTGGCGAGGGCCAGGGTGAAGAAGTCGCCTGCCGCCAGCTCGATGATCGTGACGCCCGCGGGCAGCGGGATGTCGATGCGGCGGGGGGTACGGCTGAACGCGATGCGGTTGGGGTCGAAGCCGAGCTGGGCGGATGCATTGTTGCCCCACGCCCAGACCTGGCCGTCGCGGGTCAGGGCCAGCGTGTGCTCGGCGCCCGCCGCGATGCGCTTGACGTTGGCGACCCCGCCGACCGCGGTCGGGGCGCTCGACGAGAGGTTCAGGCCCCCGGTGCCGAGCTGGCCGTAGACGTTGCTGCCCCACGCCCGCACGGTGCCGTCGGGGTGGAGCGAGACGCTGTGGACACGGCCTGCGGCCAGGCCGACCACTTGG
>Ga0190267_10000013_pt1 | contig 32721 bp, 29 predicted proteins | sample Popmic239T_FD_140332 | JGI IMG/M metagenome (GOLD analysis project Ga0190267, IMG submission 140332) | Populus adjacent soil microbial communities from riparian zone of Oak Creek, Arizona, USA - 239 T | ecosystem: Environmental > Terrestrial > Soil > Riparian zone | place: USA: Arizona... | reverse complement strand
GGCGGTGTTGAGCGAGCCGACCAACTTCTACACCGGCAAGCCCAACCCGGACCATCGCACGGCCCTCGCCGCGACCCGTGGGTACGTCGCCTACTTCACTGCGACGGTTGGCGGCAGGCCCCGGTCGATGCCAGCGCCGGATCCAGGCTGGGTCGAGGTGGCCCGCGACCGGACCGGCGTGCTGTACCGAGCGGGCGACAGCCAGTGACGGTCAGGCGCCGACGGCGGCCGTGGTCTTTTCGGCTGTCGCGCCGCTGAGCCGGCCTGCGCTGTACTTGCGAGCCCGAGAGGGGAATCGAACCCCTGACCTACGCATTACGAGTGCGTTGCTCTGCCGTCTGAGCTACTCGGGCGGACGGGGCGGTAAGGGTAGCGGACACTGCAGCGGGGCCGACCGACTCGGGCGCGGCCCGGTCTGGGTGCCATCGACAACCGTGGGGGTTGCGGATGGCACCCAAACAGTCAAAGACAGCGGCGGGACGCGCCGCCGGCGCCTGTCTGGGTGCCGAACTGTCGGGTCGGCCGCCTGTATGGCACCCAGACAGAGGCGGGGCCGGGCTGGCGGCGCGCCCGGTCAGCCGGTCAGCCGGTCAGCCGGTCAGCTTGACCAGGAGGCCTTGGAGCAACAGCCCCTCGCTGGGATTCCGCTCCAGCGCCTCGGCCGCGACCGCGATGGCGTCCAAGCTCCGCAGCGCGGCGGCCGCCGAGCGCCCGTCCGCACCCGCCGCCAGCCGGTCCCGGTAGACCCCGGCCAGCACGGTCAGCCCCGCCCGCAGCTCGTCCTGGCGGATCCGGCGCTGCTCGCGCTTGTGCCGCTCCCCCAGCTCCCGCCAGCCGCTCCCTCGCTCGCCGTACCGGGCCGCCCGCTCCTCCAGCTCGGCCAACTCCTGCTCCTGCCGGGCCCGCAACGGCTCGACCAGCCCGTCGATCGAAGCCAGCAGCTCGTCGGCCAACGTCGCCACCGAGAACCCGGTCCCGTCCAGCCGGTCCGGCACCGCCCGCCACAGCTCCCGCCGGGCCACGAACCCCGGGTCCGACGCCAGCAGCCGGGCCCGGGCCAGGTTGCCGCCCGCCGACTCCGCCACCGTCGCGGCCACGTCCGGCGCGACCCCCTCGTCGACCAGCACCGACACCACGACCGACGTCGGCACCGGCCGGAAGTCGATCCGCACGCACCGGCTCGCAATCGTCACCAGCTCGGCGGGCACGTGCTCGGCCAGCCCCACGAACACCGTGCCCGGCGGCGGCTCCTCCAACGTCTTCAACAGCGCCGGGGCGATCTGCGCGGCCAGGTCCAGGTCGGGGATCACGATGACCTTGCGCGCCCCCTCGGTCGCCGACCGCATCGCCAGCCGGGTGATCTCCCGGGCGTCGCCCACCGACATGCGGGCGCCCTCCCGCTCGAACACGAGCACGTCCGGGTGCACGCCCTCCAGCACCCGTCGGCACACCTCGCACACCCCGCACCCGCCGACCGCCTCGGGGCACAGCAGCGCCGCCGCGAACGACCGGGCCGCGGTGCGCTTCCCGACCCCGGCCGGCCCGACGAACAGGTACGCGTGCACGGGCGCGACGGCGGCGGCGCGCAGTTGGGCGGAAGCGGCGTCCTGGCCGACGACGTCGATCACGCAGACAGTCTGGCCGACACCGCCGACCACACCCGCTGCTCGACCTCGTCGGCCGAACCGACCCCGTCGACCACCACCCAGCCCTCGGCGTCCGCCATCTCCCGATAGCCCTGGGCGACGCTGGTGCGGAAGCGCCCGTCCTCCGCCTCGATCCGGTCGCGCCCCGACAGCCGCGACTGCGCGACGTCGTCCGGCACGTCGAGCAGGACCACGACGTCGGGCCAGAGGTCGCCGGTGGCCCATGACGACAGGGCGCGCACCTCGTCGAGCGGCAGGCCTCGGCCGTACCCCTGATAGGCCAGCGACGAGTGGGCGTAGCGGTCGGTGACGACGTCGCGGCCCGACGCCAACGCGGGCCGCACGACCTCGGCCACATGCTGCGCCCTGGCCGCGGCCATGAGCAGCGCCTCGGCGCGGGCGGCCAGGTCGACGGCCGGATCGAGGAGCAGCTCGCGGATGTGCTCGCCCGCCGACGTCCCGCCCGGCTCCCTGGTGAGGACCGCGCCAAGCCGGTTGGCCAGCCGGGCGGCCTGCGTGGACTTGCCTGTTGCGTCGCCGCCCTCGAAGGCGATGAAGGTCACTGCTCCTTGCTCCGCAACGACGCCTTGGCGAGGAACCCGGCCCCCACGATGATGAGGCCGCCGATCCACAGCGTGAGGCGCACGCCGGGCAGCGCGATGTCGATCCCGCCCACCGACACGCTCCGGTTGAACAGCGCCGCCGACAGCCGGTCGAGCAGGCCCGACAGGAACGGCGCCGCCGCGAACGCCAACAGCAGGCAGAAACGGATCAGCGTGTAGAGGGTGGCGAAGATACGGCCGCGCAGGTCGTCCTCGACGTTGGTCTGCAGGATCGTGAACCCGAGGATGTAGACCGCCCCCGCGCACAGGCCGAGCATGGCGACGAACACCATCGCGGGCGCCAGCGCCGACATCGACGCGCCGGCGATCTGGCACAGCCCGGCCCCGAACACGGCGAAGACGAACAGCCGCTCATGGGGCACGCGCTTCTGCACCATTGACAGCCCGATGATCCCGGCCGCCACGCCGCTGCCCAGCGCGGTGAGCAGGAGGCCGAACCCGGCGGTGCCGCCGCCCAGCACCTTCTCCGACATGCTCACGCCGAGGGGCACCATCATCCCGCCGCCGATGAGCCCGGTGGCGATGCCGACGATCACCGCCCGCACGCCTGGGCTGGCGCCGATGAACTTCCACCCCTCGCCCACGTCTCGCAGCGCCCGGCCCCAGTCGAGCCGCTTCCCGCTCTCGCCGCGCTCGGGCTTCTTGCGCTTCGGCAGGGTGAGGGTCGAGATCATGATGGCGCTGACCATGAAGGTGGCCACGTCGAACCAGATGGCGACCGTCTCCTGGCTGACCCGCAGCCCCTCCAGCGCCGAGTAGCCGCTCAGCCACTTGGCCACGCCGGCCAGCGCCGCGAACAGGGCCGAGCCGATCGGGAACGTGCCGTACGCGGCCACCAGCGACAGCGAGTTGGCGTTGGCGAGGAACTCCGGGCGCACCAGGTTGGGGACCGACGCCTCCTTGGCCGGCGACCACAGCAGCGTCAGCAGCTCCAGCATGAACGAGGCCAGGACCAGGCCGGGCAGCGTGTCGACGAACGGCAGGGTCGCGAGCACGAGCCCGCGGCCGATGTCGCACACGACCATGACCCGCTTGCGGTCCCAGCGGTCGACGAAGACGCCGGCCACGGGGGCGAGGAAGAAGCCGGGGATCAGGCGGGCGGACAGGACGACGCCGACCGCCGCGTCGGGCGACGAGCCGCCGATCTTGGCCGCGATGGCGGTGACGGCCACGAAGCCGATCCAGTCGCCCAACGACGAGACGACCTGCGACAGCCACAGCCGGAAGAACGCGGGCGTCCCGAACAGGCGCAACGTGGACGCCTGCTCGATGGGGGCCACCTCGCGCGGGGCCGGCCGGCCCTGCTCGGTGGGGACGTCGCCCGGCGCTTCAGGCACGGCCTACACGGTAGGTGAGCGGCCGGGTCAACCGAGGGAGCTAGCCGGCCTTCTTCTTGGTGGCCTTCTTGGCCGTCTTCTTGGCCGGCTTGGCCGCCTTGGCGGTCTTGGCGGTGGCCTTCTTGGCGCCCCGCTTGGCCTTGGGCGGACCGGCGGCCCGCTTCTCGGCCAACAGCTCGGCGGCCCGTTCCAGGGTGAGCTCCTCGACGCTGTCGCCCTTGCGCAGGCTGGCGTTGTACTCGCCGTCGGTGACGTACGGGCCGAAGCGGCCGTCCTTGCAGACGATCGGGTTGCCGGTGGCCGGGTCGGCGCCGAGCTCCTTCAGCGGGCCCGCGGCGGCGGCCTGGCCCCGGCGGCGCTTGGGCTCGGCGAACACGGCCAGGCACTCGTCGAGGGTTATCGTGAGCAGCTTCTCCTCGGCGTCGATGCTGCGGCTGTCGTTGCCCTTTTTGATGTAGGGCCCGTACCGGCCGTTAGTGGCGATGATCTCCTGGCCGTCGGCCGGGTCGACGCCGACGGTGCGCGGCAGGGTCAGCAGTTCAAGGGCCTGCTCGACGGTCACCGTGTCGAGCGACATCGACTTGAACAGCGACGCGGTGCGGGGCTTCTCCTTCGACCCCTCGACCACTTCGCCCAACTGCACGTACGGCCCGTAGCGGCCCGCCTTGGCCAGCACCGGCAGGCCGGTGACGGGGTCCTCGCCGAGCACCCGGTCGGCGGCGGGCTGGGACAACAGCTCCTCGGCCTTGGCGACGGTCAGCTCGTCGGGGGGCAGCTCGTCAGGAATCGACGCCCGCTCCTCGCCCCGCTGGATGTAGGGGCCGAAGCGGCCGACCCGTACGACGATGTCGGAGTCGGCAATGGGGAAGCTGTTGACCTCGCGGGCGTCGATCTCGTCGAGGTGCTCCGACACCAGCGCCTTGAGGCCGGGCTTGCCGTTCCCGAAGTAGAACTGCCGCAGCCACGGGACCCGCTCCTTCTCGCGGCGGGCGATGGCGTCGAGGTCGTCTTCGAGGGCGGCGGTGAAGCCGTAGTCGACCAGGTCCGGGAAGTGGCGCTCGAGCAGCGTGATGACGGCGAACGCGGTCCACGTCGGGATCAGCGACGCGCCGCGCTTCCAGACGTAGCCGCGGTCCTGGATCGTCGACATGATCGACGCGTAGGTGGACGGCCGGCCGACGCCTTTCTCTTCGAGCGCCTTGACCAGCGAGGCCTCGGTGTAGCGGTTGGGCGGACTGGTCTCGTGGCCTTCGACGTCGAGGCCGGCCAGGTCGAGCGAGTCGCCCACGGCGAGGCGGGGCAGGCGGCGCTCCTGCTCGTCGCCCGCGCCCGAGCCCTCGACCTCGTCGGCACCTTCGCCGTAGGCCCGCCGGAAGCCGGGGAAGGTGATGACGGTGCCGCTGGTGGCGAACTCGACTTCTTCGCCCTGGGAGGAGGTGCCGGTGATGCGGACGGTCGTGCGCTGGCCGACGGCGTCGCGCATCTGGCTGGCCACGGTCCGGCGCCAGATCAGGTCGTACAGGCGGGCCTCGTCCTGGCCCACTTCGGCGGCGACCGCGTCAGGCGTGCGGAAGCTGTCGCCCGCCGGGCGGATGGCCTCGTGGGCCTCCTGGGCGTTCTTGACCTTGCGGGTGTAGATGCGGGGCGCGTCCGGCACGTAGTCCTGGCCGTAGAGGCGGCGGATCTCGGTGCGGGCGGCGGCGAGGGCGGTCTCGGACAGCGTGGTGCTGTCGGTCCGCATGTAGGTGATGTAGCCGTTCTCGTAGAGGCGCTGGGCGACCTGCATGGTGCGGCTGCTGCTGAACCGCAGCTTCGACGCGGCCGCCTGCTGGAGCGTGCTGGTGATGAACGGCGGCTTGGGCCGCTCGGTGTGGGGGCGCTCCTCGACGCTGCCGACGGTGAACGGGCGTCCGTTGAGCCGCTCGGCCAGGCCGCGGGCGCCGGCCTCGTCGAGGACGACGACGTCGTCGCGCTTGGTCTGGCCGGCCTCGTCGAAGCTGTTGCGGTCGGCGACCCGGCTGCCGTCGACCGTGTTGAGCAAGGCGGTGAAGGCGGTGTCGTCTTTGTCGAACGTGCCCTCGATGTCCCACCAGGCGGCGGCCTTGAACGCCATGCGCTCGCGCTCGCGCTGGACGACGAGGCGGGTGGCGACCGACTGGACCCGGCCCGCGCTCAGCTTGGGAAGGACCTTCTTCCAGAGGACCGGGCTGACCTCGTAGCCGTAGAGGCGGTCGAGCAGGCGGCGGGTCTCCTGGGCGTCGACGAGCGGGAGGTTGAGGTCCCGCCACTCCTCGACGGCCCGCTGGATGGCCGCCGGGGTGATCTCGTGGAAGACCATCCGCTTGACCGGGATGCGGGGGTTGAGGACTTCTTTGAGGTGCCACGCGATCGACTCGCCCTCGCGGTCTTCGTCGGTGGCGAGGTAGAGCTCGCTGGCGTCTTTGAGGAGGGCCTTGAGCTTGGCCACCTGTTCTTTGGAGCGGCCGGGCGGGACGATGTAGAGCGGCTTGAAGTCGTTGTCGACGTCGACGCCGAGGCGCGCCCACGGCTCGCCCTTGTAGGTGGCGGGCACGTCGGCGGCATTGCGGGGGAGGTCGCGGATGTGGCCGATGGACGACTCCACGACGAAGTCGTCGCCGAGGAATCCGGCGATGGTCTTGGCCTTGGCGGGCGACTCGACGATGACGAGGGGCTTGGGCATCTCTTTTTCCACGGTTGGCAGACCGAGGTCGGTCTGTCAACCCGCGCCGCGTGCCGACAGACCCCGCTGGCGCGTTTTCCCCAGCACCTGCTGCTGGGGAAAACGCGGACTTCGGGGGTCGGGGGAGGGCCGGCTACGGTGGCACCCCCGTGGACCCTCACAAGCTGCTCGAGACGTTCGGGACCATCGGGCTGTTCTGCATCGTGTTTGCCGAGTCCGGCCTGCTGATCGGCTTCTTCCTGCCGGGCGACTCGCTGCTGTTCACCGCGGGGCTGCTCGCCAGCCAGGGGCACTTGAACTTCCCGGTGATCCTCGTCGGCTGCTTCCTGGCCGCGGTGGCCGGCGACCAAGTGGGCTACATGTTCGGCAACCGGGTGGGGCCGGCGCTGTTTCGCAGGCCGAACAGCCGGATCTTCAACCAGAAGCACGTCGAGCGGGCCCAAGAGTTCTTCGACGAGCACGGCAAGAAGACGATCGTGCTGGCCCGCTTCGTCCCCATCGTGCGCACCTTCGCCCCGATCCTGGCCGGCGTGGGGAAGATGGAGTACCGCACGTTCGTGACGTACAACGTCGTGGGCGGGCTGCTCTGGGCGGTCGGCGTGACGACCCTGGGCTACGTGCTCGGCGAGACGTTCCCGCAGATCGAGGACTACCTGCTGCCGGTGATCGGCGTGATCATCCTGCTGTCGCTGCTGCCCGTGCTCAACGAGATCCGCAAGTCCCGCTCCCGCCGCCCGTGACACCCCCCGACAATCCACAGCACCTGCTGCTGTGGATTGTCGGAATGGGGGGTGTCAGGAGGCGTGGGGGGCCATGCCGAACATCGGCTGGTTCAGCTTGAGCGAGCCCGTGGAGCCGAAGAACCGGGCGTCGCCGTAGGCGAACACGCCGCCGTCGTTGGCCACCAGCCAGTAGCCCTTGCCGGTCGGCGTCGCCGCCATGCCGTAGATCGGCTTGTTCAGGCTCAGCCCGCCTGCGCTTCCGAAGAACCCGGCGTCGCCGAAGGCGAAGATGCCGCCGTCGTTGGCGACCAGCCAGTAGCCCTTGCCGGTCGGCGTGACCGCCATGCCGACGATCGGCTTGTTGAGCTGGATGCCGCCGGTGGAGCCGAAGAACTGCGCGTCGCCGAAGGCGAACGTGCCGCCGTCGGTCGCCACGAGGGAGTAGCCCTTGCCGGTCGGCGTGGTCGCCATGCCGACGATCGGCTTGTTGAGCTGGATGGCGCCGGTAGAGCCGAAGAAGCCCGCGTCGCCGAAGGCGAAGATGCCGCCGTCGCTGGCGACCAGCCAGTAGCCCTTGCCGGTCGGGGTCACCGCCATACCGACGATCGGCTTGTTCAGCTTCAGCGAGCCGGTCGAGCCGAAGAAGCCGGCGTCGCCGAAGGCGAAGATGCCGCCGTCCGACGCAACCAGCCAATAGCCCTGGCCGGTGGGCGAGGGGGCCATGCCGACGATCGGCTGGTTGAGCTTGATCGACCCGGTCGAGCCGTGGAAGCGGGCCCCGCCGAAGGCGAACACGCCGCCGTCCTTGGCGACCAGCCAGTAGCCGTCGACCGTCTTGACCTTGATCGGCGTGCCGCCGGTGCCGGTCTCGCCGCCGGTGCCGGTCTCGCCGCCGGTGCCGCCGGTGCCCGTTTCGCCGCCCGTCCCACCAGTGCCGCCAGTCCCGCCGGTGCCGCCGGTGCCGGTCTCGCCGCCGACCCCGCCAGTGCCACCCGTGCCACCAGTGCCGCCCGTGCCGGTCTCGCTGCCCGTGCTCCCCGTGCTGCCCGTGCCACCAGTCCCGCCGGTGCCACCAGTGCCGCCGGTGCCGGTCTCCCCGCCGGTGCCGCCGGTCTCGCCGCCAGCGCCCGTTCCGCCCTCGCCACCAGTGCCAGTCCCGCCGGTGTCCGTGCCGCCCTCGCCGCCGGTGCCCGTGCCGCCCTCGCCACCAGTGCCCGTGCCGCCGGTCCCACCAGTCCCGCCAGTGCCGGTCTCGCCGCCCTCGCCGCCAGTGCCACCGGTCCCAGTCCCGCCAGTGCCGCCGGTCCCGTCGCCCGACGGCGGAGCCACCGTGACCGTGCCGGTGCTGTCGCCCAGCACGCCGTTGGCCACCTCGGTGATCGTCACCGACACCGTCGAGCCCTCGCCCGCGCTGCCCACCGGCACCGAGATCGTCTGGGTGGTCTCGCCCGGAGCGAACGTGACGGTCCCGGTCGTCCCACTGCCGTCGCCCAGCACATAGGTCACGGTGACCGGGAACGAGAACGGCGCCGACAGCGTCAGCGGCACCGAGGCAGTCCCGCCCGGGGCCACGGTGGCGTCGCCCACGGTCACGACCGGCGCCGCCGCGTCCACGATCGTCCCCCACGCCTCGCCGGCGAACAGCACGGCGTTGGCGGTCGGGTTCGACAGCACCACCGTGAACGTCTCGTCCGCCTCGACCGCGGCATCGGCGAGCACGTCGACCGCCACCGTCTTGTCGGTCTCGCCGGGAGCGAAGGTCAGCGTCCCGATCGAGCGCATGTAGTCCTGGTTGCGGGTGGCGCCCAGCACGCCATCGGCCGGGTCGACGTCGCCGGTGGTGAAGTCCACGGTCACCGGCGAGTCCAACGCCGACGACAGCGACACCTCGAACAGCGCCGTGGTCGAGCCGGTCGTCGGCTCTTGCACCCGCACGTCGTCCACGCTCACGGTGGGCTGGTCGTCGTCGACGATGGTGCCGACCGCACTGCCGGCGGCGACCGTCGCGTCCACCGGCGCCGACAGCACCAGCGAAAGGGTCTCATCGGACTCGCTGGCCAGGTCGCCGAGCACCGGCACCTGCACCACGTGCTCGACCTCGCCGGCAGCGAAGGCGACCACCGTCGAGACGGCGGTGTAGTCCGTGCCCGCCACCGCGGTGCCGTCGGCGGTCGCCACCGAGACCGACGTCGCCACGCCCGACGGACTGCCCAAGGTGACGGGGAAGCTCAGCAGCACCTGGCCGCTGTCGCCCTCGACCACGGAGGCCGGGGCCACCGAGAACGCAGGAGCGGCGTCGTCGTCGCGGATCGTCACGCTCGCCTGCGGGTCGGCCGTGTTCACCTCAGCCGTCAGCGACGAGATGGCCACCAGGAACGCCTCGTCGCGCTCTTGCAGCGCGTCGCCCACGACCGGGACCGACACGACGGCCGAGGTCGAGCCGAACGGGATGGTGACGGTGCCGATCGCAGCGGTGAAGTCGAGGCCCGACTGCGCCGTGGCGCCGGTGGTGGCGTACTGCACCTCGACCGGGCCGGCAGCAGGCTGGCTCAGCGACACCGTGAGCAGCGCGGCCGTCGTGCCGCTGTTGCCCTCGATCACGGCCACGTCGGCGATGCTGAGGTTGGGGGTGGTGGCCGGGTCGTTGTCGGCCACTGCGCCGTTGGCCACGCCGTCGGCGACGACCGCGTTGACGGCCGACACGATCCGCACGCCGAACGCCTCGGCGGGCTCGGGCATGAGGTCGGACACGACGGGCACCACAACCGAGCCGTCGGTCCCGCCGGGCTGGATCACCAGCGTGCCAGTCGTTGCGGTGTAGTCGTCGCCGGCCACCGCGGTGCCGTCCTCGGTGGCGAAGTGCACCGAGACCGCGTGCGCGGAGGGCGCCGAGAGGGTGACGGGGAACGACGCCGACACGGTGTCGCCATCGCCCTCGGCCACTGCGGCGTCGCCCACGGAGACAGTGGGGAGGTCGTCGTCGTCGGTGATCGTGCCCATCGCCTGCGACACCTTGATCTTCGCCTTGACCGGGTTGACGAGGTTCACGAAGAACGTCTCGTCGGGCTCGTCGACGACGTCGCCGAGCACCGGCACGCGGATCGTCGCACTGGTTGCGCCGATCGGGAGCGCCACGACCTTCGGCGTCGTGGTCGCCGTGTAGTCGGCGCCCTTCACGGCCGTCCCGTCGGCGGTCACGAACGCCACCGAGGTCCCCTTGCGGGTCGGCGCCACCGAGGCGGTCACGGTGAAGACCGCTTCCTTGGTGCCGCTGTGGCCTTCGACGACGGCGACGTTGCTGATCGACAGCAGCGGCCGGGTCGGCCTGGCGGCGGCGGCCACGTCAAAGAAGCCGACAACCGGAAGAGCGGTGAGAACGGTCACGAGTGCGCCAGCCGTGCGCCGGAGCAACGAAGAACTAGTCACATAGGGCTACTCGGTAGCCACCCGAAAAAACTAAAGACCTCTAGTCACAGTCCGTGGCGGCCACCAACCGACTCGCCCGATTTGTCGCGCTCGAATACGGCTAAATCCGATATTCAAGGCAAAATTCTTCACGCTTCGTCACCACGACGACTGCGGGCGTCTGGGTACCGTTCGGGCGGGTTTGCCGACAGGCTGGCACCCAGACACGGGCGACACGCGCCGGAGGGCAGGGCCAGCGCCAAACGCGCCCGACCCTGCCCTCCAAGGCGAGAAAAACAGTGGCTAACCGGACTGCGACGACAGCTTGGACTTCGCCTCGCGGAGCTGGGCCCGCAGGTCGGCGTCCTCGTCGCCAAGGTCCATGATCCAGCGGTCGAGGGCGTCCACCGCCAGCTTCGACGGTGCGTCGCCGGGCGACACTGCGTGCGTGCCGGCCTGCGCCGCCGCCGCGAACTCGGCCCCGCCGATGCCCTCGGCCCGCCGCTTGGAGAAGGCGACGGCGCCGATGAGGATCAGCAGCGCCACCCCCGCGATGGCATACCGGGCGCCGTCGTTGTCCTGGAGGTTGATGACCGCCGGGAGGATCAGCAGCGACACCAGGTTCATCACCTTGATGAGCGGGTTCAGGGCCGGGCCTGCGGTGTCTTTGAACGGGTCGCCGACGGTGTCGCCGATGACCGCCGCCTTGTGGGCCTCGGACCCCTTGCCGCCTTCATGGCCGTCCTCGATGTACTTCTTGGCGTTATCCCAGGCGCCGCCCGAGTTCGACAAGAAGTTCGCCATCAACTGGCCGGTCAGGATCACTGCGGCGAGGAACGCGCCCAGGGCATAGAAGTTGATGCCGAAGCCGATGATGACCGGCGTCAGCACCGCCAACAGCGCGGGCGTGGCCAGCTCCCGGAGCGACGCCGCCGTGCAGATGTCGATGACCGGGCCGTAGTCAGGCCGCTTGGTGCCGGCCATGATCTTGCCGTCGGCGAACTGGCGACGGACCTCCTGCACCACGGTCCCTGCCGTCCGGCCCACCGCGCTGATCGCCAGCGCGCTGAACATGAAGGCGATGGACCCGCCGATCAGCAGGCCGATGAAGGTCTTCGGGTCGGCGACGTTGATCTGGATCGACTGGAACACGTCCTGGCCAGGCAGGATCAGCTCGGGCAGCTCGTCGCCGATCGTCTCGATGAACGAGGCGAACAGCGCGACCGCGGCGATGACCGCGGACCCGATGGCGAAGCCCTTCGTGACCGCCTTGGTGGTGTTGCCCACCGCGTCGAGGCTCACCATGATCCGCTCGGCCTCGCCGCTGAACTCGCCCGACATCTCGGCGATGCCGGCCGCGTTGTCGGCCACCGGGCCGAAGGTGTCCTCGGACACGACCACGCCGGTGGTCGCCAGCATGCCCATGCCGGTCAGGGCGACCAGGTAGAAGATGAAGTGGATGTTGCCGTCGCCCAACGCGATGGCCACCCCGAGGGCGCCGGCGATGGCGATGATGGCGTACACCGTCGACTCCAAGCCCGACGAGATGCCCGACAGCACGGTCGTGGCGGGGCCGGTGCGGGCCGCCTCGGCGATGTCTCGGACCGGCCGGGTCTCGGTCGACGTGAAGTACTCGGTCAGCCGGCTCGCCACCTGCGCGAGCACCAGACCGATGACAACGGCGCCGAGCATCCGCCAGCCTGCGTTGTTGTTGTTGTCGTTGCCGACGTAGAGCAGGGCGACGATGGCGGTGCCGATCACGGTCAGCACGCCGGCGGTGAGGAAGCCGCGGTTGATCGGCGCCATGGCCGACTTGTCCTTGTCGGTCGCCCGCACCGCGTAGATGCCGACGATCGAGGCCAGCACGCCGATGGCGCGGGCCGCCAGCGGGAAGATCAGGCCGACGACCGGGTTCTCAAGCCCGAGCGACTCGAAGGCCGCCACGCCGAGGATGATCGAGGCGACGAGGGTGACCTCGTAGGACTCGAACAGGTCGGCCGCCATGCCGGCGCAGTCGCCCACGTTGTCGCCCACGTTGTCGGCGATGGTGGCCGGGTTGCGGGGGTCGTCCTCGGGGATGCCCGCCTCGACCTTGCCGACCAGGTCGGCGCCCACGTCGGCCGCCTTGGTGAAGATGCCGCCGCCCACGCGCAGGAACAGCGCGAGCAGCGAGCCGCCGAACCCGAAGCCGACGAGGATCGCCGACGACGTGTTCTGGAACAGCATGATGATCACGGTGGCGCCGAGCAGGCCGAGGCCGACGGTGAACATGCCCGCCACGCCGCCGGTGCGGAACGCCACCTTCAGCGCCGCAGGCAGCGACCCGGTCCGGGCGGCCGCCGCGGTGCGGACGTTGCCGCGCACGGCCAGGCCCATCCCGATGTAGCCGGTGAGGCCCGACATGATGCAGCCCGCCACGAACGCCAGCGTCCGGAAGAACCCGGACTGGGCGAACGAGAGGGCATGAGTGCCGTCGGGCTTGTCGACCGCGGTGGCGGTGAAGAACACGATCACCACCAGCGGGATGAGGATCATCCCGATGGTCTTGAACTGTCGCTTCAGGTAGGCGAGGGCGCCTTCCTGGATGGCAGTGGCGATCTCGATCATCTTCGGGGTGCCCTGGTCCGCGGCGAGCACCCCCTTCATGAGCGAGAAGCCGACGAGGATGGCGAGGACTGCGGTACCGGCGGAGAACGCCAGCCAGAACCACTCGGCACTGCCGAGGGTGAAGTCCTGCCAACCTCCCTCGCTGGCGAGGAGGTTGGTCATGCGGATTCCTTTCTCTCTTCTTTGCGCACGTAGATCTGTCGGGCGACCTTCTCGCCCACGGTTCGGGCCTTGCCCTCCACGAGGAGGACGAGGGGCCCGTCGAACGGGTGCTTCTCACGGACCTCGACCCGCACCCCTGGCCGCAGCCCGAGGGTGTCGAGGAAGGCGACGACGTCCGGCTCGGTCGAGCCGGGGACCGCGACCACGGCGACGTCGCCGGGCTCGAGGTCGTACAGCGGCGGCAGCTCGGGGATGTCGACCGTCTCCGGCTCCGGGATGGGGAAGCCGTGCGGGCAGGTGGCCGGGCGGTCGAGGGCGACGAACAGCCGGTCCTCGACCTCCTGGGGCAGCTCGTGCTCGAAGCTGGCGGCGAAGCGGTCGGCCTCGTTCCAGGCGTAGCCGAGCATGTCGGACAGGAAGCGCTCGACGATGCGGTGCCTGCGAATGGCGGCCACTGCGGCCATCCGGCCCACGTCGGTCAGCACGACGCCGCGGTACGGGCGGTGGTCGGCGAACCCGCGGTCGGCCAGGCGCTTGACGGTGGCGGTGACGGTGCCGGGGCTGACGCCGAGGTGGTCGGCCAGGTCGCCCGTGTGCGCGTCTTCACCCCCGCTCTGGGGGCCGGTCAGGCGATAGATCGCCTTGAGCGTCTCGCGCTCGGACTTCGACAGGGTGAGGTCCATGTTTCGCCGGGCGAGAAGATAGGTTTTGCTTGGGCAAAACGTCAACTTCAGGCCACCCACGCACTCGCACGGCGAACGTTGGCTTCGGGCTTCGGGCTAGGGGCTGGGCGAGGAGGGGGCGGTCCCGTGGCCGGAGCCGACGTGGTACGGCACCGACGTCACCACCGCGCCCTCGCGGTCGAGCAGGGCCGCCTTGAGGGTCAGCGCGGTCTGGCCGTGCAGCAGGTTGCGGGGGTCGAGCAGGTTCCCGAGGACGAACTCGGGGATGACGATCGTGATCGTGTCGTTGTGCCAGCGCGCGTCGAGCTCGTCGAGGTAGCGCTCCACCGGCTCGACCAGGTCCCGGTACGGCGAGTGCACGATCTCGAGCGGCACGTCGAAGCCGAACTCCGTCCACTGGGCCTCCATCGCCTCGCGGTCCTCGTCCTCGAACGCCACGTACACGGCAACGAGGTGGTTGGGCCGCAGCGAGCGGGCGTAGTTGAGGGCCTTGATCACGCCCTTGTGGATGCGCCCGACCAGCACGACCACCGTGTGGTTCAGCGGCTCCGGCCGGACCTCGGCGGGCGTGATCCGAAGGGCCTCGGTGAGGTGGTCGTAGTGGGAGCGGATCATCACGAAGATGGCGACGATCGTCGGCACCACGATGATCGGGAGCCACGCCCCGACGGTGAATTTGGTGACGCCCACGATCATCAGCACGACGAAGGTGGCGAACGAGCCCACCGCGTTCATCACCATGTTCCGCTGCCAGCCGGGGGCGCGCAGCTTGCGGTGGCGGGCGACCATGCCGGCCTGGCTGAGGGTGAACGAGGTGAACACGCCCACCGCGTACAGCGGGATCAGGGCGGTGGTGACGCCGCCGAAGCCGATCAACAGCAGCGAGGCGAACACGGCCAGGAACACGATCCCGTTCGAGAACACGAGCCGGTCGCCGCGGCTGGCGAACTGCCGGGGGAGGAAGCCGTCACGGGCGATGATCGACGACAGCCGGGGGAAGTCGGCGTACGCGGTGTTGGCGGCGAGGATCAGGATGCCGGCGGTGGCGAACTGGAGCAGCGTGTGGAACGGGCCGGCGCCGAATACCACCCGGCCCATCTGCGAGATGACCGTCTCGTCGTGGGTCGGGAACGGATGGAGCCGGCTGGCCAGCAGCGACACGCCGAAGAACAGCGTGCCGAGGATGACCGCCATGACGGTGAGGGTCGTGGCCGCGTTCTTGGCCTGGGGCTTGCGGAACGCGGGCACGCCGTCGGCCAGGGCCTCGATGCCGGACAGGGCGACGGCGCCGGACGAGAACCCGCGCAGGATGATGAACAGCGTCAGCGTCCCGCCCGACTCCATCACCCCGTGGGCCTGGTCGTGGTTCAGCGGCACGCGGCCGATGTCGCCGATGTAGCTCTTGAACAGCCCCCAGCCGACGAGGACCGCCAGCGACCCGATGTAGATGTAGGTCGGGGCGGCGAAGATCTTCCCCGACTCCTTCAGGCCCCGCAGGTTGCCGAGCGTCAACAGGGCCACGAAGCCCAGGCAGAGCAGGACCCTGCTGTCGGCCAGGTCGCGGAACGCAGGCAGCGAGACGATGGCGGCCACTCCGGCCGAGACCGACACCGCCACCGTCAGGATGTAGTCGACGAGCAGTGAGGCGCCCGCGATGAGCGACGGCCAGCGGCCCAGGTTCTCGCGGCTCACGACGTACGACCCGCCGCCGCCCGGATAGGCGTAGATGGTTTGGCGGTAGGACGTGACGACGATGATGAGGAGCGCGGCCACCGCGATCGACATCGGGACCAGCTTCGAGAGCCCGAGGGCCAGGCTCGACGCCCCGGTGGCGGTGACGAAGAGGATCTCCTCGGTGGCGTACGCCGTCGACGAGATGGGGTCGGACGAGAACGTGGCCAGTGCGACGGTCTTGGGAAGCCGTTGGTGTTCCTGCTCGGCGGTCGCCAATGGACGACCGACCAGGAGGCGCTTCACGAACGTCATCACGGGGCGGGACGTTATGCGCGGTCCCGCTAGCCTCCCGAACCATGCACGTGATCGTGGTCGGGTGTGGCCGCGTCGGGTCGGAGCTGGCGGTCAATCTGGATGCCGCGGGGCACTCAGTGGCCATCATCGACAAGAACCGCAATGCCTTCCGGCGGCTGCCTGAGCGTTGGAGCGGGCGAGCGGTCCTTGGGTTCGGTTTCGACCGGGACCACCTCGAGCAGGCGGGCATCCGCGAGGCGGGCGCGCTGGCCGCGGTGACCAGCGGCGACAACTCGAACATCCTCACGGCGCGGATCGCCAGGGAGACGTACCAGATCGAGAACGTGGTGGCCCGCATCTACGACCCGCGGCGGGCGGTGATCTACCAGCGCCTCGGCATCCCGACGGTCGCGACCGTGACGTGGACCACCGAACAGGTGCTGCGCCGGATGATGCCCGAGACGACGCACATCGACTGGACCGACCCCAGCGGCAGGCTGGCGTTGGCCGAGCGCATGCTGCCGGACCAGTGGGCCGGGCACCGGCTGTCGAGCCTGGGCGAGTCGGGCCGCTTCCGTATCGCCGCGGTGACCAGGGCGGGCGAGGCGAGGATGGCGGGGCCGGACCTGGTCGGGCAGGAGGGCGACGTGCTGCACGTCATGGTCGCCAAGCAGGACATGGACATGCTCGACATGCGGCTGGCGGCCGGGCCCGAGGACAAAGGGGGGCACTGATGAAGGTCGCCATCGCGGGTGCAGGCAACGTCGGGGTGTACATCGCCCAGGACTTGCGGGCGGCCGGGCATCAGGTGTTCATCATCGAGCAGGACCCTGACCTCGTGGCCAAGCTGCGGACGACGGTCGACATCGACTTCTACGTCGGCGACGCGTGCGAGGTGCACCACCTGCAGCAGGCGGGCGTGGCCGAGGCCGACGTCATGGTGGCCGCGACCGGCGACGACGAGGACAACCTGGTCGTCTCGCTGTTGGCCAAGCAGGAGTTCGCCGTGCCCCGGGTCGTCGCCCGGGTGAACCATCCGAAGAACTACTGGCTGTTCAACGAGTCGTGGGGGGTCGACGTCTCGGTGTCGACGCCGCACCTGCTGACCTCGCTGGTCGAAGAGGCGGTGTCGGTCGGCTCGCTCGTCCGGCTCCTGCAGTTCGGCGGCGAGGGCGGCCAGGCCCGGCTGGTGGAGGTCACCCTGGCCGACGACTCGCCTGCTGCCGACAAGCCGATCATCGAGCTCGACGTGCCGCGCGACGCGACGATCGTCGCCGTCGTGCGCCAGAACCACGTGGTGGTGCCGCGCGGCGACACGGTGCTGCAAGTCGGCGACGAGGTGCTGGCGTTGGTGACGCCCGACTCCGAAGACCCCGTCAAAGCCATCCTCATCGGCGGCTCTTAAGCCCGGCGCGCCGGGCCGGGTTTACGAACTTTGAACGCCTGCCCCCGGGCCGTGAGTGCGTTCGCCCGGGGCGGCTGAGCGTTCAAAGAACGGATCACCTCGGGGGATTGCCACTCACGGGCCGTGAGCCGTTCTTTGAACGCTCAGCCACAGTGTGGGGGCAGGCGTTCAAAGTTCGGGGGGTTACGCGCTCAGTTCGTATCTCGGGTTGTAGATCAGGAGGCGGCCGCCGGGGCCGTTGGGGGCGCCGCGGCCGGTGATGACCACGCGGGTGCCGGGCCGCACCCCGGCGATCTTCTTGCGGCCGGTCCACAGGATCGTGAGCGAGCCGGTCCCGTCGTCGACCGTCGCCTCGAGCCAGGGCGAGCCGTCGGGCCGGGGGACGATCCGAACGTATTTGATCTCCCCCGCCACCGTGACCTCGGCGCGGGGCTGCGCGTCGGCGATGTCGACCACGCCCGGCACCCGCGTGCAGAACGCCCGCAGGTTCTCCTTGTCCAGCTCGTGGACCGGGGTGGTGAAGCGCTGGAAGACCTTCTTGAGCGCCACCGCCGCCTCCTCCTCCGTTGACCGACCGCTACTCCGCCGGGCCGGACGAGCCCAACGAGCCGTCGATGTCGTCGAGGCCGGTGAGGTCGAGTTCCAAGTCGACGTCGTCGAAGTCGTCGGCCGCGTCGCAGTACATCACCATCCGGACCGCGGTGCCCTCCGACGACGACTCGAAGGCCACCTCGTCGACCAGCGTGCGGATCAGCGGAATGCCAAGCCCCCGCTCGAAGTTCAGCCGCTCGGGGTCGGTGACCGGCGGGTGCTCGGGCAGCGCCTCGGGGTCGAAGCCAGTGCCCCGGTCGTGGATGCTGACCTCGAGCCGGTCCTCGGCCTCAGAGCACCGCACCAGCACGTGCTCGTCGACCGGCACGCTGTGGTGCGCCTCGATGGCGTTGGTGCAGGCCTCGGAGACGGCCAGCTTCAGGTCGTCGATGCGCTCGTCGGCCAACGCCCGCCGGCCGGACGCCAGCGATGAGACCACCAGCCGAGCCAGGCCGACGTACTCGGCCCGGGCCGGGATCTGCAGCTCGATGACCGCGTCCACGACCCTTCGCCAGCCCTACGCGACGGCTTCGTCGACGGACTCGTGGATGGCGAACACCTTCGTCAACCCGGTGATCTCGAACACCTTCAGGATGCGGGGCTGCGTGCACACGAGGGTGAGGTCCCCGTCGTGGCTGCGGAGGCGCTTCAGGCCCCCGACGAGCACGCCGAGGCCGGTCGAGTCGAGGAAGTCGACCCCTTCGAGGTTCACGACGATCTTGTACTTGCCCTGGCTCACGAGCTCGACCAGCTTCTCGCGCAGCCGGGGGGCTGTGTACACGTCGACCTCGCCGCGCACGGCGAGCACCGTCGCACCGTTCTTCTCCTCTACGTCGAGCCCGAGCTCCATTGAAATCGGCTTCCCTCCTGGGTGGGGCGCAGCTGCGTCGGCGGCAAACCTACCCAACTCACCGTATGGTCGGCACATGGGCACCTTCGAGGACCTCCTCGGCGCCCTCGCAGGCGACGGACAACTGGTGCATCTTGAGACACTCCCGGCGCGCCCGGCCCGCTTTGCCGACCTGTCCCGGCCGTTGCCCGCCGACATCGCCGCCGCGCTCCCCGACGACGGCCTCTGGGTCCATCAGGCCGCCGCCATCGACCTGGCCCGCGACGGCCAGTCGGTGGCAGTCGCGACCGGCACCGCGTCGGGCAAGTCGCTCTGCTATCAGGTCCCGATCGCCGAGGCCGCCCTCGACAAGGGCACCGCGCTGCTGCTCTATCCGACCAAGGCGCTGGCCCAAGACCAGCTCCGCTCGCTCGGCTCGCTGGAGACGCCCGGCCTGACCCCTGCGGTCTACGACGGCGACACCCCGTCCGAGATGCGCACCTGGGCGCGACGCCACGCCAACGCCATCCTCACCAACCCCGACATGCTGCACGTCGGCATCCTCCCGAACCACGCCCGCTGGGCCACCTTCTTGATGCGGCTCCGGTACGTCGTGGTCGACGAGCTCCACATGCTGCGCGGCATCTTCGGCACCCACATCGCCCACGTCCTTCGCCGGCTGCGTCGCCTGTGCGCGCACTACGGCTCGTCGCCCACCTTCGTGTTCGGCTCGGCCACGATCGGCAAGCCCGCCGAGCTGGCGTCGGCCCTCTGCGGGCTGCCGGTGACCGAGGTGTCCGACGACGGGTCGCCGCGCGGCGAGCGGCTGTTCGCGGTGTGGGAGCCGCCACTGATCGACGAGGCCGCGGGCGCGCGGGCGCCGGCCAACGGCGAGGTGGCCATGCTGCTGGCGGGGCTGGTCGAGGCCGACCGGCGGGCGATCGCGTTCATGCGGTCGCGCAAGGGCACCGAGCTGGTCGCCCGCTACACCAAGGACCGGCTGCCGATGGAGCTGGGCGAGACGGTGCGGCCGTACCGCGGCGGGTATCTGGCCGCCGAGCGCCGGGAGATCGAGCAGAAGCTGTTCTCGGGCCAACTGCGCGCGGTAGCCGCCACCAACGCGCTCGAACTCGGCATCGACGTGGGCTGGCTCGACGCCTGCATCCTCAACGGCTTCCCCGGCACCATCGCCTCGATGTGGCAGCAGGCGGGGCGGGCCGGGCGCACCCAGCAGCGGTCGCTGGCCGTCTTGGTGGCGGGCGAGGACGCCCTCGACCAGTGGTTCGTCGCCCATCCCAACGAGCTGTTCACCCGCTCGCCCGAGCCCGCTGTCATCAACCCGTCGAACCCGTTCGTGCTCGACCCGCACGTCGCCTGCGCCGCCTATGAACGGCCGCTGTCGCCCGCCGACGACGCCGAGTACTGGGGCGAGGACCTCGACGACGCGGTGCTCCGGCTGGTGCAGGCCGACCGCCTGGTCGTGCGGCGGGGGCGGGCCGTGCACGCAGGCAGGCCGTCGCCGGCGTCGCAGGTGAGCCTGCGGACGGGCAGCAACAACGAGTACCGGATCGTGACCGGCGACGACGCCCGGCTGATCGGCACGGTCGAAGAGGCGCGGGCGTTCTCGTCGGTGCACGAGGGCGCGGTGTACTTGCACCAGGGCCAGCACTACGTCGTGCGGTCGCTCGACTTGGCCGACCGGGCCGCGTGGGTCGAGGCCGCCGACCCCGACTACTACACGCAGGCCCGCTCCGAGACCGACGTGCGGGTGCTCGACGCCGAGCAGTCGGTACCGGTGGGGCGCTCGGTGCTGTCAGTCGGCGCCGTCGAGGTGACCGAGCAGGTGACCGGCTATCGCAAGAAGGCGCTCGGGTCCGGCGAGGTGCTCGGCGACGTGGACCTGGAGCTGCCGCCCACGGTGCTGACGACGCGGGCGTTCTGGTACACGGTCGAGGAGGCGGTGCTGGCGCGGGCGGGGATCGTGCCGGCGTCGTGGCCGGGGACGCTGCACGCGGCCGAGCACGCCGGGATCGGCATGCTGCCGCTGTTCACGATCTGCGACCGCTGGGACGTGGGCGGGGTGTCGACCGCGTACCTCGTCGACACCGGTCTGCCCACGATCGTGATCTACGACGGCTATCCGGGCGGGGCCGGCATCGCCGAGCTCGGGTTCGCGGCCGGGCGGTCGCATTTGGAGGCCACGCTGCAGGCGATCTCGGCGTGCCCCTGCGAGCGGGGCTGTCCGTCCTGCGTGCAGTCGCCCAAGTGCGGGAACCTCAACGAGCCGCTCGACAAGCACGGCGCCATCGCCCTGCTCCGCACCATCCTCCGATAATCCACAGCAGCAGGTGCTGTGGATTGTCGGACTCAGGCGGCGGGGCGGGGGTGGGTGCGGGCGCGGATGGGGCGGTAGGCGAGCCAGGCCAGCAGGGCGAGAGCGGCCAGCGGGACGGCCCAGCCCAGCACGATGATCGTCCCGGCCAGGACCTTCTCGGCCCCGTCGACCGCAGTCGACACTGCGTTGCGCAACGGGCTCGGCTCGGCCTTTTTCTCCTCGACCACCGCGGCGGCGCCGGGCTCGGCCAACTCGACCCGGACCGTCGACAGCGCGGCCTGGTTCTCCAGCCTCGCCTTCTCCCCCGACAACTGCTCGATCTGCTGGCGGACCTGGGTCAGATGGCCTTGGACCTCGACGGTCTCGCCGATCGTCTTGGCCTTGCCCATCAGCGCCCGGATGGCCTCCTCCTGGGCGGTGAGGCTGCGCAGGCGGGCGTCGAGGTCGACCAACTGCCCGCTGACGTCGCTGCCGCTGATGCGCTCGTCCTTGACCTCGCCGAGCTTGCCCACCTCGGCGCGCACGGCGTCGAAGGCGGCGACAGGGACCCGTAGCACGAGCACCCCGTTGGCGCCCTTGTCCTTCTCGGCGCTGCTCTCTGACGAGATCACGAACCCGCCGTGGCCTGCCGCCGCGCGCGAGGCGGCGTCGAACGCCTCGCGGAAGCGGCCCTTGCCGACCTCCACGCGGATCGTCGCGTTCTTCACGATCTTCTGGTCGGTGCCGGTGGGCAGCGCGCCGGGTGCGGCGGGGGCGGCGGGCGGGGGCGCGGTCGCACTGACGCTGCCGCCGCCGGCGCCGGCGCCCCGTTGCGACTCAGCCATCGTGGCCTGCCCTGAAAAGCTCGCCGCGGCGTCGCCTGCGCTCTGATCCAGCGATTCGCCCGCCGTGGCCGACGCGCCGGAGACGGTGTCGGTGCGGTCGTCGCTCGGGCCGCCCATGAAGCCCACCACGCCGCCCAGCAGAAGCAGCCCGAGAACGATGAAGCCCCCCACCCGGCCGGCGCGCCCGTTCAGATCCTGCATGGCCGTCTCCTTTGTCGAAGTCGACGGCTAGGACGACGGTCAGGCTTCGGTTGGTTCCAGTGCTCCTTCGGGGACCTTGTCCACCTCGCGCTTGAGCCAGAGCAGGTGCATCACGATCACCGTGACCAGCAGGCTGGCGGCCACGAAGGCGATCGGCTCAGGGGCGTCGGACTCGCCCGCCTCCTCGACGCCGAGGGCCAAGCCGGTGCCGTCCTCGCCCAGCTCGCCCTCCTCCCCCGGCTTGAAGGGAAGCGTCTCGTTGTACGTGCCGTCGTCCTCGGCCGGACGGCCCTGGCCGGGGCTGGGCACCCGTGCGTTGTTGAGCAGGGCGGAGAACCCGGACAGGTCGACCTTGCCGGTCTGCGCCAACGGCGACCCCGACCCGCCACTGCCGCCGTTCCCGGTGCCACCCGACCCGCCGTTGCCGCCGTTGCGCGAGGTCGTGCTGGTGGTGGGGGGCGGGTTGGCCACGTCGACGCTGTTGACCTCGGACGGGTGCGACCAGACGCCGGTCCCCTGCGTCGCGCCGCTGCGCACGGCCCGCACCCGGTAGTGGTACGTGCCGCCTGCGGCGGTGGTGGCGGTGTCGGTCAGCTCGGTACTCGTGGTCTCGCCCGCCGACGCCCACCCCGCTTCGGGGTCCTCGTTGGACGGCGGCTCGCCAAGGCGGCGCTGCACTTGGTAGCCGAGCAGGTCGGGCTCGGGGTTGGGGTCCCACCGGACCGTCACCTGCCGCTTGGCGTCGGTCTCCACCCGCACGTTGGCGGGCGGCACCGGCAGCACCTCGACGGTGATGTTCCTGGTGTAGACGGCAGGCTCGTTGGGCGACGTGTCGAACGCGCCGTCGCGGCCGTGGGCCACGACCTTCACCGTGTAGTTGCCGTTGTAGGCGGCAGGCACGTCCCAGGCGAACGGGACCGGGTTGCCGTTGACGTTGACCGTGACCGACTGGGTGGGGCGGCCGTCGCGCGACTCCAGCGCCAGGTAGAGCTGGCCGTGCACGGTGCCGCCGCTCGGCATCTGGGCCCGGCCTGCGATGTGCACGTTGGTCTCGGCGTGCGGCGCGGCGTCGGTCGGCGAGTCGAGGTAGATCGTCGGCGGTGCGGCCTGGGCCGCGGGCGCGCCGAAGCTTGCTGCGAACGCGAGCAGGGCGGCCGCCGCGCCCCCGAGGAACTGCACGCGCTTCATGTCAGGCGCCGACCGAGCCCTGCTTGACGAGCTTGGTCTGGAGCACGATGCGCTGCTTGGCCGAGCCCTTCGGATGGCACGAGGTCAAGGTGAGGTTGCGCTCGCCCGGCGTGTCGGCCACGACGCTGCGGTCGTTGGGGGCGATGATGAATGCCGCGGTGCTGCCGCTGGCGACGGTGCGGCCTCCGGGCGCCTTCTGGATCTCGTACGTGCACGTGCCGATCGGCGTCTCAAGCAGGATCGTGTCGCCGGGCTGGAGGCGGTCGACGTTGGCGAAGGGCTTGCCGTACGTCGTGCGGTGGCCCGCGATGGCGACGTTGCCCTCCTCGCACGGCAGCGCCGTCTCGGGATAGTGGCCGGCGCCCGCTCGCAGGGCCGAGGGAGTCGTGCCCTCCACCACCACGACGTCGACGCCGATCTTCGGGATCTTGATGCGGGTCAGGCTGTCGCCGATCTCGAGGCTCTTGTTCTGATAGCGCTGCTTGAGCTCGGGGCTGGCCAGCTCCCGGTCGAGGCGGTCTTGGACTCGGCCCTGGTAGAGGTTCGTGTAGAAGGGGTAGCCGAGCAGGCCCACGGCCGCCAGCAACAGGGCGACCGAGAGCCCTGACAGGCCTCGGCGGGCCCAGCGGTGTGATCGCAGGAATGCGACGACGGCGTCCACGGCGTTTGTTCTCCTACATCCTTTCGGCCAACCGGCCGGGGTACTTCAGGCTAAACGAAGGCCCCGGGGTACGAGTCCCCGGGGCCGACGTTTCGGTGAAGCTTTTCCTGCGTGTTGCTCGTACTGCTGGTGCTGCTGGGGACTCAGTCCTCGATGCGGACCGTGGCGGCCCGCAGGCTCGCCCGGCGGGCGACGACGGCGAGGGCCAGAACGGCGGCGCCGGCCAGCGGGATCCACGGCGTGCCACCGGTGCGGGGCAGCTCAGCGGGCGGAACCTCGCCACGGGGGATCTCGATCCGGGGCGGGTCGTTGACCGCCGGGGCACCGGCGACGCCGGCCTCGGCGTGGGCCAGCTCCAGCACGATGCCGCCGTCGAAAGCGGTGGCCGAGGTGGCACCCAGGCCCTGCAGGAGGTGCAGGCGGACACCGTCGGCGACGACGCCCTTGGTGCCGTCAGCGTTGGTGACCGCATTCCAGCCGGCAACCCGGATGGTGGACTGCAGCGGGGTGCCCGTCAGGATCGTCTCGGTCTTGTTGGGCTGGACAGCCAGCTCGTTGACACCGAGGGCCTGGGTCAGGACCGTGTTGAACTTCACCCGCACCAGCGCCGGGTCGGCGGTGGGCTCGAGCGAGGTGCCCGCGGCCCGGTCGTACACGGCGGTCGCCTTGGCCGAGGAGACCTCGATGGTGGCGAGGGGCTCGGTCGAGGGCAGGCCGTTGACCTGCGGGAGCGGGAGGATCCGGATGACGGCGCCGCTGGCGGTGGCCGACGAGGTCACCTTGTCGCCGGTGGTCGTGACCTTCGACACCGACTCGCCGACGGCGACGTTCAGGGTCTGGGTCTTGAGCACGCTGGCGACGACGTCCTTGACGGTCGTCGTGGCGTCGCACGTGGCGTCCAGGGCGCTGCAGACCTCGTCGAGGACGCCGTTGAGCGTCTCGCCGATCGGGAGGTCGCCGGCGCCGAGCAGGTCGAGGGCGAGCGAGCCGTCGAGGGTCAGGCCGGCCACCGAGCCCTTGCTCTCCGCAATCGGGAGGCCGTTGAGGGTGGACGCGGTGGCGCTGCCGCAGGCGACGCCCAGGTTCACGATGTTGGCAAGCTGCTCGACCGGGGTGCCCACGGCGCAGCCGGTGCCGCCGTTGACGTTCTTGCCCGAGCCGGAGACGCTGGCCGACTTCTTGGTGTCGGCGAGCTCAGGAACGACCTGGCCGATGCCGGTGGCGTCGGCCTGCAGCGCCGAGGTGACCCTGGCGGTGGCCGAGCCGAGCGTCGCCTGGAACTTCGTGGCGTCGACCGGGTTGGAGACGGTGATGTTCAGGCCACGTGCCGCAGCACTGCCCAGGTAGACCTCTTTGGTGGCAGCACCAGCGGGGTTGGCAATGAAGGCGCCGGCCATGGCCGTCACCCCCGCAACCGCAGCAAGCCGTCGGATCCTCTGCATTGACGTGGTGTCCCTTCTTCTTTCGCTTCACCGAATGCACGAACGTGACCAGCACTTCGTGCGAGAGTCACCCACCTAGACGGCAGTCCCGCCGTGCGATGACGCGATTCCAGTCGGAATCTTCCGGGATGACCTTTAGCAGTGTGGCCTAGTTGGACTAGTTATTTCTCTGCTCTGGCCTGGACATTTGCCACAAGAGGGACATCTGCCGCGAACTTTTTGACGATCGGCAGCCATACGGGGGCGCGATAACCAGCCCGCACGCTCACCCGGCCGCCGCGCTCGGCGACCTCGATCGTCAGACGGTCCTTGCTGAGCGTCTGACCGGTGGCCGCGGCGGCTGCCCGGCGGGCGACCTCGACAGCCGGTGGGCCCTTGCCCCGCTCCCTGACCGCCACCTCCCGGGCCGCTTCTCGGGCGGCGTGCACGACGAGGATCTGGTCGCGCACGACCAGGCCCACCTGCGCCAGGGCCACCAGCAGCACGACGACGAGCGGGAGCACCAGGGCCAGTTCGACGGCGGCTTGACCCGCGTCTGCGGGGGCGGACCCCCGCAGACGCGACGAGTGGGATATTGGGACAACGGGCGGCGTGGCTGGCGGCGTGGCTGGCGGGGTGGCGGCCGGGCCGGTCACTTCACCCGCCCGATCACGTGGTCGAACACGGTGTTGAGCAGCTTGCCGATGCGGTTGGAGTCCTTGGCCCAGGCCATCACGAGCAGGGCGACGCCCGCGGCGCCGAGCAGCACCAGGGCGTACTCGGCCGTGGCCTGGCCCCGGTCGTCGCGGGACAGGCGGGACAGGCGCGACAGGCGGGTCGTGAGCAGGGACTGGATGGAGACGTAGACAGCAAGCACGTCGGGTCCTTTCGTTTCGTTCGTTCGTTCGTTTCGGGTTGCTTCACATCACGAGAGGCGCAGCGCCTCGAGGGCACCGGCGATAAGGGGCGCCACCGTCAGCAGCGCGAAGGCCGGGAGGATGCACGTCACCAGCGGGAACAGCAGGAGGACCGGCACCCGGCGTGCCGCCGCCTCCGCCCGCCGACGCTCGTCGGCCCGACACTCGGCGGCCAGCCGTTCGAGGGCGGGGCCGATGGCATGCCCGTACCGCTCGGCGCCGACCAGCACGCCGACCAGGCCGCGCACCGCCTCCCCGCCCCGGTCGACGTCCCTGCCCCCACCCCCGGCCCCGCTTCTCGGCACCGCCAGTTGCGCCAGTCGCAACTGACGGCGCCGAGAACGGGTGGGGGCGGCGGGGGCGGCGGTGAGGGGCGGAGCAGGGGCGGCGGTGGGGGCAGGGGCGGCGGTGTTGAGGCGGGTGGGGACGGTGTCGATGGCGTCGGCGAGGAGGCGGCCGCGCGTGCAGGCCTCGTCAACGGCGGCCGCGAGGGCGCGTGCGACCGGCCCGTCGGCTCGACGGGCGACCGCCTCCACCGCCAGCGGCACCGTCAGCCCTGCGCCCACGCACATGCGCAGCAGGTCGACGACCTCGGGCAGGTCGGCCTCCACCGCCGCCTTGGCGCGCGCCGCCGCCCGCCGTCGCCGCACCCGCGGCACGGCCCACAGGCCCAACGGGACCGCCAATGCCAGCGGCGGCGCTACCACGGCACAGCCGGCCGTCGCGGCCACCACCGCCACCCAACCGGGAGCGGCCCATTGCGTGTGGCGGCGGCGCAGGGCCTGCACCCGAGGCGGGTCCGGGCCGTGGTGCAGCCGGGCGGCCACGACCAGCGCCGCCCACGCCGCCGCCAGCAGCACGGTCATGGCGGGCCTCCGATCCGGGCGATGCGGGCCATCCAAAACGCCCCCACCCCGTCGAGGGTGAGGCCGACGACGAGCATGGCCAGGCCGATCGGCGTAGTGAACAGGAACGCGGCGTGGTCCCCGTCGGCGGCCGAGGCGAGGAACGCGAACGCCACCGGCGCCACCGCGATCACCAGCGCCGACAGCCGGGCCTGCGACCCCAGCGCCCACGCCTCGGCCTGGGCCGCGACCCGTTGCCGCAGCGTCATCGCCACGCCGTCGACCGCGGCGGCTTGCGGGCCGCCGATGTCGGCCGCGACCGACAGCGCGGAGACGGCCAGGCGGACCCCCGGCACCTTGCTCGCCGATCGCCAGCCGTCCAGCGCGTCGGCCAGCGGCTGCCCGCGAGCGGTGGCGGCGGCAACCGTCGCCAGCTCGTCGCCCAGCGGCGGGCGGCCCGACACCGCGGCGGCGCCGTCGCCGAGCGCCGCGTGCAGGCCGGCCCCCGCTCGCAGGCTGCGGGCGATCGCCTCCAGCGCCACCGGCACATCGGCCGCGGCCCGCCGGGTGGCCCGGCCCGCGAACAGACGGCGCGCGATTGCGAGGCCGGGCCAGGCGGGCCACAGGGGGCGGTCTGGCGGGGCGGCCCGGATCGGGCGCCGCGATCCGAACCGTCCCGCGAGCAGGGCTCGTCGGGCGGCCAAGGTGGTGGCCGCGACGAGCACGGACAAGAGGGCGGCCGTCGTCACGGGTCGCTCCTCGGGGGGCGGCTGCACTGGCCGAGCACGCCGCGCTCGTCGGCGAGCCGCCGGGTTGTGGGCGGCCGGTCGCCGACCTCGGCCACCTCGACGATCGCCCGCCTGCCGCCTGCCCGCCGACCCACCTGGATGACGAGGTCCACCGCCGAGGCGATCTGTTGGCGGACGGCGGTCAGCGGGATGGCGACGTCGGCCAGCATCGCCATGGTCTCCAGGCGGCGCAGCGCGTCCGACGGGCTGTTGGCGTGAAGGGTGGAGAACGAGCCGTCGTGGCCGGTGTTCATGGCCTGGAGCAGGTCGAAGGCTTCCGGTCCCCTGGCCTCGCCGACAATGAGCCGGTCCGGCCGCATTCGCAGCGCGTTGCGGACCAGCTCGCGGACCCGCACCTCGCCTGCCCCCTCCGCGTTGGGGGGACGGGCCTCCAGCCGGACGACGTGCTCTTGCGGAAGGCGAAGCTCGGCCGCCTCTTCGACGGTGACGATCCGCTGGCCGGGCGGGATGTGCGCGGCCAACGCATTGAGGAGCGTGGTCTTGCCCGACGAGGTGGCCCCGGCCACGACGATGTTCCGCCGCTCGGCGACGCACCTGGCGAGGAGGGCGGCGACCTGCGGCGCGCAGAAGTCGTCAAGGGCGAGGGTCCGGGCCGAAAAGCGCCTGATCGTCAGGCACGGCCCGTCCACCGCCAGGGGCGGCAGCACGACGTGGGCGCGGGAGCCGTCGGGGAGGCGGGCGTCGGCACACGGGGAGCCGCGGTCGGCTCGCAAGCCCAGCGGCGCCACGACTCGCTCGATGACCTGGGCGATGGCGGCGGCGTCGACCACGACGTCGGTCCGTTCGAGCCGGCCGGCGCGCTCGACCCACACCGGGCCTGGGCCGTTGACCATCACCTCGGTCACGGCAGGGTCGGCCAGGAGCGGCTCCAGCGGCCCGAAGCCGACGCCCGCGGCCAGCACGGCGCGCACGGCCGCGTCGAGCTCGGCCCGGTCGACCAAGGGCGCCTCCTCCCTGGCCGCGGCCCGCAGCCACCGGGCGGTGACCGGCTGTCCTGGCGGCAAGGCGACGACCCGCTGGCGCAACCGCTCCGCCAACGCCGGGCCGCTCATTGCCCGCCCCCGTCTGGGTGCCGGCGAGTACCGAGGCGGTTGCGTTTGGCACCCAGACACGTGGGGCGCGGTCTGGGTGCCGTTTGGGCGGGTGCGCCGACAGAACGGCACCCAGACGCACCGGGCACGGAGTCGGCGGCGGCGCGCAGGCCGGCCGCGCGAACGCCGGTCGCGGCGCACACGCCGGGCACGCCGGGCACGGCCCTCATGCGGCCACCTCCAGGGAGCGGACCAGCATCCGGGGCAACCGGCCCGCCAGCAGCCCGGCGTCGACCGCCCGGGCGATCCCGTCGTGCCAGGGCACCTCGGCCCGCACCGGCACGCCCAGCGCGTCCTCGATGTCCTCCCGGCCGAGACTCCGCCCCGGCTCGGTGACCAGCACCACGCCCGACGGCCGGACCGGCGCGGCCAGCGCCCGCCGCAGAGCCAGATAACACGGCCGCATGACCAGCAGCGACAGGCTGGCGACCCCGGCCAGCGTGTAGGCGAGCGGCCCGCCGACGGACCCGCAGTCCGCCACCACCGGCCGCCGCTCCGCGGCCAGCACCGTCAACAGCGCGTCCACGTCACCCGGCGGCGCCCCCGGCGCAGGCCCGCCGTGCCACGGCACGACCCGCACGCCCGGCGCGGCGTCGACCTCCAGGCGGGCCAACCCGGCCGCGTCGGGCGACTCCGACTGCAGCCAGTCGGCCAGCCCGAGCCGCTCCTCGTCCGGTACGCCCAACGCGGCGGGCACGTCGCCGGCCGCGTCGAGCAAGAGCACCCCGTCCGGCGACGAACGGGCGAACAACAGGGCAAGCGAGGCAGCAACGACAGTGGTGCCGCTGCCGCCCTTCACAGACCAACAGGCGAACAGCACGGGGACCTCTCCCAGGGCGCGAAGAACCAGGCGTCAGAGGGGGAAGAGGACGAAGCGCACATTACCGAGGGGGTGTGACACCTTCCAGCAGATTTTCCGATTCCTTCACCCGGGGCTGGGTACAGGCGGAGCATGCTCCTGCTCGCCCTCAGCATCCCGGTCACGTTGATGCTGCTGTCGGGAGTGCTGTTCTTGTCCTCGGTGGCCGAGCAGCGCTTCCTCTCGCCTCGCGCCGTCGTCCTCTCCACGGTCCGGGCCCGTCGCAGCACGCCCGAGTACACCGAGGCCTTGGTGGCCAAGCAGTTCGAAGAGTTGCTCAACCGCTCCCGCTGAGTGACAGGATCGCCTCATGGAGGCGGCCTTTTTCGATCTCGACAAGACCGTCATCGCCAAGGCGTCGATGGCCGCATTCGGCCGGCCCTTCTACAACGAGGGCCTCATCTCGCGCCGCCACGTCGTGCGGGCGGTCTGGGGCCAGCTCGTCTTCATGCACCTCGGTGCCAGCGAGCAGAAGCTGGCCCGCATCCGCGAGTCCGTCCTGCGCCTGACCCGCGGCTGGGACCAGGAGCGGGTCCGGCAGGTGGTGCGCGAGACGCTGGAGTCGGTGGTCGAGCCGATCATCTACGCGGAGGCGGCTGAGCTGATCGCCGAGCACAAGGCGGCCGGCCGGCGAGTGTTCATCGTGTCGGCCTCGCCGCTCGAGATCGTCGAGCCGCTGGCCGAATACCTCGGCGTCCACCGGGCCATCGCCAGCGTGGCCGCCATCGACGACGAAGGCCGCTACACCGGCGAGATGGAGTCGTACGCGTACGGCCCGTACAAGGCCGACGCCATGCGGGAGCTGGCCGCCGCCGAAGGCATCGACCTGGCCGCCTCCTACGCCTACTCCGACTCCTACACCGACGCCCCGATGCTGGAGACGGTCGGCCACCCCGTCGCCGTCAACCCGGACCGGGTCCTGCGCAAGCTGGCCGAGGAGCGGGGCTGGGAGGTCAGGACCTTCAGCCGACCGGTCCGGATGCGCGACGACGGCGCCGGCTCGCGCGTCGGCCGCCGCGCGGGGATCGCGGGCGGGGTGGTCGTGGGGTTGGCGGCTGCGGGGGTGGGCTGGCTGCTTATTCGACGCGCAGCTTCTTCGCCGCCACCGCGCCGAGTGCGACCAGGATCACGAGGAGGATCAGCTTCTTCATGGCGCGGACGCTAGTGCCGAAGCGGTGGCCTCGTCAGCGGGGAAGAACGACTCGATGGCCAACTCGGCCACGGTGATGTCCAGCGCAGTGCCGAAGGTGGCGACCGTGCTGAACAGCCGCAGCTCCCCGTCCCCATGCCGCAGCACCAGCGGGACGAACAGCCGGGCGGCCACGTCGCTCGGCGTCGGCGCCTGCTCGACCACGCCTGGATAGCCCCGCAGCTCCGCGGCCAGCTCGACCAGCTCCGTCGCGCCGCTGACCGCGATCTGCCGGTCGAGCCGCTCCAGCAAGTGTGCGGCCCACTCGGCGAAGTTGGCGATGCGCGGGGCCAGCCCGTCGGGGTGGAGGCTGACCCGCAGCGCGTTGACCGGCGGCTCCAACAGCGTGGGCGAGACGTCGTGGGTGAGGATGCCGAGCGCGGCGGCGTTGGCCGTCACCAGGTCCCAGCGCCCGTCGACCACCACGGCCGGAAACGGCATGTGCCCGTTGACGATCTTGTCGAGCGCGTCGCGCACCGGCGCCATCTCCTCGGCCTCGAACGGGGTGTGCCGGTAGACCGGCGCGTAGCCGGCCGCGAGCAACAGCGAGTTGCGGTCGCGCAGCGGGATGTCCAAGTGCTCGGCCAGGTGCACGACGAGCTCCCGGCTGGATCGGGCCCGGCCGGTCTCCACGAAGCTCAGGTGGCGGGCCGACACCTCCGCCGACAGCGCGAGGTCGAGTTGGCTGAGCCGGCGGCGCTGGCGCCAATGGCGGAGCAGCGCGCCCACGCCGGGCGGCGAGACGACAGCGGTCATAGGGGGCACGGTACGACGTGGCGCGCGGGCCGTCGCTTACCCGACAGGTAATCGCTTCGCCGCGCCGCCGGGCCCATCGTGGCCGACATGACCTCGATGACTGCTCCCATCACCACCCGCTCGCCGCTGCGCGCCGCGCTGCTGCTCGACGCCGCCGTCACCGGCGCCAACGCGCTCGCCTATGTCGCGGCCGCCGACGGGCTGGACTCGCTGCTCGGCATCGACGCCGCCGTCCTGCGGGGCATCGGCGTCTTCCTCGCCGTCTACACGGTGTTGGTCCTGAAGGCCTCGTCCCGACGGGCCGTGCTGGCAGTGATCGCCGCCAACGTGGTGTGGGCGGTCGACAGCCTCGTCGTGGCCGCCCTCGACTGGGGCACGCCGACGGCGACCGGGCGGGCGTGGATTGTCATGCAGGCGCTGGCCGTGGCCGGGTTCGCCGGGCTTCAGCGGTGGGCGCTGCGCCGGGCCGGGTAGCGTCGTCGCCGGAGGTGTCCGGGCACCTGGTGGGCTCCCCCGCCTTCAAAGCGGGTGGTGCAGGCGATCCCTGCACGGCGGGTTCGATTCCCGTCCACCTCCGCTACCCCCCCGCCGCCGCTTTTGGGCACGTTTTCGGCCACATATGGCCGAAAACGTGCCCAAAACGGTTAGAGGGCGAGGGCGCCGGAGACGAGGCGGACGGCCACCTTGACGGCGTAGGCGGTCGGCGGCGGGGCGACCGTCGGCGGCGGCGGCTCGCTGACCGGCGGCGACGTCGTCGTGGTGGTTGCCGGCGCAGCGGGGGCCGACACCCGCGGCAGCGCAGCCAGCGAGAAGTACTCCCCCTCGGGCAGGTCCCGCAAGGCCGTCAACCCACCCCTGCGCGGATGGGCGGACTGCATCTTGCCCTTGTGGTCGACTGCGTAGAGCCGCCCTTCCCGCGCCGCCGTCGCCCACCGCAACTCGCCGC
>Ga0190267_10000012_pt1 | contig 33125 bp, 34 predicted proteins | sample Popmic239T_FD_140332 | JGI IMG/M metagenome (GOLD analysis project Ga0190267, IMG submission 140332) | Populus adjacent soil microbial communities from riparian zone of Oak Creek, Arizona, USA - 239 T | ecosystem: Environmental > Terrestrial > Soil > Riparian zone | place: USA: Arizona... | reverse complement strand
CTACGTCGTCGGGCTGGCGATCGCGCACGACTCGTGGCTCGCCACGCTGGCCGGGGCGCTCGTCGTCGCCGCCTCCCTGGCGTTCGTCGCGCCGCGGATCGTCGGCTCCGTGCGCCGGACCGATGCGGCGCTCGTGGGCCCGGTGCTGGCCTACATCACCGTCATCTCGGTGATGGTCGTCGCCGCGTGGGGGTCGTGGCGGGTCTGGGCGATCCTCGGCGCGCTGCTCTTCTACTCCTCGGACGCGACGCTGGCCTGGAACCGCTTCGTGCGGCCCTTCCCGTTGGCCAAGGTGCTGATCATCGTCACCTACCACCTGGCCCAGTTCGCCCTGGTCGCGTCCCTCATCGTCTAGCCCCCCGCCGCCCTCCCGCTTTTGGGCACGTTTTTGCACCGCTGACGTGCAAAAAGGTGCCCAAAACGGCTCAGCGGAGGGCGGGGGGGAGGGGGGTGGCGTGGAGGACTGACAGGTGCTGGACGGCGCGGGTCAGCGAGACGAACAGGGCCCGCTCGGCGCCCGCTTCCTCCGCGACGATGGCAGCTGGCTCCAAGACGACCACCGCGTCGAACTCCAGCCCCTTGGCCAGGCCCGGCGACAGCACGGCGACGTCGCCCTGCAGCGAGGCGCTGGCGTCGGTGGCGAACGAGACGCCGTGCTCGTGCAGCCGGTCGCGGACCGCGGCCAGCAGGCGGGTGGGGCCGACGACCGCGGTGGTCGTGTACGCCGCGTGCAGCGACTCGGCCAGGCGGGCCGCTTCGTCCAACAGGTGCTCGACCGACTGGCACGGGCGGAGCTCCGGCGGGTCGCCCTCCTCCCGCACCGACCGGGCCGGCGTCACCTGCGGCGCCGCGACGGGCAGCAGCCGGTTGGCGAAGTCGAGGACCGCGCCGGGCACGCGGTAGCCGATGGTGAGCTCGACCAGGCGCGGCTGCACGGCCTGGTTGAGGTGGGCCAGCGCGGCGGCCCAGTCGGTGGCCGCGTTGACCGCAGTGGCCTGGGCCAGGTCGCCGAGGATCGTCATCGAGCCGGCCGCGCTGCGCCGCCCGATCACCCGCAGCTCCATCGGCGTCCGGTCCTGGGCCTCGTCCACGATGATGTGGCCGTAGCGCGTCGCAGTGCCCTGGATGAACGCCTCGGCCTCGTCGAGCAGGCTCACGTCGTAGCGGGTCCAGGGGTCGCGCTCGCCCTTCTTCGGCGCCTTGCGGACGATGGCGCGCTGCTCGTCGGCCGAGAGGATGCCGTCGGCGGCGCGGGCCAGGGCGGCCCGGTTGGTGAGCAGCCGGCGCACGAGGGTGATGCCGGTGACCGGGCGCCAGTAGCGGTCGACGGTCTTGGCCGCCGGGCCGTTGGCGATGGCGGCGGCCACCGCGTCGACCGGGGTGTCGTCCCGCACGTCGGCGGGCAGCCGCTGTTGCAACGCCCGGAAGAGGGTGGCGCGGAAGTTGCCGCGCCGGACCGCCCACGGCGCCTCGCCCTCGGCGGCTAGTTCGATGAGGTCGGCCACCTCCTTGGCGTGGAGGCGCAGGAACCGCAGCCCGAACGGGACCTCGAGGTCCTCTTGCGGGATGCTCAGCGACTCCCTTGCCGCGTTGGCGATGACCATGGCCATGCGGGCGTCGGTCTTGACCTGGGCGGCGGCCACGTCGTCCTGGCCCTCGATGCGGTGGCGGCCGAGCAGGCTCTCGATGGTGGCCTGGTTGACGGCCCGCTCGCCGAGGGTGGGCAGCACCTGGGAGATGTAGTCGAGGAACAGCCGGTTGGGGCCGACGACCAACACGCCCTCGCGGGTGAGCCGCTCGCGGTGCTCGTAGAGGAGGAAGGCGGCTCGGTGGAGGCCGACCGCGGTCTTGCCGGTGCCAGGCCCGCCCTGCACCACGACGCACTCCTCCAGCGGGGCCCGGATGACCTCGTCCTGCTCGGCCTGGATGGTGGCGACGATGTCGCGCATCCGGCCGGTCCTGGCCCGGCCCAACTCGGCCAGCAGCGGGTCGGGGACGCCTGACGCGCCGGACACCGAGTCGGGGTCGTTGAAGTCCTCTTCGAGGATGTCGACGAGCGAGCGGCCCTCGACGATGAAGCGGCGCCGGGCGGCCAGGTCCATCGGGTTCGCCACCGTGGCCCGGTAGAACGGGATGGCGGCGCGGGCGCGCCAGTCGATGACGAGCTCGGTCCCGCCATCGTCTTCGACGTGGGTGCGCCCGATGTAGTGGCGCTCGCCGGGGGCGTCGATGCGGCCGAAGCACAGCGACCCCGACAGCGCGGTGGCCAGCGCGTGGGCCCGGTTGAGGAAGTGGGCCCGCAAGATGGCGGCGTCGACCTCGCCCGACGCCAGGTCGTCGCGGGTCGAGAACTCGAGCGCCCTGGCGTGCATGCGCTCGGCCTCTCGATGGGCCGAGTCGAGGTGGCCTTGTTCGACGTCCGTCTCGGGGTGCTTCACCCGCGTCTCACCCCCGTGCCCCCCTGCCCATCTGCCTCAGGATAAGGTCGCCCGGCTGTGATCGTCGCAGGCATCAACCTGTTCGAGGCCAGGCCGGCGGCCTTCGTGGTGTTCGCGATCGGGGTGCTGGCGGTGGGCTCGCTGCCCCGGCTGCTGCGGGACAAGGCGGTCTCGTTCCCGATCCCGCTGCTGCTGTTGGGCGCCGCCTTCTTCGCCTTGCCGCTCGGCCTGACCGAGCCCGACCCGCTGCGGCACGGGCCTGCCGTCGAGCTGCTGACCGAGTTGCTGGTGATCGTGGCGCTGACCAATGCAGGCCTGCGCATCGACCGGCCGTTCTCGTGGCGGACGTGGTCGACGACGTGGCGGCTGCTCGGCGTGACGATGCCGCTGACCGTCGCCGGCGTGACCGCGGTGGGGGCGTGGCTGGTCGGGCTGCCGTTGGAGGCGGCGCTGCTGGCCGGCGCGGCGCTCTCGCCGACCGATCCGGTGCTGGCCTCGGAGGTGCAGGTCGGCGGGCCGGGGGAGGACGAGGAAGAGGACGAGGTGCGCTTCGCACTGACGTCGGAGGCCGGGCTCAACGACGCGCTGGCGTTCCCCTACACCCACGCCGCCATCCTGTTGGCGGCCGGGTCGCCCGACGGCGGCGAGTGGCTGACCACGTGGCTGCTGGGTGACGTCGTCTACCGGCTGGCCGTCGGGGTGGCGGCCGGGTTGGTGATCGGCCGGCTGCTGGCCCAGGTGCTCTTCCGCCTGCCCGCCGAGACCGAGACGGCCAAGGCGATGGCGGGCGTGGCCGCGCTGGCGGTGACGCTGGGCGCGTACGGGGCGACCGAGTGGTTCGGCGGCTACGGGTTCCTCGCCACCTTCGTGGCTGCGCACGCGCTCCGGCACGTCGACGCCGAGCACGAGTACCACGAGAAGCTGGTGATCTTCGTGGAGCAGGTCGAGCGGGTGTTGGTGGTGGCGGTGATGGTGCTGCTGGGCGGTGCCGTCGTCGGGGGCGCGGTGGACGTCACCTGGCCGCTGGTCGGGGCGGCGGCGCTGATCGTGCTGGTCGTGCGGCCGGTGGCCGGGCTGGTCGGGCTGGTGGCGGGGCGGGCCTCGCTGGTGCAGGCGGGCGTGATCTCGTTCTTCGGCATCCGCGGCGTGGGCAGCTTCTTCTACGTGGCGTACGCGCTGAACCACGCCCGCTTCCCGGAGGCCGATGCGGTGTGGTCGCTCGTGCTGTTGGTGGCGCTGGCGTCGATCGTGCTGCACGGCATCACCGCCGCCCCTGTGCTGAGGTGGGTGGATGACCGAGAGCACTAGGTCGTACGCCGTCGAGTACTGGTCGCCGGGGCTGGCCGGGTTCGCCACGCTGGTCGTGGGCCGGGGGCGGGCGTCCTACTGGGCCGGGCTGCTCGGGCCAGGCCCCCGGTTCGTGCTGGTCAACGACGACGACGTGGCGGTCCCGCGCATCCCCGGCTCATGGGAGATCAGGGCCGAGGGGCTGTGGGCCGACGCCAACTGCGAGACCGCGGGCGAGCACTGGTCGTTCGGCTTGGAGGCGTTCGGGGTGTCGTTCGACGATGCCGACGCGGCGGTCACGTCGGACCTGGGGGACCGGCTCGCCCTGGGCTACGACTTGGAGTGGGAGGCGCCCGATGTCGTGCACGGCGACATCCTCGTCGGCTCGGAGCGCATCGACTTCGACGGCCGGGGCCGGTTCGAGTCGCCCACGGCCGAGTCGCCGGCCGATCGCTGGCGCCGCCTCGTCCGCCGCCACTCCCGCTAATTCCGCCTTCTCGTCGCGCTCAGTTGCGGTTTTCGCAACTGAGCGCGACGAGAACGGGTTAGGGGGTGGCGGGGGTTAGCCGCCGGGGCGCACGGGTGGGGCGAAGGGGGTCATGAGGGTGTCGAGCGTGTCGGCGTCGACGATGCCGGTGATCGGCAGGCGGGCGGCCCGCTGGTAGTCGGACACGGCCCGCACGGTGGCCTCGTCCCAGGCCCCGGACGGGGCAACGACGAAGCCGAGGCTGGTGAGCAGCACCTGGATGGCCCTGGTCTGGCCGGGCGAGAACGGGGTGGGGGAGGCGGGCCGGAGCAGGAACTCGGGCGCGTCCCGGACCGCGTCCCAGGCCTGCTGGTCGGCGTGCTGCCACGACCACCATGACACGCTGGCGGCGCCGTGCTTCTCGGCCGACTGCATGAAGGCGAGGATCTGGTTGCGGGGCGGGATGCCCAGCGGGCCCCCCTCGGCGGCGGCGTCGTAGGCCTGGCCCACCGGCATCACCGGGCGGCCGAACTGGGCCAGCCGGGCGATCGAGTCGGCCACCGTCGCGGCGGGCTCGTTGTGCATCCATTAGACCATCGGGGCCATGGCGTCGAAGTGGGCCGCGATCTCGGCGAACGGGTAGTTGATCAGCGCCGGGTTGGGCCGGGGGACGGTGGCGATCAGCGGCACGTCCCTGCCCACCGCGGCCCGCAGCTTGCGGCCGTATTCGAAGGCGGTATGGTTGTTGATGTTGACGCCCATGCTGCGCAGCTCGATGTCGGACGAGAAGCCGTCGATGCGGTGGCCGTCCGGCGTGAGGTGGTTGATGGCGGCGGCGGCGCGGGCGACGTCGGAGTCGATGTCGTTGAGGTAGGGGAAGTCCCAGCCGTAGACCCGGATGTTGGCGGCGTGGGCGACGGGCAGCAGGCGGTTGAGGAACTCTGCGCCGATGAAGCCGCCCTTCAGCGTGCCGGTGCGCACGTAGAGGTGGGTGAGGCCGGTGGCCTTCGAGCGGGCGACGATGGCCTCGGGGTTGCCGCCCTCGGCCCGCTCCGGCTGCCAGATCCACATGCCCTTGCCCACGGGCAGCGCGCCGCGGTTGGCCGGGATCGTGCGGGTGGGCGGGGTGACGGCGGCCGGGTCGGCGGGCACGGCGGGGCCGACGGCGCCCTCGGCGGGAACCGGTCGGGTCGACGCCGCCTCGTTGCCCTCGGACTCGGCGACGGCCAGGGCCTGGAGGCGGGCGGGGGCCTGGTCGGCGGCGACGCGGTCGATCGGGACCGCCTTGTGCGGGCCGGCCAAGGTGGCGAAGGCGGACACGGCGACGAAGGCCAGCAGGGCGGTCATGGCGGTGGTCGTCCTGGCCAGCCGGGCGGCCCTGGCCGGTTGCAGCAGATCGGGGCGGAGGCTGTCGACCCAGCGGGCGACGGCGTCGAGGCGGTACAGGACGGCCCGCAGGGCGGCGGTCACGCCGGCGGCGGCCCCGTCGACCCGGCGCTCCACTTCAAGGGTCGTCCAGACCTGCGAGACCCGTTCGGCCACGTGGTGGTCGGCGGCGACACGCTGGATGCGCTGGGCGTCCTCGTCGAGCAGTTCGGCGGCGCGACGCAGATCGGCGGCGATGGCCTGCGCGAGGTGGCGGGTGCGGTGGCGGAGTGCGTCCATTGGCTGAGTCCGGGAACGACGAGTCGAGCATCTGGGCTCGCCCACGGACTCTGTCCGCCCCTCTTCCCCCGGTGTTATCGGTACGTCGGGCGTTGCATGTAGCTCGACTACGGACTAGTTAGACCCGCGAAACGGAAAATCCTCCTACCGCAAACCGGCCAGAGGGTCCCGAACCCACCCAGTCCGGGCATCCACGAACGAACCGTTCTCCAGGCCGATCGCCCGGGCCGAGACGTTGCCTGCGTGGTGGCCCGGCCTCCACTTCAGGAGGTCGACGAGGCCGCTGTCGTAGTCCATGGAGTCGAGGGTCTGGCGCAGGTGCTCCCTCGTGAGGTTCGGCCCGACCTTCTTCAGCGCCTCGATGAGCGTGAGCGCCCCGATGTACGCCCCCTCGGTGAGCGGGTTGAGGTCGTCGCTCGACGCCTCGGCGTAGGCGGCCACGGCGGGGTCGGTCGTAAAGGCGGCCAGGGGCGGCGTATAGGGCGTCCAGATCCGCAGGTTCGGGCAGGCGTCGGGCGCGAGCAGGGCGGCGCAGTCGTTGATGACGCCTGCGTTGAGCATCGGGCTCAAGCCGGCGGTCCGCAGCCGTGCGGTCGGCGGCCGGCCCGAGCGCCAGTCGCTGAAGCCGGCGGGCGACACCGCCAGCACGACGGCGTCACAGGCCCCGTTGCCGCAGGCGGTGTTGTAGGCGCTGGCGGGGTCGTCCACTTGATGGACGACCCGCACCTGCGCGCCCCGAAGTCGGCCGACGTGCTCTTGGAAGGCGGCCACCGCCTCAGCGCGGTCGGCGTGCCGTCGTGGACCATGGCGAACGTGCGGGCGCCGTCGCGGTGGTAGGCGTGGTCGACGGCGATGCGCGCCTGGCGGGCCAGCGACGTGCCGACCGGCCACACCCACGGCGACTGGGACTGCGCCTCGGTCAGCCCGTCCGTCCCCACGATCGGGATGCGCCGACGAGCGACGGTGCCATTGTCGATCTCGGTGTCGAGCTCGGTCTTGAGCGGGGCGACCAGCATGGCGAAGGTGTCGGCCGGCGGCTGATGCCAGCCGTTGCGGAGGCTGAGGTTGAGCAGCCGCCCGCAGATGCCGCCGGTCCGGTTGACCGTGTTGACGAGGTCGGTCACGACATGTCGCACCTCGGACGTGGCCGCCGCGTTCGGGCCGTCGGCGGTGATGTTCATGAACAGCTTGATATTCGTGCCGGTCACGCCCGCGTCGGTGGCGCCTCCGTTCCTGCCCGGCTCGCAGGCGATCCCGCGAGTACCGAATTTATGGCTGGGTCCGTTCGGGCCAGGGCGGGTCGGCTCGACGTCTGCTCCCAGGCCGCCGGGCGAGTGCTCCTGGGCGGACGGCGGTTCAGGGAGTGCCTTCATTGGGACGTGGACCTCGGGGTCGGCCACGCGCTCCGAGGCGACGTTGGTGCTGGGCCCGACCAGCGTCCACCGGGCCGAGCCGGTGACGACGAAGAGGGCGGAGGCCACCACCGCCCGTCGACGCCGCCGCCGAACCCGCGCCCGATGAACGCGCATCACCACGTCCTCGATCGCGGGAGGAGCGACGAGGGGGTGTGCGATGAGGGGGGCGGCAAGGTCGCGGATGTCAGACACAGCGCATCTCCACCGCGCCGTCGCCGGAGTCGGCGAGCATGACTGCGAGCGAGCGACGGGCGTCAGCGAGCGACGTTGAGATAGTGCTCCTGCTGACGCCCATCGCAATCCCCACTTGCTCCTCGGTGAGGTCGGCCACGAACCGGAGGACGATTGCGGTTCGTTGCCGGGGCGGGAGTCGGCGAACTGCCTCCCACGCCTCGCCGGCGGGTGCGGGGACGTTGGGGCGAGGGGCTTGGCGGGCCAGCACGATCTGCTCGAGCCGGGCCCGGCGCGCCCGTCGCCGAAGGAAGTTGAGGGCCACCTGGTACGTCCAGCCTTGGCGCGAGCGCATCTTGGACACTCGGCCCCAGTCGGTGTACGCCCGCACGAACGCCTCGTCGGCAGCCTCTTGGGCCGCATCGAAGTCGCCGGTCACCAGCAGCAGCGCCGTCAACACACGCGGGTGCTGCTCGGCGTACCACCTCGCGAAATCGACGTTCTCGTCGGCCCCCATCGCCCTATACAGAGTCACGAACCCACCCGAATTGCCGACCCGAACGTACCTTTTTTCTGTGTCAGCCGCTTTTGGGCACGTTTTCGGCGATATACGGCCGAAAACGTGCCCAAAACGGCGGAGGGCGTGTCAGGCATCGGCCGCCTTCGCCCGTTGGACGGCTGTGGCGATCGACGCAGTCGCAATCGAGGTGCAGCCCCCGTCGCAGCCGATGACGGCGCCCGACGCGCCCCTCCCCGTGACGGCGTCGTCGTCGGACTTCGACGAGGCCTTCTGGCCCCTGTTCATGCTGGCCTTCCGGGCCGCGTTCCGGATCCTCCGCCACACCGCCGGGGCGGAGGACGTCGCCGCTGAGGTCCTCGGCCGGCTCCATGCCAGGTGGAGCCGGCTGGGCACCGTGTCGTACCGGGAGGCGTGGGTCGTGCGAGCGGCGACCAACGCCGCCCTCGACGTCGTCCGGCGGGCGACGCCGCCGATCACCAAGCCCGCCGCATCGGGCTTCGAAGACCACGCGACCTCCCGACTCCTCCTCGCTGCCGCCATGCGCGCCCTGCCCCGCAGGCAGCGGGAGTCGCTCGCCCTGCACTACCTGGTCGGGCTGCCCGTGGTCGAAGTCGCCGAGGTGCTCGGCGTGTCCCCAGGAAGCGTGCGTCAGCACATCGGCCGAGGTTTGCAGCGCCTGCGCGTCGACCTCCGCCCCGAGTCCACCGAAGAGGTTGCCCGATGAACATCGACGAGTCCGCCACCCCCGCCCGCAGCCGGGCCGAGCTGTTCGACCTGGCCGTCGCGCACGGCGTTCGCCACCGCCGCCGGACCCGAGTGCGCCACAGCGCGACCGGCGCGGTCCTGACCCTCATGGTCGTGGCGGTGGCCATGGCCGGCATGCCTGGGCCCAGCACTGCCATCCGCTCGATCGGGCCTGCGGGCCAGGGCGAGGGGGAGGACGAGCCGATGCGGTGGGAGTCTGCCCCGTCGGGCGCCGAGGCCGCACCGTCCAAGGCGTCGCCTTCCGGCGCTGAGGCGACTGGCGCCGACCGGCAGGCGTCCACGTCCGAGCCGGCCGGCGCTGGTCACGAGCAGGCGTCGGCGGCAGCGTCGTCCCGGCGCTCGACCATGATCCTGTTCCGCCGCGACGACGGCGACATCTTCGAAGCGCAGGCCGACGGCTCCGGTGTCCGCCGGGCCGCGCCTGGCACTGGCTATTACCACTCCTGGTCTCCCGGCCGCACCGCGATCCTCTGGACCGACGACGGCAGCCTGCGGGTCCAGCCGGCCGACGCATTCGGCAACGTCGCCACCGTCTTCGAGGGCACGCCCAGCGATGGCGCCCTCTGGGCCGCGTGGATGCCGGACGGGAACAGCGTCGTCTTCGTGCGCCGGACCGGGTTCTCCAACAGCCAGAACGCGCTGTGGACGGTGGACGTCCAGACCAAGGCCCTGCGCAAGCTGCGGGCGGTCGCGACGGCCAGCGCGCCGGTCGTCGCCCCCGACGGCCGCATTGCGTACTCGTGCGTCGTCGAGGACCGGGGCCGACTGTGCCTCACCGACGGGAGCGGCGCTGACCTTGGCTTCGTCCCGAACAGCGAGCACTACGGCACCTACGGGTGGTCGCCGGACGGAAAGTGGATCGCCGCGACTGCCCAGGTCGGCGGGAAGCGCTCGAGCGGGCTCATCCTGATCCGGCCCGACGGGTCGGACCGGCGGGTGCTGGTGCGGGACGGGGTCGTGTCCAAGGTCGGCTGGTTCGGCCACGGCGACCGGGTGCTGTTCAGCGTGCTCGGCCCGGACCCGCTCGCCCCGACCACGACCGGATGCGAGGCGCCGTGTCCCGACGCCGGTGGCGTCTGGTCGATCGCCGTCGACGGCAGCGACCCGCAGCGGATCACCGACGGCGACCGCGACGTCTTCGAAGACGCCGCCCCCCTCCGCTAGCCCCGCCGCCCGCCCCCCCAACGCGACTCTGGAGGACATAGCGAACCAGATTGGTTCGCTATGTCCTCCAGAGCGGGACGGGCGGGGTGCGCGGCGGGGTTAGGCCCGCTTCATCTGCTTGCCGGCGCGGGACTTGACCAGGTCGCGGTTCATGAAGGCGATCACGTCCATCGGGATCTCGGCCGGGCAGACCGCCGAGCACTCGCCGATGTTGGTGCAGGACCCGAAGCCGAGTGCGTCGTGGGCCTGGACCATCTCACTCACCCGGTCGTAGCGCTCGGGCTGGCCCTGCGGCAGCACGCCGAGGTGCATGACCTTGGCCGACATGAACAGCATCGCCGACGCGTTCGGGCACGCGGCCACGCACGCCCCGCACCCGATGCAGGCCGCGGCGTCCAGCGCGGTGTCGGCGACCTCCTTCGGCACCGGCGTGGAGTTGGCCTCCGGGGCCGAGCCGGTGGAGACCGAGATGTAGCCGCCCGCCTGGACGATCTGGTCGAGGGCCGAGCGGTTGACGACCAGGTCCTTGATCACCGGGAACGCCCGGGCCCGCCACGGCTCGATGGCGATGGTGTCGCCGTCTTTGAACTTGCGCATGTGGAGCTGGCAGACGGTGGCGCCGTGGTTGGGGCCGTGGGCCTGGCCGTTGATGACGCAGCCGCACATGCCGCAGATGCCCTCGCGGCAGTCGCTGTCGAAGGCGATCGGGTCCTCGCCCTTCAACGTCAGCTCCTCGTTCACGACGTCGAGCATCTCGAGGAACGACATGTCGGGGCTGATGTCGCGCGCCTCGTACGTGACCATCCGGCCGGGGTCGTTGGCGTCCTTCTGCCGCCACACCTTGAGGGTGAGGTTCACTTGTAGCTCCGCTGCGTGGGATGGACGTATTCGAAGGTCAGGGGCTCCTTGTGGAGCACCGGCTCACTGCAGTTGCCGCTGTACTGCCAGGCCGCGACGTACGAGAAGTTCTCGTCGTCGCGCTGGGCCTCGCCCTCGGGGGTCTGGCTCTCCTCGCGGAAGTGGCCGCCGCACGACTCGGTGCGGTGCAAGGCGTCGATGCACATGAGCTCGGCCAGCTCCATGAAGTCGGCCACCCGCCCGGCCCGCTCCAGCGACTGGTTCAACCCGCCCTCTTCGCCGGGCACGTTGATCGACGACCAGAACTCCTGGCGCAGCTCGGGGATGCGGTCGAGGGCCTTGCGCAGCCCGGCGTCGTTGCGGGCCATGCCGCAGTAGTCCCACATCGTCTGCCCTAGCTCCCGGTGGAGCGAGTCGACGGTGCGGTCGCCGCGGATCGACAGCAGCTTCTTGACGTTGTCGCGCACCTCGGCCTCGGTCGCCCTGGCCTCGGGCACGTCCGGCGTCATCGGGTCCGGGCCTGCGTTGGCCAGGAAGTCGCCGATCGTGGAAGGCAGCACGAAGTACCCGTCGGCCAGGCCCTGCATCAGCGCCGACGCGCCCAGCCGGTTGGCGCCGTGGTCGGAGAAGTTGGCCTCGCCGATCACGAACATCCCGGGGATGGTGGACATCAGGTTGTAGTCCACCCACAGCCCGCCCATCGTGTAGTGCACGGCGGGGTAGATGCGCATCGGCATCTTGTACGGGTTGTCGTCCGTGATGTTCTCGTACATGTCGAACAAGTTGCCGTAGCGCTGGCGGATGACGTCTTCGCCGAGCCGGGCGATGGAGTCGGCGAAGTCGAGGTACACGCCCCGCCCGCCGGGCCCGACGCCGCGGCCCTGGTCGCAGACCTCCTTGGCGTTGCGGCTGGCCACGTCCCGCGGCACGAGGTTGCCGAAGCTCGGGTACTTGCGCTCGAGGAAGTAGTCCCTGTCGTCCTCGGGGATCTGGTCGGGCGGCCGGTTGTCGCCGATCTTCTTGGGCACCCAGACCCGGCCGTCGTTGCGCAGCGACTCCGACATCAGCGTGAGCTTCGACTGGTGCGACCCGCTCACCGGGATGCAGGTCGGGTGGATCTGGGTGAAGCACGGGTTGGCGAACAGGGCGCCCCGCTTGTGGGCCCGCCAGATAGCGGTGGCGTTCGACCCCATGGCGTTGGTCGAGAGGTAGAAGACGTTGCCGTAGCCGCCGGTCCCGAGCACCACTGCGTCGGCCATGTGGGTCCGGATCTCGCCGGTGATGAGGTCCCGCACGACGATGCCGCGCGCCCGCCCGTCGACCAGCACCAGGTCGAGCATCTCGGTGCGGCTGAACATCTTGACGGTGCCGGCGCGGATCTGGCGCTCCAACGCCTGGTACGCCCCGAGCAGGAGCTGCTGGCCGGTCTGGCCCCTGGCGTAGAACGTGCGGCTGACCTGGGCGCCGCCGAACGACCGGGTGTCGAGCAGGCCGCCGTACTCACGGGCGAAGGGCACGCCTTGGGCCACGCACTGGTCGATGATCTCGACGCTGACCTGGGCCAGGCGGTAGACGTTCGACTCCCTGGCCCGGAAGTCGCCGCCCTTCACCGTGTCGTAGAAGAGGCGGAAGATCGAGTCGCCGTCGTTGCGGTAGTTCTTGGCCGCATTGATGCCGCCCTGGGCGGCGATCGAGTGCGCCCGCCGGGGCGAGTCCTGATAGGCGAAGCACTCGACGTTGTAGCCGAGCTCGCCGAGGCTGGCCGCGGCCGCCCCGCCCGCCAGGCCGGACCCGACGATGATGACCTTGTACTTGCGCTTGTTGGTCGGGTTGACCAGCTTCAGGCTGAACCGGCGCTCGTCCCAGCGGGTCTCGATGGGGCCGGTCGGGAGCTTCGAGTCGAGCATGACGTCTGCGGGCATCTAGTCCACCACTCCGAACAGGACGGCCAGCGGCACCACGGAGAACCCGCCGGCGATGACGACGGCGGCGGCGGCTGCACCCCGTCGGATGGTCGTGTCCCACCGGGCTTGGTTGAGCCCGAGCGTCTGGGTCGCGCTCCACACCCCGTGGTACAGGTGCATGCCGAGGGCGAACTGGGCGAGCAGGTAGAAGATCGTGACCGGGATGCGGTCGAAGCTGGCGATCAGGTTGCGGTAGACGTGCCCCCGCTCGAACCCGGGGTTGGCCGGGCCCCACGTGAAGTCGGCCAGGTGGAAGATCAGGAACAGCAGGATCGTGACGCCACCCCAGCGCATCGTGCGGCCGGCGGGCGTCTTCCGGATCGGCTCGGTGTACTGGTACTTCACCGGCCGGGCCCGACGGCTCTGCATGGTGAGCTGATAGACGAGGGTCACGTGGATCACGAGCGCCGCGACCAGCACCAGTCGCAGGATCCAGAGGACGGTGGACCGGGGGAGGGCGGGCTCGCCGATCTCGCGCAGCCATTCGCCGTAGTGGTCGATCTCCTCCCGGCCCAAGAAGACCTTGAGGTTGCCGACCATGTGGGCGAACACGAAGCCGATCCCGATCAAGCCGGTGACGGCGACAGCCACTTTCTTGCCGACGCTGGTCCTGCCCCCCGCAGCCGCAGTGATCGATGCAGTCATCGCGGCGAAGCTTTGCACAGCGTGTCCGCGCGCCCGCAGTCCGCGCGCCCCCTCCGACAATCCACAGCACCTGCTGCTGTGGATTGTCGGAAGGGGGCGACGCTGGGTGGCAGGCTGGGGAGATGCTGACGCTGAGTGATGGGGGGCGGCGGACGCTGGCAGGGATCGGTGCGGCCGCGGCCGCGCTGATGGCCGCGCTGATGGCCGGCGCCATCGTGCTGACCTTCGTGAACGACCGGCCCGCCAACCGGGTGAGCGGCCTGCTCATGGTCGTCGTGACGATGGTGTTCGTGGCCCAGCGGGCGGCGCGGGCCGCTCAGGGCGTCGTCACCGTCGGCACGCGGATCCTGTTCCTCGTCGTGGTCCTGTTCGTGTTCTTCATGCTTCTGGCGACGCTGGGCGCCCTCGACGAATCCGATGCGCCCCGGGAGTTCCTCGCGGTCGGGGCCCTCTTCCTGTCGGAGGTCGGGCTCGTCGTGACGCTGCCGGTCCTCGCCCTCCTGCGCTCGACCGCCGCGCCCGCCCCCAGGCCCGCCGAGTACGACGGCGGCTGGGCCGACGAGGTCTGACGCCCGTGTTCCCCCTCAGCGGAAAGTGGCGGCGCGGCCTCGGCGTGCTCGCTGCGCTCGGCGCCGCCGTCCAGGCCCTCTACCTCCTGGCCCTGGCCGGCTCGACATTCGAAGACAGCGACATCGACTGGAACTGGGTCGGCTTCCTCGTCGGCAGCGCCGCCGTCTTCGTCGGCGTGGCCTGGCTGGCCGCCCTGGCCGCGGGCGGGCGGATCCACTGGTCGGCGCGCATCCTGTTCCTCGCGCTGATCCCGATCGTCGTGTTCCTCTTCTTCACGTCGATCGCCTTCTGGTCCGAGGCCTTCGGCTGGTTCGACTACCTGCTCGCCACCGCCTTCACCTTCTCGGAGTCGGCGATGCTCATCGCCCTGCCCGCCCTCGCCCTGGGCCGGAACCCCCGACCGCGGCCGCCTCGCTCAGCCGCCGGAGGCGAACTCGTCGGCTCCTGAGGGCGGGCTCGGGTCGACGCGCCGCTCGGGCCGCAGCCAGCCGTCGGGCAGGTGCACCGGCCGGGGGCCGTTGACCGGACCGCGCGGCAGCACCGTCTCCACCCGCCGCTCCAGCCCGTCCACCTCGGCCAGCAGCGACTCGAACTCGTCGACTGACGCCGCCGTCACCAGCCGGTTGCGCAGCGCCCGCCCGATCGGGAAGCCGGTCAGGTACCACGGCACGTGCTTGCGGAAGTCCCGCGGCCCGACGACGCCGCCCAAGTGGCCGGTCAGCAGCCGCAGGTGCCGGCGCATCACGTCGAGCACCTCGCCCAGCGTCGGCTCCGGCGGCACCACGCCAGACCCGCCGCGGCCCGACAGCGCCGCGTCCAACGCCGCGAACAGCCACGGCCGGCCCAGGCACCCGCGCCCCACCACGACCCCGTCGCAGCCGGTCGACGCCATCAGCCGCACGGCGTCCTCGGCCGTCCAGATGTCGCCGTTGCCCAGCACCGGGATCGACGTCACCGCCTCTTTCAACTGCGCCACCGCGGCCCAGTCGGCCGTGCCCGAGTACAGGTCAGCGGCCGTGCGCGCATGCAGCGTGACCGCCGCCGCCCCTGCGTCCTCGGCCCGCCGCCCCGCCTCCAAGAACGTCAGCTCACCGGCGTCGATGCCCTTGCGCATCTTCACCGTCACCGGCACCGTGCCCGCCGCGTCTACCGCCGCCTGCACGATCCGCGACAGCAGCACGCCGTGGGCCGGCAGCGCGGCGCCCCCTCCCTTGCGGGTGACCTTGGGGGCCGGGCAGCCGAAGTTGAGGTCGACGTGGCGGACGCCCACCTCGTCCACCAGCACCCGCACCGCCTCCCGCACGACCGACGGGTCCACGCCGTAGAGCTGCGCGCTCCGCACGACGTCGTCAGCCTCGAACTCGATCATCCGGATCGTCTTGGCCGAGCGCTCCACCAACGCCCGGGCCATCACCATCTCGTTGACGTACAGCCCGCCGCCGTAGGACCGGCACAGGGCGCGGAACGCCACGTTGGTCACGCCCGCCATCGGAGCCAGCACCACGGGCGGGTCCACCGCCAGCGGCCCGATCTTCAGCGCCATAGCTCGTGCACCGCCATGCCGAGCCGTCCCAGCAAGCGCCGCACCACCGGCAGCGACACGCCGATGACCGTGCCCGGGTTCCCCACCACCGACTCCACGAACGGCGCGCCCATGTCGTCCAGTGTGAACCCGCCCGCCACCCGCAGCGGCTCGCCGGTCGCCACGTACGCGTCGATCTCGGCGTCGGACACGTCGCCGAACCGCACGATCGTGTCGTCCACCTCCTCGGCCATCTCCCCGCTGGCTGCGTCGATCAAGCAGTGGCCGGTGTGCAGCACGCCCTCGTGGCCGCGCATGTGCCGCCACCGCGTCGTCGCCTCGTCGGCCGACGCGGGCTTGCCCAACAGCGCGCCCTCGAACTCGAACATCGAGTCGCAGCCCAGCACCAAGCCGTCCGACAACGCCGACGCCACCGCCTCCGCCTTGTGCCGGGCCAACGCCGCCACGCCGAGCGACTCGTCCTCGTCGACCCCGCTCACGACGACTTCGAACGCCATCCCGGCCGACGCCAGCAGACGGGCGCGCGCAGGCGACGCGGAGGCGAGGATCAGCCGGGGCACCCGTAGATGGTGGCACGCCCGTCAGTGGGCGAATGCCGTGATGGCGGTGATCGGCACCGGCGGCGGGTTGGCGCCGAGCGAGCCGGCGAAGCGCCGCGAGGAGAAGTTGAAGACGCCGCCGTCCGATGCCGCCATCAGATACCCGTCGCCGAACGGGACCCCGCCCACGACCGGCTTGTTCAACGGCGTTCCTCCCATCGAGCCCTTGAACGGGGCGTCGAAGGCGAACATGCCGCCGTCCGCGGCGATGAGCCAGTACCCGCGCCCGTCGGGGTCGGTGGCGGCGCCGACCACCGGCTGGTTGAGCGGGGTGCCGCCCATCGAGCCGAGGAACCCGGCGTCGCCGAAGGCGAAGACGCCGCCGTCGGCCGCCACCATGAGATAGCCCCGCCCGGTCGGCGTGGCGGCGGACGCGACCACCCCTCCGTTCAACGGCGTGCCCGCCATGTCGCCAAAGTGCTGCGCGCTGCCGTACGGAATGGCCCGGCCCCGGTTGGTGAACAGCCAGTAGCCGCCGCCGGTCGGCACGCCCGCAATGGTGGTGACCGCCTCGCCTGGCGCCAGCGCGGGGAACCCGCCGAGGTGGGGCGCGTCGCCGAACGCGTAGACGCCGCCCGAGCGGGACACGACCCAGTACCCGCGGCCCGACGGCGTCGCGGCCAGGTTGACGGCGTCGATGCCGGAGACCTCGCCGTGGTCGCCCACGTCACCGAACGGGTACACGACCCCGTCCGCCCGCAGCATCCAGTAGCCCGACCCGACCGCCGCGCCCGACACGTCGACACCGGCCAACCCGTCGTTGTCGAGGTTGGCGACGAGGGTCCGCCCGTCGGTGTGCATCAGCCCGAGGTGCTCCCCGACGCGGACCCGGCCGACGTCCTTGCCGGTCGCGGTGTCGAGGGCGACGATGTCGGTCCCGCCCGCCCGGTAGTAGACCGTGCGGCTGCTCACGATGGCGGGCTCGGCGAGGAAGTCGACCATGTCGTACGGCCGGGTCCAGAGCGTCTTGCCGCTGGGCAGGTCCCGCGCCTCGACCTGCTGCGCGTCGGTGGTGAAGAACCCGGTGTCGCCGAGGAACGCGGGCCACAGGCTCGGCGATTGTCCGAGGTGCTCGCCGGTCGCGGCGTCGAGCACGAAGCGGCGGCTGGGGTCGCCGAGATAGACCCGTCCGTCGTGCACCGCCGCGGTCGCGCCGCCCCCGCCCCAGCAGTCGCCTTCGTGCAGCCACAGCACCGCGCCGGTCGTCGCCGAGAGGGCATAGGTGTTGGCGCAGGGGCCGACCACGAAGACCCGCCCGTCAGCGACCGCGGGCGGGCTGAAGTCGCCCGAGGTCGACGGCGTGCGCGTCTGCCAGAGCAGGTTGCCGGTGGCGGCGTCGAAGGCGGCCACGCCGGGCCCGTGGTCGTTGCCGTCCTCGCCCTCGATGAAGACCTTGCCGTGCACGAAGACCCGCCCGCCCGAGACGGTGGGGGGCGAGTGCCCGCCGTCGTAGATCGACTTGAGCCACAACGTCTTGCCGGTGGCCGGGTCGAGTGCGTACAGCCAGCCCGCCGTGTTGTAGGCGAACAGCCGCCCGTCGGCGTAGGCCAGGTCGGCAACCACCGCGTCGGGGTCGAGCCACTTCTCCCACAGGGTCGCCCCGGTGCGGCTGTGCACGGCCACGACCTTGACCGCTTGCAGCCAGTCGTCGCGCGGGTCGGTGCTGTACCCGATGGCGGCGAAGGCCCGGTCGCCGACCACGACGGCCGCCGACACGCGGGTGGCGCCCTCCCAGTACCGCTCCCACAGCTTCACCGGGCGGGGGCTGAGGGCGGCGGGCGCGCCGCCGGTGTGGGCCGGGTCCATGCGGATGCCGGTGTCGGCCCCGACCGGCGCCGCCGAGGCGACTAAAGCGATTACCGCGAAAGCAAGGAAGCGCCGCATGACGGCGGCAACCTGCCCGCCGGGTACCCCCGCGAAACTCAGCCGGTGGTGTAGCGGTTGGTCGCTTTCACGCCGTCATCGGCGTTGAGCTCCAAGTCGAGGGCCAAGCCGCTCACGCCGTCGGGCACGACGAACGCGATGGTCCCCACCAGCACGACCGAGTCCGCTCCCACGTCGCCCTGCCACGACCATGTGTGCGACCCGCCCGGCCACGACAGACGGGCCTCGACGCGGCCTCCGACCACCGGCACGCGCAGGTCCGACACCACGTGCACGTCGATGGCCAGTGTCTCGCCGCCGCTCACCGACTCGGGCAGTTGGTCGGCCACGACGATGACCGGCGCGCAGGCCGCGGCCAACGCGTCGTAGCCCATCTTCGGCGTGCGGTCGTGCCCGAGCACCGACCACGTGACCCCCCGCCAGCCGTCGGCGAAGGAGAACTGGCAGAACCCGCCGGTGGGCCGGTACTTGAGCCGACGCACCGACTCGACGCAGCGCCGGATCAGCTCGGCCTGGTACCGCTGCGTGGCGTCGCGCCACTCCTCGAACGAGGCGTAGTCGGCGGGCGGGACGTAGACGTCGAAGCGGTCCTTCTGGAGTGCATGGGTGTGGCCAAGCCGCTCCCAGTCGAGGTCCGGCCACGACTCCGGCCCCATCCAGTCCACCGCGCCGGACGGCACCGCTTGGGCGCCGAACTCCGAGACGAAGCGGGCCATGCGCGGCCACGCGGCCATGAACGCAGGCAGCTCGCGGTACGAGCCCATGAACCAGCCGAAGTAGAGGTGCGCGTCGGTGCCGCCTCGCACCGGCCCCGGCATGACGCCAGAGTGGGCCACCACCGGGCGGGAGTCGTCAGACCGCTCGAAGGCCCGCCGCACCGACGAGTCGAGCAGCGTGCGGTTCCACGTCGGAAGCTGCTGCCACACCGCCCGCTTGAGGATCGAGCGGTCGCCATCGCCCGGCTCGGTGTCGACCGGCACCGGCTCGTTGTGCCCGCACCACACCGCGATCGACGGGTGGTGGCCGAGCAGGTCGACCGCCTCGCGCGCCTGGCGGGCCGCTTGCTTGCGGATGCCGCGGGCGTAGGCCCATTGCAGCGGGAAGTCCTGCCACACGAGCATGCCGAAGCGGTCGGCGGCGTCGTACAGCTCGGGGCGGGAGATGTGGGCTTCAAGCCGAAGCAGGTCGAGCCCGGCGTCGCGGGCGACGAGGATGTCGCGCTCGAAGTCGGCGGGCTCGGCCAAGGCCAGCTCCATGCGGGTCGGGCCTTGGGCGGAGCCCTTCAAGAAAAGGCGCTCGCCGTTGACGGTGAACACGAAGTCGTGCATGCGGACCTGGCGCAGGCCGGTGCGCAGCGACCGCTCGTGGCTGGGCGCCTCGTCCTCGCCGACGAACACCGCGACCGACACGTCGACCAGCGGCTGCCCGCCCAGCGACCAGGGCCACCACAGCGGCGGCTGCTCGACACCGATCTTCCACGACACCCGGTTCTCGCCCGCCGCTACCGGCAGCTCCAACTCGTGGTCGACGCCGCCGACGACCGTGCGCAGCCGAACCGTGCCCGCCTCGGCCGCGTCGAGCACGGCCCGGAACGACACCAGCGCCCGCTCGGCGGTGGCCTCGGCGCACAGCACGCGCAGGCGGCTGATGCGGACCGGCCCGGTCTCCTCGATGCGCACTTCCCGCCAGATGCCGCCGGGGTTCCAGTCGGGGTCGAGGAAGTCGGAGTGCTGGAAGACGCCGGTGATGTTGCGCTTGGCCTTCAGGTCCCGCGGCCGGCTGCACGACACCTCGATGCCGAGCACGTGCTCGGCGCGCTGCGACAGCGCCTCGGTGACCTCGTACGCGTGGGGGAAGAAGTAGCCCTCGGTGTCGCCGACGTACGAGCCGTCCAACCAGACGTCGGACTGGTAGAAGACGCCGTCGAGCACCAGCCACGAACGCCGTTGGTCGGCGGGCGCCGTCGTCTCGAAACGGCGGCGGTACAGGAGCGGGCCGTCGGCCGACTCGAAGCCAGGCGACGTCCGCCAGTGGCCTGGCACCTCGACGGTGCCCCAGGATGAGTCGTCGAAGTCGGGCTCGGGGTAGGCGCGGCGAAGCGCCTCGTCCGCCTCGATCGCCCGCCAGCCGCCGCCCAGGTCTGCCATCGCCCGGACGCTACCCCTGCTGGAACAGGGCCATGACCTGAAGCCCGGTCGGGGTCGGCGTGACCGTGATGCGGTAGGCCCCTTGCAGGGTGACGGTGCGGGGCGCGGCGGCATCGTCGTCATCGGGCGTGCGGACGCGGAGCGTGCCTTCGAGCCGGACGGTGCCGGGTCCTTCGAGGGTCATCGGCGCCAGCGGGCGCTGCAGCCGGGCGTTGCCGCGGGTGGCGATCGCGGTGGTGGCGGACGCGGTGAACTCGACGTTGTCGCGGGGGCGCGCCAAACCGGTGGTGCCGACGGCGACGGGCGTGGCGATGCGATAGGTGCCGGGGGCGAAGGCGCGGGGCGCGCCGTCGAGGAACCAGCGCACGCCGCCTCCGTCGACCTCGACCGCGGCGCCGGCCAGGTCGATCGTCCCCGCGCCGGTGATGTTGAGCGGGCGGCCGCCGTCCCAGACGATCGTCGACGGCTTGCCCCCGACCACCGCGTTGGCGACCGTCGCCCCGCCCCCGGTGATGGCGACCGGGAGCGCGAGCGGCTCGGAGGGGACGGCGGCGTCGGCCTTCAAGAGGGTGAGGGTTCCGGTGACCTCGGTCTGGCCGGGGCGGAGCCTCGTCTCGTTGACGGGGATGGTGCGGGTCCGCTTGGGCAGGTTGTCGAGGACGACCGCCACGCCCCCCGCCACAAGCTGCACAGCGACGACCACGGCGAGGAAACGTTGCATTCGGGTCGAGCGTAGATTGGCCTCATGAGCTCTCGACCGGCGACGTTGGGCCAGCTACGCGACTCGGGGTGGGAGTCGGTGCCGGTCAAGGAGGAGGTCCGTCGCAACGCGGCGGCGCGCATCGCGGAGGGCACGCCGTTGGTGGAAGGCGTGCTCGGCTACGAGGAGACCGTGCTGCCGCAGGTGGAGAACGCCCTGCTGGCGGGCCACGACATCATCTTCCTGGGCGAGCGGGGGCAGGCCAAGACCCGCATGATCCGCTCGCTGACCGGGCTGCTCGACGAGTGGATGCCGATCGTGGCGGGCAGCGAGATCAACGACGACCCGTACAACCCGGTGTCGAAGCACGCCCGCGACCTCGTGGCCGACAAGGGCGAGGACACCCCGATCGAATGGGTGCACCGCTCCACCCGCTTCGGCGAGAAGCTGGCGACCCCGGACACCTCGATCGCCGACCTGATCGGCGAGGTCGACCCGATCAAGGTCGCCGAGGGCCGGTACCTGTCGGACGAGCTGACCCTGCACTACGGCTTGGTGCCGCGCACGAACCGGGGCGTGTTCGCGATCAACGAGCTGCCGGACCTGGCCGAGCGCATCCAGGTCGGTCTTTTGAACGTGCTCGAGGAGCGGGACGTGCAGGTGCGCGGCTACAAGATCCGCCTGCCCCTCGACGTGATGCTGGTGGCGTCGGCCAACCCCGAGGACTACACGAACCGGGGCCGGATCATCACGCCGCTGAAGGACCGCTTCGGCGCCCAGATCCGCACCCACTACCCGCTCGACGTCGAGACCGAGTTGGACGTCGTGCGCCAGGAGGCGGCCCGGTTCGAGGGCATGGGGCTGCGGGTGCAAGTGCCCGACTTCATGGCCGAGATCGTGGCCACGCTGTCGCACCTGGCCCGGTCGAGTGCGCACATCAACCAGCGCTCCGGCGTGTCGGTGCGGCTGTCGATCGCCAACTACGAGACGCTGGTCGCCAACGCGGCCCGTCGGGCCTTACGGCTGGGGGAGAAGGACGTGGTGCCGCGGGTGTCCGACCTGGAGGCGCTGGCCGCGTCGACCTCGGGCAAGGTCGAGATCGAGACGCTCGAGGACGGCAGGGACGAACAGGTCGTCGAGCGGCTGGTGAAGTCGGCGGTGCTGACCGTGTTCAAGGACCGGGTGCCGATGGACCGGCTGCGCGACGGGCTGGCCGCGTTCGACGAGGGGACCGTGCTGCACGTGGGCGACGACGTGGCGTCGGCGTCGTATGTCGAGGCGCTGTCGTCGATGCCGGCCATGCGGGGGCCGGTGATGGAGCTGGCCGGGTCCGAGACGCCTGCCGCGGTGGCGTCGGCGGCCGAGTTCGTGTTGGAGGGGCTGCACTTGTCGAAGCGGCTCAACAAGGAGGCGGCGGGCGGCCGGGCGACGTACCGGGGCCGTTAGATGTCCCGCTACCGGTACTCGCGCTGGGACGGGACGCAGGTCGGCTTCGAGCTGAGCGCCGACGACGTGCTCGGCCAGATGACGGACGACCTGCTGTACCACGGCGACCTGAACGCGGCGCTGAAGCGGATGCTCCAGCAGGGGTTCAAGGACCGCAACGGCGAGCGCATCGCGGGCATCCGGGAGCTGTTGGAGAAGCTGAAGCGGCGGCGTCGGGACGAGTTGGAGCGGTACGACTTGGGCGGCGTCTACGACGACATCGCCGAGCAGTTGCGAGACGTCGTCGACATGGAGCGGGCGGGCATCGACTCGCTGGTGGAGGAGGCGCGCCAGAGCGGCGATCAGCGGCGGCAGGAGATCACCGAGGAGGTGGCGGCCGAGCGCCGGCTGCAGTTGGACATGCTGCCGCCCGACTTGGCCGGCATGGTGCGCGAGCTCCAGCAGTACGAGTTCACGTCGTCGGAGGCGAGGGAGCGGTTCGACTCGCTGATGGACCAGCTCCGCCAGCAGTTGATGCAGTCGTACTTCAACGACATGGCGGGCGCCATGGCCAACGTCAGCCCCGAGCAGATGCAGCGCATGAAGGACATGTTCAATGCGCTCAACGGGCTGCTGGAGATGCGCGAGGCCGGGCACGACACGACGGCCGCGTTCGACCAGTTCATGTCGGAGTTCGGCGACTTCTTCCCCGAGAACCCGCGCACGCTCGACGAGCTGTTGGAGAACCTGGCCCGGCAGATGGCGCAGATGCAGGCCATGTTGAACTCGATGACGCCCGAGCAGCGGGCCCAGTTGCAGGGCCTGGCCCAGCAGTTGATGGAGGACATGGACCTGCGCTGGCAGATGGACCGGCTGTCTGGCAATTTGCGGGCCGCGTTCCCGGCCGCCGGGTGGGAGCGGGCCTACAACTTCTCGGGGCAGGACCCGCTGGGGTTCGCCGAGGCGTCGGGGTTGATGGACCAGTTGGGCGACATCGACCAGTTGGAGAACCTGCTGCGGTCGGCCACGTCGCCAGGGGCGTTGGCGGACGTGGACGTAGACCGGGCCCGCGAGCTGCTGGGCGACGACGCGGCCCGATCGTTGGAGCGGCTGGCCGAGTTGACCCGCATGCTGGAGGAGGCGGGGCTGATCGAGCAGCGCGAGGGGCGGCTGGAGCTGACGCCGCGCGGCATGCGGCGGGTCGGCGCCAACGCGTTGTCGGACTTGTTCACCAAGCTGGCGCGGGACCGGTTGGGACGGCACCAGCAGGACCGGGCCGGCATCGGGCACGAGCGGTCGTACGAGACCAAGCCCTACGAGTTCGGCGACCCGTTCAACCTCTCGATCGAGCGGACCGTGCGCAACGCGGTGGCGCGGGGCGGCGGCGGGCTGCCGGTGCGGCTGTCGCCCGAGGACTTCGAGGTGGAGCGGACCGAGACGCTGGTGCGGACCTCGACGGTGCTGATGCTCGACCTGTCCCTGTCGATGCCGATGCGCGACAACTTCCTGGCCGCCAAGAAGGTCGCCATGGCACTGCACTCGCTGATCGCCACGCAGTTCCCGCGGGACTTCCTGGGGATCGTCGGGTTCTCGGAGGTGGCTCGGGAGCTTCGGCCCGAGCAGTTGCCCGAGGTCTCGTGGGACTTCGTATACGGGACCAACATGCAGCACGCGTTCGTCTTGTCGCGGCGGATGCTGGCCCGGCAGTCAGGCACCAAGCAGATCATCATGATCACCGACGGCGAGCCCACCGCCCACATCCGGCCCGACGGCGAGGTCTTCTTCAACTACCCGCCGGTGCAGGAGACCGTCGACGCCACGTTGTCGGAGGTGGCCCGCTGCACCCGCGAGGGGATCCGCATCAACACGTTCATGCTCGACGCCACGTCGTACCTGCGTGACTTCGTCGAAAAGCTCACCCGCATGAACCGGGGCCGGGCCTTCTTCACCACGCCCGAGACGCTCGGCGACTACGTGCTGGTCGACTTCATCGAGCAAAAGCGCGCCAACCGCGGCCCCAACCGCCGCTACGCCTAACCCCCGCCCCCGCCGCCCCCCTGAACCCGCTCTGGAGGACATAGCGAACCAAAACGGTTCGCTATGTCCTCCAAAGTCCGGCGCCGGGTCAGGCGGGCCTCGCCCCTAAGCCGCTCTGGAGGACATAGCCACCTCATCGGTGTAGCTATGTCCTCCAAAGTTCAGGCGGGGTCAGGCGGGGGGTGGCAACAGGCGGCGGTAGCGGTCGAAGTCGGCTTGGCTGAAGGCGACGAGGCGCACCTCGCGCACGCCGACCTCCGGCGCGACCGACAGCACCGTCGCCACTGCGATCTCCGCGGCCTCGTCCTTCGGGTACCCGTAGATCCCGGTCGAGATGGCAGGGAACGCCACCGACGACGCCCCGACCGACGCGGCCACCTCCAGCGACCGCCGGTAACACGAGGCCAACAGCTCCGCCTCGCCGGCACCACCGCCCTGCCAGACCGGCCCCACCGTGTGCACCACCCAACGGGCGGGCAACGCATAACCACGGGTCACGACAGCCTCGCCGACCTTGCACCCGCCGAGCAGCCGGCACTCGTGGACGAGCTCGGGACCCGCGGCCCGGTGGATCGCCCCGTCGACCCCGCCGCCGCCCAACAACGACGAGTTGGCCGCGTTCACGATCACGTCGACCGACTCGCGGGTGATGTCGCCCAGGACCGGCACGACCACGGCTTCGCGCCCCATCAGAAATCTCCCCTTGCGCGAGCGAGCCGAACGGGGGATGATGACACTGTTGTAATTACAAGGGTGGGATACCCCAGCAGCCCACCCCAAGTTACGACGACGAGGGGAGGCCAGGTGCCCATGGAACGACTACTGCACATGTTGGACGACGACGACGAACGCAACTGGCAGGACGAAGCCAACTGCCTCGGGGTTGACCCCGATCTTTTCTTCCCCGAGCGGGGAGCATCGACGAGAGAGGCCAAGGAGGTCTGCCGCGGTTGCGTGGTCCGAGAGGACTGCTTGGAGTACGCCCTCGCCAATGGCGAGAAGTTCGGCATTTGGGGCGGCATGAGCGAACGGGAGCGGCGGCGCATCCGCCGGGCCCGAGCCATGGCCCGCAAAGCCGGCGGCGCCGCCTCGGCATAGCCCGGAGCGGCACCGGCACCACCAGGGCGGCGGGATCCACGACCCCCGTCGCCCGCACCAAAACTTCCCCCGCCGAGCCCGGCCTGTCTCACAGGTCGGGCTCGGTCGTTCTCGCCCAACGGCGCTCGATCGTGCGGTCCTCGGCCAGGTCCAGCTCGGCCCACCGCGAGGGCGACACGGCCGACAGCACCGACGCCGGCACCAGCCCCACCAGCTCGGCGCCCGCCACTGGGGCCAGCGCGGCGACGGCGTCGAACACCTCGGCCGCCCCGACCACCGACGGCGCCACCAGGTTGCACGACACCTGGGCCCGCCCGCCCACGTCGAGCCCCAGCGCCCGCACGTGCTCCGATCGCACTGCCCGCGCCACCGACCGGGCCACGTCGACGCCCACGCCGTCGGCCAGCCACACGTTGTAGGCCACCAACACCTCCCGCGCCCCGACCGCGCAGGCCCCCGCGCTGACATGCGGCGAGGTCGGCCCCACGTCCGGCGCCAGCGTGCGGAAGGCGCCCCGGCGCACGTCGGGGAGCGATCGCTCCGGCCCGTAGAGGAAACACGGCACCCGCAGCTCGCCCGCCAGCCACGCCGCGACGTCGTCGCGCGCCGCCACCGCATCGGCCATCGTCGAGCCCGCCAGCGGCACGAACGGCACCACGTCCACCACGCCGATGCGCGGGTGCACCCCGTCGTGCGAACGGATGTCCAGCATCGACACCGCCGCCGCCGCCAACGCCCGCACCGCGCCCCCCACACCCACGCCCCCCGCCAGTGTGAAGACGGACCGGTGGTGGTGCGGGTCCGCGTGCACGTCCAACAAGGCAGGCCCGCACGCCGCCGACAACGCCGACAGCACCGACGCCGAACGCCCCTCGCTCACGTTGACCACGCACTCCAGCACCGCCCCTACGCTCGCACACCGTGCAGCTCGGCCTGGCCCTGCCGCAGTACGACTTCTCGGTGCCTGGCCTGTCCCGGCTCGACTGGCCGACCCTCGCGTCCTACGCCCAGCGCGCCGAGCAGCTCGGCTTCGACTCGCTCTGGCTCTCCGACCACATCGTCTGGGCCATCGACCGCTACGGCGCCGCGCCCGGCAACCACGAGGGCTACGACCCGCTGCCGACCCTCGCCGCCCTGGCCCGCCTCACCACCACGGCCACCCTGGGCACCCTCGTCCTCGCCGCCCCGATCCGCCCCGCCACCGTGTTGGCCAAGGCGCTGACCTCGATCGACCACGTCTCGAATGGCCGCCTCGTCGTCGGCATCGGCGCAGGCTGGTTCGAGCCCGACTTCGAGCTCACCGGCCAGACGATGCCGCCGCCGAAGGAACGCCTGGCCAACCTCAAGACGACGATCGAGACCCTCAAGGCCGCCTTCGACCCGGCCCAGCCGCCCCCCAACCTCCCGCCGCCCGTCCAACGGCCGCACCCGCCGATCTGGGTCGGCGGCAAGGGCCCCAAGCTCATCGAGCTGGCCGCGGCCCACGCCGACGGCTGGAACTACTGCTGGCAGGCCACCCCCGAGGACTACACCCCCCGCGCCGACCGGGCCCGCGCCCACGCCACGAACCCGGACGCCTTCCACCTCTCGCTCGGCCTCTACACGCTCGTCGGCGAATCCGAGGCCGACCTCCGACAGCGGTTCGACCGCCTCAAGGCCACCGCGCCCAAAGGCGTCATCAAGCCCGACACCACCCTCGACGACTATCGGCACGGCCGCCTCGTCGGCACCGTCGAGCAGGCCGCCGAGCAACTCCACCAGTGGAAGGGGCTCGGTGTGCAGACCCTTATCGCCTGTCCAGGCGCTGTGCCGTTCTCGGTGACCGCGCTGGACGACCTTGAGACTGTCGCCGCCGCAGTGGGACGGGTACGGTAGAGCCAATGGGTGGCCTTGGCGCAACCGAACTGATCATCGTCCTTGTCATCGTGCTGCTGCTGTTCGGCGGCACCCGGCTTCCAAAGCTCGCCCGCTCTCTCGGCCAGGCGTCGAAGGAGTTCAAGCAGGGCGTGGGTGAAGGGGCCAGGGAAGACGACCCCGACAGGGACAAGCCCCGCACGTAGCAAGGGATCGGGAACTCCTTCGGCGGGAACCGTCGTTCTCGTGGAGGACAATGAGGGGCCCCCGACGTGGGAGGACATCGCCCGCACCCACGGGCGCTTCCTGTACACGGTGGCCTATCGCCTCACCGGCAACCACGACGACGCCCAGGACCTGGTCCAGGACGTGCTCCTCCGAGTCCGACGAGGGCTGGCGACCTACCAGCCTGGATCGATGGAGGGGTGGTTGAGCCGCATCACCACGAATGCGTTCTTGGACGAGGTGCGACGCCGCCGACGCCGCCCGACCGACGCGCTCCCTGACCGCCCCGAGCGAGTCCTGCCGTCCGAGCCGGGGGCCGACGACGCCCTCGCGGCCGAGACGATCTCGTCCGACATCCAGCGCGCCCTGCTCCGCCTGCCCGACGAGTTCCGGGCCGCGGTCGTGATGTGCGACGTGGCCGGCCTCACCTATCAGGAGATCGCCGACGCGCTGTCGATCCCCGTCGGCACCGTGCGCAGCCGCATCCACCGCGGCCGCTCGCTGCTCCGCGAGGCGCTGGCATGAGCATGAGCATGGGCATGGGCATGGGCGGGCCGCACCTCGAGGACGAGCTCAGCGCGCTGCTCGACGGCGAGCTCTCCCTCGACGAGGCCGTCGCGGCCAGAGCCCATCTGGCCGAGTGCGCGGTGTGCACGGCGGAACTGGCCGCCACCGCCCGCACCCGCGACGCCGTGCGCAGCCTGCCGATGCTCGACCCGCCGGTGCCGCTGACCCTCCCTGACGAGGACACCGCCGCGGCACGCTCGTCCCGCCCCCCTTCGCTGGTCCCGGCCGCGGCCGCCGCGGTGTTCGTGCTGTTCGCGCTCCAGTGGCTGCCCGCGGGCCGCTCGGTCGCACCGCAGGTCGCGGGCTTCGACCGGACCCACGCGTCGATCGTCCAGTCGGCGCCCGCCGCCCTGACCTCGCGCTCGGCCGTGCAGGCGCAGCCGATCGTCGACCGAACCGGGTTCCCGGGCTACGAGCGGGTCGCCACCTACCGCAAGGGCCAGCGGGTGCACGTGCTCTACAGCGACGGCGACCACGCCCTGTCGGTCTTCGCCGAGCCCGGCGACCTGGCCGAGTCCAAGCTGCCCGCAGGGGCCCGCACGCTCAAGGTCCCGGGGCACACGCTGTGGCACTGGAACCGGCCCGACGGCGACATCGTGCTCTGGCAGTCGGACGGCGTGGTCTTCGCGGCAGTGGGGGACGCGCCCATCGCGCAGGTGTTGGAGGCGGCGGCGTCGATGCCCGACGAGGACCGGGAGACCTCGGTGCCGGACCGCATTCGGCGAGGCTGCCGGGCCCTCGCCGAACTCCTCACCGGCAGTTGACCCGGGCCGCCGGGGCGGGTCGAGACGGGTCAGGCGTTGCGGTCGAGCGCGGTCCCGGCCAGCCGGCGGCGGCGGGCGATACGGCGGCGCTCCCGCTCCGACGCCCCGCCCCACACGCCATGGTCGATACGGTGCACCACGGCGTATTCGAGGCAGGGTGCCTTGACCGGGCAGTCGGCGCAGATTTTCCTGGCTGCATCGACGCCGACGCCGTCACTGGGAAAGAACACCGAGGGAGGAACCTCTCGGCATTTCCCTTCTGCCATCCATTCGAGTTCCATCACACCTCCAGGCCCATGAAACGAGCGAGAGGCGGGCCCGGTTCCCCGGAACCGCGAGGTGGCAAGACAAGGAGACGTTCGTGGACGAGGTGACCACGGGTCCTGAGCAGGCCGACCCGGACCGCGCGGACGGGGCGGAGGACGCCCCGGAGCTGGCGCATGATGTAGCTGACGATATCGTCATTCAACCGCCGAGTGTGGTCATGCCGCCCGAGGACCCGCCCGAGCACGCGCCGGCGGACCCGCAGGCCTTCGTCGACGACACCCCCACCATCGGCATGGCCGCCTACCTCGGCACTGGTGCCGAGGCGCCCCCTCCGGTCGATTTCGTGCTGCCTGGTGGTGATGATCAGAGTCTGCCCGGACCCGACCAGCCAGGAAACCAGGCTGAGCACCGACCGGCACGGGCAGGCGGCCCGAGCTGGGTCGTCATGGTGCTGGTCGCGGCGGTGATCGGGGGTCTGCTCGGCGCGGGCCTGGTCGCCGTGCTCGACAAGGACGACGCCGCCACCGGCACCCGCGCGGGCAGCGACTTCGGCCGTAACACCAGCGTCCTGGCCAAGCCGCAGGACATCCAGGGCGTGCTGGCCAAGGTCGAGCCCGGCGTGGTGTCGATCAAGACCCAGGCCTTCCAGCGGGGCATCTTCGGCGACGCCCCTGCGGCGGGCGCGGGCACCGGCATGATCATCACCGACGACGGCATGGTGCTGACCAACGCCCACGTCGTGCGGGGGGCCACGTCGATCGAGGTGACCTTGTTCGGGGAGAAGGAGCCCCGCTTCGCCGACTTGGTGGGCGCCGACCCCGGGGCCGACGTGGCCGTCATCCGCATCCGCGATGCGGGCAGCCTGCCCACGGTGCAACTGGGCAGCAGCGCCAAGCTGCAAGTCGGCGACGCGGTGCTCGCCATCGGCAACGCCCTCGCCCTGCCCGGCGGCCCCAGCGTCACCGCCGGCATCGTCTCGGCCAAGGACCGCTCGATCGGCGCCGAGGACGAGCAGCTCCAAGGCCTCATCCAGACTGACGCCGCCATCAACCCCGGCAACTCGGGCGGGCCGCTGGTGAACGCCGACGGCGAGGTCGTCGGCATGAACACCGCAGTCATCCAGTCGACCGGCCAGGCCATCGCGCAGAACGTCGGCTTCGCCATCGCCATCGACACGATCAAGCCGATGCTCGACCGGCTCAAGAAGGGCCAAGGCGTCGTCGGCAGTCGGGCCTTCATCGGCGTCAACGCCCAGACCATGACCGCCGAGATCAAGGAGCGGTACGGGTTCGCGGTCGACAAGGGCGCGGTCGTCGTCGAGGTCACCGCGGGCTCGGCGGCCGAGAACGCGGGGCTCCAGCCCGGCGACATCATCACCAAGTTCGGCGACGAGGAGATCGAGTCGGCCGACGAGCTGGTGGCCGCGGTGCGGTCCCGCAAGCCGGGCGACAAGGTGGAGGTCACCTTCTACCGGGGCAGGGACGAGCGCAAGGCCACCGTGACCGTCGGGTCCCGGCCCGGCGGCGCCGGCAATTAGGCTCGTTCGGCCGCAAGCCCCACCAAGCCACACCGACACGCCACAACCAGCACCGGAGGAACCATGTCGCAACAGACCGAGGCCGTCGCGCAGGAGCCCCCGCGCGGCCATGTTCGCGTCGTGTACCTCGGCCCGGTGGCCCCCCACTGGGACGTGCAGTCCGACTTCGGCGACCGCAATCTGATCGAGGAGTTCCGCCAGCGGGCCCTGGCCCGGCTGGTCCTGCTGCCGCCGCACGACCCGCAGTTCCGCCGCAACCGGGAGCGGGTGGCGCGCGACGCCGAGCGGGAGAACCTCTTGCTGGAGTGGGACCTCGGGATTCCCGAAGAGGCCGACGAGGCCGTTTAGCTGCGCGTCCTCGTCACCAACGACGACGGCGTCCACGCGCCGGGCATCACCGCGCTGGCCAAGGCCGTCGCCGGGGCGGGCTACGACACGTTCGTGGTCGCGCCCAAGCATGACTGGTCGGGCGCCGGTGCCGCCATCGGCCCGGTCCACGTCGGCCAGACGCTGGAGTTCGACGCCATCGAACGGCCCGGGCTGGAAGACGTCCCGGTCTACGGGCTCGACGGGCCGCCCGCGCTGTGCGTGCTGCTGGCCCGCATCGGCGGGTTCGGCACCCCGCCGGACGTCGTCGTGTCGGGCGTCAACCCCGGCAACAACACCGGCCGCTCGGTCCTGCACTCCGGGACCGTCGGGGCCGCGCTGACCGCAGCCAGCTTCGGCGTGTCGGGCCTGGCCGTGAGCATCGGCGCCCCGGAGGACGGCCAGGACGAGCCCTTCTGGGACACGGCCACGTCGTTCGCCACGACGGCATTGGAGTGGCTGGTCGGGGCGCCCCGGCGGACCATCCTCAACCTCAACGTGCCGAACATCGAGCGCCACGAGGTGCAGGGCGTGCGGCTGGCTGCGCTGGCCCCGTTCGGCACCGTGCGCACCGCCATCGTGGAGGCGGGGGAGGGCCGGCTGCAGGTGGAGTTGCGGGCCACCGAGGAGGAGCTCGACCCCGGCACCGACACCGCGTTGGTGCTGGCCGGGTTCGCCGCCGTCACCCCGCTGGTCGGGCCGCGGTCCGCCGAGCCGGGGGACTTGGCGCGTACCGTGGAGGCATGGGCCTGACCACCGCGGAGCAGGTGGCCGCAGGCGTGGCGGCTGCCGTCGTCCTCCTCAGCCTCCTGGTCGTCTTCTTCACCTGGCGGTCCCGCCGCTCGGTCTCCCGGCGGATCACGTCGGTCGTCACCCGGCTGGAGCGCCCCGACGCCACCCACGCCAACGACCACGGCCGCGGCATCGAGCGGCTGCTCAACCGGTTGGAGCGGGCCGCCGACGACGCCGTCTCGCGGGTCTCCGAGGCCGAGGCGGGCGTGCAGCGGATGGCGGGCGGCCTCGAGCGGGTGCACGACGGGGTCGTGATCTGGGACGACCACGGCAAGCTCGTGTTCCAGAACGGGGTGGTGGCCGACCTGGGCGGCGAGGCGCTGACCAAGCAGTCGCTGGTCGAGTTGCGCGACGCCGCTCTGGCGGGCGAGTCCCGCACCCAGGGCATCGACTTGTTCGGCCCGCCCGCCCGCACCCTGGTCGTCACCGCGGCGCCGCTCGACGACGGGTGGCGGACGGTCGGCGCCCTGGCCGTGATCCAGGACGTGTCAGACCGGCGCCGGCTGGAACAGGTGCGGCGCGACTTCGTGGCCAACGTGTCGCACGAGTTGCGCACGCCGGTGGGCGCGCTGGCCCTGCTGGCCGGGACGCTGGCGGGCGAGGAGGACGTCGCCATCGCCCGACGGCTGGCCGAGCGGATGAAGGAGGAGGCCGAGCGGGTTGCCGCGGTGGTCGACGAACTGCTCGACCTAGGCCGGGTGGAGGCGGAGGAGCGGCCGGTGCGCGAGCCGGTTGGGCTGGGCGTGGTGTTGGGGCAGGCCCTCGACAAGGTGCGGCCCGCCGCGGCTCGGGCAGGCGTCCGGATCGAGGTGCCCGCCGAAGGGCCGGAGGTCGAGGTGATGGGGGACCGGCGGCAACTGGTCACCGCCTTCGGCCACCTGCTCGACAACGCCGTGAAGTACTCGCCCGCCAGTGGCGTGGTGTCCGTGGGCGCCGCCGTGGAGGGCGACTGGGTCGTCGTGACGGTCAAGGATGCCGGGATCGGGATCCCTGCCCGCGACGTCGACCGGGTCTTCGAGCGGTTCTACCGGGGTGAGGCCGCCCGCCAGCGCGCCTCGGGGTCGGGGCTCGGGCTGTCGATCGTGCGGCACGTGGCATCCGGCCACGGCGGGTCGGTGGAGGTGGCATCGACCGAGGGCGAGGGCTCGACGTTCACCCTGCGGCTCCCCGCCGCCGCCCACGCCGTCCGCTGGTCCGCCTGACTCATTTCCGAACTTTGAACGCTGAGCCCGCCAGAGGCGGGCCAGGCGTTCAAAGTTCGGCTACTTCGAGCGCTTGAAGGTGAGCTCGATGCCGAAGAACTTCTTGGGGCCGTCGGCGGCGGGCTTGTCGGCCTTGGCCGGCTTCTCAGCCTTCACCTTGACCGCCTTCGGTGCCTTCACCTTGGGGGCT
>Ga0190267_10000011_pt1 | contig 33323 bp, 26 predicted proteins | sample Popmic239T_FD_140332 | JGI IMG/M metagenome (GOLD analysis project Ga0190267, IMG submission 140332) | Populus adjacent soil microbial communities from riparian zone of Oak Creek, Arizona, USA - 239 T | ecosystem: Environmental > Terrestrial > Soil > Riparian zone | place: USA: Arizona... | reverse complement strand
TGCCAGATCTTGACTCCGGCCCTCGATGACGACCTCGCCCTTGGCCAAGACGTAGGCCCTGTCCGTGTTCGCTAATGCGAGATGGATGAACTGCTCGACGATCAGGATGCTCGTACCCGCTCGATTCACGTCGCGAAGCGCGGCGAACAGGTCGTCAACGATCATCGGTGCCAGCCCCAACGACAGTTCATCGACGAGGAGGACGCGGGGATCGCACATGAGGGCCCGCGCCGCCCCGAGCATCTGCTGTTCACCGCCGGACAGGGTGCCTGCTGCCTGGCGGCGGCGTTCCCGCAGCCGGGGGAAGACGTCCATCACATGCTCCAGCCGGGGCGCGTATCCATCTCGATCCTTGCGGCGTGAGTAGTAGCCGAAGCGCAAGTTCTCCTCGACAGAGAGGCTCGGAAAGAGGTCCCGTCCCTCCGGCAAGTGGGCAATGCCAAGTTCGACGATGTCATACGACGGCATGCCTTGGATCTCAACGCCGCCCAGTGTGATGCGCCCAGACCGCGGCGGCACGAGCCCGGAAATGGCGCGTAGCATCGTCGTCTTTCCGGCACCGTTTGCCCCGAGCAACGCCACCATCTCCCCGGCGGTTACCTTGATCGACGCGTGCCGAAGGGCTTGCACCCTTCCATACGAAACGTCGATGGCATCGACGACGAGCGCTGAATCCACGCGATCGAGCTTCGCTCCGCGACGTCTCAGCGTCTTCAGCACGACTTCCGCCCGACAGTGAACGGGACGAAACCCGCCCCCGCCTTGTCCTCCCCGTCCTGCTTCCATACCACGTTGACCAGGATCGATGCATCCCCATCGGGGGCATCGGGCGGCACGATAAACCGCCACTCGAGGACACCGTCACCATCAGTTGTCCCTAGGTGGGCTACGCCGTGATGACCGCCATCGGCGAATGACGGTACGAGCGTCACAGATGCGTTTGGGACCGTTTCGACCCGAGCCATTGCCGCTTTACCCTGACGCACACACAAAGGCGTAACAGCGCCGTCGAGTGGGAAATCGGCCAGCATCGTCTTGGTGCGCTCGGACGCAGGCGCCGCGACACTTGTCGGCGTCGTCGGGTTTCCAGCTGGCAGCGGTGGAGGCGCGCTGTAGGGCGGGTCCGAGATCGGACTGTCGTCGGCGAGAACGTTCTTAGGGTTTACGGTCCATGCCCAGGAGAAACCCACTTCGCGCTGACCGTCGCTGACGCGGGGACAGTCGATCGTCCCGCTCCTGGCCATTTTACCCACAACGATTTGGCATGGCTCCAGCAGCTGGTTGAAGTTCGTCTGTCGTTCGCCTTCGCTCGCAATGAGGAAGGCAGCACTTTGGGCGCCGCCGCCGCTCGCTGGTGCCGGCGAACCCGGTGCGGCAACGACGTACGTTCCTTCGCCGTAATACCCGACTAGATCGAACGCGGTCCGCATCGACACACCCGGCTTCACCTCGACCGGTTCTTGCAGCCCTATGGATAGCAGCCAGAACTCCCTGGGCGCGTCCGCAGATGCAACCGTGACAACCCGTAGTGGGATGTCGGCTTCCCATCCCGCTTCTACTGCATTCCGTGTGCTCAATTTGAGATGTCCGCCAAGGAGGCGCGACTGCACGCCTTCCTTGTCGGCGATTTCGGCTGGCTTCGGGCCGGCTGAAGATGACGTGTCTCCATTATCCGTTCTTCCTGAGCAGCCGACACCCATCACCATGAGCATGAGGGCGATTACGCCTCTTGGACAATTCATATCCCCCCGTCTTTCATACCCGAGCCCGACGTCGCCGTGAGGTTCGATCTCGTTTCTTACCCTGCACTTGCGGCTTCCCGAGATACGCCGCAATCACCTGAGAATTCCGTTTAATGTCATTCGGTGAGCCTTCAGCGATCAACATGCCGCGGTTGATCACGTATACGTAGTCGCAAATACTTGTTACCATTCGAACGTCATGTTCGATAAGCCACAGGGTGATTCCACGGGCTCGTATCGTCAGCAGCATCTCAGCCAGTCGGTCCGTTTCGGAGTTATCCAATCCAGATGCCGGCTCATCAAGCATGATCAGCGGGAACCCCGTCACGAGCGCGCGAGCAACTTCGACCTGCCGCAGGACGCCAAAGGGGAGGTCGCGCGTACGCCGGTGAGCGATCTCGCCCATGTCGAGCTCGTCGATCAACGAGGCGACACGCTCCCTGAGACCGGTCTCGGTACGGAGCGACTTCGCACCAGCAGCGAGATGACGCAGAAACCCAGTGTCATTGTGCACGTGCGTGGCCACCAGGAGGTTGTCGAACACGTCCAATTCCGGAAAAAGCTGAATAGCCTGGAACGTCCGAGCGACACCCAGTTCAGCGCGCTTATGCACGGGGAGGGCGGTAACGTCTTGTCCGAAGAGTGCGACTGTACCGGTGGTTGGGCGGTTCAAACCGGCGATGGCATTGAAGAGCGTTGTCTTCCCTGCACCATTCGGTCCGATCAGCCCGACGATCTCGTGTTCCCGAACTGATAACGAGACGTTGTCAACCGCGACCAGACCACCAAACCGGACGGTGATTTCTGCAGCTTCCAACAACGGCGTGCGCACATCACGCTCGGGGGGCAGTACGACAGAGACATAGTTCGTTCGCTCGCTCGCTGGAAGTGCGGCCTCCTGTGAGTCGCCTACAGGATCCCCTTGCGCAGCCACGTCCAACCGAATTCCGACCTGGTCGAGGCGATCAGTCGCGTCCGGGCGCGTTGCGTCCAAGGCTGGGCCGTCTAGGAGGACTGGCTGCCTCACTTCGTAGGCGGCAGTAGTCGTCCGCTGAAACGGTTGGAGTACCAGCCGCATTAGTCGAGATGCGTCGCGCCGCCCCGAGCGCACGGCCGCCCGGACGGCGTGGATACCAGACCCGAACGCCCCATGCGCCCGTGACCCCGAAAGGGGGCCGCCGACCCAGTCCGCTAGACGCCGGAGCGAGTCCGGCACAGCGGCAAGTCCTGACCGATACGCAAGCAGCACCACGGCCAGCATCAACGCCGACACCAGATCTAACGCATCACCGAGAGCGCGAACTCGGAAGAACACCTCGTTCAGGCCCGCGAACAAGATCGCCGACACGACGCCTCCGCCGAGGCTCGTGAGGCCGCCGACGACGACCACCGAGAGGTAGAACAGACTGGTCGTGAACTGAAATTGGTCGGGAGACAATGACCGAGAGTCCAGCATTATCATGCTGCCCGCGACACCGGCGAGGAACCCTGAAAAGGTGAACGCGAGGAGCTTGTACCGGGTGACGTCAACACCAAGCGAAGCGGCACCTATCTCGGAACCTCGGATGGCGAAGAACGCACGACCCGTGCCCGAGTCTCGGAGGTTAGAGACGATGAACAGGACTAGGATAGCGATGCCCCAGCTGATGTAGAACATTGTCGGGCGACTCGAGAAATCGAACCTCGGCACCCCATCCGGATCGCCAACAACAATGGGATCGATCTGGGAGTGGCGAACGAACCACTCGATGCGCACGAGGAATGCGTCGACCATCCACGAAAAGATCAGTGTCGCCACCGCCAGATACAGGCCTCGCACCCGAAGGGCAACCCCACCCAACACTGCTGCAACGGCAGCCGCTAGCGACCCGGCGACGAACAGGTTGACTGGGAAAGGCATGTGCCACGCACTGACCGCCCACCCGGTCGAATAGGCCCCCACCCCAACGAGCGCGGCGTGTCCGACCGAGATCTGTCCCACCCAGCCCGTCAACATGACCAGGGAGGCTGTGACGATCGACATCTGGGCCGCCTGTATTGTCACCCCGACGAGAGAGAATGGGACGAAGGGCAGGTGGGGAAATATGAGGAGTAACCCGAACAGCACAAGGACGACTACTTGGGCACGCCGCGGCTCCCTCATCGGCTGGCCCGGATGTCCGATCCCGATAGCCCGCTACCCCGAACTGCCATCGCCGCGATCGCCAAACACGCAAGAACAAACTGTGGTGCCCCTTGCATGTGACCAAGGCCACCCATTCGCGGCACAAAGCCGAACGCCAGACCCACGGTAGCGCCACCCGCGACCGCGCCGGGAAAGCTCCCGAGGCCCCCGATTAGCGCGGCAACGAAGGCGGGGAGCGCTTGGAGCGACAGGGTGTACGGTGACAAGTTGGTGATCGCTGCCAGAAGAATACCGGCAAGGCCCGCCAAGGCTCCTCCAATCATCCAAACGGCATTCGTAACCCGTTGCGGATTAACGCCCATCAAGGAAGCGGCACGGCGATTCTCGGCTGTGCCCCGTATGATGATGCCAAAGTCCGAATAGCGGAATACCGTATAGAGTGCAGCGGCAATCACAATCATTGTCACAAAGAGACCCAGTTCGCCGTATCGGATTGAAGATCGGCCAACATCGATGCCGCCCGTTGGGAATACAGCGACGGCGCGTTGAGGGGTGGTGCCCCAAATGCGAACGGTGACCGAGAGGATAAGTCCAAGTGCAGCGACCGTGCCTACCGTCTGCGCAGTTTCAGACTCACCTCGCAATGGACGTACGAACACACGCTCAACCGCCCACCCAAGTGCACCGCCAGAAACCACGCCGAGCAGGACGGCAGGAACGAGCGGCACTCCCACCTTCGAGAGAGAGTAGACGACGTAGGCTGGCACCATCGCCATGGTTCCATGCGCCAGATTGAGGACCTTCGACGCTTGGTAGATCGCCACGATCCCGATGGCGAGCAATGCATAGGCGCCGATCAGGGATGTCGCCAACAGGACGGAAACAATGATGTCAGTCACGTCCGAGCCTTACCCATTCGGATCATTGAGCCAGCCGGTTCGCAGGTCCTGAAAACCGTCAAACGACGAACTTGCTCGCATGCGCCACGCCTGTGCCCGTGTATTCGCGAACCGCTTGTCTGGTCGCCACGACAGCGGTCCGCTGAGATCCGATTCGAAGTCGAACGAATCCATCGTCTGGCGCAACGCGGCCCTGGTGAGATTTGGCCCAACCCGCTTCAGTACCTCAACGAACACGGTCATTCCGAGGTACGCGCCCTCAAGAAACTGGTTGGTAACGTCGGCATTCGGCTGGACGGCCTTGACATCTTGAACATAGGTCCGGATGCCGGGAAGCGAGCTGTTGCCCTCGAGCGGAGGCACATACCCACTCACGACGATCATCCCGTCGCATCGGTCCCGGCAGTTCTGTCCGAAGCGATCATTGAACAACGGCTGTGCTCCGAGACGGTACTTCGACCGAGACGAGAACTTGTCGTCCCCTGCCACCCAGACTTCGGCGGTGCCGGGATCCAGCAGCATCACCATCGCCTCGCACGAGCTCTGCCCACATGCTTTGCTTACGCGGTCGATTTCAGGGCCGTAGCCGGGCTGCCCCGGTTCGATCCCCTCGGCATGCACAAGCCTTGCGCCAGGCAGTGAGCGTACGTACTGCTCGTACGCCGTCTTTCCTTCAACGCCGAACTTATATCGCTTGTCATACACAATGCCGAACCCCCGAGAACCTTGGTCGTATGCGTGCTTTGCAAGGATGCGCATCTGTGAGACAGTTGCGGTCGCAACGGGCCAGATCCACCTGTTCTGATACTGGTCAATCAACATCCCGTCTGAACCGATAACAGGGACCCCTGCTTCTGCGATCTCACGGCTAGCGGCAAGAAGACCTTCAGACGATGGCACGACCGGCAGAGCCAAGATCGCCGGATCGTTGATGAAATTTCTTAAAAACTGGTGGCCGCGTTGGGCCTCCCAATTGTCGTTGACAAGGCGCAAACGGAGGGAACGTCCACAGATCCCGCCACCTGCGTTGACCTTTGCAACAACCGCTTGGAGCCCATACTGCGATTGGCCCAAGAAGGTGGAGCCTGGTCCCGACGTCACAATCGTCGAGGCGAGGTTTATAGACGTCGCGGTGACGCCTTTCTCGGTGGAACCGCCATTCTTTCCTGGCGCACATTCATACCTGTGCCCAGTAGGTCCTTGTTTCCCCGGACCGCCGTCAGGGGTACCATCCTTCGATCCGCCGTGCCCATCTTCGTCGAGGCGTGGCATCCCGTCTTCGGGAAGGTCACCTACCTCGGCCGACCCTCCGAGGGTGTCCGTTGGGACCATCCGGACACTCCGCTCCGGCACGGCGGTAATGGCACCGGCCGCTGCGGTGATCGCAAGAAGCATTAGTGCGTTGCGTAGGGGCGAGGCCATGGGTCAAACCTCCCCATTTGCCATGAGGCCTCGCACGGCGCGGCGTCGATCAAGAAAATGAAGTGGTAATGCAAAGGCCGTGAACACCAACGCTACTGCGCTCAGGAGCGAAAGCGGGTCGCGAAGCAAATACCGGATTCCTTCGACGATCGCTCGCATCCGGCGGCCGAGTGATAAGGGCGTGTCGTCGCGTTCAGAAGGCACGATGATTGCCCCGCCTCCTTCGTGTTGGCTCGGCACGATGGATGGCAATCCTTCGTCCGCCCCCCCCAAGGGCTCCCGATTGGCCACGCCGTCTCCCGTCAACTGGAGCGAGATGTTGTACGCGGTCGAGGCTTCGACACCAGCAAACTGGTACACCTGTCGGCCGCGTCCCGATCGGGCGTCGTGCGTATGAATGATTTGCATGGCAGGAACGGCAGTAGAGACGTCGTTGTTGAAAAGGCGGTCTCCGAGTGACGCGAACCGATTCTTTTGGACGGCGGCAAGCGCCCCACCAGGGGTACCAGCCCGAAGTTCCTCATCGAGTACCGGGGCCTCGATTCGATAGTCCCGAAGGTTCAGGACCGTATTCAGCGCCGAGACGACATCTGCTCGCTCGTCCGGGTTGATGCACCCGGAGACCGATGTGTTCGACGTCGTGATGCCACACCAGAGCCGTTTGAAGTCGGTCGACGCTGTCCCCTTGCGCCCAGCGGCCCGAGAGACCGCCGTCGCCGTCACGCGAGTGATGGAGAACCCTGGTGCAGAAATCCCCTCGGCCACCGACTGCACACGAACCTCGATGCCGCCTTTCTCCAGACGTTGCACGTCAACGACCGTCGTCGTGCTCTGGACCTTCAGGTTGGATAGACGCGCCGCCCCTGCCTGGGCTGTCGCCCTCAGCTTTGTTCCGTCAGCAGAACACTCGGCAGTCGCACGGAACTCGTCCGGCGGCGGTAGTCCGTCGCCAAGGGTGTCGTTTTCATGGGGAGCCTCATCAGACTCGCCCGTACTGCACACCGCAGCCGAAAAGCCCCAGGAACGGCCAAGGCTATCGTCGATGCTTCCGGCAATTAGGTCATGAAGGGGCGGTGCCTTGACCCCATTCCGAAGCAATCCCGTCTCCTGGCAAGACGCCACCGGTGCAGCCGCATCCGGGGGCACGCTTGGATCGGTTGCGAGCGCTGAACTTGCGGCACTCATGCCCGAGTCGGAGAGGCCAGTCTCCTTGGCGACCGACGCCAGGGATGCCTCACGGTTCCGCTGCGCGCACCGGTTGGTGACGAGCAGGTCGACAAAGCCGCGTCCGACCGTATCCCCATCCGATCCGGCCACGGAGTCATTGGCCGCAGAAAGACCGCCGACCGCGATAGCGCGAGCCCCATATGCAGACGCCGACCCGTTCAATGACGCTCGAGTAAGGCCTGGTCTCTCAGGAACATTAACGGTGAACCTGTCCGCTGCACCGAGCGGGATATCGGTCTGAACCGGCACGGTATCCTCGATGACCGTGATCTCGTCCGCAGCCCGGGAGTTCGCAGAGGCGACCCCGTAGCGCACGAACACACGAGCAGGCTTGTCACCGCGCGCCGGGTCGACGGCGATTGCAGCGCTGCCGCCCCGGCGCTCAGGATTCAGGTCGGGGAACTGGAGTCCTTGGGGCATCGGCGACCGTCGGGCGTCGACAACGGCCAGTCCGCCATCGAGCCTCTTGCCTTCGGTTGGAAGCTCCGACGGAGCCGCAAACGAATACAGACGGCCAGTCACGGGATCGAGCCCAGCCGAGACCGCCGTTGGCAGCAGAATCGACGATTTGTTCCCTGCCAGCGACGCCTGCACGATGCCGTACGCACCCCGGCGGTCGACGTCGACCCCAACGAACGACTGCCCGGCCCCTCCTTCGGTTGCCACAATGGCGCGCCGACCAGCAGCATCGATGTAGAAATCCTTCGCGGCCGGCACGAGCCCGACCAACGTCTGTGACGCAAGGGGCTGTGCGGCCATGGGAGACAGTTCGATGCGCCAGATCTCGCCGGTCCGCTGCCGTCCAAGACAGGCGAGGATCACATCGCGGACGCCCGGACGATCGGGTGGCGACGAGATTGCGAGCCTCGATCCGTACAGCGGGACCTGGCCAGATCCCCGGCCGCTCCGGCATGCATCGGTTCGGGTGGCCCACTCCTCCTGGCCCGACCGTGCATCCCACTGTGACAGCCCGAACACGACAGGGCGCTCGGGGACCTCCGCGCCCGTGAGAATTGGCTCGGACAGAACCAGCAACTTCCCAGTGGCGCCAGCTGACCCAGGGACGTAGGCAAGCGCAGCCGTGCGAACGACTTCGGCCCCAAGCGGCGTTCGCGTCCTCCCCTTAGCGTCCGCTGAAGGTGTCGACGGCATCGGACCGGGAAACGTGTCGACCACTTCGAGCGTCCGCCCATTCAACACCCATACCGCACCCACGGAATCGGCGAGGAACAACCGACCGCCGCCGACCACGCCGGGAGAGCTGACCAGAAAGCTCGACGTCCGCGCCACCGTCGCACCGATATTTCCAGAGGCCACCTCGCGAAGTGTGTCGAGGTTGAACGACTTGATCGTCGCCGCACCTTCGACGTCCGCGATTCGATAGCCAAGCCGGTTCTCGCTATCCAAGACAATTGCGCCGTTCGGCTGCGTCGGATCATTGCCAGCGGCCGGATGAGGAAACGGCACGCTGCCAACAACACGAATTCCGCTACTGGCTACGTCATTCCCCGCGACGGGAGGTGCGGCCAGTGTGACCCATACGGCGACACACGCAGCCGCACGGACTGCGCGCTGCAAGCGCGATCGCTTTTTCATACTGAGGCTACTCTGTAAGAGACTAAAGATCTTTTCACGGGTAACGCCTCCGCCTTGGTGGGTTTAAACGGTGCCGATTGGCGGTGGATGAGGTCACGTGCAAAAACCGCAGGCGGGCAAAGAGCGCTCTTTGCCCGCCTGCGTTCGTGGTTTAGATGAGATCGACGACTGCGGCGAATCCCGTGACAGCAAACGATTCCGTGCCCCGAGGTTCAGTAGCCGACCCAGGAACGCCGGAACCTGCCAGCCCGCAGGTGCCAGGCTGTGCTCCCGTAGTCTGGACCGCTCCAACCCCAGCGGGTACGGTCAGCCCTGCCTCAACCGTCGTGAACACCAGAGGCAGAACCGTGGCCGCTGAGACCACCCACTGGACCGACAGCCCATTCGGGAACGCGTCGAGCGCGTTGATGACCGGGGTGGTGCCCGCTCCGCCGAACGTCGCCGTCGTGACGCGACCATTCCCGCTGGAGAGGCCGCACCATCCGCCGACATTGACCCCGGCTGCACTTTGACCGAGAGCACGTCCGAGAGTGCCGTCCGCGACAAACACACAGACGCCGGCGCTACCCACGCTGGTGGTAACGCCTGCGCTGACCGTTACGCCAGACCGCCCTGTAGCACCGCAAGCGCGCTGACCGCCAAGGCCGTTGTTGGCCGTGGAGAAGCTCCAGTTACGGCTCGCCGCCCCGTTGCACGTGAATGGCACGCCCAGAATGCGTCCGTCAGGGGAGTTGGCAGCGTTGCCGCAGGAGTTGGCGGCGGTGATGAGTGGGGATTCCACTGGGGTGAAGATCTGCCCACCCGTGATATTTGCGCCAGCCGTGAAGACGACCACGGCAGCATCACCCGTCGCCGCATGGGCCTGCGGCATTGGCACAAATGCGGCGGCGGCGGCGAGAACGCCGACACCAACCTTTGTCAGTTTCCGGAACATCAAGTTACAACCTCCCTAAAAGAACTACAAACGGATTCAGAAAAGCTTTTGCCGAGCTTTCCCGGCCAGACGGACCGCGCGGCGCGAGTGTGTGCTTGGCTTTGCTCTCCCCGGCTCCCCCCTCCTGCCTTCTTGGCGCTCTATGAGATCGTAATTTCGACGCCGATCGCCCCAACGGACGAAATAAAAACAAGCCATTTCGTTCCAGGTGGGATGGCAATAGATCGCTGCGTGTTCATCGTGATGGCAGGAAACTGCACGCTTGGCCCTGCGTCCTTGCACGAAGCGGTGCGGAAGAGCACAATCAACCGCGTTCCGCCGCTCAGCGTCTTCCACCGCAATCCGCGCTGGGTTCCGGCCTCGCTGCCAACATTGACTGCCCGGGAATCAGACCCGTTCAGGGGCGATTCAATCGCCGACAGATTGCAGACGGCTTCTGACGTTGCTATCTGCATCGAGGATGCGAACTCATTGCCGACCGCAAAGGTGTGCACGCCGTGAGCCGCATGGGATGGAGCAGGAGAGCCTACCGTCATCATGGCCGTCACCGCTAACGCCACCGTGCAACGAGTGCGATTCCTGAGCATTCTTCCCCCAGCGTTCTCGGCATCCCCGACGAGGCGGGCACACCTACCGGTACAGCTGACCATCACCCCCAGTACGAACGACCCGCGAAAAGATCGCGCTGATTTTGAACCTGGTCGCCCGGGCGTGCCGGGATCGAGCTGCCAGCTTGGTCAACGTCCGATGTAAACAAGCGTCGCGTGGTTTGCTTGAGCGATGCGCGGTTACGGGGGGGCTCACCTCGATCCTGAGGAACTGAGGAAGGCGAGGCTCGACCGCGGGCTGATCCGGCGGGCGTGGCGGTTTGCCAAGCCGTACCACGGGATGCTGCGCGTCTACTCGGCCTTCATCGTGCTGGGCGCGCTGCTCGGCACGGTGCCGCCGTTCATCTTCAAGCAGCTCATCGACGCGGCCACGACCGGCCGCGGCGCCCGGGTGGACTTGTGGGCGCTGGCCGCGGTGGGGATGGCGGGCCTGACCACGGGCCTGAGCCTGCTGAACCGGTGGTTCGGCGCCCGGATCGGCGAGGGCCTGATCTACGACCTTCGAGTCGCCTTATATGACCACGTCCAGCGCATGCCGGTCGCCTTCTTCACCCGCACCCAGACCGGCAGCCTGCTCAGCCGCCTGAGCTCAGACGTGGTCGGCGCGCAGCAAGCGGTCGGCACCGTCTCCACCTTTGTGTCCGACGTCCTCACCCTCGTCGCAACGCTCATCGCCATGGTCGCCCTGAGCTGGCAGGTGACGCTGGCCAGCCTGATCGTCGTCCCCTTCTTTCTCCTGCTCGACAAGCGGGTCGCCAAGCGACTCAAGGAGCTGGCCCGCCTGCGCATGGGCCTGAACGCGGGCATGCACACGACGATGACCGAGCGCTTCAACATCAGCGGCGCGCTGCTCGTCAAGCTGTTCGGCCGGCCGGACAAAGAGGCCCAGGAGTTCGCGGGCCAGGCCGCCGAGCTGCGCGACACCGGCGTGAAGCAGGCCATGGTCGGGCGCACGATGTTCGCCGCCCTGGCGCTGATCGGCGCGGTGGGAACCGCCCTCGTCTACTGGCTGGGCGGGCGGGCGATCATCGACGGGAGCCTGACCGTCGGCACCGTCGTCGCCCTCGCCGCCCTGGTGCAGCGCCTCTACGCCCCGCTCACCGACCTGGCCTCGGCCCGCATCGACCTGCTCACCGCCATGGTCAGCTTCGAGCGCTGCTTCGAACTGCTCGACGCGCCCCGCACGATCACCGAGAAGCCCGACGCCACGCCGCTCCAGAACCCCAAGGGCCAGATCGAGGTCGACGACGTCTGGTTCCAGTACCCGGCCCCGTCGTCGGTCTCGATCCCGAGCCTCACCGTGGACAAGGACCGGGAGCATGACGACGAGCCGTCGCAATACGTGCTGCGCGGCATCAGCTTCACCGCCGCGCCCGGCACGATGACCGCCTTGGTCGGCCCCAGCGGCGCGGGCAAGACGACGCTGTCCCACCTCGTCCCCCGCCTCTACGACGTCACGTCCGGCACCATCACCATCGACGGCCACGACGTGCGCGACCTCACCATCGACAGCCTCGCGGCAGCGATCGGCATGGTCACCCAGGACGCCCACCTGTTCCACCAGTCGATCGCCGAGAACCTGCGCTACGCCAAGCCCGACGCCACCCTCGACGACATCATCGAGGCCTGCAAGGCGGCGCGCATCCACGAGGTCATCGCCTCGCTGCCCGACGGCTACGACACCGTCGTCGGCGACCGCGGCTATCGCCTCTCAGGCGGCGAGAAGCAGCGCGTCGCCATCGCCCGCGTGCTGCTCAAGAACCCGGCCATCGTCGTGCTCGACGAGGCCACCGCCCATCTCGACTCGGAGACGGAGTCCCTTGTGCAGCAAGCACTTTCGGAGGCTCTGAGCGGTCGCACCAGCATCGTGATCGCCCATCGCCTGTCGACCATTCAAGCCGCCGACCAGATCCTCGTGATCGACAACGGCCGCATCGTCGAGCGGGGCACCCACACCGAGCTGCTGGCCCGGCGCGGCCTCTACAACGAGCTCTACCGGACCGGCCAGAGGGACCGGTCGACGGGGCCGAACGCAGGCGGGCGCTTGGCCTGAAAGGCCGCCGTCCCCTCTTTGAAGTCGGGGCCGCTGATCATCTTCAGCATGAGGTCGACCGCCCGCCCCGTCGACTCCTCCAACGACGACGCCATGTCCGCCCACAACTGGCGCTTCAACACGAAGACCGCCGACGGCGACGTCTCGGCCGCCAGCCGCTTGGCGTAGTCGACCGCCGCGGGCAGCACCTCCTCGCCAGGCAGCACCCGGTTCACCAGCCCCATCGACGCCGCCTCTTCGGCCAGCACGACGCGGCCGCTGAACAACAGGTCGGCGGCGTGGGCCGGGCCGACCAGCCGCGACAGCACCCACGACACGCCGTGCTCGGCGGGCAGCCCAAGCCGGGCGAACGCCGTCGTGAGCTTGGCGCCGGCTGCGGCGAACCTGAGGTCGGCAAAGCACATCAGCACGAACCCGACACCGGCTGCAGGACCGTTCACCGCCGCGATCACCGGCTTCGACAACTGGGCCGCCAGCGTGAAGACGTTGACGTCCACTGCCTTGGGCGAGTCGCCGTAGTCCTCGCCGCCGGCCAGCTTGTCGAGGGCCTGGAAGTCGGCGCCCGCGCAGAACCCGCGGCCCTCGCCGGTCACCACGATCGCCCGCACCTCGTCGTCGGCCTCGGCCTCCAACAGCACAGTGCGGAACTCGTGCTCCATCCCCCGCGTCCAGGCGTTCAACCGGTCCGGACGCGAGAACGTGACGACGGCAATGCCGTCGCCACGCTCGTACTTCAGGGTCTTCAGTTGTTCCACGCAGGCGACGCTAGACGCGCACCCCTCCGCGGCTCCGGGTGGCGGCCCGGTACACCCACAGCACGAGGATCGCCCCGAGGGTGGCCAGGACGATGCCCGCCCCGTTGTTGTCGTTGAACAGCGCCTTGCCGAGGAACCCGCCGACCAGCGCGCCCACGCAGCCCAGCACCGTGGTGGCGAGCAGGCTCATGGGATCGCGGCCGGGAAGGATCGCCCGGGCCAGAAGTCCGGCGACGAGGCCGAGGATGAGGAAACCGATGAATGCCAACATGGGCGGTTGCGTGCCCAGCGTTTCCAGCCGGCAAACGCAGCACCCGGTCGGCCAGGGCCGACGATGCCTACGAGGCCACCTCGTCGACGCCGACCTTCACTGCGCGCAGGCTCGCTCGACGTCGAAGACGACCGCCTTCAGCGCCACGAGTCGACCAGCGGCACCAGCTCGGGCAGCGCCTTCACCACGCCATCGGGCTCGACGTCGTACAGCGGCACCTGATCGGACCACCGCCACACGCCCTTCATGCCGACCTGCTGCGCGCCCCACACGTCGTCGTACTGGCGGTCGCCCACGAACACCGCCGCCGACGGATCGCCCACGCCGAGGTCGTCCAGCACGGTCAAGAAGGCGTCCGGGTGCGGCTTCGTGTACGTCATCTCGGACGTGTAGCAGCGCACGTCGATGAACCCGACCAGGCCGTCGCGCTCGAGGAAGTGCTCGTGGAAGGCGCGGGGCCAGTGGGTGTTGGAGAGCAGCCCGATGTGCAGCCCCCGCTCCTTCAGCGCGGCCAGCACCGGGCCGCAGTCTGGGTCGTGCACGATGTGCGGCGTCCACGAGTCGAGGTGCCGCAGGGCCGCCTCCTCCAGCACCGCCTCGGCCACGTCGAGGTTGAGCTCGGCCGACGCCAAGGCCAGCAGCGAGCTCAGCGTCGTGGCCCGCTGGTCGACGGCGATGCGGGCGAACGAGGCCGCCTCCACCGCGGCCAGCTTGGCCATCACCTCGTCCTCGCGGTCCGGCGCCAGGTGCCGCGCCGCCAGCCGCCACATGTCGGCCAATTCGATCGCCGCCAGCGTCGACAGCGTGCCGCCCCAGTCGAAAACCACTGCCTCCACTGCCATGAGGACGCGAATCTACGTGCATGATCCGACCGGCCGTCGTGGCTGACGCCGCCGCCATCACCGAGGTCCACCTGGGCGGCTGGCTCGCGGCGTACCGCGGGATCATGCCGGACGACCTGCTCGACAACCTCGACTTCGAGGCGCGCCGGGCCCGGTGGCACGACAACCTCGCCAACGGCAGCCGCAGCCTGGTCGACGAGCACGACGGCGTGGTGCGCGGCTTCTCCGGCTACGGCCCCTGTCGCGACCCGGACAAGGCGGGGGCGGGCGAGGTCTACGCGCTGTACGTCGGCCAGCAGTGGTGGGGCCAGGAGGTGGGCGAGGCGCTGCTCGACGCTGCCGTCGAGGGCCTCCGCCGCGAGGGCTACGCCGAGTTCGTGCTCTGGGTGCTGCGCGACAACGCCCGCGCCCGCCGCTTCTACGAGAAGCAGGGCTGGGTGTTCGATGGGACCGAACAGGTCAGCCAGTGGGGCCCGGTCGAGTCTCGGTACGTGTATCGAGCCACCGCTTGAACCCGGCCGCGTTCGAGTGGACGCCGTTGAGCGTCTCGAGCTTCTCGCGGTTGGCCTCGTCGACCTCGGTCATGTCGTCGGCGAAGGCCTGCTCCAGCGCCTCGGCGATGTCCCGGTCCTCGCGCCAGGCCTGCTCGGCGACCGCGGCCCAGCGGGTCAGGGTGTCGGCCGCCTCGTCCAGCACGGTGTCCGGGTTCGGCACCAGCCCGTAGTGGGCCAGCGCGATGCCGACCGGCCGCCGGGCCGCGAACCGTTGCAATGAGTTGAGGGCCTGGTCGAGGTCGAAGTCGGGCGGCGGCGTGGACGGCCGCAAGACGCCCGCGTCGGGCAGGCGGACGCCGACCGCGTCGCCCACGAAGAGGATGCCGCTGTCCGAGTCGTGCAGGCCGAGGTGGTGCTTGGCGTGGCCCGGTGAGTCGACCGTCGTCAGCACCCGGCCCGGCCCGATCCGCACCTCCTCACCGTCCTCCAGCACGTGGATGCGCTCGGGCGGCGTGGGGTCCAGCCGGCCGTACAGGTCATCGAGCAGTTGGCCGTAGACGCGGGCGGCCGAGTCGACCAGCCGGCTCGGGTCGGCCAGATGGCGGGCGCCCTTTTCGTGCACATAGACGGTGGCGTTCGGAAAGGCGCGGGCGACGTCGCCGACGCCGCCGGCGTGGTCGAGGTGGATGTGGGTCACCACCACGCCGGCCAGGTCGGCGGCGCCGAGGCCGAGGTCGGCCAGCGCGGCCAGCAGGGTGGGGACCGACGACTGGCTGCCGGTCTCCACGAGGACCGGCTCAGGGCCCTCGATGAGATAGCCCGCCGTGACCTGGTCCCAGCCGCCCAGCAGCGTGTCGATCTGGTGGACGCCGGGGCCGATGAGGGTCGCCATGCGGGCGACGCTATTCGGGTAGACGGACGGCATGCAGTGTGCCGCTTGTGGGTTCGTCGACTCGTCCGTCACGCCGTCCGACGCCGCCGTCGCGCTGCGCTCGTATCCGCGCCGGTTCCGCAGCGTGCTGCTGGTGCTGGACGAAGACGACACCGATCTGCTGACCCGGCCCGGGCCGGACGGGTGGTCGGCGCTCGACCATGCCGCCCACTTGGCGGCGTCGCTGACGTCGGTCGCCGAGGCGTTGCGGCTGGTGTCGATCGAGGAGTCGCCGCTGGTCGCGCTGGCGCCAGAACGGCGGGTCGACGGGAGCGGCGCGGGCGGCGCGGGCGGCGGGGACGGCGTTGTCGACCAGGTGTCGGCGGCGTTGGAGGCGGCGGCGGTGTCGGCGGCCGAGGCGGTCGAGCGCATCCGGGGCAAGGACTGGGAGCGGCTGGGCCGGGTCAACGACGGCGCGTCGATGACCGCGCTGGACGTCGCCCGCCATGGGGTGCACGAGGGCGTCCACCACCTGCGGGCGGCCGAGCAGGCGGTTTCCAGCGGGCCATAGCCGGGAACAGCGCGGCCATGGCACAAGACACGGTCGTTGAAGATCGTCGGGACCGGGTGGCACTGGCCCACGACGCTGGTTTCGGTCGGCTCTCCTTCTTCGGGATCCTCGCCGGGGTCCTCGTCTCCTTCGGGACGTTCGCAGTGCTGGCCGCCTTGGCCGCGGCGGCCATCGGCGCGTTGAACGTCGACACCGACTTCTCCACCAACGAATGGCGCCAGGCCGGCTTCGCCGCCGCCGCGGGCATGGCCGTGGTGCAGTTCGTGAGCTACTTCTTCGGCGGCTACGTGGCCGGGCGGATGGCTCGCCGGGCCGGCGCCATCAACGGCGTGATGGTCTTCATCGGCGGCATGCTGGTCGCCTTGGGCGTGGCCGCGCTGGCCAATGCGTTCGCCGACACCGACGAGGTCACCCGCAACCTGCGCAGCATCGGCGTGCCGACCACCGGCGAGGAGTGGCGGGACGTCGGCCTGGTGGCTGCCGGCGCCAGCCTGCTGGCCATGCTGCTCGGCTCGATCCTCGGCGGGATCAAGGGCGAGCGCTGGCACGGCAAGCTGATCGCCCGGGCATGGGACCCCGAGGTCGGCGCAGGCGTGCCCGTCGCCCCCGGCACCCGCCACGCGACGATGGTCGACGACGGCACCAGCGTGATGAACACCCGTCGGGACACCACCCTCGACGAGGACTACGACCGGGACCGGGACCGGGACGGCGACCGGGACCGGGACGGCGTGCGCGACAGCAGTCGGGACGAACAGAGCACCCTGGCGAAGACGTTCCGCCGCCGCTGACCCCCAGCACCACTCGCTCTGGAGGACATAGCGAACCGAAGTGGTTCGGTATGTCCTCCAGAGTCGCGTTCAGGCCAGGGAGACGAGGTCGAGCAGGTCGTCGGACCAGTAGTCGAGGTCGCCGTCGGGCAGCAGCAGCACCCGCTCCGGGCCGAGCGACTCGACGAAGCCGGCGTCGTGACTGACGATCACCATGGCGCCCGGCCACGACCCGAGGGCGTCGGCCACCGCGTCACGAGAGGGCGGGTCGAGGTTGTTGGTGGGCTCGTCGAGCAGCAGCAGGTTGTGCTTGCCCGCCACGAGCTGGGCCAGCGACAGCTTGGTCTTCTCGCCGCCCGACAGCGTCGACGCGTCCTGGAAGGCGATCTCGCCCGACAGGCCCATCATGCCGAGCAGGCTGCGCAGCTCCTGTTCGGTGAGGGTGCCTGCGCCCGCCTCCCGCATGTGGGTCATGACGTCGCGGCCAGCGACGATGTTCTCGTGCTCCTGGGCGTAGTAGCCCGCCGAGACGCCGTGGCCGAACCGGAACTGGCCGCTGTCGTGGCTGTTGACGCCGGCCAGGATGCGCAGCAGCGACGTCTTGCCCGCCCCGTTCAGGCCCATGATCAGCAGGCGCTCGCCCCGCTCGACGGCGAAGTCGACGTCGGAGAACACCGGCGGCCCGCCGTATGACTTGGTGAGGCGCTCGACCTCCAGCACGACTCGGCCCGCGTGCGGCGGCGTGGGGAAGCGCATGGCGTAGCGGCGCTCCTTGGCCGGGCCGGACACCGCATCCCGGCGCAGGCGCTCGACGCGGGTGTCGATCGACTGGGCCTGGCGGGCGCGGGTCTCGGTGGAGTGGCGCATCGAGTCGGCCAGGGTGGACAGCCGCTTGATCTCGGCCTGCTGGCGGGCGGCCTGCTTGGCCAGGCGCTCCTCGTCCCGCTTTCTCGCCTCGCGGTACTGGGAGTAGGTGCCCTTGTACTCGACCATCGTCCCCTCGTCGAGGTGCAGGACGCGGGTGATCGCCTCGTCGAGCAGGTCGAGGTCGTGGCTGACGACGAGCAGGGCGCCCCGGTAGGTGCGGAGGAAGCCCATCAGCCAGGACTTGGCGTCCACGTCGAGGTGGTTGGTGGGCTCGTCCAGCATGAGCAGGTCGCTGCCGGCGAACAGGATGCGGGCCAGCTCGACCCGGCGCCGCTCGCCGCCGCTCAGCACGGTGAGGGGCAGGTCGACCCGGTTCGGGGTCAGGCCCAGGCCCGCGCAGATCCGGCGCACCTCGGCCTCGGCCGAGTACCCGCCCTCGCCGCGGAAGGCGTCCTCGGCCCGACTGAAGCGGGCCACGTTGCGCTCGGACGGGTCCTCGTCGACCTTGATGCGCAGCTTCTCCAGCCGCTGCATGGCCTCGTCCAGCCCCCGGCCGGACAGGACGTGGCTGAGCGCGGTGGACTCGACGCCCTTGCCCTGGGGGCGGGGGTCCTGGGGCAGGTAGCCGAGCCCGCCCCGGCGCAGCACGACGCCGCCGGCCTTGGGGGTCTCGCCGGCCAGGACCTTGAGGAGCGAGGTCTTGCCTGCACCGTTGCGGCCGACCAGGCCAACCTTGTCGCCAGGGCGGATGCTGAACGTCGCGTCGACGAGGGTGAGCCGTCCACCCACCTCGACCGAGAGATCCCGCACCTGGAGCATCTCTCCATCGTCGCAGGCCCACCGCCCCCACCCCGCACGCGTTTTCCCCAGCAGGGGGTGCTGGGGAAAACGCGGCTGGGGTGGACGGCCGCGCGATTTCCCCAGCAGGGGGTGCTGGGGAAAACGCGGGGTTAGCCGGCGTCGTCTTGTTTGAGGGCGGTGTCGATGGCACAGGCGGCGGCCAGCATGAGCTTGCGCAACGCGGGCGGGACCGACTGGTCGCTTACCTCGAACACGTAGTTGTCCGCCGTCGTGAACAGCTCTTTGCCGAACCCGGCCCACTTCTTCGTGATCCGGCCGATCTCGCGCTCGGACGAGTCGACGATGGCGAAGTCCCAGGCCCGCCAGTTCTCGGCCCGGATCTCGCCCAGGGCCGCGCCGCCGGCGTCTTCCAACCCGAACCGGATCTTGCCGATCATGTTCTGCTGCACGATCTTGCCCACCACCGAGCCCGAGGCGTCGGCCACCGTCACCGTCGACTTCATGAGCTTGGCCGGCCGAGTGATCTGCAGGACCTTGGCGCCCGCGGCGTCGAACACCCCGAGCGAGACGGGCAGGAACTGGTCGATGTTGGTCACCAGCCGGAGCAGCTTGCGGCCCTTGCCCTGCCCCTCCTGGCGGATCGAGCCGACCACCTCACCCTCGGGATCGCGGATCAGGTACTCGTTGGTCAGCTCGATGAACTTCGCCTTCTGATTGACGACGAGCACGTTGGCGGCAAGGAGATCAGTCACGTCGCACAGCCTTCCACGTCGCCGGCATGGGATGATGTGCGGTATGCGGCGGCTTTGGGCTTTGGCGGCAATGGCGCTGATAGGCGCATTCACCCTGACGACGTCGGCAGGCGCCGACCACGGCGGGCCGGCGGCGTCCCAGGCGGAGGCCTACGCGCTGCTGGTCGACGTGCGCCTGCTCCCGACCCACACCCCGGTCAAACAGGGGCCGCTGGCGTGGGCCGCCCAGTCGTACCCGCCCGGCGCCGACCAGCCCGACGAGGCCGAGGTGCTCTCCGCCGGCCCGCTTCCCGCTGACGGCTCGCTCGTCCAGAACGTCGGCGTGATGCAGAGCATCGCCGACGCCGACGACGAACCGCAGGCGGTCGCGGCGTCCCAAGCGGCCGACGTGGCCCTGCTCAACCAAGGCGAGGACGGCCCGAGGATCACGGCGTCGTTGGTCCAGGCCCAGGCCAACGCCGACTGCGAGAACGACCCCAACGCCACCGGGACCACCTTCGTCGACCTCGAGATCGACGGCACGCCGATCGAGAACACGCCTGCCCCCAACACGGTGATCGACCTCACCGTCGCCAAGGTGATCCTCAACGAGCAGCGCCCGGCCTTCGACGGCCGCGGCATCGTCGTGAACGCCATCCACGTGATCTCCACGACCGAGGGCGACCCGCTGTTCCGCGGCGACATCATCGTCGCCCACGCCATGAGCACGGTCCACTGCCCCGGCGACGGGCCTGGCACCACCGGCGAAAACAGCGTCCTGCCGATCGTCAAGACGGTCACGCCCGACGACGTGGAGGCAGGCGACGAGGTCACCTACACGGCCACGATCACCAACAACTCGACCGAGGCCTGCTTGGTCACCAAGGTCGTGGACCACCTGCCGATCGGCTTCGAGTACGTGTCGACCGCAGGCGACCTGGGCGACGCGGCCACCGCCGTCACCCGGCCCGACGGCGGGATCGACATCGAGCTGGGCAACGGCGAGACCATCGCCGCGGACGGCGGAAGCGTGACCCAGACGTTCGTGGTCAAGGTGGGCGACGACGTCGAGCCGGGCACCTACTTCAACAACGTCGAGGTCTTCTGCGCCAACCTCGGGAACTTCGTCAAGGGCCTCGACGCCCCGGTCACCGTGTCGGAACAGACCGTGACGACCACTTCGTCGACCCCCACGACGCTGGCCGACGAACTGCCCGCCGACGAGCTCCCCGAGACGGGCACCCTGCCGGTCTGGCCCCTCGGCCTGCTCGCCCTGGCCGTGGCCCTCGGGGTTCAGCGGGCCCGGGCGGTTGCCTCCAAGAGCGACTTGTAGACGCCGGGGTCGTCGGCGTCCACGACCGGGAAGCCCTTCCCGTGGTCGCCGACCCAGTGCATCTCGACGCCCGGATTGTGGGCGTTCGTCCCGTCCGGGAGGAACAGGTGCGGGCTGCCTTTGACGTCGTCGGACGTGCGGGCGGTCTCGCACTGGTCGAGCACCGCCGCCCTGGCCACGCCTGAGTCGAGGGCCTCGCGCAGCGACTCGGCCAGGTCGGCCCCGAGCGCCTCCTTGGCCACCTCCAGCACGACGTGGCGCATCGAGATGCAGCGGCTCTGGCCGAAGAACGCGACCCGCAGCGCCCGGTCCAGCCGCTCGCTGGCCCCCAGGTCAGGGCCGCAGACGGTCTTGGCCGCCTGCACCGCCTCCATGGCGAGCAGCGCCGTCACCGGCCAGGTGCTCGGATCGCCCTGCCACACCTGCCAGCCCGCGTCCGGCTCCAGGGCGCCGACCACCGGGATCTCGGCATCGAGCACCCGCCGCGGGGTGGGCCGCTCGTTGAAGACCTCCAACGGGAAGGCCCGGTGGTCGAAGCCGACCTCGTCCTCCAGGCCCAGCTCGGCCCGGAACCGGTGCAGCCTGGCCACGGCCAGATGAGCCCAGGGGCAGGTGATGTCCGAATAGACGGCGATCGCACCCATACGGGCGTTATCCCCGGCGGGCCTGCCTCCTGACACCCCCGCCCACGCCTGCGAACAGGGCGCCGACGAGCAGCAGCATCACCAGCGCGCCCGCCACCGCCAGCACGGCGCCGATGCCCCGGAACGGGAACCGGGCCTTGGCCAGCGCTTGGCCCCGGTCCTCGAGCGACACCGCCCCGGCGTTCGCACCGGCCTCGCCGGCCGTGTCGCCGCCGCCCGGCGCAGGCTCGGTGCCGACGACCGACTCGGTGGCGGCCCCGTTGGTCTCGCCGAACTCGTCGCGGACCCCGCCGGAGGCGACCACCGCCGAGGCGCCGTCGTACAGCGCGGCGGGGGCGGTCCAGCGGCCGGCAGCGGCGTCGAAGGCGGCTGGGACCTGCTCGACGGCGCCGTTTGCCCTGGTCACGGTCACTGTGGCCGCCGCGACCGACGCCGTCGACGCCCACGGGCGGAACGAGCAGGTCTTGCACACCAGCGGCCGGCCGTCGTCCTTGACGAACCTGGCCGCCGGGCCCGACGCCGCGTACGTGCGGGGGTAGACGACCGGCTCGACCGTGAACGAGACGTCGCCGTTGGCCTCGCGGCGGATGTCGCGGGCGGTAATGCCGGTCCACGGGGCCACCTCGAACGAGGCCGACTCCAGGCGGTACGGGACGTTGGCCCCGCCCTTGCGGAACTGGCCGTCGACCACGAAGCGGTAGGTGCCGTTCGGGACCTGGCCGCCCGGCACGGTGGCCTTCGGGAAGGCGTTGAAGGCCTCGAAATGGGCCGTCCACAGCCACGACTGCTGGCCGGTGCGGGTGGTGGCGACCCCGTTCACGCCGGTCGGGAAGTTCAGGAAGGTCTGGACCTCGCCGGACTGGTCGGCGTAGGGCTGCCAGACGCCGTCGACCAGCCGCTCCACCCTGGCGAGCGGGTTGTCGACCGCGTTCGAACCGCCCTGCCAGGCGAAGTCGGCGGCGCCGAACCGGGTGACGACGGGGGCGGGCTGGGTGACGATCGTGCCCGCGCCGGCGTCGTCGGCCATGCCGGTCAGCCAGGCGTCGTAGTAGGCCCCGGCCAGCCTGCCGATGACCTCGGACACGAACACGGCGCGGACCTCGTCGGCCAGGCCGATGGCGTGGGTGGGCTCGTCGGCGACGGCCGGGCCGCCCTTCAACGCCGCAGCCATCCGGACCAGCCTGGTGTTCATGTAGTCGGCGGTGTGGGGGCCGTACGAGGTGAGCGACTTCCGGTACTCGGACCGGGACATGTACTCGCGGTAGCTGACCGTGTAGCCGACGTAGTCGCCGGTGTGGCCCAGGCCGACGGCCAGCTTGTAGCCGAGCTCGGGGGACAGCTCCTCCTTGGTGAAGTTGCCCCAGATCTGGGCCGGGTCCAGCGGCTCGGAGTTGGCCGCCACCGCGTTCTCAGGGGCGTCCCAGCCCTTGGCGTCGTTGTGGACCTGGGCCTTCATCCGCTGGATGAAGGGGTCGGGGATCGGGTTGGCCGAGTTCGGGCACTTCCAGGTCGCATCCGCGTTCTGGGTGCACTGGGTCGACCAGTCGAAGCCGTCCCAGATGTTGCCCTGGACGTTGTCGAGCCGGCTTTCCAGATTCAGGATGAGGTCGACCTGGGCCTCGCAGGCGCAGGAGGCGAGGATCACGTCGCCCAGGCGGACGGCCTGGAGGCGGATGCGGTTGTTCTCCTCCAGCAGGAGGTGCGCCATGTGGTCGTAGTGGTCGGGGACGGGGATGCCCGCCTCCTTGAACATCTCCATCATCCGCTGGCTTGGGTCGTCCTTGCCCCTGGGGTGCTCGCAGTCCTCGCCGATCGGGATGCCGGGGTTGCCCTCGATGGTGCTCTCGGTGCGGCAGTTCGACAGGCTCGGGTAGGGGTGCGAGGCGGGCCCGGGGGTCCAGCGGTCGTAGACCATGACGGGAAAATCGCTGGTGAAGGGCACTGTGCCGCCGCCCTCGCCGATCTCCCGCCAGCCCTGGAGGACGGCGTCGGCGAGGTAGCGGGCGCCCCGCTCCATCTGGGCGTAGCCCATGTGGGCCCAGGCCCGGTACACGCCGTCGGGCATGCGTTCCATCTGCCCGCCGAACCAGTGGTCGTAGGGACCCTCGGCGCTGCCCACGTCGCCCTGGGTGAACACCAGGGGGGCGCCGGTCTCGCGGTCGACATAGCGCTCGAGCGCGCTGAGGAAGTCCGCGCTGATCAGGTTGTAGCCGTCGAGGCTCTCGGGGTGCTGGCCGAAGTTCATCCAGGTGCCGAGCGGGGTCGGCGCGGCCGGGTTGGTCATGTCGTCGAAGCGCAGGACCGCCACGGCGTCGTCGCCGAAGGTCCGGGGATAGCCGACCGGGCTGCCGTCGTCGCCGGTGCCGGGGCCGGAGATGTTGCCCTTGAAGATGTTGAACGGCACCGTCGTGGCGCCCATCCGGGCCGGGCGCAGGTCGGCCTCGGCCTTGAGGATCGAGTCGGCGATCTTGCGGGCCTGGAACTCGAACATGCGCAGGTCCCAGGCGTCTTGGAAGAGCAAGAGGCCCACCGACGGCGACATGTTGTAGGGCGAGCTGTGGTTGTGGGTGCCCGACAGCACGATGTCCTCGTACGTGATCGACGAGCCCGCCGCGGCCAGGTGCTGCGCGGCCCGGCGGGTGTAGAGGTCCTGGGCCAGGTAGTTGTCGGTCTTGACCAGGGCGACCCGCTCGCCGTTGGCGCCCTCGACCACGAGGGTGCGGGTGGTCAGGCGGGACTGCACGCCGTAGCTCTGCTCGGACTTCGTGCTGTGGAAGTGGGGGTCGAGCTCGCCGTTCTCGAGGTCGATGCCCTCGCGGTCGGTGGCGTACTGGCCGGCGCCCGAGCCGACGTTCCAGGTCATGTCGACCACGCCGACGCCTGCCTTCACCGTGCTGGCGGGGGCGATGGGCTCGGCCGCGTCGGCCAGTGGATTGCCCGGGATCGGGCTCAGGAGGGCGAGGAGGAGGGCGGCGATGAAAGCGATGACGGAAAAGCGGCGCACCGATACCTGTTTGACGTGATGCTTTCCCGATCCTGCACACCCCGTGCACCCACCTCCCCGTTTTGGGCACCAAAAGGATTCAGTTCGGGTCGGTGGACCAGGCGCGGAGTTGGGCGAGGGTGCGCGACAGCAGGCGGGACACGTGCATCTGCGACATGCCGAGCACGGCTGCGATCTCGCGCTGGGTCAGGTCGTGGGCGAAGCGCAGTTCGAGGATCCGCCGCTCCCGCTCGGAGAGCCGCTCCACCAGCGGGCCGAGCAGGTGGCGCTGCTCGACGGCGTCGAGGTCCCTGCTCTCGTGGGCGGCGTGCTCGATGGCGCCGGCGCCGTCGTCACTCGGCGCGTCCAGCGAGCCCATCCGGAACGCCAGCCCGGCCTCAAGGGCCTGCACGACCTGCTCCTCGGTGAGCCCGGCCCGCTCCCCGATCTCCAGCAGCGAGGGCGACCGGCCCAGCTCCTGGGACAGGGCGTCGGTGGCGTCTTTCACCCGGAGGTAGCCCTCCTGCACCGATCGGGGCACGTGCACGCTCCAGCGGGTGTCGCGGAAGTGGTGCTTGATCTCGCCCAGGATCGTGGCGGTGGCGAAGGTCGAGAACTGGATGCCCCGGTCCTCGCTGAACCGCTCGGCCGCCCGGACCAGCCCGACCATGGCCACTTGGATCAGGTCGTCGAGCGACTCGCCCCGGTTGGCGTAGCGGGCGGCCAGCGACTGGGCGAGGCCGAGGTGGCGCGCCACCAGCGCGTCGCGTCGGCTTTGTGCCGTATCAGTGCTTCCGCCCCCGTCAGCCATGGCTGCCCCTGAGCATCCCATTTCGGGGGCGCGCAGGGGAAGGGGCTGCTAGGTGCTACTGGGCGCGCAGGCGTGAGAGTTGGCGGGCGACCTCGCTCTGCGTCGTCGCACCGCCGCTGGGGGCGTCCGACGGGGTCGATCCCTCGGCGACCGGCTGCACCACCGCGAGGCGGGCGTCGACCACCGCCTTGACCGCCTTGCAGGCGTCGAACTCGGCCAGGCCGAGCCGCTCGGCCACGTGCTTGACCGGGCCGCCGGCGCCGATGGCGGCCACGACCTTCCAGTCCTCGGCGTTGATGTGCAGCACGGGCTCGCCGCCCGCGTCCGGGTCGAGGGTGACGACCGACGCCAGGCTGGGCACGACCCGCTCGATGTCGCGCCACTCGGCCAGCCGGCTGCGGGCGGCGGCCAAGACCTCAGAGACGTCTTGGGGCGCCATCAGCTCGGCGGGGGTCGAGCCGGACTCGAAGCTGAACTTGCCGTCGGGCAGGCGCAGCAGCTCGAAGACCACGTCATGGGCCTCGGCATGGCCTGCCATGTCGGCGCCGACGACGTGGCCCGCGTCGACCCACACCCGCCCACTGCGGCGGGGGGACTCGACGGCGAGGACGCCGGTCTTCTTCGTGGTGCCGAGCAGGACGAGGATGTCGTCGACCTGGAACTCGGCCAGCGTGCCCAACAGGGCCATGGCTGCACCTCCGTGTGCTCGGTCTCTCATCGGCGTCGGACGCTCTCGCATTGAGCGCAACTCTGCCGCTCAGCCGTCCTCGGGTGGGGGACGATTGCCCCGGGGCAGCCCAGGGAGGGGCGGCGGCAGATGCCCCAATTGCCGGGCTCGTCGGATCCACCGGGCCGCCGTCGTATAGGGGACGGCGAAGGTCTCGGCCACCGCCTGGGTCGGCGGGTCGCCCACATCCAAGGCCTCGTCGTAGACCTCGGCTACCTGTTTGTAGTGTTCAGGGGGGTGTCCGCGCATCGGTCCGACGTGCGATCCTAGGGTGCCCTTGCTTAAGGAGTGCCTGTTCCCTGCCGATGGCTGGGGCAGGAGGGGGTCCGCCCGCCGCTTTGGCGCGCGCATCCCGACACGGCGGCACGAAGGCGAGTTATGCGCGCAGGCCGGACGACAATACGGCTGCTGATCGGCAGTGGTGTCGTCGCGGGCGCGATCGTGTTGGGTGCGGGGGCGGCTGGGGCGGCCAAGCCGGACAAGGCCGCTGCCGGCACCGGCGCCGACGCCGTTGTCAGCTCGACCAGCACCACGGCCAAGCAGGCCCCGTCGACCACGTCCACCTCGACCACGCCCACGACGGCGGCGAAGGCGAAGGCGACGTCCACCACCTCGTCCACTTCCACGACATCGACGTCCACCACCGCGGTCACCGTGAAGCCGGCGGCGATCCCGGTGCGGGGCCCGATCATCGTCACCCGGCCGACGTCGCCGGGCACCGACCTCACGCCCACCTGGACGTTCCTCGATCCCGACGGCGACCCGATGACGTGCACCCTGACGATGGGCACGACGACGGTCTTCGGCCCCAGCCCGTGCGCCGGGTCGGTCACCTACGACCTGACCGGCCAGCCGTACGGCACCTATACGCTGCGGGTCACCAGCGCCGACCAGACCGTGGCCAGCAGCTATACGCTCCTCCCGGCCGCGCCGACGATCACCTCGGCACCCGCCTCGCCGGGCACCGACACCACCCCCACGTGGTCGTTCACGCTCCCCGCCGGCACCTCCGGCCGGTGCTCGCTGCTGCTCGGCACGACGGTCGTGGCCGGGCCGGTGACCTGCTCCGGCAGCCAGAGCTTCCCGATCACCGCCGATGGCACCTACACCTTCCGGGTCGTGGCGGTCACCCCTGACGGCATCACCAGTGCCGCTGCGACGAGCACCTATACCGTTGACGTGACCGGCCCTGCGGCACCGACGATCACCTCCGGGCCTGCCGCCGTCAGCGACGACACCACCCCCACCTGGACGTTCACGACCGGCCCAGGCACCGCCTCCACCGAGTGCTCGCTCAGCCGCGGCACCACAGTCGTGTCCGGCCCGGCGCCGTGCTCGGGCAGCGCCACCTACGACCTCACGCTGGAGCCCGAGGGGGCCTACACGTTCTCGGTGGTGGCCTTCGACGGGGCGGGCAACCCCAGCGCCGCCGCGACGAGCACCTACACCCTCCAGGCGCTGGCCCCGGCACCCACGCCCGCTATCACCCAGTCGCCGACGTCGCCGGGCACCGACACCACCCCCACGTGGCAGTTCACGACGCCGGCCGGCACCGCCACCGAGTGCACGCTGTTCCAGGGCTCGACGGTGGTCGTCGGACCGACCGCCTGCACGAGCTCCTTCACGCCCACGCTGACCGCCGACGGCACCTATACCTTCCAAGTGGTGGCCATCGACACGGTCACGGGCGCCCGCAGTCTGCCTGCGACGAGCAGTTATACCCTCGACGCCACGCCCCCTGCGGCCCCGGTCTTCACCTCGACGCCCCCGGCGGGCAGCGACGACCGGACGCCCACGTGGACCTTCACCACGCCGACCGGCGCCGTGGCGCTCGAGTGCACCCTGCGCAGCGGCACGACCGTGGTGGCCGGCCCGGTCGACTGCTCCGACGGCGAGTACACCGCCAACATCCGGCGCAACGACGAGGGGACCTACACCCTCTCGGTCGTCGCCATCGACGCCGTCGGCAACCGGAGTGCCGCCGCAACTAGCACCTATACCTACGACCGGACCGCCCCCACGGCCCCGGTCATCACCAGCGGCCCCAGCGGCGTGACCACCAACCCCCGGGTCACGTGGACCTTCACCGCTCCCGCGGGCACGACCACGACGTGCTCGCTCACCGGACCGGTCAACGTGAGCGGGGCCTGCTCGGGCTCGGCGTCGTACGACCTGTCCGGCCTGCCTGACGGGACCTATACCTTCAGCGTCGTCGCCACCGATGCGGCGGGCAACACCAGCGCCGCCGCCACCCGCACGATCACCCTCGACCGCACGCCCCCGGCCGCGCCGACGATCACCGGTGGCCCGAGCGGGACGTCCACCGACGCCACCCCCGAGTGGCGGTTCTCGGTCTCCGGCGACGTGACGACGATCTGCTCCGTGCTGCAGGGGTCGGTCGTGGTGGTCGGCCCGGTCGCCTGCAGCTCGCCCGCCGCGTTCGACCTGTCCGACCTGCCCGCCGGCACCTATACGTTCTCGGTGGTGTCGGTCGACCAGGCCGGCAACGTCAGCCCCGCGGCCACCCGCAGCTACACCCTCGCCCCGTCGGGCTCGACGCCCCCGCCGCGCACCCCGCCGGGTCGCCCGCCGCCCGTCGCCCCGCCGCCCGCGCCCGCGCCGACCCCGGTCGTGCCGCCCGCCGCGCCGGGCCCGGTCTCCCCTGGACCCGCTCCGGCCGGGCCGGCCCCGTCGCCCGATCCCCGGGTGGCCCCCCGGCCTGCGCCGCCCCGGCCGGGTGGTCCGGCCGGGCCCGGCGGGCCGCCGCCCGCCAGCGTGATCCCGCCGGTGCGCCCGCCGTCGAACCCGCCGTCCAACATCATCGAGTCGGCCGGCCGCGTGGTGGAGGAGGCGGCCGAGGGCGCCGCCTTCCCGCTGCTGCTGGTCATCCTCGTCGTGCTCTTCCTGATCATCCAGAACCGCATCGACCGCCGGGATCCCAAGCTGGCCCAGGCGCCCGTCCACGCGGGCGAGGAGCTTGAGTTCCGGCCGCCTCCCAGTCGAAGGGGAAGCCAATGACCGAAAAGCGACCCGCTGTGGACCTCGTCCCCCTCGGGGACAGGGTCCGCCACATGCGCCTGTTCCGGCTGGCCGCGGTGGTCCTGGTCGGGGCCCTGACCCTGGTGGCCCCGGAATCAAGGGCGATCAGCGGGGCGGCCCTGGTCGCCGGGACGGCCGGGTATCTGGTCGGCTCCCTGCTGGCCGAGGCCCTCTGGCGGCTCGGGCGGACCCGCAGCCTGGTCCTGTTCGGGATCATGCTGATGTTCGACGGGGTGTTCCTGACCTGGGCTTCTTATGCCACGGGCGGCACGATCAGCCCGGTCCGGTACCTGATCGTCGCCCACCTGGTGACCGTGTGCCTGCTGGCCTCGTTCCGCACCGGGCTCAAGCTGGCCTTGTGGTACACGTTGTTGGTGTTGACGGTCTTCTACGCCCAGCAGGCCGACATCCTGGCCCCGGTCCACGCCGTGATGGACGACCTGCCCGGCACGGAGTACAAGCGCACTGCGCTGTTCATCGGGGCGTTCTGGGTGGTGACCATCGTGACCTCGGTGTTCTCGGCGGTGAACGAGCGCGAGTTGCGGCGGCGTCGGTATGACCTTGAGGCGCTGGCCGAGTTGGGCACCGACATGGAGACGGCGTCGGACTCGTTCGACGTGGCCGACACCCTCTTGCACCGGCTGGCCGACACCTTCGAGTTCGAGCGCATGCTGCTGCTCGGGGCGCCCGAGGACGACCTGATCCTGTTCGCCCGGCGGGGGTCGGAGCAGGCGATCGGGAGCATCTGCCCGGCCGGCGTGGGGTCGGCGATCGTGGAGGCGTGGGCCGCTCGCGACACGCAACTGGTGTCGGAGCTGGACCCTGAGGCCGACCCGTGGCTCGCCAATGCGCTGCCGGGGGCGAAGAACCTGATCCTGACCCCGCTGTCGGCCGAAAGCAGGGCGGTCGGCGTGCTGGTGATCGAGCACTCGCTGCGGAAGGGGTCCCGGGTCGAGCGGCGGGTCGTGTCCATGGTCGAGCGGTTCGCCTCGCACGCCTCGCTGGCCCTGCGCAACGCCTGGCTGCTGGAGCAGGTGCAGAAGATGGCCACGACCGACGGGTTGACGGGCATTGCCAACCGGCGCTCGTTCGACATCGGGCTGGAGCGCGAGCTTTCCCGGGCGACGCGCAACAACACGCCGCTGACGGTCGTGCTGTTGGACCTCGACCACTTCAAGCAGCTCAACGACAACCACGGGCACCAGGTCGGCGACGACGTCCTGCGGCTGGTCGGCGGGGCGCTGGCCGAGCACTGCCGGGACTTCGACATGGCAGCCAGGTACGGCGGCGAGGAGTTCGCTGTGATCCTGCCGGGGTGCGACGAGCAGGAGTCGGTCGACGCGGCCGAGCGGCTGCGCCGGGTCGTGGCCGCCACGGAGTCGCCGGTGCCGATCACGGCCAGCGTGGGCGTGGCGACGTTCCCGGCCAACGGGTCGACGCTGGACGAGCTGGTCAAGGCGGCCGACGACGCGCTCTACCAGTCCAAGCGGGCCGGCCGCGACCGCGTCACCGTCGCCCGCCCCCGCCCCGTCACCGCCTAGCCCCCCGGCCCGCGGGCGTCTGGGTGGGTGGCGCCCCGGCTCGGCCCGGCTCGGCCCGGCGCGGCTCGGCGCGGCGCGGGGCGTCTGGGTGCCGTTCGGGCGGGTTGGCCGACAAGCCGGCACCCAGACACGGCCCGCGGCGGGCGGTGACGGGCCAGGCCCTCGCGGCGGCCGGTCTGGGCGCGTTCCGCAACCGCCTGGGTCGTGGATGGCACCCAGACGGCGGGGTCGGCGCGGCGCGGGGCGTCTGGGTGCCGTTCGGGCGGGTTGGCCGACAGGCCGGCACCCAGAAACGGGCGGTGACGGGCCGGGGGGCTACCAGGAGGTGGAGCCGCCGCCGGAACCGGACGAGCTGCCGCTGCTGCCGGAGTCGGACGACGAGGAGGAGCTGCTGCCGCTGTCCCAACTGGAGCTTCCCCCGCCGCCGGAACTCCCACCAGAAGAGCCCCCGCCGAAGCCGGACCAGGAGCGGCCGGTGTCGGAGGGAGCGCGGGGGACGTGGCCGCTGATTGGCGAGTCGTCGTTGCCGGGCGCCCAGTTGCCCAGGAACCCCCGCCGGCGGCGCTGCCAGCCGTACTTGCGCTCGAGCGCGTCGGTCACCGCAGACCCCGCCCCGGACCCCATGCCGGTCCCAGACCCGCCCGCCGACAGGACCTTGAACGCGACGACCAGCAGCATCACGATCAGCGCCACCACCATGAACGCCCCGACCCCGGGGAACCCGTCGCCGCCACCGGGCCCACCCCCAGGCTCCTCGTACACCTCGTACCCGGGGTCAATCCGGCGCCAGTCGCCGAACCCGTCCCCGCCCGGTCCCGGCTGTCGCACCACCCCCGGCGGCGCATCGGTCGGCGGCGTCGTCGGCGGCGCCTGGTGCTGGGCGATGGCGGAGGCCACCTCGCTCAACCCGACCGTGATCCCGGCGCCGTAGTCGCCCCGCTGGAAGGCCGGATTCATGAACTCGACCTGGATCCGCTGCCACTGCTGGTCCAGCGCCCCGGCATAGTCGACGCCGTAGTACAGCCCGGTCTTGCGGTCCTCGACCGCCACCGCCAGCACGATCAGCTTCGGCCGCCGCAGCCCCACCTCGTCCTGCCAGTTCGGGCAGCGCGCCTGCATCGACGCCTGCCAGCCGTCGAGATCCCCGTTCGGCACCCGCCCAAGCACCCGCACGTAGACCTCGGCGCCCATGGCCGCCCGCAGCGTCTCGGCCAGCCGCTCGATGGGCTGGCGGTACTGCCCCAGCCGGGGCGTCTCCTCGTAGACCGGGGTCGTGCACACCTCTTGGGCGTGGGCAGCCGAGCCGGGCCCGACGACAAGAGCCACCGCCCCCCACAGCACCCCGAGCCCCAGCGCAACCCGCTTCCCCAGCACAGCGAGGTCGATGATGCCACCCCTGGACCGGATCAAGCGAGCAGGGGCTCCAGCCGCCACTGCATGTCCGCCCGCCCAAGCCGCTCCAGCGTGGACTCCCGCACCTGCGACGCCACCGCCCCCCGCCGAGACCCGTCCATGGCGTTCAGCCCCATCACCCGCTGGTCCGCCGCCGTGGGCTGGAAGGCGATCACCGGCGTGCCCCGCAGCCTGACCCGGGCCGCCTCCGCATCCAGCATCACCCGCGAGTACCGCCGCAGCGGGGCGTCGAACCCGAGCCGCAGCGCCCGGCCGGCCGTCGACATCGGCGAGCTCACGATCACCAGGTCCAGGCCCATGCCCGCCAGCACGTCGAGGTTGGTCGGCGAGTGGACGCCGCCGTCCACGTAGCGGGACTCCCCGATCACCACCGGCTCGAAGTACCCCGGGATGGCGCACGACGCCGCCACCGCCTGCCCCAGGCTGGCGGGCCCGTCGGCCCGGAACACGACCCGGCGCCCGTTCGACAGCCGCACCGCGCAGATCCGCAGGTCCCCGTCAGGCCAGCGCTCGCCCGCTATCGCCCCGACCATCGTCGAGATCACGTCGGTGGCCACGGTCCCGGCCGGCAGCAGCGCGGCAGCCAACGACCCGGGCCGCACCGCCCACGGCCGCGTCGCCGCCCGCACCAGGGCCAACGGCGCGGCCACGCCCCGAGCCATCCCCCGCAGGGTCGGCCGGGCGATCGGCGGGATCGGCTGCTCCGACAGCGCGCCCATCACGGCCCGCCCCTCGGCGGTCAACGGCCGGCCCAGCGCCCGGTTGAGCAGGTCGACCGCCGTCATCCCCGCCCGCACCGACGCCCCGGTGATCGACCCGGCCGACGTCCCCACGACCACCTCGGCCGTGCGCGGGTCCCAGCCCGTCGCCTCGGCCAGCGCGCTCAGCACCCCTGCGTGGAAGGCCCCGCCAGGCGCGCCGCCGGCGCCCAGCACCAGCCCCACCCGCACCCCGGCCGCTTTGGAGGACATAGCTACACCTATAGCGTGGCTCTGTCCTCCAGAGGCCGGATTGGGGGCGGTTTAGCCCACTTTTACCCGAGCCTCGCGGGACACGGCGGCGGCCTGGCTCTCGATCTCGGCCAGCCGCTCCCACAGCTCCGACACCGCCGGGTTGCTGTCGGGCACCGCGGCCTGGGCCTTGCGCAGGTGGAGCTTGAACCGGCCCAGGTCGATGTGGCCGAACCGGATGCGCCGGGCCGCCTTGGCCGACTCGGGCGGCTCCCGCATGTCCTTGACCACCCCGACGAAGCT
>Ga0190267_10000010_pt1 | contig 33341 bp, 27 predicted proteins | sample Popmic239T_FD_140332 | JGI IMG/M metagenome (GOLD analysis project Ga0190267, IMG submission 140332) | Populus adjacent soil microbial communities from riparian zone of Oak Creek, Arizona, USA - 239 T | ecosystem: Environmental > Terrestrial > Soil > Riparian zone | place: USA: Arizona... | reverse complement strand
GTGCGGCCCGGCATCGTGGCCGGCCCCTTCGACCCGACCGAGCGCTTCACATACTGGGTGCGGCGGTGCTCGGAGGGCGGCGTGGTCGTGGCGCCGGCCCGGCCCGACCAGCCGGTGCAGGTGGTGCACGGGCGGGACTTGGGCGACTTCGTGGTGAAGGCGACGGTCGACGGCGTGGACGGTCCGTTCAACGGCGTCGGCCCGTCGAGCCCGCTGACGTTCGCCGGGATGATCGAGGCCTGCGCCGAGGCAGCGGGCGTCGGCGGATCGATCGAGGTCGAGTGGGTCGACGAGGAGTGGGCGGGCGAGCGGGAGTTCCGGGTGCCAATGCACATCCCCGCGGGGGCGGGCGTCGACGGGCTGTTCCGGGCCTCGTCGGCCAAGGCGGAGGCGGCCGGGCTGGTGAACCGATCGATCGTCGAGACGGCCGCCGACACGCTGGCGTGGGACCAGTCGCGAGGCGTCGAGTCGCCCCTGAAGGGGACGCCGTCGGCCGAGCAGGAGGCGGCGCTGGTCGAGGAGTGGCGCCGCCGCTGAGCGGGTAGGCGCGGGGCATGACCGGCATCGCAGTGACCCCAATGGAACCGGGCTGGTTCGGCGTCCAGGTCAAAGAGGGCTACGACACCACCAGCCACCGTGTGCAGGTGCCCGAGGACTTCGCCCTCGACCTGGGCGTCCCGGACGCCGAGCCCGAGCGGCTGGTAGAGCAGTCGTTCGCCTTCTTGTTGGAGAAGGAGCCCGCCACCGCGATCCGCAAGGAGTTCGCCTTGGACGAGATCGGGCGGTACTTCGACGACTACTACGACGAGCTCCGCAGCCGCCTCTAACCCCCGCCCCCCGCAGCCCCGCCCCGCCCTCCCGCCCCGCCCCGCCCCGCCCCGCCGCGTTTTCCCCAGCACCTGCTGCTGGGGAAAACGCGCGTTTGGCGCGTTGCCGGAGCAAGTTGATGGTTAGCTTGTCAGGTTTCCTGTTGGCTTGATATACTGCTTGCGCCATATAACGGACCCTGAGAAGGGAGGGAGACGTTGATGTTGATGCGTTGGGACCCGTTCCGTGAGCTGGATCGGCTGACCCAGGCCGCCTTCACCGGCCAGACCCGCAGCTCGCTCGCCATGGACGCCTTCCGCCGGGGCGACGACTTCGTGGTCGCCTTCGACCTGCCCGGCGTCGACCCTGGCTCGATCGACCTCACCGTCGAAAAGAACGTCCTCACCGTGCGGGCCGAGCGCAAATGGCAGCGCAACGAGGACGACGAGGTCGTCATCAGCGAGCGACACCACGGCACCTTCACCCGCCAGCTCTTCCTGTCCGAGGGCCTGGACACCGAGTCGATCCGGGCCGACTACGAGCACGGCGTGCTGACGGTGACCATCCCGGTGGCCGAGAAGGCCAAGCCCCGCAAGGTCGAGATCGGCTCCAGCAACGGAGACACCGGCCCCAAGGCGGTCGAGGCCCACTCCACCGCCGCCTAACCGCCCCTAACCCCCCAACCCCCACCCCCCGCCGCGTTTTCCCCAGCACCTGCTGCTGGGGAAAACGCGCGTTTAGGGGGCGATCTCGAGGCCGATGGCGACGGCCAGCACGCAGCCGACGAGGGTCAATGCCACGTAATGCCGGTCCCAGTGCTGCCGCTGCGCCTCCGCGGCGAAGCCGGAGAACGTGGTGAGGGCGCCGCAGAACCCGACGCCGACGACCACGCCCACCCGCCCCTCCGACTCGGCGACCAGCCCCAGGAGGAACGACCCGGCAATGTTCACCGCGAACACCGCCCCCCGGGGCCAGCGCAGCAGGACCAGCGCCCGCACCACCGCGCCGAGCGCACCCGCCAGCGCCACCAACACGACCGTCACGACGACGCCGCCCTCCGGGCCAGGCCGAATGCGGCCAGGCCGCCCCCGAGGTTGACGATCAGGAAGACGGGAAGCGAGACCACCGCTTCGTCAAGCTCGATGACGTCGAGCGCGAACGCCGACATCGTCGTGAACGCCCCGAGGAACCCGGTCGCGACGAGCGACTGCACCCACGCCACCGAGGCCCAACGCCCGACCACCACCCCGAGGGCCAAGCACCCCGTGACGTTGACCAGCGCGGTGGCCCACGGCGACGGCCACGCGCCGCCAATGCCCCACCGGGCCAGCGCCCCCGCGGCGCCGCCGAGCGCGACCAGCAGCAGGTTCAGGGCTTCGGGCGGGCCCGGTCGACGATGGCGCCCGCGTCCACGCCCCGCGGCAGCGTCCCCAGCGCCACGCCCCAGTCGCCGCTCAATCGCGAGGCGCAGAACGCGTCGGCCACCGCCGAGTCGGAGAACCGCACCAGCAGCGAGCCCTGCAGCGCCAGCGCCATCAGCTCCACGATCCGCCTGGCCCGTGACTCGATCCCGTCGAGGTCGGCCAGCTCGGCGTCCAGCCGAGAGACGAAGGCGTCGTACCTCGCATCAGCGCCGAGGGCCAGGCCCAGCTCCTCCCGGAACGCCACTACCGACTCGGGCTCGCGCGCCATGGCCCGCAGCACGTCGAGGCAGATGACGTTGCCGGAGCCCTCCCAGATCCCGTTCAGCGGCGACTCCCGGAACAGCCGCGGCATGATCGACTCCTCGACGTAGCCGTTGCCGCCCAGGCATTCGAGGGCCTCGCCCACGAACGTCGGCTGCCGCTTGCAGACCCAGTACTTCGACACCGCGGTGGCCAGCCGGGCGAACGCCGACTCGCCTGCGTCGTAGGCCCGGGCCAGCCGCATCATCACCGCGGTGGCCGCCTCGGACTCGACGGCCAGGTCGGCCAGCACGTTCGCCATCAGCGGCTGCTCGACCAGCACGCGCCCGAACGCCGAGCGGTGGGCGGCATGCCACGAGGCCTGCGCGAAGGCCTGGCGCATCGTGGCCGACGCGCCGATCACGCAGTCGAGCCGGGTGTGGTTCACCATGGCGATGATCGTGCGCACGCCGCGGCCCTCCTCCCCCACCAGCACGCCGTAGGTCCGGTCCATCTCGATCTCGCTCGACGCGTTGGACCGGTTGCCGAGCTTGTCCTTCAGCCGCTGGATGTGGATCGGGTTCTTGGTCCCGTCCGGCTTCCAACGCGGCACCGCGAAGCACGACAGCCCCGACTCGGTCTGGGCCAGCATCAAGAACAGGTCGGACATCGGCGCCGAGCAGAACCACTTGTGGCCGGTGATCGCCCAGGCCCCGTCACCATCGCCGCTCGGCACCGCCCTGGTGGTGTTGGCCCGCACATCCGAGCCGCCCTGCTTCTCGGTCATCGCCATGCCCGCGATGGCGCCCCGCTTCTCGGCGGCGGGCAGGTTGCGGCCGTCGTAGTCCCGTGAGAACAACAGCGGCTCCCACGACGACGCCGCCTCCGCGTTGGCCCGCAGCGCGGGCACGACCGCGTAGGTCATCGAGATCGGGCAGCCGTGGCCCGGCTCGACCTGCGACCACACATAGAACTTGGCGGCGCGGGCCACGTGGGCGCCCGGCCGGGCCAACGACCACGGCGCCGCGTGCATCCCCTGCGCGACGGCGACCTTCATCAGCGAGTGGTACGCGGGGTGGTACTCGATGACGTCGGCCCGGTTGCCGTAGCGGTCATGCGTCCGCAGCACCGGCGGGTTGGCGTTGGCCTGGAACCCCCACTCAATCGCCTCGGCGGTGCCCGCCAGCCGGCCCAGCTCGCTCAACTCGTCCTCGGCCCATCCGGCGCCCTCGCGCCGCACGCCCTCGACCAGCGCGGCGTCGGCCGCGAAGACGTCGTAGTCGACCAGGGGCGGGGGCTGGTTCAGAACCTCATGCGTTGCCACAACGGCAACGTTACGGCCAATCAGGCGATGGCGACACGGCGGACGGCGACGCCCAGCCGGCGGGTGTCGCCGCTCATGCCCAACTCGGCGGGCGACCACGTCGGCACCGTGACCACGACCTCGACCGGGCCGTCGGCCAGCCCGTCCGGCGCGGACGCCGTCACCGTGAACGGCGCGCCGTCGCACGCCAACTCGGTGGAGGCGATGGTGACGCCGGCCACGTCGACCGACAGCTTCACCGGACCGGGCACGCCCGGCGGCGGCGCCCACCCCTCGACGGTGACCGTGGCGCCCGTCGGCTGCACGGCGAAGTCGGCCGAGTCGGCTGCGGTCCAGCAGGCCCAGTCGCCGCTTTCGCCAAAGCGCTCGGCGTCGTGCAGGCCACGCGCCTGGACCTCGTCGTTGTAGCCGCAGCGGACCTCGGGCAGCACCATGCGCTTGAGGGCGTGGCGGCTGGCGTAGAGCCAGGACGGGTACCGCCAGCGCGGCCCGTCGACCGGGCGGGCCAGCGCGAAGAGGTTGTCGCCGCGATCGGCCTGGTCGATGCCGGGGAGGGCGGGGACGCCGGGCAGGTCGTCGTGGATGTCGATGGCGAAGACGTCGTCGACCGCGTACCCGAGCGCGTCGAGCAGCAGGCGCAGCTCGTTGACCGTGTACTCGCGGTTGTGCCGGCCGTAGGTGCCGTAGCCCGACATCTCCTCATAGGGGTTCTCCCCGGCCATGATCCGCAGCAGGTTGGTGGCCCGGGTGGCGTTCGGGGTGGTGAGGAGGAGCGAGCCGCCCGGCGCGGTCACGCGGGAGATCTCGGCCAGCATGTGGATCGGGTCGCTGGGCAGGTGCTCGAGGATCTCGCAGCAGAGCACGAGGTCGAAGCTGTCGTCGGGATACGGGAACGGGTCGCGCTCGATGTTGAAGTGGTCGAACTCGAACTCGTGGCGCTCGCCGGTCCGCTGCCCGGAGACGACCTGCACGTTGGGGCCTGCGTAGTCCTCGCCGAAGTAGTTGGCGCAGGTGACCTTGTAGCCCCGCTTGATGAGGAGCCGGGTGAGGAAGTACGGGTTGGCGCCGAGCTCGAGCACCCGGGCGCCGGGGGCCAGGCCGGGTGGGAGCAGCGCCATCGTGATGCGGAACCGGTCGAGGGCGTCGAAGAGGTAGCCGCGGGCCTCGGCCTCGGCGGCGCCGAAGATGTCGGTGTCGGCCAGGTACTCGCGCAGCGACTCGCGGTCGGCGACGTCGGAGGGGAAGGTGATCTCCCGGCTGGGCGGCGGGGGCTGGCCCTCCCTGGCCGCCGACGCCGCCGCCAGCACGGCCGCTTTCGCCTTGGGGGGCAGCCGGTCGACGCCCTCTTTCAGCAGCGACTTCGCCTTGGCGCGCATCCGCCGCACATTAACCTCACCCGTCCGTGACCCCCACCGACGGCGCCGCGCCGCCTCCCGACATCGACTCGCTGGTCGAGCAGCTCCGCGCCCGCGTCGAGGAGCGCCGCCAGTCGGGCGCCTATCCGCCCGAGCTCGAAGAACGGCTGGCCGCCCACTTCCACCGCATCACCCACACCCGCGTGCAGCCCTCGATGGAGGACGTGCGGGAGGCGCTCGACGACCTGCCCCACCGCTTCGACTTCCGCATGGAGCGCACGCCGGTCGAGTCCCGGCTGCCCGGCGGGACGGCCGCCCACAAGGCGCTGCAGAAGCTCCAGGCCCGGCAGTTGGTCGGCGCCTACGAGCAGATGCGCGACTTCGCCGAGGGCGTGTTCACCGCGCTGTCCCGCATGGCCGACGCCATGGAGAACGCCAACTCCCACGTGCACCAGGACCTCGTCGGCCAGCTTGACGTGATGTTGGAGCGGCTGGCGGGCTACGAGCGGGCGCCGGCCGGGTCGCCGGAGTCGGTCGCGGACCTGCGGCGCCGGGTGGAGGAGCTGGAGGCGGCCGAGCAGCGCCGGCAGTTCAACCCGTGGTTCGGCAACGACCGGTTCGAGGCCGAGTTCCGGGGCAGCCGCGAGGAGCTGCTGTCGCGCTACCAGAGCCTGGCCGCCCGGCTCGAAGGCATGACGCCGGTGCTCGACATCGGCTGCGGCCGGGGCGAGTTCTTGGAGCTGTTGACCGGCATGGGGCTGGACGCGACCGGTGTGGAGCTCGACCCGGAGCTGGTGGCCGAGTGCGAGCGGCGGGGACTGAAGGCGGAGGTGGGCGACGGGATCGCGGCGCTGAAGGCGCGCCCGGACGAGTCGCTGGGCGGCATCTCGCTGATCCAGGTGGTGGAGCACCTGTCGTCCCAGCAGGTGGTCGACTTGGCCCTGATCGCCTTCGACAAGCTGCTGCCGGGCGGGCGCATCGTGGTGGAGACGGTGAACCCGCAGTCGCTCTACGTCTACGCGCACTCGTTCTACTTGGACCCGACCCACAGCACGCCGATCCACCCCGCCTACCTCACGTTCGTCTTCCGAGAGGCCGGGTTCCGCGAGGTGTCGATCGACTGGCGCACGCCGCCCCCCGACGACGACATGCTGGAGCCGACCGGCGACGAGCGGCTGGACAAGAACGTCGAGCGGTTGAACCGGCTGCTGTTCGCCCAGCAGGAGTACGCGCTCATCGCCGTGCGCTGATGGAGATCCACCAGCTCCTCGTCGGCGCGTCGCCGGGCGACGCCATCACCAACGCGGCCATCGAGTTCCGCAACGTGCTGCGGCGCGTCTGCCGGTCGGAGGTGTACGCCCGCTTCTACGACCCGGCGCTGGAGGGCGAGGTGCTGCCGATGAAGGACTTGGCGCGCCGGCAGCCTTCGAAGCCCGACGACGACATCCTCCTGTTCCACTCGTCGATCGGCGAGCCCGAGGTGGCCGCGCTGTTGCAGGAGCGGCGCGAGCGGCTGGTCGTGTTCCACCACAACATCTCGCCGCCCGACCCGTTCGAGCACTGGGACCCCCGCTTGGCCGACCGGCTCCGGGAAGGGCGCAGGGAGCTGGCGGCCTTGTCGCGGCGGGCGATGTTGGCGATCGCGCCGTCCGAGTACAACGCGGCGGACCTGCGGGCGCTCGGGTTCCGCAACATCAAGGTGTCGCCGTTGCTGTTGGAGATCGACCGGCTGCGGGGGCTCGACGCGCACGGGCCGACCGAGAACCACCTGCGGGAGAATGTGCACGGCCCCGTCGTGCTGTTCGTGGCGCAGTTGCTGCCGCACAAGCGGACCGACCTGCTGCTGTCGGCGTACCACGCGCTGGTGACGTACCTGTTGCCGGAGGCGCACCTGATCGTGGTGGGCACGTCCCGGCTGCCGGCGTACACGGAGTCGTTGGCCATGCTGATCCGGGAGCTGCATCTGCCGCGGGCCTGGATGACCGGGCGGGTGTCGAACGAGGCGCTGGTCGCGTTCTACCGGCGGGCCGACGCGTTCGTGACGGTGAGCGACCACGAGGGGTTCTGTGCCCCGCTGGTGGAGGCGATGGCGTTCGACGTGCCGGTGATGGCGCGGCGGGCCGCGGCGATCCCGGAGACGGTTGGCGACGCCGCCGTGCTCTTGCCCGAGGACGCCGGTCCGCTGCTGATCGCCGAGGGGATGGCGGAGCTGTTGACCAACTCGGGGCTGCGGTCGGCGTTGGTGGCGCGGGGGCGGGAGCGGGTTGCGCACTTCTCGCCGTCGGCGGCTCGGGCGCAGTTGCTGGCGCACTTGTTGGAGTTGGTGTGATGCGGCTGCTGTTCGTGGTGCAGCGGTACGGCGTCGAGGTGGCGGGCGGGGCCGAGCGGGCGGCGCGGGACCTGGCGTCGGGGCTGGTGCGGCGCGGGCACGAGGTCGAGGTGGTGACGTCGTGCGCGGTGTCGTACGTCGACTGGGCCAACCACTACGAGCCTGGTTCGTCGGAGTTGGACGGCGTCGTCGTGCATCGGCTTCCGGTGCATGCGCCGCGGGAGGACCGGATGTTCGGGCCGCTGAACGCCCGGGTGGTCAACGCCGACCCGCCGCTGCCGCTGTTCTTGCAGGAGACGTGGATGCAGCGGCAGGGGCCGTATGTGCCGGAGCTGCCGCAGTGGCTGGACGAGCGGGCGGAGTCGTTCGACGCGGTGGTGTTCTGCACGTACCTGTACTGGCCGATCTGGGCCGGGCTGCCGGTCGTGGCCGGGCGGGTGCCGACGGTGTTGCTGCCGTTCGCCCACGACGAGCCGTACATCGAGCTGTCGCTGTTCGAGCAGGTGTTCCGGGTGCCGGATGCGCTGGGGTTCTTGACGGTCGAGGAGCAGGCGGTGGTGCAGCGTCGGTTTGGGGCAACCCGGCCGACCGGCGTGATCGGGCTGGGGATCGAGCAGTCGCCTGCGGCGTTGCCGGTGGACGAGGTGCGGGCGCGGTTCGGGCTGGGCGACCGGCCGTATGTCTTGGCGCTCGGGCGGGTCGACCCGGCCAAGGGGCTCGACGAGCTGTTCGACTACTTCACCGTCTACAAGGAGCGGAACCCGGGGCCGCTGGCGCTGATGGTGATGGGCGAGCCGGTGCGCCCGCTGCCGTCGCATCCCGACGTGGTGCCGACCGGGTTCGTGGACGAGGAGGTGAAGCACGGGGCGTTGGCGGGGGCGGTGGCGCTGGTGCACCCGTCGTACTTCGAGTCGTTCTCGATCGTGCTGTGCGAGTCGTGGGTGCAGGGCCGGCCTGCCTTGGTGCAGGGGCACTGCGCGGTGTTGGCCGGCCAGGCCCGGCGCAGTCGGGGGGCGATTCCGTACTACGACTACGCCGGCTTCGAGGCGTCGCTGGACCTGTTGCTGTCAGACCCTGCCCTGGCCGACGCCATGGGCCAGGCGGGCCGGGAGTACGTGGCGAGGAAGTACCAAGAGGACGCCGTGCTGGCCCGCTTCGAGCGACTCCTGCGCCTCCTCCTCCCCGACCTCCGCGTCCCCCGCCCCACCGCCGCCCCCGTCCCCGAACTTTGAACGTCCAGCCCGCCTCCGGCGGGCCAGGCGTTCAAAGTTCGGAACGGGTCGGTTGCGGGACGCCTGCAGCCGGTCTGGGTGCCATCCGGGCGGGTTGGCCGACAGACCGGCACCCAGACGACGAGCGCGCCGGGCCCGGGGGCACGTACAGGCGGCGGTCGCGGCTGTCTGGGTGCACTCGACAACCGGGGCGGTTGCAAACGGCACCCAGACGGGCTGGCGCCGCGGGCCCTTCCGAACTTTGAACGCTCAGCCCGCCTCTGGCGGGCTCAGCGTTCAAAGTTCGGCTCGGCGGCGGCGGCGGTGGTGGCGGCGCCAGATGCGGGCGGTGTCGACCAGCACGTCGGCGGCGGCGCGCAGCGTCGTCGTCGTGGCGAACTGGTAGTTGAGCCGCACCGGCCCCTCCACGATCTTCGAGCCTTGGTGCTGCAAGGCGACCAGCAGCTCCAAGTCAAAGGCGAACCCGTCGCTCTCCAGCGGCGCGGCCGCACGCTTGACCGCCGAGGCCCGGAAGACCTTCAGCCCGGCCTGCGTGTCGGTCAGGTGCAGCGAGAACAGCCGGCGGATGACCCACTGGTACACCCCGCTCTGCACCCGTCGGAACAACGGGTAGTCCACGACCGACTCGGGATGCCGCTTCGACGCAATCGCCGCGTCCGCCCCCGCTTCCACCCTGGCCAGCAGCCCGGCGATGGCGTCCGGGTGCAGCTCCATGTCGGCGTCGATGAAGGCGATGAACTCGCCCTGCGCCTCGTTGATCCCGAACCGCACGGCGTGCCCCTTGCCCCGCTGCTCGTCGTACTGGCACACCCGCACCGGCGGCCCGTGGCGCAGCGCCTCGGCAACGGTGTCGTCGTCGCTCCCGTCGGACACCACGATCACCTCGAACGGCCGCCCCAGGGCGCGCAGCGAGTCGAGCAGCAGCCCCAACGCCGCATAGATCGTGGGCCCCTCGCGGTACGCGGGGACGACAACCGACAGCAATCCCGCGTCCACCCGCTCAGTGTTGCAGCCGTCGCCTCTAGGTCCGTGGCTTCAACAGCGCGTCGACCGTCTCCCGGTCGAGCTTGCCGCTCGGCGACAGCCCCTCGCGCCGCTGCAGCTCGGAGATGGCCGAGGTCGTGGCAGGCCCGACGGTGCCGTCGACCGGCGTGGCGTGGCCGAGCCCGTTCAGCACCCGCTGGAGGTACTCCACCTTCGGCTTCGGCGGCGCAGGCGACTCGGCCGCCGCGGCCAGGTCGAGCTGGTCGGACTCGGCGATGGCGGCCCAGTGGTTGGCGTCCGCGGTGTCCCAGACCCAGAACGACACGCCCAGCGCGCCGTGCTGCGTCGCGGTGTGGATGAACCGCTCGATCTCCTGCTTCGACGGCGGCCCCGCGGCTGACCCCGACGCGCCGTCCTGAGCCATGTCGTAGGCCTGGCCCACCGGCAGGATCGGCTTGCCCAGGCCCGACAGCGCGGCGATGGCGCCGGCCACGTCGGCACCGGGATCACGGTTGCCCCAGTAGACCATCGGCGCGATGGCGTCGAACATGCCGAGCTGCTCGAACGGGAACCAGCGCTTCGGACTCGGCCGGGGCACGGTCGCGATCAGCGGGTACTTCGCCCCCACCGTGGTGCGCAGCGCCATGCCGTAGGTCAGCACGCCCTCGGACGTGAGGTTGGTGCCCTCGGAGCGGGTCTCGATGTCAGCCGAGAATGCGTCGATGCGGTGGCCGGTCGGCGTGGCGTACCAGATGGCCTGGCGGGCCCGCTCGACGTCGGCGGCGATGTCGTGCAGATACGGGAAGTCCCACCCGACGACTTTGAGGCCGGCGGCGTGGGCGGCGGGCAGCAGGCGGTCGAGGTCGCCCTGGGCGTAGAAGCCCGACTTGGACGACCCGGTCCGCACGTAGATGTGGGTGAGGCCGGCGGCACGGGCCTGGTTGACGATGCGGCCGACGTCGCCGTTCTCGGCCCGGTTGAGCTTGTGGACCCACATGCCCTTGCCCAGCGGGATCGGGCCGTCGGCAGGCCGGGGCAGCGGGGTGAGCGCGTACAACGACTCGCCCTGAGGCTGGTCGGCGGACGACGCTGCCCTCGCCGCAGCAGGCCCCGCGTCGGCGGCAGCCGTGGTGGCGGCGGGCGCCAGACCGGTCAAGAGGGTGAGGGCGACGAGGGCGCCGGCGACGGTGTCGCGAGGCCGCTCCTGGCACCGGATGACGAGCTCGCGCAGCGCCGCCCCCCGCCGCGGCCGTACCACGATCGCGTCCCTGCCCGCCGTCTCCGCTCCCACACAGGAAAGATCGGCATCCCACGGCGGAACGTGAGGGCATTCGGACAAATCGCCGCGCCGAACTCGGGTTCGCGCCGCCCCCGCCGGTACGATCAGGCCAGCCTCATGACCCAGCAGAGCGAACTCGACGACCTCATCGCGGCTGTGGCCCCCGAACCGGCCCCGTCAGGCTGGCGCGTCAGCCTCCCCGGCGGCCTGCTGCGCGCCGCCCGCCCCAAGCAGTGGGTCAAGAACGTGCTCGTGTTCGCGGCGCCCGGCGCGGCGGGGACGCTCACCGAGGCCGACACCCTGCTCAAGACGGTCCTGGCCTTCTTCGTCTTCTGCCTGGCCGCGGCCGGCACCTACTACCTCAACGACAGCCTCGACTACGACGCCGACCGCAGGCACCCGAAGAAGCGGCACCGGCCGATCGCCGCTGGCGTCGTGCCCCTGGGCCTGGCCCGGGTGATGGCCTTCGTCCTGCTCGGCAGCGCGGTGGCGGCCGGGATCGCGGTGGCGGGCTGGCCGCTGGCCCTGGTAGTCGGGTGCTACGTCGTGCTGACGATGTCGTACAGCTTCTGGCTGAAGCACCAGCCGATCGTCGACATCGCCGCAGTGGCCGCCGGCTTCGTCATCCGCACCATCGCGGGCGGCGTGGCGGCCGACGTCCCTATCTCGCAGTGGTTCCTCATTGTCGCCAGCTTCGGCAGCCTCTTCATGGTGTCGGGCAAGCGGTACGCCGAGTTTGCCGAGATGGGCGAGGACCGGGCTAACACGCGGGTGGCGCTGTCGTACTACACGGCCGCGTTCTTGCGGTACGTGCGGTCGGTGACGTCCTCGGTCGCCATCGCGGCCTACTGCCTGTGGGCGTTCGAGAAGGCCGACGTGGCGTCGACCGACGTGTGGTTCCAACTGTCGATCGTGCCGTTCGTGCTCGGCATCCTGCGCTACGCCCTGCTGCTCGAGATGGGCAAGGGAGGGGCGCCCGAGGAGCTGGTGCTCGGCGACCGGATGCTGCAACTGGTGGGGCTGGCCTGGGTGGTCCTGTTCGCGGTGGGCGTCTATGTCGGCTGAGGAGCTGCTGACCGGCTGGGGCCGCACCGCGCCGACCCGATCGACCGTCGTCGAGCCGACCGCGCCCGAAGACGTCGACAAGTCGCTGGGCGACCCGCCTGCCCGCGGCGTGATCCCCCGCGGCATGGGCCGGTCGTACGGGGACGCGGCGCAGAACAGCGGCGGCGAGGTCCTGCGCATGACGTCGCTGGCCGGCATCCACTCGATCGACGTCGAGGGGGCGCGGGTGCGGGTCGACGCGGGCGTGAGCCTCGACCGGCTGATGCGGGTGCTGGTGCCGCTCGGGCTGATGGTGCCGGTGACGCCGGGGACGCGGCTGGTCACCGTCGGCGGCGCCATCGCGGCGGACATCCACGGCAAGAACCACCACGCCGACGGGAGCTTCTGCAACCACGTCGAGTCGATAGTGTTGCACACGCCGGGCCGGGGCGTGGTGGAGGTGACGCCGGACGGGCCCGAGTCGGCGCTGTTCTGGGCGACGGCCGGCGGCATGGGGCTGACCGGCGTGGTGACTGAGGCCACGCTGCGGCTGATCCGGGTGTCGACGGCGATGATGCGCGTGGACACCGAGCGGGCATCGGACCTCGACGACGCCATGGCCCGCATGGACTCAGGCGACCACCGCTACCAGTACTCGGTGACGTGGATCGATCTGTTGGCCCGGGGCAAGTCGCTGGGCCGGTCGGTGCTGACCAGGGCGCACCATGCCGAGGTCGAGGACCTGCCCCGCAAGCTGCGGCGCAACCCGCTGTTCTTCAACCCGTCGTTGGAGATCCCGGCGCCGCCGTGGGTCCCGGCCGGGCTTTTGAACCCGCTGACCGTGCGGGCGTTCAACGAGTTCTGGTTCCGCAAGGCGCCGAAGGAGAAGCGCGACGGGATCGAGTCGATGCCGACGTACTTCCACCCGCTCGACTTCGTCATCGAGTGGAACCGCATCTACGGCCGGCCCGGGTTCCTCCAGTGGCAGTTCGTCGTGCCCTTCGGCTCGGACGGCGACCGGGCCCTGCGGACCGCGGTCGAGCGGCTGTCGTCGTCGGGCATCGCCTCGTTCCTCGCCGTGCTGAAGCGGTTCGGGCCTGGCAACCCGCAGGCGCCCCTGTCGTTCCCGACCGAGGGCTGGACGCTGGCCCTCGACATCCCGGCCGTCGGCGCGTCGTCCCTGTCGCCGCTGCTCGACGAGTTGGACGACGTGATCCTCGACGCGGGCGGCCGCATCTACTTGGCCAAGGACTCGCGGGTGCGGCCCGAACTGGTGCCGCGCATGTACCCCGACCTGCCGAAGTTCCAGGCGGTGCGCCAGACGGTCGACCCCGACCGCGTGCTGCGCTCCGACCTGACCCGACGGCTGTGGACTCTGGAGGCCTCTTCGTCATGAAGGACGCATTGGGAAGCGTGCAGACCGTGCTCGTGCTCGGCGGCACGTCGGAGATCGGCCTGGCCATCGCCCGGGCCTTGGCCGCGCCGCGGGCCGCCCACGTCATCCTGGCCAGCCGCAAGCCGGACGAGACGGTGTCGGTGGGCGGGCGCACGACGGCGGTGTCGTTCGACGCCGACGCGGTGGAGACGCACGCCGGCTTCGTCGACGACATGTTCGACACCTACGGCGACATCGACGTGGTCGTCGTGGCGTTTGGGCTGCTGGAAGCGGACCCGGTCACCCTGGCCCGAACGAACTATCTCGGCGCGGTGTCGGTGATGACCGAGGTGGCCCGGCGGATGAAGGAGCAGGGGCACGGCGAGCTCGTCGTGCTGTCGTCGGTGGCGGGCGAGCGGGTGCGCAAGTCGAACTATGCGTACGGCTCGACGAAGGCCGGGCTGGACGGGTTCTCGCAGGGGCTGGGCGACTCGCTGGTCGGCTCGGGCGTGCACGTGTTGGTGGTGCGGCCCGGGTTCGTGAAGACGAAGATGACCGAGGGGATGGACGCCGCGCCGCTGTCGACGACGGCCGACGCGGTGGCCGACTCGGTGGTGCGGGCGATCGCCAAGGGCGCCGACGTGGTGTGGGTGCCGGGGCTCTTCCGGTGGGTGATGGTGGTCTTGCGACACCTGCCCCGGAAGGTGTTCCGGCGGCTGCCGTTCTAGGGCGGTGGCCGCTCGCCGGGTCGCGGCGTTCGACTTCGACGGGACGCTCGCGCACGGCGACAGCCTGATCCCGTTCCTGATGCGCCTGCGGGGGCGGCGGCGGGTTGGTGTTGCCTTGGCGCGGTACGGGCCTGCGATCGCGTGGGCGGTGTCGGGGCGGGGGTCGCGCGACGCGGTGAAGTCTGCCTTTGTGGGGTCGCTGTTGGAGGGCGTGCCGGCCGCGGACGTGGCCGCGGTGGGCGAGTCCTTCGCCGAGGAGCTGCGGCGGCGACGGCTGCGGCCGGACATGGCGGCGCGGGTCGCGTGGCACCGCGGGGAGGGGCACGAGCTGGTGATGGTCTCGGCCTCGCTGGCGGTGTACTTGGAGCCGCTGGGCCGTGCGTTGGGGTTCGACTCGGTGCTGGCGACCGCGCTCGAGGTCGGCGACGACGGCGTGCTGACCGGGCGGCTGCTGGGGGCGAACGTGCGGGGGCCGGAGAAGGCGGCCCGGCTGACCGCGTGGCTGGGGGCCGACGCGCACGACGTCGAGCTGTGGGCCTACGGCGACAGCTCCGGCGACCACGACCTGTTCGCCCTGGCCCAGTCGGCGTTCCTCGTCACCCGCCGCGCCATCACCCCCTGGCCCCACCCCGCCTAACCCCGCCTAACCCCGCCCCCCGCCGACTCTGGAGGACATAGCCACCACATAGGTGTAGCTATGTCCTCCAGACCCGAGCGCCCCCAAAGTTTGGAGGACATAGCCACCACATAGGTGTAGCTATGTCCTCCAGAGCGGCTTGGGGGGCGGCGGGCGGGGTTGGGCGGGGGGTTAGGAGCCGAGGGAGAGGTCGAGGTCGATGATGCGGCCGGTCCAGCCGGGGATGACGTCGCGGACGCCGCCGAAGAACGGCGCATCGCCGAACCGGTAGACGTCGCCGTTGGCGGCCACGATGTTGTACCCGCCGCCGGTCGCGGTCGCCCGCATGCCGGCCGCCGTCGTCACCACGCCCATCGCCGGCAGCGACCCGTAGAACGGCGCGTTGAAGGCGAAGATCCCGCCGTCCTCAGCGACCATCCAGTACCCGCCGCCGCCCGGCAGCACGGTCATGCCCCGGATCGGCCGAGCCAGCTGCATGCCGCCGGTCGAGCCGTAGAACTGCGCGTCGCCGAAGGCGAAGATGCCGCCGTCGGTCGCCACCATCCAATAGCCCTGGCCCGAAGGCGTCGACGCCATGCCGACCACCGGCTTGTTCAACGGCGCCCCGCCCATCGACCCGTGGAACTGCGCGTCGCCGAAGGCGAAGATGCCCCCGTCCGAGGCGACCAGCCAGTACCCGCCACCAGTCGGCGTGGCCGCCATCCCCACGATCGGCTTGTTCAAGGGCGCCCCGCCCATCGACCCGTAGAACTGCGCGTTGCCGAAGGCGAAGATGCCGCCGTCCGACGCCACGTTCCAGTACCCGCCGCTGTTCTTGGTCGCGGCCATCCCGACGACGGGCCGGTTCAGCGGCTGGCCGCCCATCGAGCCGTAGAAGGGCGCCTTGCCGAACGAGAAGATGCCCGCGTCGGCCGCCAGCAGCCAGTACCCGTTGACGCCGCCACTCGGCACCCCGCTCACGTAGAACCACGTCGAGTTCAGCCCGAACGCGACCCGGAACTGGTCGCCGGTCAGCGTCACCGTGCCCGACGAGCCCCGCAATTGCACGGTCTTGGCCCGCATGCCCCCGTCCTCGGGTGTGCGCTCGGTCACCGCCACCGTCTCCAGCGTCCCGATCGACGGGTACTTCGCCTGCACCTCCGAGACCGGGATCGAGTCGGTCCACGAGTGCCGCTTGTTGCAGACCGCCGGCGAGAGACAGACGTTGTCGCCCTGGTCGATCACCGAGGGGAACTTGCCGCCCGCGGTGACGCCGCCGGTCGACGACGAGAACTCCGTGCGCTGCACGACGCCGTTGATCACCCGCACCTGGCCCGCGGTCTCGTCGATGGCCTGGTTGGTCGCGGGCTGCTCGCCGCCCGACCCGTTGACGCCGCCGTAGACCTGGCACGACGTCGTGTCGCACGTCTTGGCCCACGTGTACCGGTTCTCCGACCACGAGTACGACCGGGCCGCTACCGCCTGGGCCCGCAGCGCCTCCATGCCCTTTCCGCCGCCCTGATCGCCCCACGACGCGGGCGACTCCCGCGGCACCACGCCGCGCAGGTAGTTCTCCATGAACACCGAGTTGATGGTGACCTGGGTCGTGCCCTGCTCGGCGGCCTGGATGTCGTTGCGGTAGATCGTGTTGCCGCCCGCCTCGCACATCTGGAGCGTCGACGACCGCCCGTCGTTCGACAGCGACGACACCGTCACCGGCCCCACCTGGTTGACCGCGACCAGCGTCCACGGCCCGCCGCACCCGCCGCCCGCATAGACCGCGAACCGGTTGGCCCCGGTCCGCCGCAGCAGGTACCCGTGCGCGGCGCCGGTCGGCGTGCCGCCGTTGAACTGCCACCGGGCCGTCCCCGTGGGGTCGTAGACGATCGTGTCGCGCCCGTCGAAGCGCAGCAGCCGGACCGTGATCACGGCGTTGCCGATCGAGCCCTCCACTGTGTTCGAGTAGAAGTGCCCGAGGATGCGCCGGTAGTCCCACCCGTGGTTCACCGCGTACCCGAGCGCGCCCCACTGCCCCATGCCGCGGCCGTGGCCCCAGCCGTGGCCCTGCAACTCGACATTGGGCGACGGGTACGCCTTGGCCGACTGCGTAGGCAGGCCAGGCACGACGCCGAACGCCATGGCCACACCGACGGCAACGGCCGCCCACCCCCGGAAGCGCTTCACATGTCCCAAGGTAGAACCCCTTACGTCGATTCCGGCACCAGGGCCATGTCGACCGGCGTGCCGAGCGGCAGCGGCTTCCACCCGTGGTCCCGTGCGTGGCCAAAGGCGGCGATCCATCCGTCGGCCGCGAGCACGTAGTACCCGGTGCCCGTGGCGGTCGAGCGCATGGCGACGCTGCCGGCGTAGTTCGAGACCCCGAGCCCAGGCACCGACCCGTAGAACGGCACGTTGAAGGCGAAGACGCCGCCGTCGCGCGCCACGAGCCAGTAGCCGTTGCCGTTGGCCTCTTTGTCCATCCCGTTGACCGGCGAGTTCAGCTTCATGCCGCCGGTCGAGCCGTAGAACGCCGCGTTGCCGTACGAGAAGATGCCGCCGTCGCGGGCGAACAGCCAGTACCCGCCGCCGTTCGCAGTAGGCGCCATGCCGAGCACGGGCGCGTTCAGCTTCATGCCGCCGGTCGAGCCGTAGAACTGCGCGTCGCCGAAGCTGAAGATGCCGCCGTCGCCTGCCACGAGCCAGTAGCCCGCCCCGCTCGGCGTCGCCGCGATCCCGATGACCGGCGAGTTCAGCGGCATGCCGCCGGTCGAGCCGAAGAACTGCGCGTCGCCGAAGCTGAAGATGCCGCCGTCCCGGCCGAGCAGCCAGTAGCCCTTGCCGGTGCGGGTCGCCGCAATCCCGACGATCGGCGAGTTCAGCACCTGCCCCGCCATCGAGCCGTAGTTGCCCGCGGCGCCGAGGGCATGGACGGCGCCGTCGCGCGTGGCGACCCAGTAGCCGGGCGTGGTGCCGTGGGCCTGCTGGATGATCCGCGCCACGTTCGTGCGAATCTCCGGCAGCCGGTTCCACAAGACGTCGCCGGGACAGGCCGTCGACTTGGTGTCGCGGTGGCCGCTGATGTTGGGCAGGTTGACCGACGTGCCGTCGGCTCGGGTGAACCACTGCGCGCCGTTCGGGTCGATGTCGTGGCGGTCGGCCTTCCACGCCAACGTCGCCTGCAGTCCGTTGATGGCGGCGTTGGTCGGCGACGTCGTGCTGAAGTTGCCGAGCAGCGCCACGCCGACCGAGCCCGTGTTGGCCCCCTCGGCGTGCGCCCCGACGACGCCGCGCCCGGACGTGTCCTCGGCGTTGTGGACCTCGCCCGGCGCATAGGTGCGCGCCCACCGGCCCTCGTACACGCGGCCCTGCGCGTCGACGAGGAAGTTGTACCCGATGTCGGCCCAGCCTCTGGCGTTGGTGTGGTAGGCGTAGATCGCCCGGACGGTGGCGGCCGGGTTGGGGTCGTCGTTGGCGCTGTCGGTGTGGTGCACCACCAGCCGCTTGAGCGGCGCGAACGACGGCGACCCGTTGCGGAGCGACTCGTCGGCCCCCCACTCGGCACGGGTGACGATGCCTGGCGGCGGGACCTTGGCGCCTGCGATCGAGGCCGACGCGGCGGGCAGCGCGGGCGCGGTCTCCAGGCGGCGAGGGCCGTTCTCGGTGTCGATGGCGACGACCTCGACGTTGCGGGCCTCGCCTGCCGCCACGCGGGTCTCGATGTCGCGGGCCTGCGGGACCCGGACCAGGCCGGAGTAGACGGTGCCGGTGGCGTCGTCCTCGAGATCGTGGGCGACGGTCAGGTCGCGCCACGGCGTCCACGTGCCCGACGGCCGTTGCCAGCGGACCTGGACCTGGGCCTCCTCGCTCCCCTGCCAGCGCACGCCCAGGTGGGTCAGCGGGAAGGCGACGCGATGCGGGCCGGTCCCCTTCACGAGGGCGAACCGGGTCTCGGGCGCGCTCCAGGCCACCGGAACGCCGACCAGTTGGAACGCGCCGATCGCGCAGAGCGCCACCAGCGCCCGGATCACGAGACGTCGCATGGGCACCACCGCCGAAATCTGTTGCGGACAGGATGTTGCGAATGTTGCTGCTGTGGCTCCTGTTGAATGTGTCCAGGCTACCGCAGCCCCCACTCGCGACAATCCACAGCAACAGGTGCTGTGGATTGTCGGAGGGTTGACGGGTGGAGGGGGCGGAGTGTTCCGCTGGTCCTCAAGAAAACTCCCGGCTAGCGGCGGATCGCCATGTCGATGGCGCCCCGGTCGGCGGGCAGGCCGCTGTACTCGCCCCAGTGCTTGGCATCGCCGAAGGCGAAGATGCGCCCGTCCAGGCCGAGGACCCAGTAGCCGTTGCCGGTGCTCGACGCCCGAAGCTGCGTCCCCTGCGGCTGGTTGCACAGCCCGGTGCCGGGGATGCTGCCGAAGAACGGGACGCCGAAGCTGAACACGCCGCCGTCGGCCGCCAGCAGCCAGTAGCCGCCCTTGGGCGACGGGGCCATCGAGATGATTGGGGCGTTCAGCTTCATCCCGCCGGTCGAGCCGTAGAAGTTGGCATTGCCGAATGAGAAGATGCCGCCGTCCTTGGCCAGCAGCCAGTAGCCGCCGCCGTTGGGCGTGGCCGCCATGGCGATGATCGGCGCGTTGAGCCGCCAGCCGCCGGTCGAGCCGTAGAACTGCGCGTCGCCGAAGCTGAAGATGCCGCCGTCGGCCGCCAGCATCCAGTAGCCCCTGCTGGTCGGCGTCGGGACCAGCGCGATGATCGGCGCGTTCAACGGGATGCCGACGGTGTTGCCGTAGAACTGCGCGTTGCCGAAGGCGAACACGCCGCCGTCGCGGCCGAGCATCCAGTAGCCGCCGCCGTCGCGCGTGGCCGCCATGTTGATGGCCTGGTTGCGCACGCCGATCGACGGGAGGCTCCCGTGGAAGGGCGAGTTGAACGAGAACACGCCGCCGTCACGGCCGAGCACCCAGTAGCCCTTGCTCGACGCATCGGACGGGGTCCACCGCGGGTTGGTCTCCTTCCAGCACTGGCCGGGAGGCAGCGGCGGGCCGTCGCTCGGGTTGGCGCCGAGGCGACGGGCGTTCTTCCGCCACATCGGCCACTCCGGCGTCTTGCCCGGCGCGGGGACCGAGTAGCCGCGGTACTTCGTGAACTTGTTGGGGGTGTCGAAGCCCGCCGTGATGAGGCGCCAGCCTCGCGAGCCGAAGTTGCCGAGGGCAGGCGTCGTCTCGTGGCTCAGGCCGACGTAGAGCGGGTTGCCGATGCGCTGGCCGGTCGCCCCGTTGAGGATGAACATGCCCCAGCCGGAGCCGATGACGACCTCAGGCTTGCCGTCGCCGGTGACGTCGCCGACCATCGCCGATGCCTGGATCGGGGTGGACACGCCGCCCGGCTGCGACGGGTCGACGACCCACAGCCGCGAGCCGTTGCCCCGCCAGGCGTAGAGGTGGTGGTCGCGGCTGCCGGAGATGACCTCGGGCACGCCGTCGCCGGTCAGGTCGGCCAGCACGGGCGACGACCAGGTGATGCCGCCGGTGCGCTGCGGCCAGCCGGGAACGGGCGAGCCGTCCTCGACGTGCCAGGCGAAGACGCTGTTGCTGTCGGCGTTGCGGCGGTAGAAGTCGCCCGCGCCGTGCACGAGCTCGAGGCGGCCGTCGCCGTTGATGTCGCCGATGGCGACCGAGGAGTGCACGACCTCGCCGACCTTGCGCTCCCACATCTGGGTGAGCGTGTTGCCGCCCCGCCAGTCGAGGGCCCGCACGATGCCGCCGGGGTGGTACTCGCTCGGCCCGTCGTGGCTGTCGCCGCCGGTGAAGATCTCCATGCGGCCGTCGCCGCCGACGTCGTACAGGGAGGGCGAGGACCACAGCGTGTCGTCGTTGAAGAACGGGCGGATCGGCTCGTTGCAGTTGCGGTCGAGCACGTGGACGTGCGCGTCCCAGCCGCCGAAGACGATGTCGGGATAGCTGTCGCCGTCGACGTCGCCCACCGCCGGGGTCGCAAAGACGCCCTCGGGGTAGCCGTCGGCGCTCGGGATCATGCCCCAGACCCGCATGTTGTCGATGCCCGCCCACCGGCACCGCACGGAGCCGTTGGTGTTGAACACGACGATGCCGCCGGGCTGGTCGGCCACGAACGTGGAGCCGACTCCCTGGATGATCTCGGGGCGCCCGTCCCGGTCAAGGTCGGCAACCGTCGGCGACGACTCGATGGCCGTCGGCGAGCTGCCCCTGACGACGGCGGGCTGCGGCCAGCCGGGGAGGTAGCCGCCGGTGCCGTCGCGGAAGATCTTGACCCAGCCGTCCTCGTGACCGACGACGACGTCGTTGATGCCGTTGCCGTCGATGTCGGCGATGACCGGCGACGAGGCCCGGTCCCAGCCGTTGACGTGGATGTCCCACTGGAGGGTGGGGGCTGCGCTGGCGGGCGATGCGCCGAGGCCGATGTGGAAGGCCGACGCGATGAGCGTGAGGCCGAGCAGAAGGCGGGTGCGGCGAAGCTGCAACGAATTGCTCCTTGGCGTGCTGCGGTGGGGGGTTCAATGCAGTATCGGCGCGATTCGCCTTTTTCTATAACGCCCTCACAGTCCGTGGCGCGATGACTAGGCGCGTTAGAGTCCCGCCGCCTTGGACCCCACTCCGGTCGCCCCCGACCGCCGCCCGCTGCTGATTGCAGCCGCCCTTTTCGGCGCCCTCTGGGGCCTGTCGTTGCTGCGGTCGTGGACGCTGTTGGGCAGTTACGACCTGGGCTATTTCAGCCAGGCCTCGTGGCTGTTGCGCGAGGGGCACGACCCGTTCGTGACGGTCCGCGGCATCCACCTGCTGGGCGACCACGCCAGCTTCGTCTTCTACCCGATCGCGTTCACGTTCGGCTGGCTTGGTACTGCGGGGCTGCTCGGGTTTCAGGCGCTGGCACTGGCCGTCGGCGTCGTGCCGCTGTGGCTGCTGGCTCGGCAGGTCGTGGGGCTCTCGGCGGGCGTCGCGCTGGGGCTGTGCGGGGCGTACGCGCTGTATCCGGCGCTGTCGAACGTGAACCTGTTCGACTTCCATCCCGAGACGGTGGTCGTGCCCGCCTTGTTGGGTGCGGTCTGGCTGCTGCACCGGGGCGGGCCGTGGTGGGCGTACGGGTTGTGCGTGGCCGCGGTGCTGACGTCTCGGGAGGACGTGGCCGTCACCGTTCTGTGCCTCGGGCTGTACGGCATGACGCAGCGGCGGGTGCGGGTTGGGGCGGTGACGGCGGTGGCGGCGGCGGGCTGGCTGGTGCTGGAGCTGTTCGTCGTGCTCCCCCACTTCGCGGGCGGGACCTACGTGCAGGGCAACCGCTTCGGCCAGTACGGGGCGACCTTGGGCGAGGCCGTCGTCTACATGCTCACCCACCCGTTCGAGGTGCTCGGCGACTTCGCCACCAAGCCCAACCTCTACGTGATCGTCGGACTGCTGGCGCCGCTGCTGTTCCTGCCGGTGCTCGGGTGGCGGCATCTGTGGCCCGGCATCCCGTTGCAGCTTGCGTATCTGCTGACCAACGTCGACGCCGCCCACACCCTGACCGCGCAGTACACGGTCACGACGATCCCGTTCATGTTCGTGGGCGCCGCCTTCGGGCTGCGTCACCGTCGGGTGGCGGGGCGGGTGCCGCCGGTTGCGCTGGTGGGGGCCGCGCTGGCCTGCTTCTTGGTCTTCGGGACGGCCTCGCCGCGCCACTCGCCCTGGGACTGGGCGCGGCGCGACCGGGTCGACCGGGCCCGCCTGGACGCCGCCGAGTTGGTGCCTTCCGACGCGCCGGTCGCGGCGACCGTGCGGATGTGGCCGCTGTTGGCCGAGCGGCGCGACCTGTACCCGTTCCCGATGCCGCTGGAGCGCTACTTCGCCCAGTCCGACGACCGCAAGACGCCGGAGCAGCGCCTGGCCGAGTTGCGCTGGGTCGTGCTCGACACCGCCGACAAGGACCAGTGGAAGGGTGTCGAGGCGGCGGCGCGGGAGCGGTTCCTCGGGCCGGGCAACCCCTACGGGTTCACGGTGGTGTACGACCGCTTCGGCATCGTCGTGTACCGCCGGTAGGCTCGGCGGCCTCATGGCGCCCAAGGTTCTGCAACCGCTGGTCCCGCGCGTCCGCGCCGGTCTGCGCCGGCTGGCCCGACGCACGCCCGCCGCCCGCCGGGTGATGGTGGTGGCGGCGCGGGAGCTGGCTCGGGCCCTCGACGACGACGTCTATTCGAGCTCGTACTTCGGGGCCGGGCGGGACCCGTTCGACCGCATGGGGTTGTCGGGCTACGAGCGCTACGACCGGGACACGTCGAACGCCAACGCGGCGGCGTACATGCTGTGGAAGCACTTCGACGTGCGCACGACGCTGGATGTGGGGTGCGCGACCGGCTTCGTCGTGGAGGCGCTGCTGGAGCTCGGGCTCGACGCCATGGGCACCGACATCAGCCAGTACGCCATCGAGCATCCTGCCCAAGGCGTGCCGCCGAGCCGGCTGGTGTGGGGCGACCTGTCCGAGCGGCTGCCGTTCAAGTCGGCGCAGTTCGACTTGGTGTCCGCGCTGGAGACGCTCGAGCACCTGCCGCCCTCGACGGTGCCGGTCGCGCTGCGGGAGCTGCGCCGGGTGACCAGGCAGTACCTCGTGTGCACGATCCCGTCGTTCGGCGCCAACGAGCACGGGCCGGGCGGGTGGTTCGAGGCCAAGGTGCGCGAGGAGGTGCTCGACCGGTACCGGGACCAGATCGAGACCTACGACGGGCCGGTGCCGTACGAGGACCTGTACGTGGACGAGCGGGGCGAGCCGATCGAGGGGCACCTGACGATCGCTTCTTTCCGCTGGTGGACCCGGCAGTTCGAGGCGGCCGGGTTCGTGCGCTGCGGCGAAGTCGAGCGGCGCATCCATCCCGACCTGGCCCGGTTCGGGCTGACGAAGTACTGGAACCTGTACGTGCTGCGGACGCCCGACGCGCCGGTGCCTGCTCCGGGCGTGCGGTCGGCGGCCGAGGTGGCCGACGTCGAGCGCCGCTTCGCCCTCGACACCCGCACTGCCGACCCCGAAGACCTCCGCCGCGTCGCCGAAGCCCTCGGTCGCTAGCCGAACTTTGAACGCCCGCGCGCGCATAGCGCGCGTCAGCGTTCAAAGTTCGGGCCGATGACCGTTCTTTGAACGCCTGCGTACCTCTGCGGTACGTCAGCGTTCAAAGTTCGGAAGGGACGGCGGGCGGGCGGGGTTGGGAAGGCGGGCGGGGGTTAGGACATGCCGACGACGGGTTTGTTGAGCGGGGTGCCGCCCATCGACCCGAAGAAGGGCACGTTGAAGGCGAAGATGCCGCCGTCCGAGGCGACCAGCCAGTAGCCGTCGCCCGCGGGCGCGACCCGCAGCCCGACGATCGGCTTGTTCAGCCGCATGCCGCCGGTGGAGCCGTGGAACGAGGCGTCGCCGAAGGCGAAGATGCCGCCGTCGTCGGCGACCAGCCAGTAGCCGCGCCCGGTGGCGGTCGGCGTCATGCCGACGATCGGCCGGTTGAGCGGGGTGCCGCCCATCGAGCCGAACGACATGGCGGCGCCGAACGGGTACACCTCGCCGTCGGCCGCAACGAGCCAGTACCCGGCGCCCGCCGGGGCGGCCGCGATGCCGACGATCGGGGCGGGCCGCTCCTTGTTGCCGATCATGCCGAGCGAGTCGGCGTCGCCGAAGGGATAGACCGACCCGTCGGCCCCGGCCAGCCAGTAGCCGAACCCGGTGGGGGTGGCGGCCATGCCGACGATCGGGGCGGGCAGTCGAGACCCGCCCAGCGAGCCGTAGAACCCGGCCGTGCCGAAGGTGAAGATGCCGCCGTCGCTGGCCACGAACCAGTAGCCGTTCCGGCGCGACGTGGTGGTCATGCCGAGGATCGGCTGGTTGAGCTGGAGCGAGCCGGTGGAGCCGTAGAAGCGGCTGTCGCCGAACGAGAAGATGCCGCCGTCAGTGGCGACCATCCAGTACCCGGGGCCGTTCACCCACGGCCTGGCCTCGTTGGCGGTGAGGGCGGCGGCGACGTTGAGCCGCCCGTAGCGCACGTCGGTGGCGCTGCCCTGGTACGGGTCGCTGAACCGCTGCAGCCGGTCCGCCACCGCAGGCCCCGAGATGCCAGGCGCGTGGGCGAAGACCAGCGCGGCGGCCGCGGCCACGTGGGGCGCCGCCATCGACGTGCCCTGCATCGGCCCGTAGTTGTCCGTCGGCACGGTTGACACAATCCAATCACCAGGCGCCGCCATATCGACCCATGCGCCGCGCTGCGAATACGGGGCGGTGCGGTCCTGCTCGGTGCTTGCCGCCACGCTGATCACCGCCGGATAGGCGGCCGGGAACTGGACATCGTTGGGTGCGTTGACCCCACCGCTGTTGCCCGCTGCGGCCACGACCACCACGCCGCGGTCGACGGCAGCGTCGATCGACTCGCGCATCGTGCGGGAGTCGAACGACGACGACAGCGACAGGTTGACGACCTTGACGCCGGAGGCCACTGCCAGGTCTATGGCGTGGGCGATAGCGGCGGTCGAGCCGGTGCAGACGAACTCGTCGATTTCCGGGTCGTAGACCTCGTACAGGGTGCGGTAGGAACGCACCATCGTGTTCCAGCCGATGCCCGCCACACCCAGGCCGTTGTTGGTGACAGCGCCGACGCTCCCGGCCACATGGGTGCCATGCTTGATGCACTGCGCGTCCGGGACCCGGCCCGTGAGGTTCACCTCGTCATCGGCGATGTTGGCGGCCAGGTCGTCGTGAGTGGCGTCGACGCCGCCGTCGATCACGGCCACCACGACCGACTCCGAGCCCTTCGTGATGTCCCAGGCCTGCGGCGCCTTGACCTTGGCCGGCGCCCACTGCCGAGCACCGCCCGCACAGGACGACAGGCACGTGTCGTCGGGGACGACCGCGGCCCGGTAGCGCATGTTCGGCTCGACCCACTCGACCCGGGGGTCGCGGGCCAACTGCCCCAACACCCGGTCCAGCGCCTGGCCGCTGCGCAGCACCGCCTTGCCGTTCGACAGCGTTGACAACACCCGCCCGTCAACCGCCGAAGCGACCGCGGCCGACGACGCGCCGGGGCGCAGCTTCACGATCACGCCGTCGTCGGCCCGGGCGCCTTCCGGCACCGCCGCCGAGGCGGGCGCAGCGATCCCAGGCAGCAGCGAAACCGCGAGCAGGCACGCGACCGCGACACCAGATCGCAACGCTGCTCGCTTGCCCATCAACCCTCCCCGGTCCACCGATCGCCAGGCTATTGCCATTGGGTTATCGGCCGGCACGCATCCCGCATGAGGACATGAAGCGGGCATACCGGTCCAACACGGCCGCCCACGAGAACTCCCCCTCGGCGTAGGCCCGGCCCCGCTCGGCCAGCCGCCGCCGCAGCCCCTCGTCGCCCACCAGCCGGTCCACCGCCACCTCGAACTCCGGGTACGAGCCGAACCGCAGCCCCCCGCCCGACCGGACCGCGTGCTCCCAGGTCGCCGGGCAGGCCGCGTTCACCAGCACCGGCGCCCCGGCCAGCCACGCCTCGATCAGCACCAGCGAGAACGACTCGTTGGGCGACGGCTGCACCAGTGCCGACGCAGCCGCATACGCCCCCCACTTCACGGCGTCGTCGACCATCCCTGCCACCACCACGTCGGCCCGCTCGGCAGGCCGGTCCACCACCTGGCCGATGAACACCAGCTTCAGCGGACCCGGCCTGCGCTCTTTGTAGGCGGCGAACGACTCGGCCAACAGCCGCGCCCCCTTGCCCTCGTCGACCCGACCGACGCACAGCAGGAACGGCTCGTCGTCGTCCAGCCCCAACGCCCGACGGGCCGCCGACGCATCGGGCGGCGACTCCGGCGCGTCCACGCCCAACCCCACCACCACGCCAGGCACGTGGCCAACGTCGAAGCGGCGCTCGACCAGTTGCCGCTCGGCATGCGTGTAGTAGGCGAACCCTCCCGCCGACTGGAACACCGGCTCCACGACATCGAGCCGGAAGACGGGCTCGTCGTGGGCGGCCGGGTGCACCACCGCGCGCCGCCCCAGCCGAGGCACGCCGTAGACGACCGGGTGGTACAGGTACGGCGTGAACGCGACCAGCTCCGCGTCGCTCGACGTGGCCGCATCAAGCAGCCCGCTCGACACCGGGCCCTGCAAGTCGATCAGCCGGACCTGGTCCTCGAACGACGGGTTGGGGCCGTACAGCACGGTGAAGGCCAGCTTGTCGAAGCCCTTGTCCCGGCCCGCCTCCGACACGAACCGCTCGACCCGCACGCCCCCCTCCACCGACGAGCCGGGCGCGAACTCGTTGGCCCACGTGCGCGAGTCGCGGGCGCACGTCGTCAACACCCGCACGTCCCAGCCCAACGACGACACAAGACGCTCGGCCAGCATCCGCACCGCCGCCTCCGCGCCGCCGATCACCTCGCGGCCGTAACGGGGGACGACGAAGTCGAGCCTCATGGCAAGGCGGCGAGCACGTCGAGCCAGCGGCGGCGCACCTGCGGCGACGTGAGCTGCTCCGCCCGCTGCCGGCCCGCCTCGACCAGCGCCTTGCGGACGTCGCCGTCGCGCACCACCCGGTCGACGGCGGCCGCCACCACCGCTGGCTGCTTCGACTTCAGAAGCAGGCCCGCGTCGGCCAACGTCTCCGGCACGGCGGCGGCGGCATAGGCCACGATCGGCACGTCGTGCTGCATGGCCTCCAACAGCGGCGCGCAGAACCCCTCGTGCTCGGACAGGCAGACGAAGACGTCGGCCGCCTCGTAGTGGGCGACCAGCCTGCCCGCCGAGACGCCGCCGGTCATCGTCACCGCGTCTTCCAGCCCGAGCGTCGACACCAGCCCCTCCAACGCGGCGCGGTACGCGTCGGCAGGGGCGCCGCCGACCAAGTGCAGCCGGGCCGTCGGGTCGTAGACGCGGCGGTACAGCGCGAAGGCCCGCACGACGTCGTGCTGGCACTTGTTGGCCGCCAGCCTCCCGACGAACAGCCAGCCGCCGGGCGGCACGTCGCCCTCGGGCTCGGCGTCGGTGGACGGGCCGAGCAGCAGCGGCGCCACCTCGACCTTGCGGTACCCGACCGACCGAAGCTGCGCGGCGTTGTAGTCGGACACCGCGACCGCCAGCGACGTGCGGCCGGCCAGCTCCCGCAGTTGCGCGTGGCCCCACTGCACGCCCCACGTCGCGGCCGGCTCCCACGTCTCGAGGTACTCCACCGGCGTGAGGTTGTGGTGGTTGAGCACGAGCGGCTCTCGGCGCTTGCCCACGAAGTCGGCGACCACCGAGCCGATGGCCATCTGGTAGACGAGCACGTCGTCGCGCTGGGCAGGGAACGAGCGGGTGCCGTAGTGGTCGAAGCGATGGGCCAGGCCGTCGAACGGCGGGCGGATGTGCTCGGCGAAGATCTCCGACTGGCCGCGGCCCGACTCCTGCCACAGCCGCTGCAGTTCGAGCATGTGGGCGCCGACCGCGCCGGGCTCGAAGGTCGGGACGAACTGATGGAGGTTGGGCATCAGCCCGTGAGCGACTTGAGCGCGTCGACCCAGATCTCGCGCACCCGCTCGGTCGAGAAGGCGGCCAGCCTGGCCTGCCCCGCCGCGGTCAGGGCCTCGCGCAGCGACAAGTCGCGCACCACCCGGTCGACCACCGCGGCCACCGCGACCGACGACTTGTCGCTGAGCAGCAGCCCGCCGTCGCCCAAGGTCTCGGGCACGGCGGCGGCGTCGAAAGCGACCACCGGCAGCCGGTTGTAGATGGCCTCCAGCAGCGGGACGCAGAAGCCCTCGTGCTCGGACAGGCAGACGAAGACGTCGGCCGCCTTGTAGTAGGCGGACAGCGCCTGCTGGCTGATGTTGCCGGTCAGCGTGACGGCGTCGTCGAGCCCGAGGGCCTGGATGTAGTTCTTGATCGCAGTGAGGTAGGCGTGCGACGACGAGCCGCCGACCAGCGTGAGCCGGGCACCGTTGTCGTAGACCCGGCGGTAGGCGGCGAAGGCCTTGACGATCTCGTGCTGGCACTTGTTCGGCGCGATGCGCCCGACGAACAGCCAGTGCCCGCCGCGGCGAGTGGACTGGAGCGAGTCGAGCAGCCCGGTGTCGACGCCCTGGTCGAACGAGTCGTAGTCCACTAAGATCGGCCCGACGACGGTCTTGGGGAACCCGACCTCGATCAGCTCGGCCTCGTTGTAGGCGGAGTCGGCGAAGGCGAGGTCGGTGCAGCCGGACAGGAGCGGGATCTGCTGGCGGCCGTGGTCGAGCTCGACGCCGACATGGGCCTCCCACGGGAAGAAGAACTCCGGCGGGGTGATGTTGTGGTAGTCGACCAGCTTGGGCTCGGGCCGGTTCAACAGGTACTCGGCCACCTTGCTGCCGGTGGAGAGCTGGTACATGAGCCACGTCCGCTGTCCGGGCCTGGCCCCTTCGTAGGAGAGGTAGTCGCGGACCTCGCCGCGGCCTGCCTCCCTGGCCTCGCCGACGTACAGGTCCGACTCGATCCCCAGCTCGTGCAGCAGCGTGCGCAGGGCGCGGGTGTGCGTCCCGATGGCGTCGCGCGGGACGAACGACGGAACGAACTGATGGATCGCGTCAGGCATCAAGACCGGCGGGCCACCACTGCATACGACGCGGGGCCGAACAGCAGCGCGTTGAGCCTCTCGATGTTGGCGTTCAACACGGCGTTGCCCTTGGGCACCGGCTGGAGGGTGTCGTCGCCGGCGCGCCCGTGCAGGATCTCAGGGTCGTCGAAGCCGCGCTCGGCCAGGACGTGCCGCCACGTCTCGGCGTGCAGGGGCCGGCCCGGCGAGAGGTCGACCTGCACCGGGTCCTCGGCCCGCTGCCAGGCGGCGGGGTCGCGGCTGATGACGACGACGTGGCCGCCCGGCTTCACCTTGGCCGCGGCCAGGTCGGCCAAGGCGAGCTGAGCGCCCAACGACGAGCGGTCGACACAGCCGGCCAGGACGACGGCGGCGAGCGTCGCGTCGGGAACGGCGCGCAGGTGGACGACGACTTCGTCCTCGCGCACCTCGTGGGCGGCGGTGGAGCGGGGCGCAGGGTCGACCCCGTACGCGTCGACGCCTGCGTCGACGAGCGCGGTCAACAGCGAGCCGTCGCCGACCTCGCCGTGCATGACCCTGCCCTCGACGCCGCGCAGCCGGTCGGCGACGATCGGCGCCCACTCGGCCAGGTCGGCTGGCTGCGGCCCGGCCCGCAGGACGGCGTTGCCCGCGGCCAACGGCGATGCGTCCTCGAGCGCGTCGACCCGCTCGCCCAGGAGTCGGACCGCTCGGGCGATGGCGTGGGCGAAGGTGCTGGTCTGGTTGGCGACGTAGCGCAGGTACCAGCCGATCAGCTTGCGCACGACCTTTTTGAAGATCGGCACGACCGGGCGGGACGACTCCGTCGGCGCCAGGACGTCGATGAAGGTGGCCTGCTCGGCGCGGGTGAGGACTTGGTCGAAGTCGGCTTCGAGGGCGTCGACGGGGGCGAAGCGGGCGAAGACGAGGTCGAGCTCGCGTTCGAGGTCGGCCGGGATGTCGCCGCTCTCCCGGCGCCGTCGGACCTCCTCGTCGATCTCGGCCAGCAGCTTCTGGTGATCGAGACGCTCTGTCATGCCGCCCCCTCGCTCTTGGACTTGGCGATCGATGCCCTGATGCCCATGTAGACGCCGCCGACCGTGCGGTGCGGGTTCATGACCTCGAACTGGTGCCGTTGCTCGCTCCAGTCGTAGACGGTTCCCTCGTCGTGGGAGTGGATGCCGATGGTGAGGAGGTAGGTGCCGTCGAGCAGCGGCACCGCGTCGGTCTCGAACGTGACCGTGCCGGGGCCTTCGAGGGTGCCGACCTCCACGCCGAGGAAGTCGGTGTTGGAGCCGAACACGAGCTTGCCGTCGATGTCGTGGATGCCGAGGCCGAACACGACGTCGTCGACCCGCTCGACCGCGTCGTACTGGAGACGCAGGGCCAGCGGCTCGCCGGGCAGGAGGTAGCGGCGCTCGCCCTTGCCGGGGAAGTCGATCTTGACGTTGGTGAGCCGCACCTTGAGGTTGCGCTTCTCCTCTTGGGTGAGCTGGCGCGGCGCTTCGTCCTCGACGCCGAGCTGGGTGGCCTCGTCGTAGCGCTCGCCCTGCATGAGGTGCTCGCGGAAGCTGCGGACTGCCTCACCGGGGGTGCCGAGGGCGACCATGCGGCCGTGGTCGAGCACCGCGGCGCGGTCGCAGATCTGGCGGACGAGGTCGGCGCCGTGGGTGACGAAGACGATCGTGCGGCCTTCCTTCTGGAAGCGGCGGACCCGTTCCAGGCACTTGCGCTGGAAGTTCTCGTCGCCGACCGCGAGGACTTCGTCGACCAGCAGGATCTCGGGGTCCATGTTGACCGCCACCGCGAAGCCGAGGCGGACGTACATGCCGCTCGAATAGTGCTTCACCTGGTTGTCGATGAACTGCTCCAGCTCGGCGAAGGCCACGATCTCGTCGAAGCGCTTCTCGATCTCGCGCTTGGGCATGCCGAGGATCGAGGCGTTGAGGAACACGTTCTCGCGGCCGGTCAGCTCGGGGTGGAAGCCAGCGCCCAGTTCGAGCAGGGCGGCCAGGCGGCCCTTCACGCCTATCTCGCCGGTGGTGGGCTGGAGGATCCCGGCCATGCACTTGAGGAGGGTCGACTTGCCCGAGCCGTTGTGGCCGAGCAGGCCGATGGTCTCGCCCTCTTTGATGTCGAGGTCGATGTCGCGCAGGGCCCAGAACTCCTCGTAGGGCACCCGGCCGAGGTGGATGACCCGCTCTTTCAGCGAGGTGTACTTCTCGTGGTAGAGCCGGAAGCGCTTCGAGACGCCGGTGACGGTGATGGCCGACATCGCCAGGTCAGAGCTCCTCGGCGAAGTTGCCTTCGAGCCGGCCGAACACGGCGAGGGCGGCGAGGAAGAGGATGGCGCTGACCCCGGTGATGACGAGCAGGTGGCCGATGTACCAGTTGGCGTTCACGCCCGCGGGCAGGATCGCCATGCCGTTGGGATCGGTCTTGGCGTAGATGGCCCGCTGGAAGGTGAGCACGATCGGGGTGATCGGGTTGAGGCGGTAGAGCCAGACGTTCTCGCCCAGGCGGTCGGCGACGAGGCGGTACTGGTAGACGATCGGGGTGGCCCAGAACCAGGCCAGCAGGGTGAGTTCGAGGAGGTGCTGGGTGTCGCGCAGGTAGACGTTGACCGCGCTGAGCAGGATGCCGAGGGCGCAGGTGAACAGCAGCAGGGCGAACAGCGCGAACGGGATCAGGAGCAGGTAGCCGGGGCTCGGCATGTAGCGGAGCAGGACCAGCGCGCCGACCATGACGACGCCTTGCAGCATGAAGTGCACGAGGCTGGCGCCCACGCTGGCCATGACGAGGATCTCTCGGGGGAAGCTGACCTTCTTCACGATGGCGGCGTTGGCCACGATGGCGCCGGTCGCGCTGCCCAGGCCGGTGGAGAAGAGGTTCCAGACCAGCAGGCCGGAGAGCAAGAAGATGGCGAAGTTCGGGATGCCCGCCTTCAAGACGAGCTGGAACACGATGTAGAAGACGACCAGGTACAGGGCCGGGTTCAGCATCGACCAGAAGAACCCGAGGATGCTGTTTTTGTACTTGACCTTCAGCTCTTTGCGGACGAGGCCGACCAGCAGCTCGCGGTATCCCCAGATGTCGCCGAGGCGGCGGCGTACCGAGACGCGGCTCGATATGACACGCGTGGTAGAGGGTGCAGGGGCGTCCATGGGCGCCCGTCGAGCCTAGCCGCCCCCCTCCCCAATCCCCCACCCAGCCCGCCCGGTGCCGACGCCCGCCCTTCCGCCCGCCGCCCGCGCCGCGCCCAGCCGTCTGGGTGCCATCCACAACCCCGGCGGTTGCGAACGGCACCCAGACACCCGGCTGCCCTCCGCATAGCCATTCTTTGAACGCCTGGCCCGCCCTGGGCGGGCTCAGCGTTCAAAGTTCGAGCGGGCGGGCCGGGGCCCGGCCCGCCGACCCGTGCCGCACCCCAGACATCCGGCCGGCCCGGCGCCACTGCGTCTGGGTGCCGTCCTGGCGGGTTGGCCGACAGATCGGCACCCAAACATCCGGCAGCCCTCCGCGCCCCCGAACTTTGAACGCTGACCGACGCATAGCGCGGGCAGGCGTTCAAAGTTCGGCGGCGGCCGGGGGGCGTGGGGCGCGCCTCCCGTTCTTTGAACGCTGGGCCCGCCCTGGGCGGGCTCAGCGTTCAAAGTTCGGGCGGGGGTGGGTCGTAGGCTGCGGGGCTGAGCATGAGAGTCGACTACGTCCTGCCGCGCTACGGGGTCGAGGTGGTGGGGGGCGCCGAGCACGCCATCCGCCTGATCGCCGAGCGCCTCGTCGCCGCCCTCGACTGGGACGTGCGCGTCCTCACGACCTGCGCCCTGCACGGCACCAAGTGGGCCAACGAGTACCCGCCAGGCGACACCACCGTCAACGGCGTCCAGGTCACCCGGGTCCCCAACGCCCTCGAACGCCACCCCGACTTCGACGAGTTCAGCAACCACGTCCTGCTCGGCCCGCCCCCGACCGTCGACGACCAGAACCGCTGGATCGACATGCAGGGCCCGTTCGCCCCCGAGCTGCTCAACCGGATCGCCGCCTCCG
>Ga0190267_10000009_pt1 | contig 33964 bp, 36 predicted proteins | sample Popmic239T_FD_140332 | JGI IMG/M metagenome (GOLD analysis project Ga0190267, IMG submission 140332) | Populus adjacent soil microbial communities from riparian zone of Oak Creek, Arizona, USA - 239 T | ecosystem: Environmental > Terrestrial > Soil > Riparian zone | place: USA: Arizona... | reverse complement strand
GGGGTCGGTGCGGCGGATGCGCGGCGTGGGGGAGCGCGCCGGCGTGGGGGAATGCGCGGGCGCGGGGGAGGGGTTGGTGGCGAGGTCGTCGAGTTTGCGGATCACCGGCGGGCCGACGTCGGTTGCATCCTGCGCGGCGGCGGGTGCCACGACCGAGGTGACCGCCAGGCCTGCGCCGACCGAGGCGTGCAGCAGGCGGCGCACCGGCGCGACGGTGATGAAGTCCACCCCGCGGACCAGCGCAGCAACCCGCGTGGCGCGGGCCAGCAAGCCCGCCACCGTCACGGCGACCAGGTACCAGCTCAACACGAGCCCGACTTGGCGCACGACACCGAAGGCGCCAACCAGCGGGTCGGCGTGCCTGGTCGGCAATCGCAGCGCGGACAGCAGCCACAACGAGCCGACCAGCGTCGTGCACCACGCCAGCACCCGTGAAGTCCGGGTCATGGTCCGCGTCATGGCCGCGTCTCCACCGCCGTCGGCGCAGCGGGCACTGATCCCCCGGGCACCGGCTGGACCGGAAGCGCAACCGACCTCGTCTCGGTGACCGCCAGCAAGCCGGGACAGCTCGGCGTGCCGGATGCGTCGAGCGCGTGAGCTCCAGGCACCACGCCCACCGCTCGGCCCGCCAGCTCCTCGCCGGACTCGGGCCATCGGTCGAACACGAAGACCTCGCCCGTCGACGGCCGCAGCAGGGCGGGGACCGGCGAGCCGCGGCAGAACCAGTCGTCGACAAGCACGACGTCGTCTGGCGAACCGACGGCGAACCGGCCTTCCGGGCCCTCGATCGACGAGGACGATGACGCCGGCAGCGCAGCAGGAAGCGGGGCCAACTCGGCGGGCCGGCTGCGGCGCCCCTGAATGGCCGACAGCGCCACCAGCACGATGGCGAACACGGTCAGCGCGGCGAACACGGCACCCGCACGCGAGACCACCAGCCGAGACCCCGAGGCCACAGGAGACGACACGACCGGAGCCGAGACGGCCGCCGCCTGACCGAGGGCGGAGGAAACAGGCGGCGGCCGTCGACCGGGAGGACGGGCATGGGGGACCCGCAGCGCCACCAGTGCGGCGACCGCGGCGGCCGAGGGTGGCGCCGACCCGTCCTCGGGGGATGCCTGGCGGGCGATGGCAGCGAGGGCCTCCTCGGCCGAGGGCGCGGCGCGCGCAAGGCGGCGGTGGCGCGCCTGCCCGCGGCCGAGGAGACGATCGAGCAGCGATGGCGGCGATCCCGCAGGCCGCGCCACCGCTGGCCCCTCAACCGGTCGTGGGTGGGCTGAGGAAAGCAGGTCGAGGATCAGGTCGCCGAGGGCGCGGACGTCGTCCTCGGCAGTGCCGACGGCGGGGCCGGGGAGGAGGGACACGGCGCCCGCCGCGTCGGCACTGACGTGCTGGAGGTCGACGGCGCCGTGCACCTGTCCGGCCGCGTGCAGCCGGGCCAGCGAGAAGGCGACGACGCGGGCCACGTCGGCAATCTCGTCGGCGGCAAGTACTGGATGGGCATCGAGCAGCAGCACGGGATATGAAATAGCATGAGAAGGCAGGCAGGTGCAAGAGGTATTTTTCAGCAATCCGCGCCGCGTGGCACTGGGGTTCCCCGTTCGCCCGCGACGGCGACCGCACCGGCCCGCCCTGACACCGCGGCGAAGCCCGGGACCAGCGGCAACGCCCGAGCGAAGACGTACGGGACCCGCCCCCGGACGGTCACGCATACCCGGTCGGCGTCCGCGTCCACGGACACGTCCACCACCTCGACCCCGCGGGACGTCCGTGCCGCCACCGACCGCCTGGCCACCTCGAGCGCCCGCTTGCCGTCAACCTCCAGCGCGCCGGAGGTGTAGAAGGCGCGGTCCGACAGGGCCGCAGTCGCGGCGTCGTTGGCGGCGGCCGCGGCCGCGTTCGACACTTCGCGCTGGCCGAGGAAGGCCACTGCCGAATCGACCGCGATCGCCCCGAGCACCAGCAGCACCAAGACCCCTGCGGGCACCAACAGCAGCGCGCTGCCGCGATCCCGACCGCCGCGCACCCCGCCCGCGCCGAGCGAACGTTGAACGCTGACCGACGCATACCGTCGGTCAGCGTTCAAAGAACGGCGACCGCCGACGCCGACGCTGTTCAACACGCCGCCGCCCCCCGCAGGCCAGACCGGTACGGGTCGACCACCTCTGAGTGCCGGGCCGACACGACCAGCCCCCTCCCCGCCGAGCCGATCACCGGGATGGCAAGCAGCGGCACCCGGTAGCGCGCTTCGGCGACGACCCGGCCGCAGCGCACGAACGAGCCGGACAAGGCCAGCGAGAACCGACTCGGCGACCGCCCATGCCCGATGACCGCCTCGACCGCAGCCTCCTCCGCCGCGCCCGAGTCCCCGTTGCCCTCCACGAATGCACGCGCCCCCTCCCGCGCCGCCGCGGTCATGGCGAACTTGGCATCGACCGCCTGCCACGCGTTCACCACGACCAGCGTCCCGAACACGAACAGCAAGACGCCGAACACCAGCCCGTCCAACCCGCCGACGAACCCGTCGTCAGCCCGCGCACGCGCCAGCGAACGAGCACCCGCCAGCGAACGAGCACCCGCCAGCGCACGAGCACCCGTCAGCGCACGAGCACGCGCCAGCGCACGAGCACGCGCCAGCGCACGAGCACGAGCCAGCGCCCGCGCAACAGGCTGCGCACGACGCGCCCCGCCCCGGCCCCTCATCGCACCCGCTCCGCCCGCACCCGCACCGTCCGCTCGATCGGCCCCCGTCCTGGCAGCCCCGGCAAGAACCCGCGTCGGGCGACTCGCACCGTCAGCCGGACGGCGTCGTCGTCCACCGACCACACGAAGACCGCGTCCGGCCCGAACCCGCCCAACTGCCTGCGAGCCGACGCCTCGGCCGCCCCCGTCGAACCGAGCCCGTCCGAGCCCGCCACCGTCTTGGCCGTGTCATAGGCGACGGCGGCGACGACGGACTCGGCATACAACCCGATCAGCAACTGGGCCGCGAACAGCAGGAAGAGCAGGAAGATGGCGGCGCCGACGAACGTCGAGATGACGCCGGCACCCTCGTCGCGCACGGCGGCTCACTTCATCTGGTCGATGCGGTCGTTGACGTTCCCGTTCGCCTTGCGCAGCGTGTCGCCGAAGAGCTGCCACATCAGCACGCCGAGGAACGCCATCACCAACACGGCAATGGCAGCCGAGATCACGCCCTCGCCCGCGTCGCCCCGTCGGGCCACGACAAACGACCGCGCCCACACATAACCCCGCAACGACATGTCGTCCACCGACGACTCCTTTCTACGAGTCCGAGAAGAGGCGCAGCGCCTCCACGAAGGGGATGGCCAGGAAGATCACGCCGGGGACCAACGTGGCGACGGTGACCGGGATCCAGACCGCCTGTCCGCGCCGCTCGATCGTCTCGATCAGCTCGCGGTGCACGTCCCGGCGGATCGCCCGCGCCTCGGCCGACAGCAGCCGCCCCAGATCGGACGCCTCCCGGTTCAGCGCCAGCACCGGCACCAGCCGGTCGACGGCGTCGACGCGCACCACGTCCGCCCACTCCCGCAGCGCCTCGGCCTCCGACAGCCCTTGCTGCACGCGGGCGACAACTCGGCGCAGGTCCGCCGCGCAACACCCGCGTCCCCGAGCGGCCAAGCGGTGCAACGCCGATCCCAGCGAGTAGCCGGCCGACAAGAGCATCGCCAACTGCTCGGCGACGACGGGCAGCTCCAAGAACACGTGCCGCTGCCACCGCTGCGACGCGGCCGCCACCCGCTGCTCTTGCACCAAGAAGCCGAGCAGCGGCCCGCCCAGCAAGAGCAGCGTCGACAGGGCCGGCGCCGGTCGGAACGCGGCCACGAACAACGCAGCGACGCCGAAGCCGGCCGCGCTCCAGCCCACCTGGCGAAGCCGGAACGCGGTGATGTCCAACGGCGAGTGGATGCGCTCGAGCCGCAGCGCCAACTGCTCGCTGACCCCGAACGCCCGCGCCACCCGGTCGCCCACTGCCCGCGCCATCGGTGCCAGCACGTCCATGAACGACTCCGCCATCGGCGCCGGACGGGCCACCATCCCACCCGGCATGTACGGGCGCAGGCGGTCGACGAGCCGCACGCGCGAGAACCACCGCACCTCGTGCAAGAGCAGCGTCGCCCCGGCCCACAACGCCAGCCCCGACACCACGAACAGCGGTGCCTCACGCATCAACCCACCACCGTCCGCGCCAAAGTCCGACAATCCACAGCAGCAGGTGCTGTGGATTGTCGGACGGGGCCGACGAGCGGCGGGGGCTCACGCATCGAAGACCCGCTCCTCGACGGGCAGGCGCAACAGCCGCCCGGCCCACACCCAACACGCCGCCACCACCGCCAACCCCAGCGCCACTGCGGCCTGCCCGCCCGGCGACGCGTAGGCCGACCGACCGGTCCCGATCGACAGCCCGGCCAGCGCCATGCCCGCCGGCACCACGAGCACGAACCGGCGGGCGAACCGCACCCCCGCCTGCTTGGCCCGAGCGTCCTTGCGTCCTTGCAGGTCCTGCACCCGGTCCTCGACCAACGACGCCAGCCGCCGGTCCACATCCGAGCCGCCCACCTCGTGCGCGACCAGCAGCGTCTCCAACACCGCGTCCGCCGACGCGTCGGCCAACTCCCGCTTCAGCACCGACACCGTGCGGGCCATGTCGGTCGACAGCAGCCACTCGCGCTCGGCCAGCTCGAACGCGGGCCGCATCGGCGCGGGCGCCCGCCGGCCGACGTCGAACAACGCCTGCGGTATCGAGCGGCCCAGCGCGCCGGTCTGCAGGCGGATCTCCTCGATCAGCCGCGGCCACGTGTCGCGAGCCTCGGCCCGCTCCCGCTCGAACCGGCTCCGAGACGACGCCACCGGGAACGTCGCCGCGAACAACCCCGCCATCAGCGCAGGCAGCGCGCCGCCGAACACCGCCCAGCCGAACAGCGCGCCCAGCAGGAACGACGCCGCCGCCACCGCCCACACCGCCCGCCACGACACGCCGGTCACACGGCGCTCCGGCCCCAACGAACGACGACGCCACGACAACGAAGGCCCCACGCCGCGCCACCCGAACGCCACTGCCGTATAGAGCAGGTACACGCCCGTCGCGGCAAGCACCGACAAAGCCACTGCGGTCATGACAACAGCGCCCGCACGTCGTAGCCCGCCTGCTCCAACGGCCGGGCCAGCCGCACCGGCACGTTCCCCGTCCACTCCAACGGCCCGCTCGATCGCACCCGGCGGAACACCTCGGTCACCGTGAACGACGACGCCTCGGCCCCGCCCTGCAAGTCCTCGACCGCCACCACCTCGGTCACCTGCACGCGCCCGTCGATCCGAGCGCAGTGCACCACCACGTCGACCGCCTCGGTCACCAGCGCGTTCAGCGCCGCCAACGGCAGCTCCGAGCGGGTGTCCGCCAACTGGCAGATGAACCGCAGCCGGGTCAGCGCCTGTCGAGCCGAGCCCGCGTGAATCGTCGTGAACCCCTTGACCCCCGACGACAAAGTCAGCAGCAACGGCAGCGCCTCGCGATCGCGCACCTCGCCCACAATCGCCACGTCCGGCGCCATCCGCAGGAACCCCGCAACCAAGCGCCGCAAGTCCACTTCACGCCGGTCGACCCTGGCCGGCCGGGTCTGCATGTGGGCCACGTTCGGAAGTGGGATGTCGGTCTCGAACACCTCCTCCGCGACCACCACTCGCAACGAGGGGTCGAGCTCGGACGCGCAGCACGTCAGCAACGTCGTCTTCCCCGAGCCGGGCGGGCCTGCGAACACGATCGACACCCGAGCCCGCACGCACGCCCGCAGGAACGCGGCCACCCGGTGGTCGAGCATGTCCATGCCGACCAGCTCGTCGAGCCGGCGGTAGCGCAAGCCGGTGTACTTGCGGATGTTGACCAGGACATGGCCGTCGCGCCCGATGTCACCGTGCACGATGTGCATCCGCGCGCCGGTGTCCAACTGCGCGTCCTGCAGGCCTTCGGCGGCGTCGAGCTTGCGGTGCGACGCGGCGGCGTCGTCGAGGATCTTGGTGAGCGTGCGCACGACGTGCTCGTCGTCGTGGAAGACCTCGTCGTGGTAGCCGCTCGGACCCTTGTGCCTCTTGACAAACACAGCGTCAGGGCCGTTGACCATGACCTCCCAGACGTCGTCGTCGGCCAACAGCGGCTCAAGCGGCCCGTAGCCCGCGAGGTTGCGATAGGCCCGTTCAGCAACGAGGCCCGGGTCGGCCAACTCGACGGTGCGCACGCCGCGGCGGAAGTCGTCCGACCACCGGGCGACCTCCTCGTCGATCAGCGCGCGCAGCGCCGCCTTGCCCGCCACGTCCTTGGCCCGCCGCTGCACGGCGCGCTCGATCTCGACCAGCGGCGACACCCACTCGCTCATGCCTCGCTCCAGAACCCGAGCGACCCTGGCGCGATCAAGGCAGGCTCCACCGACGCCACCGCGGGCGACACCACCGACGTCAACATGGCCGAGCACGCCGACGCCAACGGCTGGGTGACGACGGGCGGGAGGCGGACGCCGTCGCGCAGGAAGTCGTCGACCCGGCGCTCGGGCACGAACACCGGCGCCGCCAAGGGCGACTCGACCAGCCCGCCTACCGCCGCTGCGATCTCGGCGCGCGCCCGCGGCGACCGCGGCGCCCGGTTCACCACCGGCACGATGCGATAGCCGTCCACGCCGAACTCGACCAGGCCGCGCGCGACCCGCACCAACGAGTGCACGCCCTTCATGCCACCGACGCCGACCACGAACACGACGTCGGCGCGCGACATCGTCGTGCGGGGCATGACGTTGCGGTCCTCCACGTCGACCGAGCCGCAGTCGCGCTCGCCTTCCACGTCGGCATCCACGTCGCACACCACGGTCGACCAGCGCGACCGCAGCGAGTCGAAGGCAGCCTCGAACGCCCGCGGCCGCAACGCGGGCCACAGCCGCGCGTGCCGCAGTCCCAACAGCAGGTCGTAGCCCCGCTCGGCGATCTCGAACGTCAGCGTCCGAGGCTGCACGTCACGCCGGCCGCGGAAGGCCTCGACCAGCTCCTGCACGCCCGGCGTCACGTCGAGCGCGTCGTGGAGCATCGCCTGGTCGGCGTGCAAACAAAGGTCGGCCAACAGGACAGAGCCGGTGATCGACTGGGCCAGCGCGATCGCCACTGTCGACACCCCGGTCCCGCCCGCGCCGCACACCGCCACCACCCGCCCGCCGCCGCGCTCGGCCATCGGCGGCTCCACGTCGACCCCGGCTGCGACCACGTCGTCGATCCGCGACGCCACTGACGACAAGGCGTCCAACAAGTGGTCGGGGCCGAACTGCCGCGGCAGGACCGCGGCGGCGCCGGCGTGCCCGTCGCCCACCACAACGACAGGCACGCCGGCACGGGTGGCCGCCTCGACGAGGTCGACGTCGAGGCCAGGCACGGCGCTGTCGACCAACACGGCCGAGTACGGACGCCCGCCCGCCAGCGAGGCCCGCACCTGTTCCACTGACAGGCACTTCACGAACTCGGCCGGCACCGACGCGGCCGTGCACCAATGGGCCACGGCGCGGAACCACTCGGCCCGCGCCGGCGCCAGTCCCAGCAGGACGTACCTGTCCATCAAGCCGCTCGCACGAGGGTCAGCTCGCCTTTGTCCAACGCGTTGACCAGGGCGACGGCGGCGTCGGCGGAGGCGATGTCCAGCGTGACGATGAGCGAGTCGTCGCCGCCGATGCCGCCGCGCTCGCGCAACGCCGCCACCTGGGCCCGCTCGACCACGATCTTGGTCTTGCCGTCGAGGGTGGCCACGACGTCGACGAACTCGCCGGTCTGCAACGACCCGCCGACCGCCCTGGCCGGGTCGATCGGGAACGACACCTGCCGGCCGGGCCGGGCCGCGGCGACGCCCGAGCGCTGGACCAGCTCGCCCCTGCCGATCGGCCCGAGCGCGACCGACCCGGCCAGCTCGTCGATCTCGTCGGGCTGGTAGGCGCGGCCCCGCATGTAGGCGGGCAGGTCCAGCCGAGCGGTGGCCAGATCGCCGCGGGACAGGCGCTGCCCGACGGCCACGTCGCCCCGCGCCACGACGTAGGGCTGGCGGGGGTCCTCGGTGGCGCCGCTCGCCGCGGTGAAGGTCCCGACGGCGGCGACGGCGATCAGCAGCGCGCCGAGCGCGGCGCGGCCGCCGGGCGGCGTCCGGCGGCGTCGAACCACACTCGAAGGGTGGGTTTCGACCACGGCGCCCGAACTTCGCAAACAGCCCATCGTCTTCCTTTTCGGGCGGCCCAGTTCCCCCCAAATGGGGGTAGGAATGCACCACATGTGACCACGGGGCATGAAGTGCTTTAGGATCGGCGCCATGCCTCGCAAGAGCGGTTGGCTCAGCACCACTGAGGTGCGCGAGCAGTTGGGCATCACCCTGCGGACCCTCTACCGGCTGATCGACGAGGGCCAGATTCCCGCCTACAAGATCGGCCGGGTGATCCGCATGAAGGAAGAGGACATCCAGGCCTACCTCAACGAGTCCCGCATCGAGCCGGGCACGCTCGAGCACCTGTACCCGGCGACCCGGGACGGCCTAGACGACGACGAGCTGTAGCGCCCGCACCGCGTCGAGCGCGACCCACGTCGTGTCGACCAGCACCATGCTGTCGGCCGCGGCCCGCAGCACGCCCGTCACCGACTCGCCGCAGTCCAGCAGGGTCGACACCTCCGCCCCCTCCTCGGCCAGTGCGCCGACCGCGGCGGCGAAGCTCAGCCCGTCGGCCGGACCGTCCCTGTCGCCCGACACCGCGCCGCGCACCGCCGCGATCGCCGAGAACGGGAGGAGCACCGTGTCGCCGAGGCCGATGTAGTCGGCGCCCACGACCGTGACCACGCCCGTTCGAGTCCCGGCGCCGCCCCGCAGCACGACGGCGACCGGCGCGCCCCGCTCGGCGGCGTCGAGGAACAGGCCCGGCAGCGTCGTGGACCACAGCGCCTGCTCGCGCAGCGACCGCTCGCGCCGACGCAACGACGCGGCGTCCCACGCGGCCAAGTCGTCGGACAGGTTGTCCACGGGCGGGCGAGGGTAGCGTTCTGCGTCAATGAGCGACTGCTTGTTCTGCAAGATCCTCGCGGGCGACATCCCGTCGGAGGAGGTCTTGTCGACAGAGCGCACCTATGCGTTCCGCGACATCGAGCCCACCGCGCCCACGCACGTGCTGGTGATCCCGCGTGAGCACATCGACAACGCCCACCAGATCGAGGCGGGCCATGCCGAGACGGTCGCGGAGCTGTTCACCGCCGCACAGGAGGTGGCCCGCAAGGAGGGCATCGACGGGTCCGGCTACCGGCTCGTGTTCAACGTGGGAGACGACGCCCTGAACTCCGTGCCGCACCTGCACCTGCACGTCATCGGCGGCCGCAGGCTGGGATGGCCGCCCGGCTAGCCCGGCGGCACTACGCTCTCCCCGAACGCTCCGTGTCGACCCAGGTCACCGTCTCCGTCCCCAACCACCTCATGGCCGGCCTTCTCGGCCAGCGAGACGAGTTGCTGCGCCTCATCGAGGCCGCGTTCCCTGGCACCGCGATCCACGTGCGGGGCAACGAGATCAATCTCACCGGCGACGACGCCTCCCGCGCCGCCCGCCTCTTCGAGGAGCTGCGGGTGTTGTTGGAGCGGGGTGAGCAGTTGGAGCCCGGCAACCTCGGCCGCAGCATCGACATGGTCAAGGCCGACGAGCGGCCCTCCGAGGTCCTGACCGCCGAGGTGCTGAAGTCGGCCAGGGGGCGGTCGGTCCGGCCGAAGACCAGCGGGCAGAAGGCCTATGTCGACGCCATCGGCAAGAACGTCATCACCTTCGGCATCGGCCCGGCGGGCACCGGCAAGTCGTATCTTGCCGTGGCCTTGGCGGTGCAGTCGCTCCAGGCCAAGCAGGTCGAGCGGATCATCCTCACCCGCCCGGCGGTGGAGGCGGGGGAGCGGCTCGGCTTCCTGCCCGGCGACATCATGGCCAAGATCGACCCGTACCTCCGGCCCCTCTACGACGCGCTCTACGACATGCTCACCCCCGAGGGCGCGCAGCGGCTGATCGAGAACCAGCGCATCGAGGTGGCGCCGCTGGCGTTCATGCGCGGCCGCACCCTCAACAGCAGCTTCATCATCCTGGACGAGGCCCAGAACGCCACGCCCGAGCAGATGAAGATGTTCCTGACCCGCATCGGGTTCGGCTCCAAGGCCGTCGTCACCGGCGACGTCACCCAGATCGACCTGGCCGGCGACAAGTCCGGCCTCATCAACATCGAGCAGATTCTCACCGGCATCGACGGGCTCGCCTTCGTCCGCCTCGGCGCCAAGGACGTGGTGCGGCACCGCATCGTGCAAGAGATCGTCAACGCCTATGAACAGGCCCAATCGAGAGGCATGAAACCGTGAAGGGGCACCACAAGCCTCCAAGTCCCGCCGGCCGTCCCGCCAGCCCTCCCGCTTTTGGGCACCTTTTTGCACCTCAGCGGTGCGAAAGCGTGCCCAAAACGGCGGGGTGGGCGACCGGGGGTCAAGGCTGATGGGCGTCGAGGTCTTCGCCGCCGACGAGCAGGGGCCAGGCCACCCGGTCGACACGCTCTCGCTCATCAAACTGGCCGAGCAGGTTCTGCACGCTGAAGGGGTGCGCGGCGACGCCGAGCTGTCGATCCTCTTCGTCGACGAGCAGTCGATCGCCGACCTCAACAAGCGGTTCGCGGGCAAGGACGCGCCCACCGACGTGCTGTCGTTCCCGATCGACGAGGAGCCGGTTGAAGGCGGCCGCTCCCCGGACTCGGGCGGGTCCGGCCCCGGCGACATGCCGACCGAGCCGAGCGACCTGCCGACCCTGCTCGGCGACATCGTCATCTGCCCCGCCATCGCGGCCCGCAACGTGGCCGACGGCATCCACGACGACCGGGCCAAGACCTACGAGGACGAGCTCGCCCTCCTCGTCGTGCACGGGATCCTGCACCTCATGGGCATGGACCACGTGGACGACGATGAGGCCGCCGCGATGGAGAAGCGCGAGCAGGAGCTGCTCGACAAGTTCCACCGCAACGGGGGCCAGCAATGACCGCGGCCGACTGGGGCATCATCGCCGGCATCCTCGGCCTCGTCTTCACGGCGGGCTTCTTCGCGCTGGCCGAGACGAGCCTCACGCGCATCAACCGGGTCAAGGCCATCACCATGGCGGAAGAGGGGCGGCGCGGCGCGGGCGTGCTGGTCAAGCTGGCCGACCACACCGAGCGCTTCCTCAACCCGATCCTGCTGCTGATCCTGATGTGCCACCTGGGCTCGGCCATGCTGCTCGGCATCGTCACCGAGCGGCGGTTCGGCGCGTGGGGCGCCTTCGTCGGCCTGGTCATAGAGGTGGGGTTCATCTTCGTGTTGGCCGAGGCGGCGCCGAAGACGTGGGCCATCCAGCACCCCGAGCGGGCCGCCCTCATCAGCGCGCCGATCGTCGCCGCCATCGCGGGCTTCTGGCCGGTGCGGGTGGTCGCGTCCGGGCTGATCGGCCTGTCGAACGTGATCCTCCCCGGCAAGGGCCTGAAGGAGGGGCCGTTCGTGTCGGAGGAGGAGCTGCTCGCCACCGTCGACGTCGCCTTGGAAGAGGAGATCATCGAGCGCGAGGAGCGGGCCCTCATCCACTCGATCATCGAGTTCGGCGACACCGTGGCGCGCGAGGTCATGGTGCCCAGGCCCGACATGGTCGCGGTCGAAGGCGGCGGCCGGGTCGGCGACGTCATGGAGGTCGCCATCGCGGCCGGCTACTCGCGCATCCCCGTCTACGAGCAGGGGATCGACGACATCGTCGGCGTCGTCTACACCAAGGACCTCATGCGGGCCGAGCGCGAGGGCCGCACCGACGAGCCCGTCCGCAACCTCGTGCGCGAGGCCCACTTCGTGCCCGAGACCAAGCGGGTCAACGAGCTGATGCGCGAGATGCAGCACGACAAGTTCCACATGGCGATCGTGGTCGACGAGTACGGCGGCACCGCAGGCCTGGTCACGCTGGAGGACCTCATCGAGGAGCTGGTCGGCGAGATCGTCGACGAGTTCGACGTGGAGGAGGCGCAAATCGAGCGCCTGCCCGGCGGCGTCTACCGGGTCAACGCGCGCATGCCGATCGACGAGGTGAACGACCTGCTCCACGCGTCGCTGCCGACCGGCGACTGGGACACCGTGGGCGGCCTGCTGTTCTCGCAGTTGGGCCACGTGCCCGCCGAGGGCGAGGCGGTCGAGATCGACGGGTACCGGCTGGCGGCCGAGAAGGTGCAGGGACGCAGAATCGGGCGGGTGCGGATCGAGGGCAAGGCGGACGAGCCGGCCGAGGTCTCGTGAAGTCCGGCTTCGCCACCCTGGTCGGACGCCCCAACGTCGGCAAGTCGACGCTGCTGAACCGCATCCTCGGCATCAAGGTCTCGATCGTCTCGGACAAGCCGCAGACGACGCGGACCCAGATCCGCGGCGTGCTCAACCGGCGCCAGCCCGACGTGCAGGTCGTCTTCGTCGACACGCCCGGGATCCACAAGCCGCGCACGCTGTTGGGCGAGCGGCTGAACGAGACGGCGGCCGAGTCGGCCGAGGGCGTCGACGTCGTATGCTTCGTCATCGACGCCACCCAGCCGGTGGGCCGCGGCGACGAGTTCGTGGCCGCCAAGGTGCCGCCCGACTCGCTGCTGGTGCTGAACAAGGTCGACGCCGCGTCCAAGGAACAGGTGCTGGCCCAGTTGACGGCGGCGTCGAAGTGGGACTTCGCCGAGTACTTCCCGGTGTCGGCCAAGACCGGCGATGGGGTCGAAGAGTTGGTCGGCGCCATCATCGGCCGGCTGCCGGAGGGGCCGCAGTTCTATCCGGACGACATGGTCACCGACGTGCCCGAGGCGTTCTGGGTCGCCGAGCTGGTGCGGGAGCAGTTGCTGGCGGTCACTCGCGAGGAGGTCCCGCACTCGATCGCCTGCCGCGTCACCGAGTGGGACTGGCCCCGCATCCGCTGCGAGATCCTCGTGGAGCGCGACTCGCAGAAGGGCATCGTCATCGGCAAGCACGGCGAGGTGCTCAAAGAGGTCGGCACCCGGGTGCGCGAGCAGTTGGCCAAGGGCGCCTACATCGAGCTGTTCGTCAAGGTCGACAAGGACTGGCAGCGCCGCCCCAAGGCCCTGCAACGCCTCGGTTACTGACCAGTCGACGCGTCGGGTCAGCCCGTCCTGTCAGCCGTCGACCATCACGACGAAGTCGCTCGGTGTCATCCCCGTACGCCGTTTGAACGCGCGCCGGAACGCGGCCGGCTCGCTGAAGCCAAGCCGCCGGGCCAGCGCGTGCGCACCCGGCCGCTCCGTCATCAGGAGCTGCTTGGCGAGGTCGATGCGGGCGTCGGAGACGACGTCGCGGAACGTCGTGCCCTCCTCGTGGAGGCGGCGCTGCAGGGTCCGCTCGCTCATGACCATGACGCGCGCCACCGCCGCCTGCGTCGCCTCGCCCGACGAGAGCAACGAAGCGACGACCGCGCGCACGCCTTCGGCGAACGCGCCTGAGGAACGCAGCCGCTCGACGTACTCGCCGGCCAGGCGGTCGGCCGCATGCGCGAGCGGGTCGCACGCGGCCGGCAGGGGCTGCTCGGCGAGGGCGCGGTCGAACGCGAGCGAGTGCGCGTCGCACCCGTAGGCGATCTCGCAGCCGAAGAAGCGTTCGAAGCGATCGGAGGGCGGCGGCACCGGGCGGGCCAATTCCACCGCCAGCGGCTTCACGTCGGCGCGGAGCAAGAAGCGGGCGACGCGGACGATCGAAGCGAGGATCGCCTCCATGGCCTCCGGCGCCGGTTGCAGGTCGCCGACGAGCGACCCGAGCACCAACTCGTACCGGTCGTCTCGCGATCGGACGACGTTGTGGCGCTCGCCGGTGAGGACGACGTCGCCGAATCGAGCGACGCGGTCGAGCGCATCGGCGAGGGTGTGGCTCGAGACGACACCGAGTCCGAGGCTCTGGAACGAGCCGGGGCGCACATGGCGGGACACCTCGATGCCGAAGCAGGGATCGCCGGTGACCTCGACGGCCAGGCGCCAGAGCGCCGTCGTGCGGGCCAGGGGGATGCGCGCCTCCGGGCTGGCGAGCACGGCGACGTCGATCCCGACCTCGCTCGCCAACGCGGCGCCCGCCAGCCCTCGGGCATCGAGGGCGCGGACCAGTGTCGAGGTCCACCCCGCCAGAACCATGGGCTCCACCGGCGCCATTGCTTCCTCCCAGCAGAATGACGGGAACGGTCCCCAGGTTGGCGTATTCGGTCGTCGCCACCGCTCAGTCCGCGCCCGAATACTACGCAGACAGGTGACACCGTCACAGAGGAGGAGCGATATGAAAAGGAAGTTCGTCGCGGCGCTCGTCGCCGCCCTCACCATGTGCTCGGCCGCGGTGTTCGACGTGCGGCCCGCCGGTGCGGTCCAGTACGGGCCCGACCCGACGGCGTCGAGCATCCGTGCCAACGGCACGTTCGCGTACACCAGCCAAGCCGTCTCCGACATCTACACGCCCGGGTTCGGGGCAGCGACGATCTACTACCCGACCTCGACGACGCAGACCTACGGCGGGATCGCCGTCGTGCCCGGCTACACCGGCACGCAGTCCTCGATCAGTTGGTACGGACCGCGTCTCGCGTCGCACGGCTTCGTCGTGATCACGATCGACACGAACTCCCGTTACGACGACCCGTCGGAGCGGGCCACGCAGCTTCTGGCCGCGCTCGACTGGCTGACCGGCAGTTGGTCGGGCCGGGCCCGGGTCGACGCCAGCAGGCTCGGCGTCATGGGCCACTCGATGGGTGGCGGCGGCTCGATCGAGGCGGCGTCGCGGCGTCCGTCCCTGCAGGCGGCGGTGCCGCTCACGCCCTGGCACACCGACAAGACCTGGTCGACCTCGACGCCCGTGCTGATCTTCGGTGCCGACGGCGACAGCATCGCCCCGGTGAGCACCCACGCCGAGCCGCTCTACACCAACCTCCAGACGACGGAGAAGGCGTACCTCGAGCTCAACAACGCGAACCACTACACGCCGAACAGCACGAACTCGACCATCTCGGCGTATGCGCTGTCGTGGTTCAAGCGGTTCGTCGACGACGACCTGCGCTACGACCAGTTCCTCTGCCCGCCGCCCGCGCCGAGCAGCACGATCGAGGAATACCGCTCGACCTGCCCCCACTAGCCGGCCCTTCGCCATTCTTTGAACGCTGAGCCGCGCTCTGCGCGGCTCAGCGTTCAAAGTTCACGGTGGCCGGGGTCGCCTACCCGTCTGGGTGCCAATCTGTCGGCCTATCCGCCCGAACGGCACCCAGACGCCGCATCGCGCCGAGCTCAGGCCAGCTCTTGCGCCGGCCGCCGCCACGGCCCGTGGCCGTCTCGGCACCCCGCTCCGACTCTGGAGGACATAGTAGGTACCGCATAGGGGGTGCTATGTCCTCCAGAGCACGGGCAGTCGTCGATCGCGTGCCATGAGTCTTGCGTGGGGACAGGCGACCGTCGCGTCCCCCGGTCGAGTCCACGACGGACTGAACGCACTGTGCGCGGCATCGCCCACGCACTGTGCTGAGCGACCGCCCAGGGCAGGAGGACTGCGAGTCCCCACCGAACTTCGCGTGAGAGGTCGGACGGCGACGGCCTGGAAGAGGGGACTTTGCGATGCACCAGCGTTGGGGTCGGCTCGCGGCAGCGGCCGCATTGACGGGATCACTCTTCGGAGGCCTGGTGGTGTCCACCGCGCCGCCTGCCGGGGCGGTCTCCGGCCCGCTGTGCTCAGGCGTCACCGCCGTCGCGGCCGGCCAGACCCACGCCTTCGCCCTCCAAGGCCCGACCAAGGCCTGGGGCTGGGGCAACAACAGCAAGGGCCAGCTCACCGTCAGCCCGAACACGTCCCGCTCCACGCCCACCCCGATCGACAGCCTGGCCGGCGCGTCCGCGCTCGCGGCCGGCTCGATGTTCACCGTCGCCCTGTTCCCGCCCGGCACCGTCAAGACGGCGGGGGCCAACGCCTACGGCCAGCTCGGCAACGGCACCGTCACCGACAGCCGCAGCCTCGTGAGCACCGGCCTCAACGACGTTGCCAGGATCGACGCGGGCGGCTCGCACGCCCTCGCCCTCGCCACCAACGGCACCGTCTGGGCCTGGGGGCGCAACGTCGAAGGCCAGCTCGGCGACGGCACGACCACGAACCGCTCCACCCCCACGCAGGTCCCCGGCCTGACCGACGTGGTGTCCATTGCGGCGGGCTGGAACCACTCGCTCGCCCTCAAGTCCGACGGCACCGTCTGGGCCTGGGGCTACAACTCGACCGGCCAGCTCGGCAACGGCACCAAGACCAGCACCAGCACGCCGACCCAAGTCAGCGGCATCACCAACGCCACCGCCATCGACGCAGGCACCAGCTTCTCGCTCGCCCTCTTGGCCGACAAGACCCTGCGCTCGTGGGGCTCCAACACCAGCGGCCAGCTCGGCAGCCCCGGCGGCAGCCGCACGACGCCCAGCGCGATCACCCTCGCCAACGTGACCAAGATCGCGGCGGGCAACTTCCACACCCTCGCCACCACCGGCGACGGCAAGACCTATGCATGGGGGTCCAACTCGGCGGGCCAGCTCGGCACCGGCACTCCGAAGGTCGGCCCGCCGGTCGGCAACGGCCCGGCCGCGTCGAGCAGCACGCCGGTCGAGGTCGTCAACGCCAGTGGCGCCACCGCCATCGAGGCCAACGGCAGTTCGAGCTACGCCATCCGCGCCGGCGGGACCCTGTGGGCCTGGGGCGGCAACGGCAGCGGCCAACTCGGCACCGGCACCACCAGCAACTCCTACGACCCCGTCCAGACCGGCTGCCCCAACACGCAGCAGCCGCTGCCGTGGTCGCTGGTCCTCGTGGCCGAGCCCCCGGTCGCCGCGCCCGGCACGCCCGTCGTGCTGCACGCGGTCGCCAATCAGGATGTCGGCCCCACGCCGTACGCCATCCACATCTTCGACAACCAGACCGGCCTGCCCGTCGCCTCGTGCACCAGCGGGTCGAGCTGTGCCGGCCCGGTCACCAGCGCCACGCCGCAGTCGCGCACCTACACGGCATACGTCGCCTCGCCGTCGGCCACCGCGCCGCCGCCCTTCATCCAGGCCAGCGCGACCGCCACCGTCATGTGGGGGCCGACCGGGCCCGGTCCGTACTCGGGCTCCTGCGACAAGGGCACCGCGGTCCTCGACATGACCAGCCAAGGCACCCACGCGCACCTCAAGTTCGCCCAGCCCAGCGCGGACGAGACGTGGGTCTGCTTCCGGGTCGACAACGCGTCGGCCTGGGTCGGCGGCCGCATCGCGGTCATCGCCCCTGACGTCACGCCATCCGGTGTGGCGGTGGACGACGACGCCGCCGCGTGCAGCCGGCCGGGCAACCTCGCCCCCGGGCCGCATCCGCTTCGCTCCGGCGACGTGGCCGGCACGCCCTACACGATCGACACCTATGCCGACGCCACCTCGGCCTCGGTGTGCCTGACCGTCGGCGCCACCGCCAAGCGGGTGACCGTCCAAGCGACCAATGCACCCCCCGCGCTGATCCCCAGCCTCGACGGCGTCTAGCAACCTGCGCCTCCTCGCCGAACTCGTCGCGCTCAGTTGCGGTATACGCAACTGAGCGCGACGAGAACGCTGGGCGGCACAGGTCTCTAGCGGCATTTCAGGCTTTCAGGTCATCCAACCGCGACCCCCTGTCCGTTGAGACTGCGCCGCTGCCGAGGGGAGCGGGCGCAGTTGAAGGGAGCCTGGGGATGCTGGGAGGAAAGCGCCGCTTCGTCGCGGCCATCGCACTGACGGGAGCCTCGATCGGAGGCCTGCTGTCGTCGGAGATCACGCCGGTCGGGGCGGTGTCAGGCCCGATGTGCTCGGCCGTCGACCTCGTTGCGCCAGGGCACACCCACGCCCTCGCGGTTCGAGACGACACCACCGCCTACGGCTGGGGCGACAACAGCAAGAACCAGCTCACGATCAGCCCCAACTCGAAGCGCCTCAGCCCCGAGGCCATCGAAAGCCTGACCGGCGCGGCCGAGGTCGCCGCCGGCAGCACGTTCACCGTCGCCCGCTTCCCGACCGGCTCAGTCAAGGCCGCGGGCGCCAACACCTATGGCCAGCTCGGCAACGGCTCCACGACCGACAGCAAGCCGCTCGTCGACACTGGCCTGTCCAACGTCGTCGCCATCGACGCCGGCGCCTACCACTCGGTCGCCCTCAAGAGCGACGGCACCGTGTGGGCATGGGGCCGCAACACCGAGGGCCAAGTCGGAGACGGCACCTTCACCAACCGGACCACGCCGACGCAGGTGAGCGGCCTCGCCAACGTCGTGTCGATCGCGGCCGGATGGCAGCACTCGCTGGCCATCAAGAGCGACGGCACCCTCTGGACGTGGGGCCTCAACTTCGACGGCCAGCTCGGCGACGGCACCAAGGTGAACCGGTCGAGCCCCGTGCAGGTGAGCGGCATCACGACCGCCACCACCGCCGACGGCAGCACCAAGTCGTCGATCGTCCTCTTGCAGGACAAGACGATCCGCACGTGGGGCGCGAACTCGAGCGGCCAGCTCGGCATCCCCGGCGGCACCAAGACCACGCCGCAGACCGTCAGCCTCACCAACGTCACGCACGTCTCGCTGGGCGCGTTCCACGCCCTCGCCCGGACCCAGGACGGCAAGACGTGGGCATGGGGCGCCAACCAGTTCGGCCAGCTCGGCACTGGCACGCCGAAGGTCGGGCCTCCGGTCGACGCACCGCCCGCGCAGAGCACGACGCCGGTCGAGGTGGCCGGGGCGACCGGAGCCATCGAGGTGGCCGCGGGCGGCCATTCGTCCTACGCGGTCCGAGGCAGCAAGACGCTGTGGGCATGGGGCAACAACGCCAACGGCCAGTTGGGCATCGGTACCACCACCGACTCCTACGAGCCCGTGCAGACCGGTTGCCCGCAGCCGGAGCACCCGGTGCCGTTCGCGGTGGCGCTGGTCGCCGAGCCGCCCGCGGCCGCGCCCGGCACGCCGATCGTGCTGCACGCGGTCGCCAACCAGGACGTCGTCACCACGCCCTACGCCATCCACATCTTCGACGACCAGAGCGGGCTGCTCGTCGTGTCCTGCGCGACCGGCATGACCTGCTCGGCCCCGGTCACCAGCGCCACGTCGCAGACCAAGACCTACACCGCCTACATCGGCTCGCCGTCGGCCACCGCGCCGCCCGCCTTCACGCAGGCCCAGTCGCAGACGACGGTGACCTGGGGTCCCGGCGGCGTCGGCCCCAACTCGGCGTCGTGTGCGGGCGGCACCACCGTCCACAACTCGCCCGAGGCCCTCGTCCAGCACACCTCGCCGAACCCCGACGAGACGTGGGTCTGCTTCCGAGTGGCGAACCGCCAGGGCGGCCGGGTCGCCGTCGTGGCGCCGTCGATCTCGCCCTCGATCGTCACGGTCGACCAGAACACCGCCGAGTGCGCCAAGCCGGGCAACGACGCACCCGGCCCGCATCCGCTGGTCGACGACACCACTGAGGGCACGCCCTACACCGTCGACACCTACGCCAAGGGAACGGCGGCATCGGTGTGCGTGACCGTGGGCGACACCTTGGTCAGGGTCGGCGTCGCCGTCAGCGGGTTGCCGCCTGGCGTGGTCGTCAGCCTGGACGGCTTCTAAACGGCCACAGAGTGCGCCCACGGGGACCGGTAACCTCGTGGGCGCTGTGGCCACCTACCTCGACAAGATCCTCGACGCGCACCGAGCCGCGCCGCCGCCGCGGCTACGCGTGGACGAGGCGCGCCAGCAGCCCCCCGCCCGCGGCTTTCGGGCCGCGCTGGCGAGGCCGACCGACGGCATCCACGTCATCGCCGAGGTCAAGCGGCGCTCGCCGTCGAAGGGCGCCCTCAACTCCGACCTCGACCCGGCCACGCTGGCCGAGCAGTACGCCGACGGCGGCGCCACGTGCCTCTCGGTCCTCACCGATGCCGACTTCTTCAGCGGCTCGCCGCAGGACCTGGCCGCGGCCCGCAGCGCCGTCGAGCTTCCCGTCCTGCGCAAGGACTTCACCGTCTTCGAAGGCGACGTGACCGACGCCCGCCTCATGGGCGCCGACGCCGTGCTGCTCATCGCCGCCGCGTTGGACGACGGCGAGCTGCGCGCCTTTTCCGAGCTGGCCGCCGAAGTCGGCATCGACGCGCTGGTCGAGGTGCACGACGAGCGCGAGGTCGAGCGGGCGCTCGAAGCAGGGGCGGCGCTGATCGGCGTCAACCAGCGCGACCTGTTCACCTTCGAGGTCGACACCGACCGGGCCGTGCGGGTGGCGGGCGAGATACCCGACGGCATCGTCAAGGTGGCCGAGTCCGGCGTGCGCGACGGCGCCGACGCGCAACGGCTGCGGGACGCGGGCTACCACGCCGTCCTCGTCGGCGAGACCCTCGTCACCGCGCCCGACCCGATCGCGACGCTGAAGGAACTCACGTGTTCGTGAAGATCTGCGGGACGACGAGCGAGGAGGACGCCCTTCTCGCGGTGGCGATGGGCGCCGACGCGCTGGGGTTCATCTTCGCCCCCTCGCCGCGTCAGATCGCGCCTGCCGTCGCCCGCGACATCGCCCGCCGGCTGCCGCCCGAGATCATCACCATCGGCGTGTTCCGCGACGAGACGCCCAAGCGCGTCGTCGACATCGTCAACGGCGCCGGTCTGCGGGGCGCGCAGCTCCACGGACGCGAGACCCCGGACGACACCCGCTGGGTCCGCGAGCGCGTCCCCATGGTCATCAAGGCGTTCGGCGCGGGCGACCCCGCCATCCGCAACGCCAAGGACTACGGCGCCGACATCGTCATGCTCGACGCCCCCAACCCCGGCTCAGGCCAGGTGTTCGATTGGCGGCTGGCCGAGGGCGTGCCCAACGGCGTGCGCTTCCTGCTGGCGGGCGGGCTCACGTCGGAGAACGTCGGCGAGGCGATCGCCAGGGTGCGGCCGTGGGGGGTCGACGTGGTGACCGGCGTCGAGGAGTCGCCCGGCCACAAGGACCCGCGCAAGGTGCGGGCGTTCATCGCCGCGGCCAAGGCGGCCGAGGTACCCGCATACGAAGGCGCCGACCACGGCCCGTACGACTGGCAGGAGGACGCCTGATGGCGGCGATGGAGGACCCCGCACAGGACGGGCGCTTCGGCGAGTTCGGCGGCCGGTACCTGCCCGAGTCCCTGGTGCCTGCATGCCTGGAGCTCGAGGAGGGGTTCAAAGCGGCGTGGTCGGATCCGTCGTTCAAGCAGGAGTACAACGACATCCTGCGCGACTACGCGGGCAGGCCGACCCCGGTCAGCGAGTGCAGCCGCCTGTCGGAGAAGCTCGGCGTGCGGGTGCTGCTCAAGCGCGAGGACCTGACCCACACCGGCTCGCACAAGATCAACAACGTCATCGGCCAGGCCCTGTTGACCAGGCGGATGGGCAAGCAGCGGGTGATCGCCGAGACCGGCGCGGGCCAGCACGGCGTGGCGACCGCGACCGCGTGCGCGCTCTTCGGCCTCGAGTGCATCGTGTACATGGGCGAGGTCGACGTCGACCGCCAGGCGCTCAACGTGTTCCGGATGCAGTTGCTCGGCGCCGAGGTGCGCCCGGTGTCGTCGGGCAGCCGCACGTTGAAAGACGCCATCAACGAAGCGATGCGCGACTGGGTCGCGTCGGTCGAGTCGACCCACTACTGCCTCGGCTCCGTGATGGGGCCGCACCCGTATCCGTGGATGGTCCGCGAGTTCCAGCGGGTGATCGGCGACGAGGCGCGTGAGCAGTGCCGCGCCCTGCTCGACGGCAAGGACCCCGACTACGTCGTGGCCTGCGTGGGCGGCGGGTCGAATGCGGCGGGCACCTTCGTCGGCTTCGTGGACACGTCCTCTCGCCTGGTCGGCGTCGAGCCCGCAGGCGGCGCTGCCATCGGCCACGGGGTTCCCGGCGTGGTGCACGGGTCGAAGTCGTTCCTCTTGCAGGACGAGCACGGCCAGGTGCTGGAGGCGCACTCGATCTCGGCCGGCCTCGACTACCCGGGCGTCGGTCCCGAGCACGCCCACCTGTCGGCCATCGGACGGGCGCGGTACGTCAACGCCAACGACCACGAGGTGCTCGACGCGCTGCAACTGCTGGCCCGCACCGAGGGGATCATCCCGGCGTTGGAGTCGGCCCACGCCATCGCCTGGGTCGTCCGGGCGGCGGGGACCGACGAGCTCCCTGCCGGGTCGACGGTGATGGTCACGCTGTCGGGCCGCGGCGACAAGGACGCGCAACAGGTGATGGAGCTGCTGACGTGATCGACCTCGAAGCGCACCTGCGGGAGCGGCGCGACGGCGGCCGCAAGCTCCTCATTCCGTATGTGACCGGCGGGCTCGGCTCGAACTGGGTCAACGTGCTGCGGGCGATGGCCGACAACGGCGCCGACGCCATCGAGATCGGCATCCCCTTCTCCGACCCGGTGATGGACGGGCCGACCATTCAAGAGGCGTCGCAGCGCGCCCTGGACTTGGGGGCCACGCCCCTCGGGATCCTGTCGCAGGTGTCGGACCTCGACGTCGGCGTCCCGCTGGTGGCGATGACCTACTACAACATCGTCTTCCGCACCGGGCACCGGCGCTTCGCCCGCACGCTGGCCGACGTCGGCGTCTCCGGCGCCATCGTCCCCGACGTGCCGCTGGAGGAGCTGCCCGACTGGACCCGCGCTGCCGACGACGCGGGCGTGGCGACGGTCCTGCTCGCATCGCCCGTCACCCCGGACGACCGGCTGGCCCGCATCTGCGAGCGGTCCCGCGGCTTCGTCTACGGCGTGTCGCTGATGGGTATCACCGGCGAGCGGGCGTCGCTGGCCGAGTCGGCGGGCGTGATGGCCAAGCGGCTGAAGGCGGTCACCGACAAGCCGGTCGTCATCGGCTTCGGCGTGTCGACCCCGCAGCACGCGGTGGAGGCGACGATGGAGGCCGACGGCGTGGTCGTGGCGTCGGCCTTGATGCGCCGGATGCTGGACGGGGCGACGCCCGAGCAGATCGGGGCCGCGGTGGGGGAGCTGCGGGCCGCGCTCGATGGCCGGTAAGGGCGGCGTCAAGCCCTGCGAGCTGTGTGAGGCCGCTCGCATCACGCCCTGGCACCACGAGGACGACGTCTGCTGGGTGGCCGACTGCGAGATCTGCGACGTACCGATGGTGGTGTGGAAAGAGCACGCCGTCGAGCCGTCTGACGAGGTGCTGGCCCACATGCTCGGGCACTTGCAGCGGGTGGCCGACGCCCGGTTCGGCGAGGGCGGATACAAGGTCGACCGGGTGATGCGCCAGATCCCCGACCACTTTCACGCCCACGCCCGCGACCCAGGGTGGTGGTTCCGCCGCTTCACCCGCCGCTGACCGTGACCTTTTCCGACAATCCACAGCAGCAGGTGCTGTGGATTGTCGGGGGTGTGGCGGGTGGCATGTTGACGGGAGGGGGCGAAAGGGGCTGAATGGGCAGATGACGGCGCCGGTTTCCGCCAAGGCAATCCTGTTCGGGTCCGGGCCGCGGTTCGCTCGAGACGCCTTCGGGCCGGTGCTCGCGTTCTACCTCGGCTGGAAGCTGGGCGGCCTGGTCGCGGGCATGGCGGCGGCGACCGTCGTGGCCGTGGCGGCGTACATCCACGAGCGGCGCAACGAGCGGGCCGGCGTGCTGGCCAGGGTCTCGCTCGGCCTCATCGCCCTGCAGGTCGTGATCGGCCTCATCGCCGACGACGCCCGCGCCTTTCTCGCCCCGCCGGTGCTGATCAACGGCGCCTACGGCTTCGTGTTCCTCGGCTCGGTCGTCATGCGCCGACCGCTGGCAGGCGTGTTCGCGGCCGAGATGCACGACTTCCCGCCCGAGGTACGCGCCTCCGAGACGTTCCGCCGGATCTTCTCGCGGGTGTCGATCGTCTGGGGCGTGTACCTGGTCGTGCGCAGCCTGGTGCGGCTGTGGGCGTTGACCGAGGTCGGCGTCGACGCCTTCATGCTGCTGAACGTTGCGACCGGCTTCCCGCTCATGTCCGGCCTCATCAGTTGGTCGGTCTGGTACGGCGTCCGGGGCTTCCGCAAGAGCGAGGAGTGGGGCTGGGCCATGGAGCCGGTGGTCGATGCGGCGGTCGAAACGGCCGCACCCGCGCCCGCTGACTAGGCCGAAAACCGTCCTTTCGGGCCATAGATCGGGAGCAATGGGACAGGCAGGATCTTCCTGAGACGATTGCAAAGGGGATCACCGGTGGGCGGACTGAAGCGCGTTCTCGCGTCGTTTGGCGCGGTATTGGTCGGTATGGCGGGCCTGGCCTCCACGGCTTCGCCGGCAGGGGCGGCCACCGGCGTCACCACCCTGGTGAGCGTCGACGGCGGAGTCCCGATGCACAAGGCGGGCTACCCGGCCATGAGCGAGGACGCCAGCCGCGTGGCCTTCGTCGCCAATGGCGACGGCCAGCGCAACGTCGTGCTGCTCGATCGGGCGGCAGGCACCCGCACTCAGGTCGTGAATGACGCCGCCGAGTTCACCCGCATCAGCGGCGACGGCAGCCTGGTCATCTACCGCAGGCTCGAAAGCGTCTACGCCTATGACGTCGCGAGCGCGACGACGGTGTTGATCGCGTCGAACGCGCAGGTCGGCGGTGTGAGCCGCGACGGCCGCTTCGTGTCGTACAGCAGCCAGTCCGGCGCCTACGTGCTCGACCGCACCGCCGGCACCACGACCCCAGTTCCCGCGCCTGCATGGGTGTACCGGTACGGCATCGGCCCAATCAGCGACGACGGCCAGATCGTGGTGTTCAGCCTTACCACCTCCGGCGACGCGCAGACGATGGTGTGGAACCGGGCCACGAACAGCGTCACGACGGTCGGCGACGCGGGCGTGGAGGACATGTCGTCCGATGGCCGCTACCTGGCCTTGACCTCACGGTCCCGCCTCACCCCGCAGGATCCGAACCTCGGCCGCTCCGACGTCTACGTGCTCGACCTGGCGACCGGCACCACGTCGTTCGTCGGAGCGAACTTCGCCGACGACCACTACTCCTCGGGCGACAGCTACGAGCCGCGCATCAGCGACGACGGCAGGCTGGTGGCGTACAGCACCGACGCGCTCGTGGCGGGCAAGTGGGAGCACGACCGCGACATCGTCCTGGCCGACCGGGTGGCGGGGACGCTCAGCCTCGTCAGCCTGGCCGCCGACGGCACACCCGCGGGCTCTTCGGGCTTCGCCCAGATGAGCGGCGACGGCCGGTTCATCGCCTTCGCATCGTCGGCGATCGACATCGTGTCGCCGTTCGACACCAGCGAGTGCGCCGAGCGGGACTTCGAAGACGGCGTCATGACCGTCAACTACGGCAACTGCGCCAACATCTACATCGTCGACCGGGCGGCCACCGCGGTGGGGTCGGGCGGGGGCACCGTGACCGAGGGCCAGACGTCGGTGTTCGTTCCGGCCGGCTTCCCTGGCACTGTGTCCATTACGACGGCCACGTCGCCCGCCCCGATTCCGACCGGCTACGAGATCCTCGGCCAGCAGTTGGTGATCGAGGCGCCCACGGCCACGTGGAGCTCGCCGCTGCGGCTGACCTTCACCGTGGACGGCGCCTCTGGCGTGGCTGCCAACGACATCGCCGTGATCCGCGACGGCGTCACCCTGGTCGACTGCCCCGGTGCGACGACGGCGCTGGCTCCGGATGCCACCTCGGCCGACGGCTACCCGTGCGTGACCTCGCGGACCACCTTGGCCGACGGCGACGTCGTGCTGGTGGTGCTCACGCCGCACGCCAGCGTGTGGACGACGGCCAAGGTGCCGCCGCCCGTCACGCCGACGGTGACGTTCGCATCGCTGTGCGAGGCCACACAGACGGCGGCGGGCCAGAAGGGCATCGCCAGTGCGCTGTGCGCCAAGCTGAGCGCGGCGTCGGATGCCCGCCAGCGGGGCGACAATCCGGCCGCGGCCAACCAGCTCGACGCCTATCGCAACCAGCTCGCGGCCCAGTCGGGCAAAGCCCTGACCGCCGCCCAGGCCGCCGACCTCACCGAGAAGTCCAGGCTTCTCTAGTCCGACCGGGGCACCTCTCTGGAGGACATAGCTACACCTATCGGGTCGCTATGTCCTCCAGTGTCCGTGGGGGGGACTAGGCAGAAATGACGATCGCGGAAAACAGTCCTGAGGGTCTTGCCGTCTTCTGCCGACGTGTGTGATGCCGCAGCCAGCAGACGCGGCACAGGTCCCCCCGCCTGCATCCACCACATAGGAGCCCTCCTCATATGCGAACCAGCTTGAAAGTGCGCGCCCTGTTGTCCCTTGGCGGTTTGAGCGGCGTCGTCTGGCTCGGCACCTTCGCCGCCTTCAGCGACAGCGGCACTGCTGATGCGACCTTCACGGCGGGCACCGTCGACCTGCTCATCGCCAGCGAGGCCGACGACGCCTACTCGTTCACCTCGCTGTCGATGACCGACATGAAGCCGGGCGACGTGAAGTACGCGCCGCTGACCATGCGCAACGACGGCTCGCTGAACTTCACGTACGGCATGACCACCGGCACGTCGACGTCGTCGGCTACCAACCTGGCCCCGGCCCTGCAGGTCGGCGTGAAGAAAGTGCTGACCGGCACGTGCGACGCGACCACGTTCACGGCGTCGCTCGACTCGCTTGTCGCCGACGGCACCGCCCTCAGCTCGTCGACCTTCTCCTCCCGCGCCCTGTCGGCGGGGACCCAGGAGGTCCTGTGCTTCAAGGTGTCGTTCCCGTCGACCGGCAGCGACAACACGTACCAGGGCATGAACACCACGGCCACGTTCACCTTCAGCGCCACCCAGGCGTAAGGAGTGACGACCTCGCCGTGATGGCCGACGTCATCGTCGTCAAGCCGACGCGAGACCGTGCGACGCTGCGACTGCCCCGGCCTTCGGGCCGGGGCACCGCCGCGCCCGCCGCCGCTCCTGCGGTGTCCGCGGCGTCTGTGTCCGAGGACGGGCCGAGCAACCCACTGGTCGAGGTGTTGCTCACGGTGGCGTCGGTGGTCGGCGCGGTCATGCTGCTCATCACGCTGTTCGCCTCGCAGGCCGGCCTGCGTCCGCTGGTCGTGCGCAGCGGCTCGATGGAGCCGACGATCAAGACCGGCGCCATGGTGCTGATGCGCGAGGTGCCCGCGTCGGACATCAGGGTCGGCGACGTGGTGTCGGTGGAGCGGCCCGACCACACCCGCGTGACCCACCGGGTGGTCGAGGTGAAGCACTCGGGCTCGACCGCAGTGCTCACCTTGAAAGGCGATGCCAACGAAGACGTCGACCCCGCGCCGGTCACGGTGACGTCGGCGTACCGGCTCGTGTTCAGCGTGGCCGGCATCGGTCGGGCGGCGGCGTGGCTGGCGACGCCGGCAGGGGGCTTCGCGCTCGGCTGCATCATCACGCTCGTCGCGACGGTGGTCTTGCGCCGCCGGCCTTCTTCCACGCCGGCGCCCGCGGCGGTGCGTCGTGCCTCGTTGGTCTGACGCCCGCGGCCGCGGGCTGGCCTCGTCGTTGGGGTTCGTGCTGATCGGCGCCGTGATCGGCTTCGGCGCCCGCGAGGCGATGGCCGCGTTCATCGAGACGGCCGAGGCCGAGAGCACGTTCTCGAGCGACACGTTGGAGCCGCCCACCAATCCGGCCACGTCGACGGCGGGCTGCCTCCTCACCCGGCCCCAGATCCGGGTGTCGTGGACGGCGACGGCGAGCGAGTGGGCCGACGGCTACGAAGTCGGCAAGTCTCTGTTCTCCGGCGGGCCGTACACGTTCGTGTCGACGGTCAGCGGCCAGGCCACGACGTCATACGTCGACGGCGGCCTCAACCCGCTGACGACCTACTACTACGTCGTGCGGGCGACCAAGGCGGGCTGGCGCAGCACGCCCACGTCCCAGGTCTCGTTCACCACCGGCATCTGCTGACCGCCTTTCCGACAATCCACAGCACCTGCTGCTGTGGATTGTCGGAGGGGGCAGGATGGCCGTATGCCGATCCGCACGATCATCGAGCCGTTCCGGGTCAAAAGCGTGGAGCCGCTGCGCTTCACGACCCGCGAGGAGCGCGAGGAGGCCCTGGCCCGCGCGGGGTGGAACCTGTTCCGCCTGCCCGCCCAGGACGTGATCATCGACCTGCTCACCGACTCGGGCACCGGCGCCATGTCGGCCGAGCAGTGGGGCGCGTTGATGCGGGGCGACGAGTCGTACGCGGGCTCCACGTCGTTCGAGCGGTTCCGGTCGGTGGTGCAGGACCTCACCGGCTACGACGAGGTGATCCCGACCCACCAAGGCCGGGCGGCCGAGCGCATCCTGTTCGCGGCCACGGCCAAGGCGGGCGACGTCGTGCCCAACAACACCCACTTCGACACGACGCGGGCCAACGTCGAGTACCAGGGCGCGCAGGCGCTCGACGTGCTGTGCCGCGAGGGGGGCGACCTCCACCTCGACGCGCCGTTCAAGGGCAACGTCGACATCGACCGGCTGCGGGCGGCCATCGAGGAGGCGGGCAGGGACCGGGTGCCGCTGGTGATGGTCACGATCACCAACAACTCGGGCGGCGGGCAGCCGGTGTCGCTGGCCAACCTGCGCGAGGTGCGCAGCGTCTGCGACGAGTTCGGCATCCCGCTGTTCCTCGACGCGGCCCGCTTCGCCGAGAACGCCTGGTTCATCGTCATGCGCGAGGCGGACGCGGCGGGCCGGCATCCGAGGGACGTGGCCAAGGAGGTCTTCCGGCTGGCCGACGGCTGCACGATCTCGTTGAAGAAGGACGGGCTCGGCAACATCGGCGGCGTGCTCGCCATGCGCGACCCGGCCCTCGCCGCGCAGTGCCGCAACCTGCTGATCCTGACCGAGGGGTTCCCCACCTATGGCGGTCTGGCGGGCCGGGACCTGGAGGCGCTGGCCCAGGGGCTGGAGGAGGTGACCGACCCCGACTACCTCCGCTACCGGGTCCGCACCGCCGAGTACCTGGCCGAGAAGGCGTGGGCGGCGGGCGTCCCGACCGTGCGGCCGCCAGGGGGCCACGCCGTCTACCTCGACGCCGGCGCGCTGCTGCCGCACATCCCCCCGCACGAGCTGCCCGCCCAGTCGCTGGCCTGCGAGCTGTACCTCGACGGGGGCGTGCGCGGCGTGGAGATCGGCACCCTCATGTTCGGGCGGCCCCGGCTCGGCCAGGCCGACGAGCCCGCGCCACACGAACTGGTCCGGCTCGCCCTGCCCAGGCGGGTCTACACGCAGAGCCACGTCGACTACGTGGGCGAGGTCATCGCCTCGGTGGCCCAGCGGACCGAGTCGCTGCGCGGGTACCGCATCGTCGAGCAGCCCCCGTGGCTCCGCCACTTCACCGCCACCCTCGCCCCCCTCCCTTCCGAACTTTGAACGCTCAGCCCGCCTATGGCGGGCCAGGCGTTCAAAGAATGGCGAGCGGGGCGGGATGGGGCGGGGTGGGGTCGGTTGGTCAGTCGTCGGCGGCGAGGGCGGCGGTCTTGGCCCGCTTGGCGCTGCGGGCGCGGATCGCCTGGTCGAGCACGACCTTGCGCAGCCGCACCGACGTCGGCGTCACCTCGACGCACTCGTCCTCGCGGATGAACTCCAGGGCCTGCTCCAACGACAGGTTGCGATGGGGGATCAGCCGCACCAGCTCCTCGGCCCCTGAGGACCGCACGTTGGTGAGCTTCTTCTCCTTGGTGGGGTTCACGTCCATGTCCTCGGACCTGGCGTTCTCGCCCACGATCATCCCCTCGTAGACCTCGACGCCAGGGCCGACGAACAGCGTGCCCCGCTCCTGCAGGTTGAGCAGCGCGTAGGTCGTGGTCGGCCCCTTGCGGTCGGCGACCAGCGAGCCGCTCGGCCGGGTGCGCAGCTCGCCGTGCCAGGGCTCGAACCGCTCGAACACGTGGTGCAGGATGCCGGTGCCGCGGGTCTCGGTCACGAACTCGGTGCGGAACCCGATGAGGCCACGCGACGGCACCAGGTACTCCATGCGGACCCAGCCGGTGCCGTGGTTGACCATGTGCTCCATGCGCCCCTTGCGCAGGGCCAGAAGCTGCGTGACGACGCCGAGGTAGTCCTCCGGCACGTCCACCGACACCCGCTCGACCGGCTCGTGCACCTTGCCGTTGATCTCCCGGGTCAGCACCTGCGGCTTGCCGACGGTGAGCTCGAAGCCCTCCCGCCGCATCATCTCGACGAGCACCGCGAGCTGGAGCTCGCCGCGGCCCTGGACCTCCCACGTGTCGGGCCGCTCGGTCGGCAGCACCCGCAGCGAGACGTTGCCGACCAGCTCCGTGTCGAGCCGCCCCTTCAACAGCCGGGCGGTCATCTTCGACCCGTCCTGGCCCGCGAGCGGCGACGTGTTGATGCCGACCGTCATGCTCAGGCTGGGCTCGTCGACGGTGATGACCGGCAGCGGGCGCGGGTCGTCGGGGTCGGCCAGCGTCTCGCCGATCGTCACGTCGGGCAGGCCCGCGATGGCGATGATCTCGCCGGGCCCGGCCTCGTCGGCGGACACCCGGTCGAGCGTCTCGGTCACGTACAGCTCGCTGACCTTGACCCGCTCGATCTCGCCGTTGGCCCGGCACCACGCCACCTGCTGGCCCCGCTTGATCACGCCGTGGCGCACCCGGCACAGGGCCAGCCGGCCGACGTACGGCGACGCATCGAGGTTCGTGACCAGCGCCTGCAGCGGGTGGTTCTCGTCGTACGACGGCGCCGGGATGCTCTCGAACAACACGTTGAACAGCGGCTCCAAGTCGGTCCCGGGCTCGGCCGGGTCGAGCGTGGCCTGGCCCGCCCGCGCGTTGCAGTAGACGATCGGGAACTCGATCTGGTGCTCGGTGGCGTCGAGGTCCATGAACAGCTCGTAGACCTCGTCCACGACCTCTTTGATGCGGGCGTCGGGCCGGTCGATCTTGTTGACCACGAGCACGACCGGCAGGTGCTTCTCCAGCGCCTTGCGCAGCACGAATCGGGTCTGCGGCAGCGGCCCCTCGGACGCGTCGACCAGCAGCAGCACGCCGTCGACCATCGTGAGGCCCCGCTCCACCTCGCCGCCGAAGTCGGCGTGGCCAGGCGTGTCGATGATGTTGATCTTCTTGCCGCCGTGGCGGACTGCGGTGTTCTTGGCGAGGATCGTGATGCCCTTCTCGCGCTCCAAGTCCATGGAGTCCATGACGCGGTCGTTCACGTCCTGGTTGGCGCGGAAGGCCCCTGACTGCCAGAGCATGGCGTCGACGAGGGTCGTCTTGCCGTGGTCGACGTGGGCGACGATGGCGACGTTGCGGAGGTCATGGCGAATAGACACGGCTCGTCGAGGCTATCGGCACCCGCCCGCGAATCCGCACTCGTCGCCCCGGCATGTCGTGCCGCCAAGGCGATCCCGGCTACCCTGGACGATGTCGAGCGCGCAACAGGTGCGGCTCGCGGGTCAACCTCTTTCGCTCTGGCATCGAGGCAGGCCCTCCCAGAGAAAAGAAGAGGAAACTCCGAGATGACCACCTTTGACGCGCTCGGCGTCGATCCCAAGATCACGGCCACGCTGGCCGAGCAGGGGATCACCGAGCCCTTCGCCATCCAAGGCATGACGATCGCCGACGCCCTCGCGGGCCGAGACGTCTGCGGCAAGGCCAAGACCGGCTCCGGCAAGACGCTGGCGTTCGGCATTCCCGCCTTGCAGCGCTTCCTCGACGCCGACAAGCCCACGCCCAAGCGGCCCAAGGCGCTCGTCCTGGTGCCCACCCGCGAGCTGGCCCTCCAGGTCTACGACGTCATCAAGCCGCTGGCCGACGCGGTCGGCCGCCACGTCGTCGCCATCTACGGCGGCGCCCGCATGGAGCGCCAGATCAAGGCCCTGCGCGATGGCGTCGACATCGCCATCGCCACGCCCGGCCGGCTCATCGACTTGGGCGAGCGCGGCGACCTGTCCGTGGCCGACGTCGAGCTGATCATCCTCGACGAGGCCGACCGCATGGCCGACATGGGCTTCATGCCGCAGGTCGAGTGGGTGCTGCGCCGCATGGAGAAGCCGCACCAGTCGCTGCTCTTCTCGGCCACCCTCGACGGCGACGTCGACCACCTCATCCGCCGGTACCTCACCGACCCGGTCCGCCACGAGGTCCAGTCCGAGACCGTCACCGTCGACGCCATGCACCACCGCTTCTTGTCGGTACACCAGCTCGACAAGCCGAAGGTCGCCGCCGCCATCGTTCGGGCCAACTACCGGACGCTGATCTTCGTGCGCACCAAGCGCGGGGCGGACCGCCTCACCATGCAGCTCAAGCGCGAGGGCGTGACGGCCGGCGCCATCCACGGCGACCTGCGCCAGACCGCCCGCGAGAAGGCGCTGAAGGACTTCTCCGACGGCAAGCTGGCCGCCCTGGTCGCCACCGACGTCGCCGCCCGCGGCATCCACGTCGACGAGATCGACGTCGTCGTCCACTACGACCCGCCGGAGGACCACAAGGCGTACCTGCACCGCAGCGGCCGCACGGCCAGGGCGGGGAGCGAGGGCGTGGTCGTCACCTTGGTGCTGTGGAACCAGGTGATGGAGGTGGAGCGGATGATGAAGCGCATCGGCGTCAAGCAGCCGCTCGTCGAGATCTTCTCGAACGACAAGCGGCTGGCCCAACTGGTCGAGTGGGACCCCGCGGCCGCATAGCCTCATCCGGAGCAGTCAGCGGTCGATTGAAGGGGGCATGGGCGGGATGGTTGGTCTGACGTTGCTGTTGTGCGTGTCGTTGCTCGGCTTGGTCCAGCTCGCGTTGCGCAAGCCGTTTGAGCATCGGGTGGCATCGGTGGTGGTCTGCATCGTCGGGCTCTCGCTGCTGTACTCGGTCCCGTTCGCCGGGCTGCTCCTGGTGATCGCGGCGCTGTGGACGCGCCGGTTCGTGCATGCGGTGGCGGGCCTCCGCCTCCCCAGCCCGGTGCCGGACCGCCTGCCTGAGAACTGGTAAAGCGCCACACAAACAGGACAAACCCGCTTCCTGGGTGTCACACTCGGTTCCTTGCCGGGGACGCGCTGGGCGATCCCGGGGCTCAAGGGGGAAACGATGAAGCGGATGCTCTTCGGTATCGCCGTGCTTGGCGCGGCGATCGGGCTTTCGATGGGATCGGCGAACGCGGTCGACGAGCACGCGCCGCACGGCGGTCCTGGCACCCACCCGCACCACATCCACACCGGCAACGGCGACTGCGTCGACGCTGAGAAGGACATGGAGGGCGGCGCCCGCGGCCTGCATCGCGGCTCGAACGCGTCGGGCCCGGACCACGGCATGTGGCACGGCAGTTGCGCCACCCACAACAACCACGACTGAGGCCTCGTTTCTCGCACGGCCTGTTTTGAACGCCTGCCCGCCTTGGCGCGGGCGGGCGTTCAAACCGTGGGCGGAGGCTCGGCAGCCGACGACGACGACGAGGCTGTGGCGGGGAGCAGGACGGTGAACGTCGAGCCGCCCCCGTCGTTGCGGCGGGCCGACACGACCCCGCCCATCGACTGCACGAGGCTGCGCACGATGTGCAGCCCCAGCCCCACGCCGTGGGTGGCCTGCACCTCGTCGTCGCCGCTGCGCACGAACGCGGAGAACACGTCGACGCCGGCGGGCACGCCGATCCCCTGATCGATCACCTCGACCATCGCCCACCGGCCCGACATCGCAACCGACACGGTCACCGTCGAGCCGCGGGGCGAGTACTTGACCGCATTGTCGATCAGGTGGGCGAGCACCTGGTGGAGCACGGCGGGGTCGGCCGCGGCCCGCATGGATGCGGTGCCGGTGCAGGCGACCGTGTGGTACGGGGCGGCGCCCGCGAGCATCTGTACCGACGACCGCACGAGGTCGGCAATGTCGACGTCCACCGCCTCCAACTCGACCAGGCCGATGTCGGGCTGGGTCTCCACGCCGGCCTGCGCGTGTTCGAGCATTCGCTGCAGCGCCCCGGCGAGCTTGTCCGCCTCGCTTCGGATGACCT
>Ga0190267_10000008_pt1 | contig 35565 bp, 35 predicted proteins | sample Popmic239T_FD_140332 | JGI IMG/M metagenome (GOLD analysis project Ga0190267, IMG submission 140332) | Populus adjacent soil microbial communities from riparian zone of Oak Creek, Arizona, USA - 239 T | ecosystem: Environmental > Terrestrial > Soil > Riparian zone | place: USA: Arizona... | reverse complement strand
GGGGGGGGGGGGGGGGGGGGGGGGGGGGGGGGGGGGGGGGGGGGGGGGGGGGGGGGGGGGGGGGGGGGGGGGGGGGGGGGGGGGGGGGGGGGGGGGGGGGGGGGGGGGGGGGGGGGGGGGTGGTGGGGGGGGGGGGGCCGGGGGGGGGCGGGGGGCGGTCATGAGACGGTGAGTTCCTTGGCCGCCTTGGCGATGTCGGACTGGTACTTGAGCAGGATGTGGAGGGTCTCTTTGGCCTGGTCGGCGTCGATGTTCTCAATGCCGAGCAGCACCAGGGTGCGGGCCCAGTCCAGCGTCTCCGACACCGACGGCGCCTTCTTCAGCTCGATCTGGCGAATCGACCGCACGATGCGCACGATCTGGTCGGCCAGATGCTCCGAGATGTCCGGCACCCGGGTGAGGACGATCTCCTTCTCGCGCTCCAAGGTCGGGTAGTCGACGTGGAGGTAGAGGCAGCGCCGCTTCAGCGCCTCGGAGAGCTCGCGGGTGTTGTTCGACGTGAGGAACACCAGCGGGATCTGGTTGGCCACGACCGTGCCGAGCTCGGGGATCGAGACCTGGTAGTCGGACAGGATCTCCAACAGCAGGGCCTCGGTCTCCACCTCGACGCGGTCGACCTCGTCGATCAGCAGCACGACCGGGTCCTCGGCGCGGATCGCCTCGAGCAGCGGCCGGGTGAGGAGGAAGTCCTCGGTGAAGATGTCGTCCTCGATCTCCTGCCAGGTGGACGACTCGCGCTCGACCTGGATGCGCAGGAGCTGCTTTTTGTAGTTCCACTCGTACAGCGCCTTGGACTCGTCGAGGCCCTCGTAGCACTGCAGGCGGATGAGGCGGGCGCCGGTGATCTCGGCCACCGACTTGGCCAACTGGGTCTTGCCGGTCCCCGCCGGGCCCTCGACCAGGATCGGCTTGCCGAGGCGGTCGGCCAGGTAGACGACGCCGGCGATGCCCTCGTCGGCGAGGTAGCCCACGTCACGCAGGCGCTCGCGGACGGCCGGGACGGTGTCGAATCGGGGCTCAGCCATTCAGCGAGCCTACCCCGGAACTTGACCGTTCGGTCTAGTTGCGGATGTCACGCTGGCGGTGGCGCCCCCGACGCCCGTCGCGGCGCCACCAGAGGAAGAGGACGGCACCGGGGGCGAGGCCCGCCATCGGCAGCGCGACCCACTTCATGATCCACTCGTCGACGCCGCCGGTGTACGGGAACACGGCCCGACTGGGGTCGGACGGGTCGTAGATCACCTCGAGCTCGTCATGGGTCGAGGGCATCTTCGAGCCGTCGGTGATCTCGACGTTTGTCACGACCGTGTCGCCGTCCTTGGTCACGAACCGCACGTCGGCATCGAGGTCGGCGTCGTCGACGGCGAGGATCACGCCGGTCGTGTGGGTGCCGGTCTCCCGGAGGCTGCGGTCGCTGACGACCGCATAGAGCAGGAACGCCATCCACAGCACCCAGACGCCCGCAAGCACCCAAATGAACGGCTTGGGGCGGGCCATGGTCAGCCGCGGACCTGGCCCTCGCCCTCGATCAAGTACTTGGCCGTGGTCAGCTCGCGCAGGCCCATGGGGCCGCGGGCGTGGAGCTTCTGGGTGCTGATCCCGATCTCGGCGCCGAAGCCGAACTCCTCGCCGTCGGTGAAGCGGGTCGAGGCGTTGACCACCACCGCGGCGGCGTCGACCTCGCGCTGGAACCGCTGCGCGGCGGCCAGGTCGCGGGTCACGATGGCCTCGGTGTGGCCGGAGCCGTAGCGGGTGATGTGGTCGATGGCGGCGTCGAGCGTCGGGACTACGGCGACCGACATCTTCAAGTCGAGGAACTCGCGCCCGAAGTCGTCCTCGCTCGCCGCTCCGATCGATGGCACCAGCTCGCGCGCGGCGGCGTCGCCCACCAGCTCCACGCCCTCCAGCGCGGCGGCGGCGCGGGGCAAGAAGTCCGAGGCAACCGACGAGTGCACGACGAGCGACTCCGCCGCGTTGCACACCGACGGCCGCTGCGTCTTGGCGTTGACGACGATCGACAGGGCCATGTCGAGGTCGGCGTCGGCGTCGACATAGACGTGGCAGTTGCCGTCGCCGTCGATGACGTACGGCACGGTGGCGTTGTCGAGGATGGCCTGGATCAGCGACTGGCCCCCGCGCGGGATGAGGCAGTCGATCAAGCCGCGCAGCCGCATGAACTCGACGGCCGATTCCCGACTGGTGTCCTCGACCAGCACCAGCGCGTCCTCGGGCAGGCCCGCCTTGGCGAACCCCTCGCGCAGCACCGCGGCGATGGCGGTGTTGGACGTGATCGCGGCGGACGAGCCGCGGAGGAACGCCCCGTTGCCGGACTTGATGCAGAGGGCGGCGGCGTCGCTGGTGACGTTCGGGCGGTTCTCGTAGATGATGCCGACGACGCCAAGTGGCACCCGGACCCGGCGGATGCGGATGCCGTTGGGCCGGACCCAGCCGTCCACGACCTCGCCGACGGGATCGGGCAGGGTCGCCACCTGGCGGAGCCCGCCCGCCATCGCCTCGATGCGGGCCGGGGTGAGGCGGAGGCGGTCGATGACCGTGGTGCTGGTGCCTGCCTGCTCGGCCCTGGCCACGTCTTCGCCGTTGGCCGCGAGCACGTCGTCGGCCCGGTCGACGAGCAAATCGGCGGCGGTGCGGAGGGCGTCGTCCTTGGCCGCAGTGGACGCGGTGGCGAGGGTGCGGGCCGCTGCTTTGGCCCGGCGGCCGAGTTCGGCGAGAGGGGTGGTCTCCACAGCAGAAGTGTACCGGCGAGCCAATTGCAGGAAGCCGGCGGCGCGAGGTCGAAACGCTGTATGGTCAAACCCGTAAGACGGGTCTAGCTGGGGAGCTGGGGATGAGAAAGCTTGCTTCAGGCGCTGCGATGGCAGCGCTTCTCTGCGGCGCTGCGGTGATGTCGCCCGCCAAGGCGGTCGAGACGCCCAAGCACGTGGAGCAGGCAGGCCGCAACGTGCACCAGTTCGTCTTCGACCGCGGCAACGCCGCGTACCACGGCCCCCTCGACGAGCGGCTGGGCATCAACGGCGCCGTCGCGCAGGCCCCTCGGCTCGGTGCGCCCGCTGCGTACGTCACTGCCGTCGAGCAGTCGCTGCGCCGGCTCGGCGCGCCCGACCGCGTGGCCAAGAGCGGGAGCCATGAGGGGCCCAACTACTTCGTTGAAAAGGGCGGCGACTGGGACGGCGACGGCATTGCCGATGCGCTGGGCATCGAGTCGTCGAACACCGGTCTCAACGTTGCCGCCCTCGACGGCAAGACCGGGGCCGAGCTGTGGCGCTGGACGGAGTCCTCGGGCTACGGCTACGCGCAGGCCGCCGTCGTGGGCGACGGGAAGCAAGGCGTGGTGGTGTGGACGTACAGCGGCGTGAGCGCCGTGGCCACCGCCGTGCCCACCCTGACCGTCACCGCCCTCGACAGCGCCGGCGGCGTCGTCTGGGAGAAGGTCCACCGAGGCTCGTGGGTGTGGGTGGGCGCCGCCGTGGTGGCCCGCAACGTCCCGCTGTTGACCGGCATCGGCGGGCTGACCGCGTCGTCCGCCGACGACGTCCTCGTGAGCACGGCGACGTACGCGGCGTCGGCGGTCGGCACGAGCAGGACGTCGGTCGAGGTGCTCGACGGCGTGGCCGGCGCCCCGGCGTTCAAGGCCAACAGCTCGTGGAACGGGGAGCTGTTGGAGTCGATGATCGGCCCCGACCTAACTGGGGACGGGCGCGACGACGTGCTGCTCGTCGGCTCCTCGCTCCTCGCCGCGGTGCGCGGCACTGACGGGGCGAAGCTGTGGGAGGCCGACGGCCTGCCGCTGTACTACCGGGCGCCCCAGTTCGTCGGCGACGTCACCGGCGACGGGCGCACCGACCTCGCCGTCTCGTCGGTCTTGTGGGACTCCGAGGACTACTACGCACGCGAGACGGCGGTCCTCGACGGGGCGACCGGCGCCCGCACCGCCGTCGTGCCCGGCACCCTCGCCACCGGAGCGGGCGACGTCAACGGCGATGGCAAGGGCGACCTCAGCACCGTCTCGGTCGGGTACGAAAGCAGCACCGCGACGGCCTCGGTGACCTACCAGACCTTCACCGGCACCGGCACCGGGCTCGGTTCGCAGACGTACTCGCAGACCGACGACTGGGACACGTCGACCTACGTCTACGTGTGGCAGGTGGCCGACGTCCAGCACGACGGGTCGTCCGAGTGGGCGCACAACATCAACGTCTACGACGAGGACGGCCTGCGCCGGTCGGACCGGGGCGTGGTCTCCGGCCGCACCAACCTGCGGATGTGGGAGGGCAAGGTCGGCGTGCCGGTCGGCGGCGCCATCGACGGCGAGGGCGAGGACCTCGTGCAGATCGGGCCGGGAGGCGTGAAGGCGCAAGACGGCGTGTCCGGGCGCACCCTCTGGACGGCCGCGCTTCCGAGGTATGAGGCCGACGACGCGTGGTCGGTCGGCGACCTCGACGGCGACGGGCGCGACGAGGTCGCGGTGCTGCTGATCGGGGACTCGACCAACTGGAGCTACCAGGCGCGTGTCCTTTCGGGCGCCGACGGGACGCCGCTGTGGAACGACCTCGTCGTCGTCGTGAACCCGCCGTCGGCGATTCCCGCCCCGTAGGCCGCGCCGGCTGCGACAGACTGGCGCGGTGCCCGCACCGTCGACCCCCACCGTCCGTCAAGCAGGACGGGCTGACATCGAGCCGTTGAGCCTGTCGTTGGCCCGCGCCTTCCACGACGACCCAGTGACGACGTTCATCTTCCCGACGACGCGGTACGAGGAGCGGTTGGCGGGCTACTTCCGGACCCACCTCGGCAAGATCGCCTTGGCCCACGGCCTCACCTACACGACCGAGGGGCACCACGGCGGGGCGATCTGGCTGCCGCCGGGGGCGTGGCAGTTGACCCCGATGGACTTGGCCCGCACCCTTCCGGGAACGGTCCGGGCCCTCGGCGCCAAGCTGCCGATGGCGCTGCGCAACCTCGTCTACATCGAGAAGCGGCATCCGAAGGCGCCGCACTACTACCTGGCCACGCTCGGCACCCATCCAGACCACCAGGGCAAGGGCATCGGCTCGGCGCTGTTGGAGCCGGTGCTGTCGCGCTGCGATGCCGAGGGCATGCCCGCGTACTTGGAGTCGTCGAAGGAGAAGAACCTCGCCTTTTACGGCCGGCACGGCTTCGAGGTGACCGAGGAGCTCGCGTTGCCGGGCGGCGGGCCGCCCCTGTGGCTCATGTGGCGCCGGGCCCGCGGCGTTTTGGGCTAAGACGACGGCGATGGCCTCTCCGCTGACCGAGCCGGTCGACCGGTTCGTCCACGACCTCGCCCCGGAACTGGCGCGCATCGCCTCATCGGCGGCGATGAAGGGCCGCCAGCCCGCGGCCGACGACGTGACGTTGGAGGCCTACAAGCTGACCACCGCGTTCATCGACGCCGACGTGCTCCATACCGACGAGGAGCTGTGGGCGCTGATCGAGACCTTCGGGCCGCGGTTCGAGACGATGCTCGGGATGGCGACGCCGGCCGACGTGCGCAAGGCGGGCCTGGTGCTGCGGCGCCGGGACTGGCTGAAGGAGCCGTCGCTGCTGTTCGAGATCCTGGTCGGCGACGACAGCCGCAACGGGACGACGAACTGCTGGAAGTACTACACGGCGGCGGTCGACATCGCCCACACCATCGCGGCGCTGGACCTGCACCCGTCGGTCACCGAGCTGGAGGCGATCGAAGGGTTCCGCACGATGCTGCTGGCGCGTATGGACAACTGGAACGTGCCGCGGCCGGGGACGGTGTCGACCCGTTCTGGTTCTGGTGCCGGCGCTGTGGGGGCTGAGGGCGAGGCCGCGGCGGCCAAAGAAGAGGCGCCGCTGCCGCCGCCCCGTCCGTTGGAGGAGCTGCTGGCCGAGCTTGACGGGCTGGTCGGGCTGGAGGGCGTGAAGAACGAGGTGAAGCTGGTCACCGCGCTGTTGCGGGTCCAGAAGATGCGCAAGGAGCGCAAGCTGCCGGTGGTGGAGTCGAGCCGGCACCTCGTGTTCACGGGGAACCCCGGGACCGGCAAGACGACCGTGGCCCGCCTGCTGGCCCAGATCTACCGGACGCTCGAGGTCGTGTCGAAGGGGCAGCTTGTCGAGACCGACCGCTCGCAGATGGTCGCCGGCTATGTCGGGCAGACCGCGATCCAGACCCGCAAGGTGGTCGAGTCCGCGCTCGGCGGCGTGCTGTTGGTGGACGAGGCGTATGCGCTGGCCCGAGGCGACCAGCGGGATTTCGGCCAAGAGGCGATCGACACGTTGGTGAAGATGGTGGAGGACCACCGAGACGACCTCGTCGTGATCGCGGCGGGCTACCCCGACGAGATGGACGTGTTCGTGAACTCGAACCCAGGGCTGCGGTCGCGCTTTCCGAAGACGATCTTCTTCCCCGACTACACGACCGACGAGCTGGTCCTGATCTTCAAGACGCTGTGCGACAAGACGTCGTATCGGTTGGACGAGTCGGCCGAGAAGCGGCTGCGGGAGTGGTTCGACGCCCAGCCCAGGGACAAGGGGTTCGGCAACGGGCGGCTGGCCCGCAACCTGTTCGAGGCCGCCGCCGCCCGCCAGGCCAGCCGGCTGGTGACGCCGCCGGCCAAGGACCCGTCGGACGAGGAGCTGGTGACCTTCACCGCCGACGACATCGGCCCCGCCGAACCGATGAACCCCTAACCCCGGTCCGCCCCGCCCCGCCCCGTCGCCCGCCCACCCGCCAGCCCCGCCAGCCACCGCCACGCGACGTGGCCGTCGCCTCTTCCCCGCCCCGACTCTGGAGGACATAGGTACCGCATACGGGGTGCTATGTCCTCCAGAGCGCGGGCTGGGGTCGACCGTGACCACGTTCCGCGGCAGCGTGCCTGGCTCGGCGATGCCATCGACCCCGCCCGGACCCGCTGGCCAGTGCGGGGCGGCGAACGGCTGGGGTCAGTGGCGGTACCAGATGGCGGGGTCGCTGCCGCTGGACGGGTCGCCGTTGGGCTCCGCGGGCCGGTTCGCGTAGCCGACGGCGACGTGCGTGCCGCCATGGGCGGTCACGCCATGGGGCGTCCCCCAGGGGTCCGGCGGGAGTCGCCCTTGACGGCTCCACGTCCGACCGTCGGTCGAGCGCCACCACGCCGACTCGGCCGCGTCCGAGGCGATTCCCACCGCCACGAAGCCGGTCGGCGTCGATGCCACGGCGTGCATCGCCATGCTCCCGCCACGCTGTCCGAAGACCTTGGGATCGTCCGGGACCAGGTTCCATCGCTGGCCGTCCGCCGACCGCCACACCCCCGCCGCCCATTCCGTGCGGCCGACGGCGACGAGTCCGGACGGTCCTGCTGTCACCGAGTTCATGCTCGAGTGGGGGCTGGCCCCTTCCACCGTGACTCGCCGCCACTGCGTGCCGTCCGGCGAGGCCCATGCCGCCGCCACAGGAGGCGCGGAGACCTCGTGGTGGTCCCATCCGACCGCCATGAACCCGCTCCCGGTCGCAGCCACGCTCTTGATGTACTCGTGCGACGGCCGAGCCAGGTCGGCCTGGCCCCGCACCCGTTTCCAGGTCACCCCGGCGTCCGCAGAGGTCCACACGGCACCGTCGAACGGGGACAGTTGCGGCACGTCGATGCCGACCGCCACCACCGTGTGGCCCTTGAACGCGACTGCCTGCATGATCTGGCCGCCCGAGCCGCCGAAGGCACCGCCCGGATCAGGGACCCTCGTCCACGTGCGCCCATCCGCCGAGCGCCACACGGCGGCATCCTCCTGTCCGATGTCGGGGCCGTCGCTGCCGACGACCACGAAGCCGCTCGGCCCTGCCGCGACGCCGTAGGCGTACTGAAAGCCGGGTCCGCCGAACGGCCCAGCCGCCTGCTCCCACCGGACGCCGTCGGTCGAGTACAGCACCACCGCATCTTTGGCACTGCCGAGCGCAGCCCCTACGGCGACGAGGGTCTTCCCATCCGACGCCACTGCCTGAAGAACAGCGTCTTCGTAACGCGGGAGCGTGGCCGGGTCGACCTGCTGCCATGCCCCCGGCTCGCGGGGCGGGGCCGTCGAGGCAGTTGTCGACGACGACCCGGTCCCGGCTTCGGTCGACGTGGTCGTGGTCTCGCCGGGCATCGTCGTGCTGGTCGACAGTCCGGGTTGGGTCGTGGTCGTGCCGGTGTCGACGAACGTGCCCGCGTCCTCGTCGCCCAGTCTGGCCATCCCGATGCCAACCACGGCGGCCACCACTGCGGCGGCTGCCGCAATCACCATCCACGGCACCCGACGGCCGCCGCCCGCGGCCAGGCCGCGCTCGACCTCGGCGGCAACCTCGTCGACTGGCCGGGGGCTCCCCCGCTCGGCCAGCTCTTCCAATGAACCGCGCAGGTCGTTCACGACGTGCCCTCCAACTCGAGGCGCAGCCGTTGGCGCGCTCGTGAGAAACGGACTCGGGAGGCGCCTTCGCTGCAGCCCAGCGCGGCGGCGACGTCCCGATGCGACCACCGCTCCACTTCCACCAGGTACAGCACGGCCCGGTCCTCGGCCGACAGCCGCTGGAGCTCGGCCAGGTCGGACGGATAGGTCGGGTCGACGACCAGGGCCGACTGGGTGCCGAGCGACGTCAGCGCCCGCCGCCCCCGCCCCAGCCGACGCCGCTCGTTGGCGGCCAGGTTGACGATCGTGCGGCGCATGTACGCGGCGATGTCGTCGTAGTCCTCCATGGCGTGCGCCCGCAGCACGCGGACCCAGGCCTCCTGCATGAGGTCGTCCGGGTCCATCTCGACCGGCGCCACGACGGCGGCGAACCGGCGCAGCCGTGCGTGCAGCGCCGTGACCACTTCGCGGGTCGGGTTCTCTTCCGTCACAGTGCCCAAGACACCGCAGGGCGAGCCGTTGTTACAGCAGGGCCCGTTTGTGGAGCGCCTCCGGGTCGAGGATCGAGATGCCGCGGCGCTGGGTCTCGATCCATCCCCGCTTGCGCAACTGCTGGAGCGCCTTGCTGACCGCCTCCCGCGATGCGCCGATGAGCCCGGCCAGCTCCTGCTGCGACAGCGGCAGCGTGATGCGCACGCCCTTGGCGGCAGGCTCGCCGAACTGCTCGGCCAGGTCGAGCAGGCGCAGGGCGACGCGGCCGACGGTGTCGAAGGCGGCGAACTCGATGCGCTTGCGGTCGGCCTCGCGCAGCCGCCGGGTGAGCCCCAGCAGCAGGACCATGGCGGCGCGCGGCGTCGTCGACACGAACTGCTGGAAGTCCTCGACGCTGAGCACGAGCGTCTCGACCGGCTCGGCCGCCAGCGCCGTCGCCGAACGCGGCTCCTGGTCGATGGCCGACAGCTCGCCGAGGAGCTCGCCAGGCCCCCGCACGGCGAGGATGATCTCGCGGCCGTCGGCAGTGAAGTGCGAGATCTTCACCCGCCCCGACAGCACGATCATCACCTGCTCGGAGCTGGCGCCCTCCTCGAACAGCACGGCGCCGCGGGCGAATCGGCGGCGCCACCCGCGCGCCCGCAAGGCCTCGAGGTGGGGCTGCCCCAACTCGGCGAGGAATCCGCTGAACGCCGGTTGCCGGCCGCCAGGCATGGGCGCATCCTGTCACGTCGCCGTGCCCGGTCCGGCGCACCCACTCGCCCTACGCTGGGCAATCGTGCCCCGACGCCTGCTCGCGCTCGTCGCCGCCGTCGCCATGGTGGGCGGGGCGCTGTTCATCCGGAGCAGGCTCGACCAGCGCACGGAGGACAAGGCCAACCCGCCCGACCTCGTCTGCGCCACCGAGCTGGCCGTGATCTGCGAGCGCATCGCCAACGAGACCGACGTCAACGTGACGCTGGAGCCGGCGGGCCAGACGGTCAGCCGGGCGGTGGCGTTGAACGGGGCCGAGAACATCGACGGCTGGCTGACGGCGGCGCCGTGGCCCGCCATCCTCGACCAGCGCCGCCAGGCCCGCAGCCTGCCCGCCATGTTCACCACCCAGACCCCGCCGGTGCTGGCCCGCTCCCCCATCGTCATGGCCGTCTGGCCCGACCGGGCCGCCGCCCTCCGCCAGGCCTGCCCGCTCCAGCAGCCGGGCTGGAAGTGCCTCGGCGAGGTGGCGGGCAAGGACCTGTGGAAGAACGTGCCGGGCGGGCGCGAGATCTGGGGACCGGTGAAGATCGCGTTGAGCGACCCTGAACAGCAGGCCTTGGGCGGGATCGCCTTCACGGCCGGCGCCATCGAGTTCTTCAACCGCTCCGACCTGTCGACCATCGACTTCGAAGACGACGCCTTCCGCGACTGGGTCAGCAACCTCAAGGCGGCCACGCCGGTGACGTCGTCCCCCGACATGACGGCGGTGCTGGCCCGCGGCGAGTCGGCGACCGACGTCTTCGTCGGCTTGGAGGCCGACATCGCCCCTGCCATCGAGGAGTCCCGCCGTCAGCCCAAGCCGGTCGTCCTCTACCCTTCGGCGGTGGTCAACTTCGACCTCACCCTCGCGGTCATCCCTGGCCGGGCGGGCGAGCGCCTTCAAGAAGTCGTGCAGGAGGCGGTCAAGGACCAGTTGGCCGACATGGGGTGGAAGGTGCCGGGGACCCCGGCGGGCGTCCTCCCCGACCCGGGCGTGCTCGACGCCCTGCGACAAGTGTGGAAGGAGGCCGCAGGTTGACGCGGCGAACGCTGGGGATCCTGGGGGCACTGACGGCGGCAGCCGTCCTGTTGGCGGGCTGCCGCACGGGCGGCGACCTGTCGTTCGGGCGCAAGAACTGCACGGTCGTCGACGTGGCGACGTCGCCCGAGAAGCTGGCGCTGCTCACTGAGCTGGCGGCCGAGTTCAACGAGGACGAGATCGACGGCAAGTGCGTCGACGTGAAGGTGACGCGCAAGGCGTCAGGCGGCGGCGCGCAACTGCTCGCCGACGGCTGGCCGGACCCCGAGGCCAACGGCCCGCAGCCGGTGATCTGGACGCCGGCCGCGTCGTCGTGGGGCGCGGTGGTGAACCAGCGCCTGGCCGACAAGGGACAGCCGCCGGTCGTGCCCAGCGACGCCAAGTCGTTCATGCTCACCCCGCTGGTGATCGCCATGCCCCGGCCGATGGCGACGGCCCTTGGTTGGCCCAACACCGCCATCGGCTACAGCGACCTGTTGGCGCTGGCCAACGACCCGCAGGGCTGGGCGGCCAAGGGCCACCCGGAATGGGGCGCGTTCAAGCTCGGCAAGACCAACCCGAACTTCTCGACCAGCGCGCTGTCGGCCACGATCGCGCAGTACTACGCGGCCACCGGCAAGGTGCGCGACCTGTCGCTGGAGGACGTGAACAACCCGCAGGTCGAAGCGGCCCAGCGCGGCGTCGAGTCGGCCGTCGTCCACTACGGCGACACCACGCTGACCTTCCTCAACAACCTGTACCGGGCCGACTCCCGCGGCGTCGGCCTCACCTACGTGAGCGCGGTGGCGGTCGAGGAGAAGTCGGTCATCGACTACAACACCGGCAACCCGGACGGCATCCTCGACCCCGGAGAGAAGCCGCGGCCGCCCCGCACGCCGCTGGTCGCGATCTATCCGAAGGAGGGCACGCTCTTCTCGGACAACCCGCTGTTCGTGCTCGACGCGCCGTGGGTCTCGGCCGAGGAGCGCAAGGCGGCCCAGGCGTTCTCGACGTTCGTGCAGAAGCCCGAGAACCAGCGCAAGGTGCTGACGTTCGGCTTCCGGCCTGGCAACCCCGCCGTGCCGTTGGGCGCGCCGGTCAACGCGGCCAACGGCGTCGACCCGGCCCAGCCGCAGACGACCCTCGGCCTGCCCTCGCCGGCGGTGCTCGTGCGCCTGGTCGAGAAGTGGGGCGAGCTGCGCAAGGGCGCCCGCGTGCTGTTGGTGATCGACGTGTCCGGCTCGATGGGCGACGACGCGGGCAACGGCGAGTCGAAGCTGGACTTGGCCAAGCGGGCCGCCATCATCGCCTTGGACCAGTTCAAGGCGGACGACCTCGTCGGCCTGCGCGTGTTCAGCACGCAGATATCGAGGCAGGCCCCTCAGGACTATGTCGACCTCGTCCCCATCGCCCCGATCTCGCAGAACCGCGAACGGCTGATCCGCCAGATCGACAGCCTGGTGCCCACCAACGGCACGCCGCTCTACACCGCCGCGGGCGCGTCCTTCGACGACATGAAGAAGGGCTTCGACGCCTCCCGCATCAACGCGGTGCTGCTGCTGACGGACGGGCAGAACGAGGACCCCAACAACGAGGACCTCGACGGCCTGATCCGCAAGCTGCGCTCCGGCAGCGAGGGCGCCGCGGGAGGGGCCAGCACGGTGCGGCTGTTCACCATCGCCTACGGCCAGGACTCCGACCTGCCGGTGCTGAAGCGCATCGCCGAGGCGTCGAGCGGCGCGTCGTACGACGCCAAGGACCCGACCACGATCAACCAGGTGTTCACCGCGGTGGTCAGCAACTTCTGATGATCGAGCGGCTCCCCGAGAACGTCCGGTCCCGCAAGGTGGCCAAGGCGATGTTCTCGCCGTCGGCCACGCTGCTGGCGGGCGCAGGGGCGTCGGTCGCCATCCTGGCGGGGGCGCCGATCGTGGCTGCGGCGGCGGTGGGCGCGCTGGCGTGGCTCGGCCGTGTCGCACTGGCCATCCCCCGCAAGCCGCGCGAGATGCGGGTCGACCCGTCGAAGCTGCGCGACCCGTGGCGGCGCTTCGTCGTCGACGCCTTGGACGCCCGACGGCGCTTCGACACCGCGTGCAAGCGCACCCCGTCCGGTCCGCTGCGCGAGCGGCTCACCGAGCTGGGCCGGCGCATCGAGGACGCGGTGGACGAGACGTGGCGCATCGCCCGCCAAGGCGAGATGCTGCAGGGCGCCTACCACGAGCTCGACCTCGCGGTCGTGGAAGAGGAGCTGGCCGAGTTGGTCGACCGACCCGCGTCGGACTCGCGGGATCAGGCCATCGAGGCGCTCAAGGCCCAGCTTCAGGCGGGGCGGCGGATCCGCACGGTCGGCGAGGACGCCGAGAACCGGCTGCGGGTGTTGAACGCCCGCCTGGACGAGGCGGTGGCCAGGGCCATCGAGCTCTCGGTGAGCGGCTACCAGGTCGAAGACCTGCTCGGCGTGTCGAACCAGGTCGACTCGCTGGTGGGCGAGATGGAGTCGCTGCGCCAGGCGCTGGAGGAGACGCGCGGCACACCGATGACATCGTCCGGCGGGTCCGCATAACCTGCCACCATGTTCAAGCTCCTCCGCCGAGTGTGGCGGTATCTCACGGCGGCGTCGGCATCGAAGTTCGACGAGGCGGCTGACCCGAAGATCCAGTTGGAACAGGCGATCGCGGAGGCCCAGGAGCAGCATCGGCGGCTCAAGGAGCAGGCGGCCAACGTCATCGCCAACCAGAAGCAGACCGAGATGCAGCTCAACCGGGCCATGGAGCAGCTCGAGTCGCTGAACGGCAAGGCGCGCCAGGCCGTGCTCATGGCCGACGAGGCCACCAAGAAGGGCGACACGGCCCGGGCGCTGGAGTTCACCAGGGCGGCCGAGACCTTCGCCAACCAGTTGATCTCGATCGAAAAGCAGGTCGAGTCGCTGAAGACGCTGGCCATGCAGGCCACCCAGGCCGCCGACCAGGCCAAGGCCGCCGTGAACCAGAACTCGATGGTCCTGCAGAAGAAGCTGGCCGAGCGCCAGAAGCTGATGTCCCAGCTCGACCAGGCCAAGATGCAGGAGCAGATGAACAAGGCCATGGCCTCGCTGTCCGAGACCGTCGGCCAGGACGTCCCCACGCTGGAAGAGGTCAGGGACAAGATCGAGCAGCGTTACGCCAGGGCCCTCGGCGCCACCGAGTTGCAGGGCGCCACGGTCGAGTCGCGCATGCTCGAAGTGGAGCAGGCCCAGATGGACACCGAGGCCCAGGCCCGCCTGTCGCAGATCCGGGCCCAGTTGGGCATCGCCGCGCCGGAGGCCGAGGCCGCTTCGGCGCCGTCGCCGGCCGCCGAGCCCGCCGCCCAGCCCCAGGCCGAGCCGGGCACCGCTTCGTCGTAGCCGGCTGTTCGGGGCTGGCTGCGAGCCGCCGGTCTGGCGGTGCGTTGTTGCCGGGACAAGGAGTCGAGCCCACTGGTGGCGAACTGGGCCTGGACCGGTACCCGCCAAGGAGGGCTCACCACATGCATCGCGTTGCCTGCATCGTCGGAGGCCTCCTGGCCGCGGCCGCTTTCACCAGCCCCGTCCGCGCCGAAGAACCGTTCTTCCCGGATCTGGTCCACACGCCGACGTACCTCGTGTGCTCGGGCACCACGAAGCTCGCGCAGGCGAACGTCGCGATCGACGGGACGAAGACGGTGGGATGGGATGAGATCCCTCCGACCCAGTCGGTCCAGAGCGGGGCAGGGTGCGCCAGTGCCGAGCCCTTTGCCGCAGGGTCGAGCCAGCCGGACGCGGTCCTCGACCTGCCCATGGCCGGGACGTTCACCGGCAACCTGACCGCGATGACCGTCAGGCTCCACGCGGTCGACACCACGGCTCGCGCTTCGAGCTCGCAGCCACTGGTCGTCGACGTGGTCATCGACGGGCGCACGCGGGTGCGCCAAGCGCCCGTTGAGGTGACCGCGGTCCGGTCCATGAGCGACACGATCGCCTTCATCGAGTTCTCGGTCACGAACATCCGGCTGCTGGACGAGCTCGACAGCACGACCACGCACACCGTCGAGGTCATCGTCTCCACCCAGTACGCCGACATCGGCACGCTCACCGGCTGGATCTGGGACGCGACCGAGTTCCCCTCTGGCATCACCTTCAACCCGACTCGGCTGGCGAACGTCCGGCTCAGGGCAACAACCTGATCCCGGTTCGCCACGCCCGCGGACGGTCATTCGACGGAGTACGCGCTCCGTGCCCAGGCAACTGCTTCGGCAAGGGTCTCGAACGGGCCTGACGCGATAGGAGTCGGCGTCAAGACCGGGAGCCGCCGTGTGCCGTGTCTCACGGAGACGGGCGAGGCCCGCATCGGCCTGGGCGGGACCAGGGACGTCCTCATGCTCGAAGGCGCGCTTGCCGTGGTCGGCCCGGTCGACGACCACCCGGCCACGACTGCGCTCTTCGCCCCCGTCGCGGGATGGGACCCGAGCGGCGAGGACGGCATGGTGTACATGCGCTTCCGCCCCCGCCGGGCCATGGCGTGGCGCGAGGCCGATGAGATCGCGGGCCGCACGATCATGCGCGACGGCGCCTGGCTGCCGTGTCACGCCGCGACAACGGCGACGACGATCGCCCGGCGCCTCCGTCGAGCACGCTCCGTCTGGGCGCATGTCGCAACCGCAGCGGTTGTTGACGGCACCCAGACGGTGACCTGCGGGCGCTCGCCGGGGAGCGGGCTTAGCCGGGCAGGACGACCAGGTCGTCGCGGTGGACGACCTCGTGCGGCTCGTCGGGGGGCAGATCGCTGGTGCGGCGGCCGCGCCACTGCTTGACCTTGGCCGAGGAGTGGCGGACGAGGCCCTTGGCGAAGACGGTGCCGTCGGGCAACGCGATCTCGACCGCCTCGTCGGCGCCGAAGCGGCCCTCGACGTCCACCACGCCGGCGGGCAGCAGCGACGAGTTGCGCTCGACCAGCGCGCGGCGGGCGCCGTCGTCGACAACGACCCGGCCCGAGGAGCCGATGGCGAAGGCGATCCAGAGCTTGCGGGCCGACAGGCGCCGGTCGTGAGGGCGCACGATGGTGCCGACGCCAGGCTCGCCGGCCACCGCGGCGCGCAGCACGCCGGGCCGGGTGGCGCTGGCGATGACGGCCCGCACGCCGGACCACGCTGCCATCTTGGCCGCGGCCAGCTTCGACGCCATGCCGCCGCTCCCCCGGTCTGTGGCGCTGCGGCCCGCCATCCGCTCCAACTCGGCGTCGACCTCCACGATCTCCTCGATGAGGCTGGCCGACTCGTCGAGGCGGGGGTCGGCGGTGAAGAGGCCGGGCGTGTCGGTGAGCAGCACGAGCAGGTCGGCGGTGACGAGGTGGGCCACGAGGGCGGCGAGGCGGTCGTTGTCGCCGAAGCGGATCTCGTCGTCGGCGATGGCGTCGTTTTCGTTGATGACCGGCACCGCGCCCAGTTCAAGGAGCCGCTCCAGCGTCTGGCGGGCGTGGAGGTACTGGCTGCGGTGGACGAAGTCGAGTGGGGCCAAGAGGACTTGGGCGCTGACCAGGTTGTGCTGGCCGAGCAGCCGGTCGTAGACCCGCATGAGCCGGCTCTGACCGATGGCGCTGACGGCCTGGAGGGTGCGGGTGTCGGTGGGCCTGGGGTCCTCGAGGCCGATGGCGGGCAGGCCGGCGGTGATGGCGCCGCTGGTGACGATGAGGACCCGGTGCCCGTCGGCCCGCAGGTCGGCGACATCGGCGCACAGGCGCGCCACCGCGTTGGGGTCGACGTGCCCATCGGCATCGGTGATCGACGAGGTGCCGATCTTCGCTACGACGATCATCGCTCGGCCGGCCTCAATCGGGCTCGTACTCGAAGGTGAACCCGCCGATGTGGACGACGTCGCCCTCCCGTGCGCCGGCGCGGGCCAAGGCGCGGTCGACCCCGAGCCGCTTCAGCCGCTGCTGCACGTAGGCGAGGGCCTGCACGTTGGTGATGTCGGAGACGGCGACCGCCCGCTCGGCCGGCCTGCCCTTGACGACGAAGGCGCCGTCGGGGCCACGCTCGACCACGACGCCCTCCGGCTCGGGCCGGTGCACGACGTACTGCTCGGGCTCGGGCAGCGTCGCCCTGGCCTCGGCGACCAGTTGGGTGAGCTTGCGCACGAGCTCCGGCAGGCCGTCGCCGAGGATGGCGCTGATTCGCAGGCCGTCGAAGCCGGCGTTGTCATCGGTGGCCATGTCGGCCTTCGAGCCGATCACGAGTCGGGGCCGATCGAGCAGGTCGGGCTGGTAGTTGCCAAGCTCGTGAAGGAGGATGCGCTGCTGCTCGGCGATGTCGCCGGTGAGGTCGAGCAGGACGACGAGCACCCTGGCCCGCTCGATGTGGCGCAGGAACTGGTGCCCAAGGCCCTTGCCCTCGCTGGCCCCCTCGATCAGGCCGGGGATGTCGGCCACCACGAACTCGGCGTCGTCGAAGCGGACCACGCCGAGGTTGGGCTCCAGGGTGGTGAAGGGGTAGTCGGCGATCTTGGGCTTGGCCGCCGAGATGCGCGAGATCAGGGTGGACTTGCCGACGTTGGGGAAGCCGACCAGGGCCACGTCGGCCATGAGCTTCAGTTCGAGGTTGAACCAGCGCTCTTGGCCCACCTCGCCCTGCTCGGCGAAGGCCGGGGCCCGGAGGCGGTTGGAGAGGAAGCGGGCGTTGCCCTTGCCGCCCCTGCCCCCCTCGGCGGCCAGCCAGCGGTCGCCCTCGTAGAGGAGGTCAGCCACCACGTTGCCTTCGAGGTCCTTGACGACGGTGCCCTCGGGGACCTTCACGGTGATGTCGGCGCCCCGCTTGCCGTGGCGGGCCCGGCCTGCGCCGTGGGTGCCGCTCTCGGCCCGCCGATGGGGGTGGTCCTTGAAGGCGAGCAGGCTGGCGACGTCCCTGCTGGCGACGAGCCACACGTCGCCGCCCTTGCCGCCGTCGCCGCCGTCGGGGCCGCCCCTGGGGACGTGGGCCTCGCGCCGGAACGACACCGCGCCCGCGCCGCCGTCACCGGCCTTGACGTGGAGCTGGGCTTGGTCGACGAAGCCGGGCATCGGGATGCGAGCCTATGAGCGTGCGCCGTTCCTGACGCGAAGAAGGCACCCCAAACGGGGTGCCTCCTCGGTCGCGAGAAGGGCTCAGCCGGCCGGCAGGACGTCCACGAGCTTGCGGCCCTTGCGGGCGCCGAACTTGACCTTGCCGTCGGCGAGGGCGAAGAGCGTGTCATCGCCGCCGCGGCCGACGTTGAGGCCGGGGTGGAAGCGGGTGCCGCGCTGGCGGACGATGATCGAGCCGGCGGTCACCTCGGTGCCGTCGTACACCTTCACGCCGAGGCGCTTGGCCTGCGAGTCCCGGCCGTTACGGGTTGAGCCGCCGCCTTTGGTCTTTGACATGTCTGGCCTCCGCTAGCCCCGGGAGATCCCGGTGATCTCGATGGTGGTGTACTTCTGGCGGTGCCCCCAGCGCTTCCGCTGGTTGGTCTTGTTCTTGTAGGTGAAGCCGCGGATCTTCGGGCCCTTGGCGTCGCCCACGATGCGGGCGGTCACCGTGGCGCCGCTCAACTGGTCGGCGCCGGCGAGCACGTTGTCGCCGTCGACCAGGAGGATGGGGGTGAAGGTGACCTCGTCGCCGTCGGCGTTGAGCCGCTCGACGTTGAGCTGCTGGCCCTCGGCCACGCGCTCTTGCTTCCCACCTGTCTTGATGACTGCGTACATGGCCCCTCCGGCCCCGTCTGCCTCGGTACAGACAACGGCCGACCATGGTAGCGGACATCAGCGGGCCCGCCCCACTCGCCGCCCCCCGTCGGCTTTGGAGGACATAGCGAACCGTTTTGGTGCGCTATGTCCTCCAGAGTTCGTGAGGGGTCAGATGACGGCGCTCCCACCCGACGCGTCGCCGACACCGGTCAACGTGCCCGAGACGGTTCCCGTGCAGGTGCCCGAGATCGTGCCGCTGCCGAACGTCACCGCACACGAGATCGAGAACGACATGCCGGTCGGAAGCAACGTGCCGTTGCAATGCATCACGCCGGTGGAACCGGAGACCTGCCAGCTGATGGCGCACGTGCCGGGATCGTGGAACAGCCCGACGGCGGTGCCGCTGTAGCCCCCTGGCGACGCCGTGGCCGACCACTCGAAGTTCGCGAAGTGGTGGGCGGACGCGGGGCGGGCCGGGGCCAGGGCGGCGGCGAGCAGGACGGCCAACAGCGCAACACGTCGACGAGTCATGCCCACTACTACGCCGCCACACCCTAGTCGTGTCACCCATTCTTTGAACGCCTGGCCCGCCCATGGCGGGCCAGGCGTTCAAAGTTCGGCGGAGGCCGGTCACGCCGGTCAGGAGCGGGTCAGAGGAGGGAGTCGTCGAGCACGAGGCCGCGGCCGTTGCAGTTGGGGCAGGTCTCGCTCAGCGACTCGACCAGGCCCTCGCTGATCCGCTTGCGGGTCATCTCCACCAGCCCGAGCTCGGAGATGTCGAACACCTGGGTGCGGGTCTTGTCCCGAGCCAGTGCGTCGCGGAAGGCGCGGATCACGTCGGCCCGGTTGGAGGCGACCTCCATGTCGATGAAGTCGATGACGATGATCCCGCCGATGTCGCGCAGCCGGAGCTGGCGGGCGATCTCCTCGGCCGCCTCGAGGTTGTTGCGGTAGACGGTCTCCTCCAGCGACGACGTGCCCACGTTCTTGCCGGTGTTGACGTCGATCACCGTCAGCGCCTCGGTCCGCTCGATGATCAGCGACCCGCCCGACGGCAGCCACACCTTCCGGTCGAGCGCCTTGTGCAACTGCTCGTGGACGTGGAACCGCTCGAAGATCGGCAGGGTGTCCTCGGCGGGGTCGTAGTACTCGACGCGGTCGGCCAGCTCGGGCGAGATCGAGGCGACGTAGTCCCGCACCTCCTCGTACAGCGCCCGGTCGTCGATCACGACGCCGCGGTACTCCTTGTTGAACTCCTCCCGGATGACCCGCACGGCCATGTCGGGCTCCCGGTACAGCAGCGCGGGCGCCTTCGACCGCTTGGCCAGCGCGTCGATCTCCTCCCACTGGCGCACCAGCCGCTGCACGTCCCGCCGCAGCTCGTCCGACGTGGCCCCCTCTGCCGCCGTTCGCACGATGATCCCGTGCTGGGCCGGCTTCACCTCGTCGAGGACCCGACGCAGCCGCTTGCGCTCGTCGTCGCTCAGCCGCTTCGAGATGCCGTAGGTGTCGGAGTTCGGGATCAGCACGCAGAACCGGCCCGGCAGCGACACCTCCTGGGTGAGGCGGGCGCCCTTGGTGCCGATCGGGTTCTTGGTCACTTGGCACAAAATCGTCTGGCCCGACCGCAGGACCTGCTCGATCCGCATGTCGGTCTTCTTGCCGCCGCCGCTGCTGCCCCCGCCGCCCTCGACGTCGTCCTTGTCGTAGCGGACGTCGCCTTTGTAGAGCACGGCGTTCTTCGGCGTGCCGATGTCGATGAAGGCCGCCTCCATGCCGGGCAGCACGTTCTGCACCCGGCCGAGGTAGATGTTGCCGTCGATCTGGGTGGCGTCGTCCTGGGGCCGGGAGACGTAGTGCTCGATCAGCGCCCGGCCCTCCAACACGGCGATCTGGGTCGCCTTGGGCCGCACGTGCACGCACATGAGGTACCGGCCGACGGGCCGCCCCTTGCGCTCACGGCCGCGGCGCCGCTCCAGGGTCTCGGCGTCGAGCTCGACGGCGCTGTCGGCCGACGTGGCCTGGGTGACGACCTTCGGCCCGCCGCCGCTGCCCCGCCCTCGGCCGCCCCGACGCCGCGGGCGCTTCTGGCCGCCGCCATCGGTCTTCGCCTCGGCCTGCGGCTCGGCGCGCGGCGCGGGCTCGCTCGACTGCGCGCGAGGCGGCGGGACCTTGGGGGTGAACGGGGGCGCGGGGCGGGTGTCGCCGATCCGCGGCTTCACCTCTGCTCTGGCCGCCGCCTCCGGTGAAGGCACGCCCTCGCTCGGGCGGTCGGGCAGGTCGTCGGGCCTGCGGTCTTCAGCGCCACCGGCACTGCCGCCACCACCGCCGACCGCACCGGTGCCGGGAGCGCGGCTGCGTCCGCCGCGTGAGCCGCGGCGCCTGCGCTTACGGGCGCCCTGGCCTCCAGGCTGGGTGGGGCCGTCTGCACTGCCTGCACCGCCTGCACTGCCCTCGGATGCGGGAGCCGGGCGGGGCTCCGGTGTTGCTTCGGACATTGGGGAGGTCCTTCCTCATGACGCACGCTCCGCGTGCGGCGCGGCCGTCGCGGGAAGCAGGAGCGGAACCGGCTCCCACTTCGCGCCGTCGCGCTGAATCCATTGGTGTGTCCTGAGCACCCGCCCGGGCTCGATGCCTGGGTCGATGGCGGCCAACAGCTCGGAGGGGCGCAGGCCGCGTCCTTCGGTGGCCAGTTCGCACTCCAACACGGCAGTGTCGAGCACGGCGAGCGACAGGATGGCGGGGCGGATGTCGTCAGTCGTCGACTGACCCTTCCGCACCCGGGTGACGAAGAGCGAGTCGGCGGCCAGCACCTGGGCGACGCGGTCCCGCAGGGACCCCTCGTCGACGCCGGCGTTGGCGGCCTCCATCTCCCAGCGGCAGGACGTGACGATCTCCTGCAGGGAGCCCTTCTCCTCGACGACGGTGGCGGCCAGGACGTCGATCCCGACCGGCAGGGCCGGGCTCAACCGGCCGGGTAGGGCGGCGACGTCGGGCTGCTCACCGTGTGCCAGCTCGACGTCGAGGTACTCGCACACCGACTCGGCGCCGGTGGGCAGGGCCAGCCCGAAGCTCACCTTGGGCCGGGGCGAGAAGCCCTCGGTGTAGGCGAGCCGCAGGTCGACCCGGCGGAACGCCCGCTCCCACATCCGAGCCAGATCGCGATGGGACGTCCACCGGACCTTGCCCAGCTTGGAGAAGCGGAAACGGACCCTCATCGGGTCCCGCCAAGGGTGACGGGGACGAACGTCCCCTGGCTGCCGCCCGCAGGCGGCAGTGTGGATGCCACGACGTGCTCGATGCCGTAGCCGGTGCAGGCACCGCAGTCGTAGCAGGGCGTCCACCGACAGTCCTCGACGCCGGACGCAGCCAGCGCGTCCTGCCAGTCCTGCCAGAGGAAGTCCTTGTGCAGCCCGGCCGAGATGTGGTCCCACGGAAGGACCTCGTCCTCGTCCCGGTGCCGGTAGACGTACCAGTCGACGCTGAGGCCGTGGCGGGCCATGGCGTCCTCCCACAGCGAGAGGTCGAAATGCTCGGACCACTCCTGGAAGACGCCGCCGTGACGCCACACGTCCTCGATCACCGCGCCGAGCCGGCGGTCGCCCCGGGAGGCGATGCCCTCGGCCAGCGTGGCCTTGGGGTCGTGCCACTTCAACTGCACGCCGCGGTCCCTGCGGACGGTGTCCTTCAGCAGGTTCACCTTGCGCTGCAGTTCGTCGACCGTGTTCTGGCCGAACCACTGGAACGGGGTCTGCGGCTTGGGCACGAACCCGCCGACCGACGCGCTGACCGTGACCCGGTTGGTGTGCCGGCGTCCGACCTCGACGCACTTGCGGGCCAACTCGGCGATGCCGAGGGTGTCCTCGTCGGTCTCGGTGGGGGGCGCGGCGATGAAGTACAGCTTCACCCGGTTCCAGCCCTGGCTGAACGCCGACTCGACGGCGCCGTACAGGTCCTCTTCCCGGATGAGCTTGTTGATGACCTGGCGCATGCGCCAGGTGCCGCCCTCCGGCGCGAACGTCAGGCCGGTGCGCCGCACCTTGGCGATCTGGCTGGCGATGCCGACGGTGTAGGCGTCGACCCGCAGGCTGGGCAGGCTCACGCCGACGCTGCCCTGGCACATCGGGTCGTTGATGATGCCGCCGACCACGTCTTCGATGCCGGAGTAGTCGGCGCTGCTGAGGCTGGTGAGGCTGACCTCGTTGTAGCCGGTGCGCTGGAGGCCGTTCGTGACCATCTGGCGGGTCTGCTCGTTGCTGCGCTCGCGCACCGGCCTGGTGATCATCCCGGCCTGGCAGAAGCGGCAGCCGCGGGTGCAGCCGCGGAAGATCTCGACGTTGAGCCGGTCGTGGACCACCTCGGTCAGCGGCACGAGCTGCTGCTTCGGGTACGGCCAGTCGTTGAGGTCGGCGATCGTGCGCTTCTCGACCCGCTCGGGGATGTCGGCGTACTTGGGGGTGACCGCGACGAGGCGCTGGCCGTCGTAGGCCACGTCGTACATGGACGGGACATAGACGCCGTCGATGTGGGCCAGCTCCCGGAGCACGCCCTCTCTCGACGTGCGGCCGCTGGCCTTCCAGCCCCGGACGACCTCGTTGACGTCGCTCACGACCTCCTCGCCGTCGCCGATCACGAAGAAGTCGACGAAGTCGGCCAGCGGCTCGGGGTTGAAGGTGCAGTGGCCGCCCGCGCAGATCAGCGGGTCCTCGGGGCGGCGGCGGTCGGCGTGGACGGGGACGCCGGCCAGGTCGATGCAGTTGAGGAGGTTCGTGTAGACGAGCTCGGCGCTGAGGTTGAACGCGAGCAGGTCGAAGTCGGCCGCCGGGCGGTGGGTGTCGACGCTGAACAGGGGCACGTCGCGGGCCCGCATCTCGCGCTCCATGTCGGTCCAGGGCGCGTAGGAACGCTCGGCGGCCGCGTCGGGGCGCTCGTTGAGGATCTCGTAGAGGATCTGCAGCCCCTGGTTGGGCAGCCCGACTTCGTAGGCGTCGGGATAAATGAGCAGCCAGCCCACCTTGCCGGGGCCGTGAACGGGTGCTTGCGCGCCGTCCTCGCACCCGATGTAGCGGGCGGGCTTCTGCACCTTGGCCAACAGGGGCTCGATCCTGGGCCAGAGAGAAGTCATGTCCGCTCCGAGTGTAGCCCCGGGGTGCCTTCTCACCCGCGAGCCGCGTCAACCGAAGTTGACGCGAGGTAACCTAGAGGGGACATGGCAAGGCGGAAAACGGTCCGGAATCGCGCGTCAGACGCCGAGGCGAAGGCGCTGGCGGCCGAGGAGGCGCTTCAGCAGCGGCTCGCCGAAGTGGAGGCGGCCCACGCTGACGGGCGCCTGTGGGACCTCGTCAAGGACACGCCGTCGGTCGCTGAACAGGTCCAAGCCGGCTGAACCCGTTCGCGTAGTGTCTTGCGCCCGTGGGGAAGCGGGCTGAAACCCCGACAATCCACAGCACCTGGTGCTGTGGATTGTCGGAAGCCGGGCTAGGTGAAGCGGCGCATGTGGACGTTGAGGACCAGGCCGATGGCGGCGAAGAAGGCGATCGTCGAGGACCCGCCGTAGCTCATGAACGGCAGCGGGATGCCGGTGATCGGCATGATCCCCATGGTCATCCCGACGTTCTCGAAGATCTGGAACACGAACATGGCCAGGACCCCGATGCATATGAGCGTCCCGGACAGGTCCTTCGACAGCGCCGCAGCGCGCCATATTCGCCAGACGATGAAGGCGAACAGGGCCAGCAGCGTCCCCGAGCCGACCAGCCCCAGCTCCTCCCCCACCACCGTAAAGATGAAGTCGGTGTGCTGCTCGGGGACGTAGGACAGGTTCGTCTGGGTCCCCTTGAACAGCCCCTGCCCGGTGATGCCGCCGTGCGAGATGGCGAGCTTCGACTGGTTGAGGTTGTAGGCCGACCGCTGGGTGTCCTCTTTGGGGTCGAGGAAAGCGGTCAGCCGGTCCCGCTGGTACTCCTTCAGCAGCCCGAGCTGGAACACGAGCACGATCGACACGACCGCGATCACCCCAAGCGCCGCCATGTGGCGGGGCCGGGCGCCGGCGACGAGCAGCACGCCGAGCAGGATCGCCCCGAACACCAGGTCGGTCCCGAGGTCAGGCTGCATCTGGATCAGCACCATCGGCACCGCGGCCAGCCCCATCAGCACGGTCAGCCGCCGCCCGTCCAAGTCGCCCCGGTGGGCGGCCCCGTACGCGGCCAGGCAGACGATCAGCGCGACCTTGGCCCACTCGGACGGCTGGAACTGGAACGACCCCAGTTGGAACCACGCCTGGGCGCCCTTGCGGTTCGACCCGAGCGGCGACACGACGAGCAACAGCAGCACGACCGTCGCGATGTAGATCAGGTGGGCGTTGTCCCTGAACACCCGATAGTCGATCGACGCCACCGCCAGCATCACGCCGACGCCCAGCAGCACATACAGCAACTGCCGCTCCATGAAGAACCGGGGGTCGGTCTCGAACCGGTTCTGCGTGGCGCTGTAGATCATCAGAATCCCCATGCCGGCCACGAACAGCACGGCGAAGATCAGCGACATGTCGAGATGGCGCAACGGCGACGGGTTGCCCCGCACCCGGCTGGGCGACGTCAGCGTCGCCATCAGTCGATGGCCCCCGACAACTGCACTGGCCCCGGCGGACTGCCCGCCAGGCCCTCCAGGATCCGACGGGCGACCGGCGCGGCCGTCGACCCGCCGAAGCCCGCCTCTTCCATAACCACGGCGACGACGTACTGCGGGTTGTCATAGGGCGCGAAGCCCACGAACAGCGCGGTGTCCTGCTTGCCCGCGACCTGCGCGGTGCCGGTCTTGCCCGCCACCGGCAGGCGCGACGGGAAGCCCGAGAAGGCCCCACGCGCCGTGCCGTCCTCTTCGGCGACGGCGCCGCGAAGGCCTTGCAAGACGGCGTCGCGCCCGTTTCCGAGATCGGTCTTGCGGACAACGTCGGGCGCGAGGTCTTGCACCGGGCGCCCGTCCTGCTCGAGCACCTTCGCCGCGACCCGGGGTGTGTGCAGGGTCCCGCCGTTGGCGAAGGTGGCATAGGTGTTCGCCAACTGGATGGGGGTCACCAGCATGTCGCCCTGGCCGATGGCCAGGTTGATGTTGTCGCCGGTGAACCAGTTCCGCTCAGGGAACTTGTCAGGGAACCTGTCGTGGAGCCGCTTGCGGCGCTCAGGATCGGGGACGACCCCGGCCTGCTCGCTTTCCAGTGCGATCCCTGACTTCTGGCCGAAGCCGTACTTCCGAGCGGTGTCCTGTATCGCCGTGCCGTAGCGATCTCGCTGGAGCCACAACCTCGCGCCGAGGTCGTAGAAGTAGACGTCGCTCGACACGGCCAGCGCCCGGCGGAGGTCGACCCGGCCCCACGCTCGCCGGCCCGCGTTCTGGAACTGGCACTTCTCGCCCCGGCAGTTCGGCACCCGGTAGACGCCCGAGTCGGTCAGGCTGCTGTTCGGGGCGATGAGGCCGTTCTCCAGGCCTGCCAATGCCGTGACGAGCTTGAACGTGGACCCCGGCGCGTACTGGCCGGAGATGGCCCGGTTCGACAGCGGGTAGTGGCTCTCGGGCTGATTGAGCGCCTGGAAGACCTCGGGCTTGATGCCGTTGACGAAGTCGGCGGGGGCGAAGGTCGGGAACGAGGCCATGGCCAGCACGGCGCCGTCGTTCGGGTCCATGACGACTACCGAGCCCGCCGGGGCGACGAAGTGCTTGTCGTTCTCGCGGTCCTGCGCCTTCTTGGCCGCCTCCAACCCCTGCACGAGCGACTCCTCGGTCAGGCGCTGCACGTCCAAGTCGATGGTCAACTGGACGTCCTTGCCCTGCTCGGGCGGCTGGCTGTCGAGGGTCTGGAGCACCTTGCCGCGGCTGTCGACTTCGAGCTTGGTCAGCCCCGGCGTCCCCCGCAGGAACTCCTCGTAGCTCCGCTCCACGCCGGACTTCCCGATGTCGTCGCCCAGCCGGTAGCCCTGCCCCTTGTGGTCCTTGAGCTCTTTGTCGTTGATCTCGCCGACATAGCCGAGCACGTGGGCAGCCAGGTTCCCGTTGGGATAGGCCCGCTCGGTGAGCTGCTCGGCGGCCACGCCGGGGAACTCGTCGCGGTGCTCGGCCAGATAGACGACCACGTCTTCGGGCACGTCCTCGGCCACCGGCACCGGCTTGTACGGGCTGTACCGCTGGTCGTTCATCCGGTTCACCAGCACTGCGGGCGGGATCTTCAGCAGGGCGGCCAGCTTGGTGACCGTCTCCACGTCGTTGCGGAACGCCACCCGGTTGACCGTCACCGCCTGCGACACCCGGTTGTCGACGATGATCCGCCCCTGCCGGTCGAGGATGCGGCCGCGCGGCGCCTCCTCCGGCACCACCCGGACCTGGTTGATGATGACCGCCCGCTCCGACTCGGGCGCCGCCACGACCTGGAGGTACCACAGGCGCGCATAGAGGGCGGCGAACAGCGACAGCACGACCATGCCGAGCACGCCCATGCGCAGACGGGCGTTGTCGCCGGGGCGGATCGGCGCGGTCATCGGGCGTACCGCTCCTGGCCCGCCCACGACAGGGCCCAACTGGTGAGGCGCACGAGGACGAGGCTGAGCACCGCGTTCATGACGCCGACCACCAGCGCCGTCGTCACCAGTTGCGGGCGCACGAAGTGCGACTGCCCGACCACGGCGCCGATCACCGCGTACAGCACGACACCCGCCATGCTGGCGACGAAGGCGGTCAGCGGCGGGATCCACCAGATCTCGCGGATCAGGTTGGACCGGAACGCGCCGACGGCATAGCCGAGCAGGCTGAATACCAGCGCCGACAAGCCGAGCGGCGCCTGCACGAACAGGTCCGCGACCAGGCCCGTCGCGAACCCGACGAGGGCGCCGACCTCCGAGCCGGACACCAGCCCCGCGCACACGACGAACAGGAGCAGCGCGTCCGGGCGCACGTCGCGCACGTCGATGTCCGACAACAGCGACTTCTGCACAGTGAGCACCAGCAGGAACAGCAGGGGGAGTCGAAGCCTCGTCAACACGGCACTACCGCTTCGGACTCCACTGCAAGACGGTCACGTACTCGAGCCGGCGCAGGTCGACGACGGGGTCGATCTCCACCTCTTGTTGCAGGGCGCCCGGCGGCGTGCGGGCCTCGCGGACCAGGCCGACCGGGATGCCGGGCGGGAACACGCTCTGCTGCAGCCCGGACGTCACCACGACCTCGCCCTTGTCGACCTTGGTCGCAGTCTCGATCAGGTCGACCTTCATCGGCGCCCGCACGCCCCGGCCCGTCGCCACGCCGACGTCGCCGCTCGATGACATGCGCACGCCGACGCTGAACGTCGAGTCGGTCAGCATCATCACCGTGGCCCGGCTCCGGCTGGCGTCGACCACCCGCCCGACCAGGCCTGCGCCCGACACGACCGGCATGCCCTTGGCGATGCCCGCGTTCGTGCCCCGGTCGATCTCGAAGGTCAGCTCGAAGTTCGACGCCGCCGCGTTCACGATGCGGGCGCGCACGCGGGGGATGTCGCCGACGTAGTCGAGGTCGAGCTGGTCGAGCAGGGCCTGCTGCTCGCGCTCGCTGTTCTTGGCCTGGAGGGCCTGGCCGCGCAGCTCCTCGTTCTGCTCGCGGAGCCGGGCGTTCTCGGCCTTGAGGTCGCCGTAGTGGATCATCCCGGTGAAGAAGTTGCCGACCGGCTCAAGGACCGAGTCGGCGGCCCGGCCGACCGGGGCGAAAGCGTCACGGGCGCCCGAGCGGATGGTGTCGATCACGCCGGACCCGGTGCCGCGCCCGTCGAGGGTCAGCAGGGTGATGGCGGTGAGGACGAGCAGCAGAAGGATGAAGCGGGGGCGGGTGCGACGGTAGACGGCCATGGGGCCTCGACTGCCTTAACTGCTAGTGATCGGACCGGACGCCGGGCATGTCCTTGAGTGCTGCGAACTCCTCCAGGTAGAGGCCACCGCCGATGGCGACGCAATGAAGCGGGTTGTTGGCGATGACGATCGGCATGCCGGTCTCCGCCGACAGCCGGGCGTCCAGGCCGTGCAGCAGTGCGCCGCCGCCGGTGAGGACGATGCCCTGTTCCATGATGTCGGCTGCCAGTTCCGGCGGCGTCTTGTCGAGCGTGACCTTGACCGCGTCGACGATGGCGCTCAGCGGCTCCTCGATCGCCTCGCGGATCTCGTCGGTGGTGGTGACGATGGTCTTGGGCAGGCCGGTGATCAGGTCCCGGCCGCGGATCTCGGCGTGGAGCTCCTCTTCGAGCGGGCACGCCGAGCCGAGGGCGATCTTGATCTCCTCGGCGGTGCGCTCGCCCAGGGCCAGGCTGTACTCCTTCTTGATGAACTGGATGATGGCGTCGTCCAGCTCGTCGCCGCCGACCCGCACCGACTGGCTCACGACCATGCCGCCCAGCGAGATGACCGCGACCTCGGTGGTGCCGCCGCCGATGTCGACGACCATGTTGCCGGTCGGCTCGTGCACGGGCAGGCCCGCGCCGATGGCCGCGGCCATGGGCTCTTCGATGATGTAGACGCCCTTGCGGGCGCCCGCGTACTCGGCCGCCTCCTGCACCGCGCGCTTCTCCACGCCGGTGATGCCGGAGGGCACGCAGATGACCATGCGCGGCTTGGCGAAGCGCCGCTGGTGCACCTTGTGGATGAAGTAGCGGAGCATCTTCTCGCAGATCTCGAAGTCCGCGATGACGCCGTCCTTCAGCGGGCGGATGGCCTGGATGTGGCTCGGGGTGCGGCCGATCATCCGCTTGGCCTCGGCGCCCACCGCGAGGGGGCGGCCGTCCTTGACGTTCACCGCCACGACGCTGGGCTCGTTGAGCACGATCCCGCGGCCGCGGACGTACACCAGGGTGTTGGCCGTTCCAAGATCGACGGCCATGTCTCGGCCTAAAACGGAGGAAAAGAAGTTGTCGGACACGCGGCAGGGCCTCCCTAGAGGTATGGAGGTCAGTCGCTAAGGCTAGGAGGGATCGCCGGCATCCGCCACCCGGGGCCCCGATCGCGCTATGCGAGGCGCTCGCCTACAGGTCGGGGAAGAAGATCCCGATCTCGCGCTCGGCCGACTCCGGGCCGTCCGATCCGTGGACGAGGTTCTCGGTCACGATCGTGCCGAAGTCGCCGCGGATCGTGCCCGGCGCGGCGTCGGACGGGTTGGTCACGCCCATCATCGTGCGCACGACCTTCCACGTGTCCTTGGGGCCCTCGACGACCATCAGCATGGCGGGCGAGCGGGTGATGAACTCGACCAGCTCGCCGAAGAACGGCTTCTCGCTGTGCTCCTCGTAGTGGCGGCCTGCGGTGTCGGCGTCGATGGTGCGCAGCTCGGCGGCGACGATGCGCAGCCCCTTGCGCTCGAGTCGGGAGATGATCTCGCCGACCAGCCCGCGCTCGACGGCATCGGGCTTGCAGATCACGAGGGTCCTGTCCATGGGGCCGGGACCTTAACCGCCCACCCGCCCACCCCGCCCCGCCGCCATTCTTTGAACGCTCAGCCCGCCATAGGCGGGCTGAGCGTTCAAAGTTCGGAAAGGCCGCGGGGTCAGCCGGAGCGGAGGACGGTGCGGGCGGCGCCGACGACGTAGAGGCTGCCGGTGACGAGGATCAGCTCCTCGGGCTCGGCCAGGTCGATGGCCCGCTCGACGGCGGCCGCCACCGACTCCTCCTCCACCACCGGCACGCCCGCCCGCGCCGCGGCCGCCGCGACCTCCGAGGTCGGCATGGCGCGGGGCGACGGGGGCGGACAGGCGACGAGCATCCGCACGCCGGTCGTGCCCAGGGCGGCCAGCATCTCGTCCGGGTCCCGCCCTTGCAGCAGCCCGAGCACCACAACCCGCGACGCCGACTCCGGGAACGCCTCGGCCAGCGTCGACGCCGCCGCCCGCGCCCCGGCCGGGTTGTGGGCGCCGTCGAGGATGCACAGCGGGTGCCGCCCCATCACCTCCATCCGCCCCGGCGAGCGGGCCGCCGCGAACGCCTCTGCCACCAGCTCCTCCTCCACCGGGGCGGCGAAGAAGGCCTCGACGGCGGCCACCGCACAGGCCGCGTTGTCGCCCTGGTGCGCGCCGTGCAGCGGGAGGTACACGTCGTCGTAGAAGGCGGCGGGCGTGCGCAGGTCGAGCAGCCGGCCGCCGACGGCGAGGCGGTTGTCGCTGCACGCGAAGTCGACGCCGCGCCGCCACAGCTCGTTCGCCCCCGCATCCTCGAAGATCGCCGCCAGCGACAGGTCGGTCTCGCCCAGGATCAGCGTCGAGCCCGGCTTCACGATCCCCGACTTCTCCCTCGCGATCCCCTCCCTGGTCGGCCCCAGGTACTCGACGTGGTCGATGCCGACGTTGGTGATCACCGCCACCCGCCCGTCGGCCACGTTGGTCGCGTCCCACGTGCCGCCCAGGCCCACCTCGATGACGGCCACGTCGACTGCGACCTCGGCGAACCAGGCGAACGCGGCCGCCGTCACCAGCTCGAAGTACGTGGGCGCGTCGTCGAGCATCGGCTCCAGCCGGGAGACCTGCTCGACGGCCGAGGCAAAGGCGTCGTCGGCAATCGGGTCGCCGTTCCACGAGACCCGCTCGTTGATCCGCTCCAAGTGCGGGCTCGTGTACGTGCCCACGACCAGGCCCTTGGCCTGCAGCAGCCGCGTCGTGATGGCGGCCGTCGACGTCTTGCCGTTGGTGCCGGTGAGATGGATGACCGGGTACTGGTGCTGCGGGTCGCCCAACAGCTCGGTCAATCGGCGGATGCGGTCGAGGCTGGGCGCCTGGACCCGCCGGGCCGACACCGTCTCGAGGTTGAGGTGGCCGTCGAGGTAGGCGACCGCGTCGTCGATGGTCCAGCGCATCAGTCGGGCAGACCGCCTTGCACCAGCGCCGCCCGCACGGCGTCGGCGCCCGCGCTCTCGATCAGCGCGTCGAGGTCGGCCATGACGACGGGCTCGGGGTCGCCGGGGTCGGTGCGCACGTCGACCGCCGCGATGCAGCAGAACGGCGCCGACCCGGCCAGCGCCAGGCCCAGCGCGGCCATCGGCAGCGCCCACCGGATCAACCCCGCCGGCGTCGTCAGGACCGTCGTGTCGGCGACGACCTCGGCATCAACTCGGCTGTCCGGCCAGCCCGCCGCGACCAGCGGCCACACCGCGCCGATGAACCGGGCGTCGAGGACCGAGTCGTCGGCGTCGAGCTCGCCCATGCACTTGCCGCACGACGACGGCTGGTCGACCGCCACGCTCAACTGCCCGCAGTCGAGGCACGTCCACACCGGGACCGGCGAGCCCGCCCAGACCTGATGGCTGAGGCACCACGTGCCCCCGGCGCCCGCCCGCTCCAACAGCTCGTCGCGTGCGGCCAACGGGGTCACGTCCAACAGCCCCTCGCGGAGTTGGTCGGCGGCCAACACCTCCAGCCCGGCGGTGTCGAGGAACCAGTGCAGCCCGAGCCTCGGCACCACGACCGTCCCGCACCTCCGGCACTTCGACGCCTGCTCCACCGCGGGCTCGCCCTCGACGCCGAGCAGGTCCCGCGCCGCGGCGCGCGCCGCGTACCGGCCCATGCCGTGGAGCGGCCCTTCGTGCACGACCTCGCCGAGGTCGTTGAGCACCTCGACCGGGAACAGGCCGTGGGCCCTGGCCACCTCCAACGAAGCGGCGTCGTGGGCAGGGACGACGAAGGCGGGCTCCTCGCCGGGCAGCACTGGGACGGCCCGGTTGGCGATCGGCACCGTCACCTCGCTCGGCCCTTCCGGCGCGATGACCGCGACGACGCCGGGCAGCAGCTCCGGGGTCAGCGTCGGCACCACGACGCCGTCGCCCAGGTCGACCAGCAGCCGCTCGCCGTCGAGCTCGGCGGGCTGGGCGTCGGCCGCGTCGACGACGGTGGCGCAGCGCGGGCAGGTGTCGACGACCTGCTCCTCGCGGTGCAGCAGGCCCGACTCGTAGAGCTGGACGAAGGCGGTCCGCGCCGCCCGCACGACGTCCTCGCGGTCGATGGCGGCGGCGTCGAGGTCGAGGTCGAGTCCCAGGCGGGCGAAGGTCTCGGCCGCGGTCCGGCGGTGGTCGGCCTCGAAGACGTGCACCCGGGCGATGAACGCCTCGCGCCCCAGCGTGGCCCGGTCGTGGCCCTCCTTGGCCAGCTCGCGCTCCGCTGCGTACTGGCCGGACAGATCCCCGGCCAGGACCGACGGGATCCACTCCACGGCGGCGTCGGCCCGGGCGCGCTCGTCGGCAGTGACGAGCAGGACCAACTGGCTCAGGACCAGCGGGCCGGTGAGGCGGACGGGCGTGGAGAGCAGGCGCACGGCGCCCGCACGTTAGGCGGCGCCGGGTCGGGCGATCCCGTCCGCGAGACCGTAAGCAACTGCCTGCTCGGCGTCGAGGAAGCGGCCTGCGGCGCAGTCGGCCTCGACGGCGGCGATGGTGGTGCCGGTCGCCTCGGCCAGCCGCTTGTGGAACCGGCGCAGCGCGTCTTGGTGGTGCTCCAGCCACCGCTCGATCTCGCGCCCGCCGCCCGCCGCGTTGAACTCGGGATCGCGCAGGCGGATCGACGCGTGCGGGGCGACCAGGCGGCGCGGGGCGACGGCCAGCACGCCCACCGCCGGCCCTTCGACCCGGCCCATGGCGGTGACGTGGACCGGCACGCCGAGCAGGTCGACCACGTCCATCAGCGTGAAGGCGGCGTCGAGGCTGGTGCCGGTGGCGTCGAGGACCATGGTGATGGCGTCGTCGCCGTCGGCGTCCATCGTCATGAGCTGGGCCGCCGCCTCCCCCGCCGCCTTGTCATCGAGCACCCCGCGCACGAACACGAGCCTGCGCTTCAGCAGGAGCTCCTCTGGCGTCATCACGTGATCCTCCAGTCGATCTGTCGGCCCAGGGCCGCCGCGTACCGGTCCAGCGTGGAGAGGCGCACGTCGGCGTCGCCCGACTCGATGCGGGCCACCGCCGACTGGCTGGTCCCCATCCGGGCGGCCACCTCGGTCTGGCTCAGGCCGAGCTGCTGGCGCTGTTCGACGAGCGACGCCGCGAGGGCCCGCCTGCGCTCGGCCATCTGCTTGAAGCCGGGGAAGACAGGGTCGTGCCGTCGCTCGCTCATAGCCCCTTCACTATCTCAGGCTCGATATCTTATATTTGATATATGCCGCTGATCCCGACTGTGCTGGAAACGTCCGCCCGAGGCGACCGCGCCTTCGACATCTACTCCATGCTGCTGCGCGAGCGCATCGTGTTCCTCGGCCAGCAGGTGGACGACCAGATCGCCAACCTGCTGGTGGCCCAGATCCTGTATCTGGAGGCCCAGGACCCCGACAAGGACATCCACATGTACATCAACTCCCCCGGCGGCCTGGCCTACGGGGGCATGGCGATCTACGACGTCATGCAGCACGTCCGCTGCGAGGTCTCGACGATCTGCGTGGGCATGGGCATGTCGGCCGCGGCCATGGTGCTGGCCGGCGGCGCCGCGGGCAAGCGGTACGCGCTGCCGTCGTCGAAGATCATGATCCACCAGGGCTCGGCCGGGACGCAGGGCGCGCCGCGCGACATGGAGATCCAGTTGAAAGAGGCGTTGGCGCTGACCCGGCGGATGAGCGAGATCCTCGCCTTCCACACCGGCAAGCCGGTCGAGCAGGTCGAGCGCGACATCGACCGCGACTACTTCATGACCGCGGGCGAGGCCAAGGAGTACGGCCTGATCGACGAGATCATCGAGCCCCGGCGCGGCATCTCCGCGCAGGTGCTGGAGATGGCGGGCCGGGTCTCGGCGTAGCTAGGCGATCGAGAGGACGACCTTGCGGGGCCCCTCGATGGCGTCGGACGCAGCCATCGAGGCCGCCTTCTCGGCCACTTTGTCCCGCAGGTCGATGACTTTGGGGCGGGCCACGTCGTAGGCGTGCTCGATGCGGGGCTTGGCCGCGTCGGCCGCCTGCTGGAGCTTGGGCTTGGCCACGTCGGCCGCGTGGGTCGCCGCCTCCTTGGTCGACTTGGCCGCGCTCTTGGCCGCCTGCACCACGACCGGCGTGGCGACCGCGGCGGCGTGCTCCAACTTGGGCTTGGCCGTGTCGGCCGCATGGCTGGCGTATTCGAGCGCCTTCTCCATCACCGGCTTGGCGGCCAGGGCCGCGCCGGCGAACTTGCTGCGCTTGCTGGCGGCCAGAGCGGCGGCGAGGCGGGCCTTGCGGCGGTGGCGCCGGTCGAGCACGAAGCCGACCGCCAGGCCGGCCGCAGCGGCCTCACCGCCGACAACGGCAGCCCGCTTGGCCACCGCCTCGATCGTCTCGTCCTGCTGGAACGCCTGGTAACCGGCGTACCCGGCGCCGGCCAGGCCGCCGAGCACCGCGAACTTGAAAGCCTTTCCCATGCCCCGATTCTTGCCCGGATTCGCGGATCGTCACACTGCGACGCCTATCCGACTCGATTTGGAGGACATACCAACCCTCTGGGTGTAGCTATGTCCTCCAGAGTTGTGAGGAGGCGGCGCTAGGAGGCGGCGCGGCGGGGGCGGTCCTGCTTGTCGGTCTCGGTGCGCGGCACGAGCGTGGGGTTGACCCGCTCGAGCACCACCTCGCGGGTGATAACGCACTTGCCGATGTCGGACCGGCTGGGCAGGTCGTACATGACCTCCAGCAGCACCTCTTCGAGGATGGCGCGCAGGCCGCGGGCACCGGTGCCCCGGAGCAGGGCCTGCTCGGCCACCGCCTCCAAGGCGTCGGTGGAGAACTCCAGCTCCACGCCGTCGAGCTCGAAGACCTTGCGGTACTGCTTGACCAGCGCGTTCTTCGGCTCCACGAGGATCTCGACGAGGGCACCGCGGTCGAGCGAGGACACCGCGCCGATGACCGGCAGACGGCCGACGAACTCCGGGATGAGCCCGAACTTGAGCAGGTCCTCGGGCAGCACCTGGGCCATGAGCTGGCCCTCGTCCTTCTCGGAGGACTTGGCGATGTCGGCCCGGAAGCCGATGCCCTTGCGGCCGATGCGGGCCTCGATGATCTTGTCCAGCCCGGCGAAGGCGCCGCCGCAGATGAACAGGATGTTCGTGGTGTCGATCTGGATGAACTCTTGATGGGGGTGCTTGCGCCCGCCCTGCGGGGGCACCGAGGCGGTGGTCCCCTCCAGGATCTTCAGCAGGGCCTGCTGCACGCCCTCGCCGGAGACGTCCCTGGTGATCGACGGGTTCTCGCTCTTGCGGGCGATCTTGTCGATCTCGTCGATGTAGATGATCCCGGTCTCGGCCTTCTTGACGTCGTAGTCGGCGGCCTGGATCAGCTTGAG
>Ga0190267_10000007_pt1 | contig 36701 bp, 30 predicted proteins | sample Popmic239T_FD_140332 | JGI IMG/M metagenome (GOLD analysis project Ga0190267, IMG submission 140332) | Populus adjacent soil microbial communities from riparian zone of Oak Creek, Arizona, USA - 239 T | ecosystem: Environmental > Terrestrial > Soil > Riparian zone | place: USA: Arizona... | reverse complement strand
GTCGTGCTGGTCGAGGACGAGGCCGTGTCGCCCCACAAGTCGGTCGCCTGGGGCGTGCTGTCGGACGACGCCTACGACCACCGGGCCGGGATGATCACCAAGGCCGAGGTGCGCGCCGTCGCGCTGTCGAAGCTGGCCCTGCCGCCCGGTCCTGCCGTGGTGTGGGACGTGGGCGCGGGCAGCGGCAGCGTCGCCATCGAGGTCGCCAGGGCGGCGCCGGATGCCGAGGTCTACGCCGTCGAGCGCAACGTCGAGGACGTCCGCCGCATCGAGGCCAACGCCGAGCTGTTTGGGTCGGTGCGGGTCGTGCTCGGTGAGGCGCCCGAGTGCTTGGCGCAGTTGCCCGAGCCCGACCGGGTCTTCGTCGGCGGCGGGGGGCTCGACGTGCTCGACGCCGTGCTGGCGCGCCTGCGACCCGGCGGTCGAGTGGTGGCGACGTACGCGGCCATCGACCGGGCTGCCGCGGCCGCCGACCGGCTGGGCGAGCTTGTGCAAGTGGGCGCGGCGCGGGGCAAGCGGCTGCCCGACGGGGGCTGGCGGCTGGCCGCCGAGAACCCGGTGTTCGTGGTGTGGGGGCCGACGCCATGAGGGTCTTGTCCGTGTCGGTGACCGACGGCGGCGCCGAGCACGCCCGCCGGCTTCCGTATGAGCATCAGCATGGCAACGCGGGCGACACCGTGCGGGCCCGCTGGGGCGAGGTCGACGCCTTCGTCTGCTTCCTCGCCGTGGGCGCTGCGGTGCGGATCATCGCCCCGCTGCTGGCGGACAAGCGCACCGACCCGGCCGTCGTCTGCGTTGACGAGGCGGCCCGGTTCGCCATCGTGGTGTGCGGCGGGCACGAGGGCGGGGGCAACGAGTTGGCCCGCGAGGTGGCCGCCCTGCTCGGGGCCGAGCCGGTGATCACGACCGCCAGCGAGGTCGGCTATTCGATCGACGGCGGCGAGGTGGTGATCGGCGTTGGCTGCTCCAGCGACGCGCCGCCAGAGAAGGTGCGCGCCCTGGTCGAGGAGGTCTTGGACGGGCGCCGGGCCGTCGAGGTCGCGACCATCGACCGTCGGGCCGAGCATCCCGCCATCACCGGGCTCGGCCTGCCCGTCCGCAGCTTCACGCCGGAGGAGTTGGCCGCCGTCGATGTGCCGACCCCGAGCACCGTTGTGCACGACGCGGTGGGCACGCCGTCGGTCGCCGAGGCCGCCGCCCTGCTGGCCGGCGACGAGCTCGTGGTGGCCAAGCAGAAGAACGACGTCGCCACGGTCGCCGTGGCCCGTCGGGCGCGGCGGGGTCGGCTGTCGCTGGTCGGCCTCGGCCCCGGCGACGCCCGCCACCGCACCCCCGCCGCCACCGCTGCCGTGCGCCACGCCGACGTCGTGATCGGCTACGGCCCGTACGTCGACCTGTGCCCGATCAGCCCGTCGCAAAAGGCAGTCCGCTCCCCCATTGGCGACGAAGTGGTGCGGGCCAAGGAGGCGCTGGCCGAAGCCGCCGCGGGCAACCGCGTCGCGCTGGTGTGCAGTGGGGACAGCGGCGTCTACGCGATGGCGTCGATCGTGCTGGAACTGGCAGGCGAGCATCCGGATGTCGAGATCGAGGTCGTGCCCGGCGTGACCGCGGCGTTGACGGCGGCGGCTGCGGTCGGCGCGCCGCTGGGCCACGACCACTGCGCCATCTCGCTGTCGGACCTGCTGACGCCGTGGGAGGCCATCGAGCGCCGGGTGCGGGCCGCCGCCGAGGCCGACTTCGTCGTCGCGTTCTACAACCCCCGCTCCAAGGGCAGGGACTGGCAGCTTCCCAAGGCGGTCGGGATCCTCGCCGGGTGCCGGCCGCCGTCCACGCCGGTCGCAGTGGTCACCGACGCCGGGCGGCCCGGCGAGGTCGCAGCCATCACGACGCTGGCCGACTTCGATCCTGCCGTCGTGGGGATGACCACGTGCGTCATCGTCGGCGCGTCGACCACGACAGTCGTCAACGGCCGCATGGTCACGCCGAGGGGGTACCAGCCGTGACCGCCGTGCTGACGGTCGACGATCGCTGCACCGCCTGTGGCCTGTGCCTGCCGACCTGCCCGGAGGGCGCGCTGCGGCGGGCGCCGAAGAAGCCAGAGACGGTGCCGAGCCGGTGCACGGCCTGCATGGCGTGCGTCGAGGTGTGCCCGGTCGACGCCATCACGGTGGAGCCATGAACATCCACCCGATCGAGGCCGAGAGCTACCGCATCCTGCACGAGCGCGTCGACCTCTCGCGGTGGCAGCCCGGCGCCCGCGACGTGGTGGCGAGGGTCATCCACGCCAGTGCCGACGTGGAGTACGCCGAGTCGATGGTGATCGGCAGCCATGCGGTCGTGCACGGCATCGAGGTGCTGCGGGCGGGCGGACCGGTGATCACCGATGTCGAGATGGTGCGGGCCGGCATCACCGGGACGATCGAGACCCGGTGTTATCTCGGGGAGGCGACGGCGACCGAGGACCTCACCCGGTCCGCCGCGGCCATGCGCCTTGCCGCCGAGGAGCACCCCCGCGGCGCCATGTTCGTGATCGGCTGCGCGCCCACCGCGTTGTTCGAGCTGCTGCGGCTGGCCGACGAGGGCGTTGTGCACCCGGCCGTGATCGTGGGGATGCCGGTGGGGTTCGTGGGGGCGGCCGAGTCGAAGCAGGCGCTGCGCGAGCACCGGCTGTCGCACATCGGGATCAGCAACGTCGGGGAGAAGGGCGGCTCCGCAGTGGCGGCCGCCGTCGTCAACGCTCTGGGAAGGTTCGTGCATGTCTGAGCCCGCGCTCTTGCTCGTCGGCCACGGGAGCCGCTCGGCCGCCGGCGTCGCCGCCTACTGGGAGTTCGCCGACGTGCTGCGGTCGCGGGCGTCCGAGCTCCATGTGGGGTGCGGCTTCATCGAGCTGTCGGAGCCGGACCTCGACACCGCCATCGACGGGCTGGTCGGCGCGGGGGCCACGTCGGTCGTGGCCGTGCCGTTGGTGCTCCTTGGTGCCGGTCACTTGAAGTCCGACGGCCCGGCCGCGCTGGCCCGCGGGCGGCAGCGTCATCCCGGCGTGTCGTTCACGTATGCGCGGGACCTCGGCATCCACCCGCTGGTGTTGGGCGTGGCCGAGGAGCGGGTGCGGGAGGCGGCGGGCGAGGGCGTGGACGCGGTGGTCGTGGTCAGCCGGGGGTCGTCGGACCCGGACGCCAACTCGGACCTGTACAAGGTGGGGCGGCTGTTGGCCGACTCCCGCGGCCTCGGCCTGGTCGAGCCTGCGTTCGTGTCGCTGGCCCCGCCCGACGTGCCCGCCGCGTTGGAGCGGTGCCGCCGGCTGGGCGCGCAGCGGATCGCCGTCGTGCCGTACTTCCTGTTCACCGGCGTGCTGGTCGACCGCATCCACGAGCAGGCCGCCGCGTGGGCGGCGTCGCACCCGGAGGTGTCGGTGGTGGTGGGGCCGGAGCTGGGTCCCGATCCGCGCATCGCCGACCTGGTGCTGGAACGCTACGACGAGGCGGTCCGGGGCGAGGCCCGCATGAACTGCGACTGCTGCATCTACCGGGTGGCGCTGCCGGGCTACGAGTCCCGGGTCGGCGCGCCGGTGGCGGTGCACTCGCATCAACATTCGCATTCGCATTAGAGGGGAGGTGATGGAGCTGGAACGAGAACAAGCAGTGCTGGAACCGATCCGAGTCCCGTTGTGGACCTGGATGGTGGTCGCCCTCGCCTTGGCGGTGGTCTGGGCGCTCACCATGGAGAACGGCGCCGTGTTGGCCCAGTCGGCCGAGACGCTGCACGAGTTCTTCCACGACGCCCGGCATTTCGTGGGCGTCCCCTGTCACTGATCGCCCCTGTTCTTGGCGCTCTGGAGGACATGGGTTCCGGATTCCGGTACCCATGTCCTCCAGAGTCCGGGGCGCACCGTCTGCGTTTGAGTCTGGAGTTGTTGAGATGACCCGTTTGTTGAAGCTGGGGGCGCTGGCCGGTTTGGTCGGCGGGATCGCGCTGGCGCTGTTCTTGCGGTTCGTGGGCGAAGGCCCGATCGGCGACGCGGTGGCGTTGGAGGAGGCGCGGTCGGCGGGCTCGCATGGAACCGCGCACGAGGAGTTGTTCTCCCGGGCCGCGCAGCAGGTCGGCGGCATGATCGGCGCCGCGGTGTACGGGGTGGCGGTGGGGGCGGTGCTGGTCGTGGTGTTCGCCCTGTTGCGGCACCGGCTGCCCGGGCTGCGCGACGACTGGCGCCGGGCCGTGTTCGTGGCGGGCGTTGCGTTCGTGACCGTCTCGCTGGTGCCGTTCTTGAAGTACCCGGCCAACCCGCCCGCAGTCGGCGACCCTGACACGATCGGGCGGCGGACCGCGCTCTACGTGCTGATGGTGCTGTGGTCGTGTGTGGCGACGTGGGCCGCGTTCCGGGTTGCGTCGTGGTGGCGGGACCGGCCCGACCATGTCCGACTGCCCGCCGCGGTGGCGACCGGGGCGGTGCTGGTCGCTTTGGGTTACGTGTTGCTCCCCGGCACCCCCGACGCCGTCGAGGCGCCGGCCACGCTGGTCTGGCGGTTCCGGGTCGCCGCCATCGGCGGCCAAGCCGCCTTCTTCGCCGTCACCGGCACCGTCCTCGGCTGGCTCCTCATCCGCACCCCAACCCGCGTCCCCACCCCCGTGGCCTAACCGAACTTTGAACGCTGAGCCCGCCCATGGCGGGCTCAGCGTTCAAAGTTCGGAAAGGCGGGCGTTGGGTTCGTGCGAGGTGGCCCGGTACCCGCCCTGCCACTGCCACTGCCACCGCCACCCACGGTGCCCGCCCCAATCCCCTGCCCGAACTCTGGAGGACATAGGTACCGGATACGGGTCGCTATGTCCTCCAGAGTGCGGGCGGTCGTCGCCTTCGACCACCCTCCGCGGCGCGCAGCGATCCCTGCGGCCGGGCGCGCGCGCCGCGCTTGCCGCCGAGGACGAGTTGGCGTAACACAACACGATGCATTGGTGGACAGCGGATCCCCGCGAGAACACGTGGATGGAGATCACGCGGCGCACGGATGTCGGCGGAGATCTCGAAGCACCCATCTCCGCCCGTGGCGGCACGGCGACAGCGAGCTATGTCCTCGTTCCTGCTGTTCGCTCCGGTGACGTCGTGGTCCACTACGACAGCTCGCGCGAGGCGATCGTCGGGGCAAGCCTGGCCGTCGGCGACCCGGAACCCTCGACGACATTCTGGGTGGCACGAGGCACCTCAGCCCGCCGCGCCGGCGCGGCGCCGCAGTGGCTTCCCGGGATCCGCGTGCCCCTCAACCACTACATCGACCTCGACCCAGAGCTCACTCTGGACGAGTTGCGGCGACACGAACCGAAACTCATGGCCGTGCGCGCTGCGCTCTCCTCACGGCACGGTGCACAACGGCTGTACTTCCCGTGGGTGCCGTACCGCGGCCAGCGCATGCGGACCTTTCAGAGCTACTTGGTCAAGCTCCCGCAAGCCGCAATCGACGTCGTCCCCCGGCTCCGCACGCTGGTGGATTCCGCAGACAAGGCCCGTCAAGGACCACTCACGCCGAGACCCGAGGCGGCGGTCATCGAGGACGCCGTGGGGGCTGCGGCGGCCAGACGACGCGCTGGACGGGGACAGAGCTACCAGCTGGATCAGCAGGTGAAAGTGGCCGTTGAGGCTCACGCGATGAACCTCGCGATCGAGTTCTACGAGAAGTCTTGGATCGTTGAGGACGTCCACGGCAGCGAGAGCTTCGACCTCCGTTGCACCCGCGGGGACACCGAGCTGCATGTCGAGGTGAAGGGCACAACCACGGACGGGGCGGAAGTGCTCCTCACGCCCAACGAGGTCGCGCACGCTCGCTCACATCCCGACGTTGCTCTCTTCGTTGTCATCAGGATCCACATCGAACGCCACGACGACGGGCGGGTGACGGCAAGCGGTGGCAGGAAGGTCGTGTTCCACCCATGGGACATCGATGCCGGCGATCTCGTGCCAGTGGGTTACAAGTACCGCCTCCCCTGACCACGTGGCGACGGCGTCGGCGTTCTTTGAACGCTGACGCGCGCATAGCGCGGGTAGGCGTTCAAAGTTCGGGAACGGCCCCCGGGCTTGGCGTTCTTTGAACGCTGAGCCCGCCCACGGCGGGCTCAGCGTTCAAAGTTCGGGACTGGCCGGCGGGCTGGGCGGCGGTTAGAGGAGTTTGCGGGGGGAGGTGGTGCGGGGGCGGGCGAAGCGGCCGATGCCGCCGGTGGGCTCGGCCGAGCGGGGCGGTCTGCGGCCGTCGGCGGCCAGCGAGCCCAGAAGCTGCGGCCCACGCGACTGCTGTCCGCCGAACCACCACCACGCCACCGCCAGCGCCATCAGCAGCGACACGGCCAGGATGCGCTGGCCCCGGTCGTCATCGGGCACCGCCACCGCGGGCCTGGCCACCGACCGGGGCAGGTTGACCCGAGGCGCGGGCGGCACCGTCGGCGCAGGCGTGGTCGGCACGGTGAAGACCGGCCCCGCGACCGGCTCCGACGGCACCGAGCCGAAGTCGCCGCCGGTGTAGGCCGGCACGTCGATGATGTCGAACGGCGGCTCCTCGCCGTCGTCCGGCGGGAAGCCGGTGTCCGCCTCGCCCGGCGCCAGGCTCTCTTCACGGGGCGGGTCGAAGGTGACCGAGAACGGCCGGTTGACCGGCGGCGCCGACGGGTCCACGCTCACCGGCACCGGCACGATCGCCATGTTGAACACGCCCTCGCTGGCCTGCTGATCGGCCCGCAGCTCGAACGTCACCATCGACCCGTCGCCGGAGAACTGCCCGAGCACGCAGTCGTCGGTATGCCGGGGCCGGTCCGCCCAGGCCCCCGGCTTGCCGCCCTCCGGCACCGCCCACGGATCAGCCGGGCAGGCCCCGATCGTGATCAACGACGGATTCGGCGACGGCGGCTCCTGCGGCAGCCCGCTCGGCGGCGGCGGGGTGTAGCTGTGCACCTTCAGTTCCAAGGTCGCGCTCACCGCGCCTTCCACCGAGTACACCACCGCCGAGATCGCCTTGGGCCCGTCGGCCGAGTTGGCCACGTACATGCCGCCCGCGGGGACGACGGGGTCCGCCGCAGGGAGCGGCTGCGTCAAGGGCCCGGGCAGCTCGTCGCGCTGGGCCTCGACCCAGTACCCGACCGCGTCCGGCTCGACTGCGCCGGCCCCGCCGCCGGGCCACGCCGCCACCGCCACGGCAGCCACCGCGAACAGGCCTGCGAACCGACGCCCAGGCAGCCGACCCCGAAGACGCACGCGCTCGCTCACGCCTTCGTCTTCCGCGCCGACTTGCGCACCCGCTTCACACCGTTGGTATTCGACGGCGACTCGTCCTCCGCCTTTGACGCCGACGACGCCCCCGACCGGTTGATCACGTCGAGGTCGCCGCCCAGGTACGACGAGATCACCCGTGGGTCCGACAGCACCTCGCCGGGCAGCCCCTGGGTCACGACTGCGCCCAGTTCCAAGGCGATGATCTCGTCCGACACCGACGTGATCAGCGGCATGTCGTGCTCGATCACCAGCATCGAGCACCCGGTCTCCCGCTTGATCCGCAGCAGCAGCGGCCCCAGCGCCTCGGTCTCGCGCTGGGCGATGCCCGACGACGGCTCGTCGAGGATCAGCACCGACGGGTCGTGGGCGATCGCCATGGCCAGGTCGACGATCCGGCGCGACCCGGTCGACAGCTCGCCCACGAACTTGTCCCGGAACGCGCCCAGGCCCATCAGCTCGATCAGGTCGTCGACGGTGAAGGCGACGTCGTCCTCCATCTCCTGCACCGCGGGCAGGTTCAGCAGGGCGGCGAAGTGGTCGCGCACCTCAAGATGGCGCTCCAGCCCGATGGCGATGTTCTCGGCCACGGTCAGCGACGGGAAGATCCTGGCGTCCTGGAAGGACCGGCCCAGCCCGATGGCGGCCCGCTTGTCCGGACCCCACTCGGTGACGTCCACGCCCTTGAACCTCATGCGCCCGCCGTCGAGGGGCAGCAGGCCGGACAGCATGTCGAAGATCGTCGTCTTGCCCGCGCCATTTGGCCCGATCAGCCCGATGATCTGGTCCGGGTAGAGCTTGAAGCTGACGTCGTCCACGGCCAGGATGCCGCCGAACCGCTTGGTCAGCCCGTTCACCTCGAGGATCGGCTCTTCGACCTCGCCCGCCTCCCGCGCCGCCAACTGCTGCCGCGCCCTGGCCCCCGCGAACGGCGACGGGTCCGTCGTTCCCCCACCCGACGACATCGACGCGGCGCCCTCCAGGAACACCGAGCGCAGGATGTCGCCGCGCTCCAGCAGCTCCTCGGTGGGACCGGAGAACCGGACCTCGCCCTTCTCCATGAAGTACGCCCGCGTGGCGATCGTCAGCGCCACGTTCACCGACTGCTCCACGAGGATGATCGTGCAGCCCTGCTCGTGGATCGCCCGCACCATCTTCAGCAACAGCTCCACGATGGTCGGCGCCAGCCCCAGCGACAGCTCGTCGATGATCAGCAGGCGGGGCTTGGCCACGAACGCCATGCCCAGCGCCAACTGCTGCTGCTCGCCGCCGGACAGGTTGCCCGCCATCTGGTCCCACCGCTCCTGCAGCCGCGGGAACCGCTCCAGCACGTGCTCGACGCGGGCTTTGACGTCGGCCGGGTCCTCCTTGGCGTACAGCCAAGTGCCCGCCCGGAAGTGCTCCTCGACCGTCAACGTCGGGAACACCGCCTTGCCGCCCGGCACCTGCACGATGCCCATGCGGCTGGTCTCGACGGCGTCGGCCTTGGTGATGTCCTTGCCGTCGAACAGGATCGTGCCCGCCGACGGCCGGACCAGGCCCGACACCGCCTTGAGCAAGGTGGACTTGCCCGCGCCGTTCGTGCCCAGCAGGGCGATGATCTCGCCCTCGGCCACGTCGAGGTCGACGCCGAACAGCACCTGCACCTTGTCGTAGGCGACGTCCACGCCGCGGCACTGCAAGAACGCAGGCGCGTCGCCGCTGTCCCCCACCGCAAGCGCCTCGGACGCGGCGGGCACCGCCTCCTTCAACGCCCGGCGGAAGCGGGTGCCGACCTTCATGCCCGGACCCCCGACTTCAGGTGCTCGTGGTTGGCGGCCACGTCGAGCGGCATCACGTCGCCGCAGACCGGGCACGTGATCTTGCCGATGACGTCGAACGACTCGACCTCTTCGACGTGGTGCTCGGCCGCCACGATCACCGACTCGGCCTGCTCCATCTCCTGCTCGACCCGGCGGTCGGCCACCAGCGAGGGCACCAGCACGTCGTGCTTCTTCGCCACTCGGCGCAGGAACTTGTCCCGCAGGGCGTACATGTTCTCGGCCGTGCCGCCCGGATAGAAGTACAGGTTCAGCACCAGCAGCGGCCCGGTCAGCAGCAGCGGCATGATCGACGCCACGTTCTCGCCGAGGGTGTTGTAGAGCTTGGGCGCGAACAGGATCGTGGCCTGGGTGATCATGGCGCCGAACACTGCGAACGGGATCGAGGTGAGCCCGCCGATGACCACCGACAGGAACACGATGATGCTGCTGTAGACGTCGTAGCTCTCGGGGACGATGTTGCCCTGGGCGTACACGTACAGCACGCCCGCCATCCCGGCGATCCCGCCCGACACCGCGAACGCGGCCAGCCGGGTGCGCACCAGGTTGATCGAGTACGCGGGCGCGGCCCGCTGGTTGTCCCTGGCCGCGATCAGGACCCGGCCGCTGCGGTTCTTGCGGAAGGCCGTGGCCGCCGCCACCGCCAGCCCGAGAAAGACCATGCAGACGAAGTAGTACGTCCGGTCATTGGCCAGGTCGAACCGCCCGTACAGCACCGGCCGCTCGATGCCGGCGGCGAGGCTCTCGGGCATCAGCTTGGAGCCCAGCCAGTAGTTGCGGTTCAGCACGTAGTCGGTGACGGTGAAGCCGAACGCCAGCGTGGTGACCGCCAAGTACATGCCTTGGATCCGAACCGCGGGCAGCCCGATGATGATGGCGGCGACGACGCCGGCCGCGATGCCCAACGCCAGCGCGGCGAAGAAGTCGATGTTGTGCTCGGCGATGAACTTGCCAGACACGCCCGCGCCGACGCCGACGAGGCCGAACTGCCCGAGGCTGATCTGGCCCGCCCAGCCGGTGAGCACCACCAGCGACACGGCCACGATGCCCACGAGCGGCAGGATGATGAAGCGGGCGGTCTCGTTCTCCCAGATGAACGGCGCCGCAATCACCACGACGAGCAACAGGATGGCCAGCAGCACCTTGCCGAGCACGATCTCGGAGCGGTAGCGCAGTTCCATCGGGATCGGGCGGAAGTGCTTGACCGTCTGCCACGTGGACACGCCGGTGTCCATCGCCCGCGACATCGACTTCCGCTGCAGCAGCAGCGCGCCCAGGATGATCAGCAGCATCAGCCCGGTGGCCAGGTTGTTGTCGCCCTCGCGCACGATCGAGGCGAAGATGATCACGCCGGTCCCGGCGCCCGCCAGCAGGGCGATGCCGATCCGCTCCATGCGCGCCACCACCGCGGCGGCCAACCCATAGAGCAGCGAGTCGAAGCCGAGGGTCGCGTCGTTCGGCACGCCGATCAGCGGGGCCTGCACGAAGATGGCCAGGCCGCCGAGCAGGCCGGCCAGCATCCACGCCGTCGTGCCCACCCGCTTGACCGGGATGCCGAGCAGCGAGGCCCGGTCGGCGTTCTCGGCCGAGGCCCGCAGGGCGATGCCGATCCGCGTGAACCGGAGGAACGCGCCCAGCGCGGCCGACACCAGGATGACGGCGACGAAGGCGGCGATCTGGTTGCCGGTGATGATCGGCGTGCCCTGGCTGTTCACGATGCGGTACTGGTCCCACGGCGTGGGCACACCCGGCACCCGCCCAGCCTGGGCGCCCATCCACACCGGGATGAAGAAGGCGAACGCGGCCAGCCCCTGGGCCACGCCGAGGGTGACCACCGTGGCAATCAGCCGAGGCGACCGCGAGAACCGCCGCATGACCACGACGTCGACCAGGCCGCCCATCGCGGGCGAGCCGACCAGCACGATCGGCAGCACCACGAGGTACGGGATGCCCTTTTCGATGTCGAGCAGCAGGGCCCACATGGCGGGCACCGCGCCCAGCGCGACGGCGGCGAAGTTGATGATCCGGTTGGTCCGGTAGATCAGGATCAGCCCGACCGCGACCACGCCGTACAGCGACCCCAGCGCCAAGCCGTTGATCCAGTTCGGGACGGTCAGGTCGAAGATCAACTGGATCACGGCGATGAACACCAAGACGCTCAGCATGGAGCGCACGAGGCGCATGACGGCGGTGTCGGCCATCAGCCGCTCACGCCACGGCTCGACCGCCTTGCGGGCGCGGTCGGCCATGTCGGACGCGGCCGTCAACGGCCCGCGCCGGTCTTGGACGGGAGTGCTCACTGCGTCTGCCTCAGACCCGCTGCGGGACGGTGGGGACGTCCGGGCCGCCCGGCATCACCGGGAACTGGCCGGGGCCGTACCGGTTGCCGACGGAGAAGTAGCGCCCCTTGGCGTTGTTGTAGGGCGAGTTCTGGTTGGTGTTCCACCAGACGAGCTTCACGTCCTGGACCCAGTTCCAACTGCCGGCCGGGAACGACAGCGTGGGCATCCCGGTGTTCCCGCCGCCGACCGAGCCCAGGGAGGCCTTGCGGGCGCCCATGTTCGCCGGGGTGAGGTTGGGCCCGGTGTTCTGCATGAGCGACGCCAGCATCGACCAGTTGCGGGCCAGGTTGGTGGCCGTGAACGGCGTGACCGTGGACGGCAGGGACCCGCCCCCGCTGCCGATCTGGAAGATCTTCACCCCTTCGAGCTCGTTCATCGGCTTGGTGATCGGGGCGTCGACGATGCCGAGGGCGTTGTCGAACGGACAGCCGCGGCCCGGCTTGGGACAGGCGAGGCTCCCCCGGTAGGCCTGGGCCACGTTGTCGTAGCCCATGTTCTGCACGTCGGCCAGCACGTTCTCGGGGTAGTACTCGTTGTCCTGCTCGCCCTTGTAGACGAACGACGGGGCGACCGAGTCGCACAGGCAGAGCACCGTGGTGGCCGGGTTGTTCTGGGTGTTCATGGCCCCGATGCCGGCCTGGACCTGGGTGGCCGCGGTGTTGATGTTCTGCTCGTAGAAGTACTCGTGGGTGACCCGCTCGCCGCAGCGCCGCTGGAGCTCTTTGTAGAGGACGTCTTTGACGGTGGCCATGTTGTCGGGGTCGTTGGTCGAGATGACGCCGAGCTCACGCGGCGAGCCGTTGAAGTTGCGGGCCGGGTTCTGCGTGCCCGCGTACTTCGTCGTGCGGCCTGGCTGGTTCTTGGTCGACATCTGCGCGCACCACCACTCGGCGAAGAGCTGCTGCACCCTGGTGGCGCTCATGCCGGCGTTGTAGAAGTACGGCGCGTTGTCGTTGGCGAACTTGTCGCTGAAGCCGATGCCGCCGAAGCTCACCACGCCCTTCTGGGCCAGGCGGGCGAAGCACTGGGAGCACAGCGTGGTCGACCAGAAGACCCCGAACGGCTTGTAGGTCTTCACGATCGTGTCCATCTCGCTGAACAGGCAGTCGGTGTCGGGCGGCACGCTCGTGCACTGGCCCTGGTAGGTGATGATCTTCAGCTTCCGGCCGTAGAGCTGGTAGTGGCTGTTGATGAAGTTCTGGAAGGCCCGGTCGATCGTCTTGGCGTCGTCGTACTCGAGCAGGTTGCCCTGGGCCTTCAAGATGGCGTTGACCTGGGCGCCGTAGTTCGTGACGTAGTCGACGACCACGATCTCCTTCGCCGTCACACCCTGGTACGTGTTGCCCCCGTTGTTGAACGGGGCGCCGATGGCGCCGGGCACGCACGGCGGGGCCCAGTAGGCGATGGCGGGGTCGAACTGGCGGCCGAGCTTGCAGTGGGCGGTGGTGCCGGGCGGCACGCCGGGCGGCTGGTTCGGCACCGTCGAGCCGGGGATCGTGCCGCCCGGCCCGGTGACGCTCGCCGGGGTGCCGTCGGGGTTCGTCGCCATGCCATTCGGGCTCACCGGGGTGCCGTCGGGGTTGAGCGGGTTGCCGGCCTCGTCGACGAACGTGGAGCCGCCGGAGTCGCCCGCGGCCACGTTCGACTTCTTGCCCGAGGTCGAGGGGACCACCGCGATCAGCAGGAGTTGGACGGCAATGACGGCGGCCAGCGGGGCATACCGCCGGGCGAGGGTGGTGCGATTCATCGAAACCCCTTGAGGAGCGTGTGCAGCCGGGCGTGACCGCGGTCACGGCAGAGGGCCGAGGGTAGTCGTGAATGACGGTGACAGTCATGTCACCTTCGCCCCCCAAACGCGACTCTGGAGGACATAGGGTCCGCTTTCGCGTACCTATGTCCTCCAGAGCGGAGTGGGGGCTAGAGCTGGAGCGACTTGACCTCGAGGAACTCCTCGAGGCCGAACTTGCCGAGCTCGCGGCCGTTGCCGGACTGCTTGTACCCGCCGAAGGGGGCCAGCGGGTTGAAGCTGCCGCCGTTGACCTCGACCTGGCCGGTGCGGATCTTGCGGGCCACGGCCTTGGCCTTGTCGGGATCGCCCGACCAGACGCCGCCGGCGAGGCCGTACACCGTGTCGTTGGCGATCTCGACCGCCTCTTCCTCGGTGTCGTAGGGGATGATCGACAGCACCGGGCCGAAGATCTCCTCCTGGGCGATGGTCATGTCGTTGCGGACCTCGGAGAAGATCGTGGGCCGCACGAAGAAGCCCTTCTCCAGGCCCTCAGGGGCCTCGACGCCGCCGGTCAGCAGCTTGGCGCCTTCCTCCTCGCCCTTGCGGATGTAGTCCCACACGCGGTCGCGCTGGGCGGCCGACACGAGCGGGCCGAGGCGGCTGTTCATGTCGAACGGGTCGCCCGGCGTGTAGTTGGCCGCCGCCGCCACCGCGGCGTCCTCGGCCTCGGCCAGCTTCGACCGGGGCACGAGCATGCGGGTGAGGGCCGAGCAGGTCTGGCCCGAGTTGAGGAAGCACTTGCCCACGCCGTCGGTGACCGCACGGGTGATGTCGGCGTCTTCGAGGATGACGTTGGCCGACTTGCCGCCGAGCTCCAGCGCGACCCGCTTGATGGTCTGGGCGGCGACCTCGGTGACCCGCTTGCCCGCACGGGTGGAGCCGGTGAACGACACCATGTCGACCTGCGGGTGGGCGGCGATGGCCTCGCCCACGACCGGGCCGGTGCCGGTCACCAGGTTGAACACGCCTGCGGGCAAGCCCGCGTCGTCGATGATCTCGGCCAGGGCGAAGGCGTTGAGCGGAGCGACCTCGCTCGGCTTGAGCACGACGGTGCAGCCGGCGGCCAGAGCCGGGGCGACCTTCGCCGCGATCTGGTGGAGGGGGTAGTTCCACGGGGTGATGCAGCCGACCACGCCGACCGGCTCGCGCACGACCAGCGAGTTGCCGACCTGCTCTTCGAACTCGGTCTCGTCGAGGATGCCCTGCATCGAGCTGAAGGTCATCAGCGGCAGCCCCACCTGGATCATGTTCGACAGGTTGATGGGCATGCCCACCTCCTGCGCGATCAGGTTGGCGATCTCGGGCATGCGCGCCTGAAGGCCCTCGGTGATGCGCTGGAGGTACTTCTGGCGCTCCTCCTTGGACGTCTCCGACCAGGTCTTGAACGCCCGGGCGGCGGCCTGGACGGCCTTGTCGACGTCTTCGGCGGTGCCTTCAGGAATCCGGCCCATGACCTCTTCGGTCGTGCTGTTGACGACCTCGATGGTCCCGGAGCCGGCGGACGGCACCCATGCGCCGTCGATGTAGATCTTGTCGCGGTCTTGCATTGATCTCCCCCTTGCGGTGACAGTGCAGAAACTAGCCCAACAGTCGGGCCAACCTCCCTGTCGCCCGGCGGACCTCCTCGTTCAGCAAGCGGTCGAGGCCGGGCAGCCATTTCGAGCCGCCGTAGTGCAGGTGCATCGTGAGGCGGGTGTGGCCATCGTCGGGCTCGACCCGGCCGGCGAGCACCCAGGGCGAGTGGGCCTTGGCGTCGAGCTCCACCCGCTCGAAGCGCACGGCGTCGTCGGCATGGACGGTGCGGACCATGCGGACCCGCTTGGCCTTCTTGAACGGGCCGACCCGGGCGCCGAGGTCGACGGTCCAGACCGCGTCGGCCGCGTCGGCGGCGTCGGCGGCGTCGGCCCCTCCGGCCTCGTGGGCGGACAAGACGATCCCAAGCCACTGCGGATAGGTGGCGAGGTCGGCGACGTAGGCCATCACCCGCTCGGGCGGCGCCGGGATGCGGCCTTCTCCGTGCAGGTCCACGACCGACTTCTTAGCCGCCTATCATGAGGGGAACCGAAGGGGAGTACTCCCACGCGGCGCGCTCGTCATCACGGCATCGACCCGGGCGCGTCGGCCGCAAGGCGGAGGAGACCTTCGGCTGACCTGCACACCTGAACAGATCAGTCGAAGGAGACAACTCCATGGACGTGCCCCTTTGGGCCTGGGCGGCCACGGTCGCCGTCATTCTGGGCATGCTTGCCCTCGACCTCTTCGTGTTCCACCGGGACGCCCACGAGGTCACGATGCGAGAGGCCGCCTTCACCAGCGCGGTCTGGGTGACGCTCGGCCTGTGCTTCGCCGTGGTGATCGGCGTGGCGTGGGGCGGCACCGCGGCGGGCGAGTACCTGGCCGGCTACCTCATCGAAAAGAGCCTGTCGGTCGACAACATCTTCGTCTTCGCCCTGCTGCTCTCGTACTTCTCCGTGCCGCCCGCCAACCAGCACCGGGTGCTGTTCTGGGGCGTGCTCGGGGCGCTGGTGTTCCGGGCGATCTTCATCGCCGCAGGCGCTGCGCTGCTCGAGAACTTCCACTGGACGATCTACGTCTTCGGCGCCTTCTTGGTGCTGACCGGCGTGAAGATGGCCAGGCACCGCACCGACGAGGTGCACCCCGAGCGCAACCCGATCCTGGCCGCGCTGCGCCGCTTCGTCCCGATCACGCCGACCTATCACGGCCAGCGCTTCTTCGTGAAGGAGAACGCCAAGCGCTTCGCCACGCCGATGCTGGCGGTGTTGGTCGCCGTCGAGACCACCGACATCCTCTTCGCGGTGGACTCGATCCCGGCGATCTTCGCGGTCACCGAGGAGCCGTTCCTCGTGTTCACCTCGAACGCCTTCGCCATCCTCGGCCTGCGGGCGCTGTACTTCCTGCTGGCCGGGATGATGACCAGGTTCGTGTTCCTCAAGGTCGGCCTGGCTGCGGTGCTCGTGTTCGTCGGAGCCAAGATGCTGCTGTCCGAGGTCGTCCACGTGCCGGTGTGGGCGTCGCTGATGGCCATCGCCTGCATCTTGGGCACGTCTGTCCTGGCGTCGCTGCGGGCGACCCGCGTGATCGAGGAGGTCGAATCAGATGCAGTGCCCCGTTGACGGCACCACCCTGCTGATGTCGGAACGACAGGGGGTGGAGATCGACTACTGCCCGCAGTGCCGGGGCGTGTGGCTCGACCGCGGCGAGCTCGACAAGCTGATCGAGCGCAGCGACGACGACGACGGGGGCCGGCGCGACGAGCATCGCGACCGTGAGCGCGACCGGGATTGGGAGCGCGACCGTGGTCAGGGCTGGGACCGGCGCCCGCCCAAGAAGAAGAAGTGGCTCAGCGAGATGTTCGACTTCGACTGAGCGACACACGACAGAGCGCACCGTCTGCGCCTGCAGCCTCCGGTGTCTGGGTGCCATTCGGGCGGGCGGGTCGACAGACCGGCACCCAGACCGGAAACCTGAGCGGCAAAGAGCGGCGGCGTCGGCGCGGCCCAGAGCGCCGACGCCGCTCGACTCGATCGGTGTGCGAAACGCCTACGGCGCCGCGCAGGTGGGCTGCTCTTCGTTGTCCTCGATCGGACGGCCCTCGGCGTCGTACTCCTCGCCGGGATCGCCCTCGTCCGAGGCGCACACGCCGTCTTCGTCCTGGCTGCCGTCGTTGGCGAGCGAGATGTACCCGTCACCAGGATCGGTGTTGGAGTCGGTGCCGTCGATGTAGCCGTAACCGGTGCCGTCCATGCTGCCGCCGCCGCAGACCTCGAAGTAGTCGGCGAACGGGTTGCCGGTCGGAGAGTCGCTCAAGCAGCCCTCGAAGTCGGCGGCCTGCGCAGGCAGGAACAGCGAGCCTGCGGCCAGGGCCAAGGACACCGCGCCGCCCAGCAAAAGCTTCTTCATCATCGTCTCCCCCAGATGCCGGCCTCCCCAGCGGTGGCCATACGCAGTACTAGGTACGACAGCGACGTCCCGCGCTCCTGCCCGCTGCTCACGGGGCGTGCTTCACGACACGGGCCGGAACGCCCGCGACGACCGAGTAGTCGGGCACGTCCCGGGTCACTACCGCGCCCGCGGCCACGACGGCATGGCGCCCGACGGTGACCCCGCTCAGGATCGTCGAGCCCTGCCCGAGCCAGCTTCCCGCGCCGATGCGGACCGGGCGCTCCGGCATGGACTGCTTGCCGATCGGGAGGTCGCGGTCTTTGTAGTCGTGGTTCTGGTCGGTGATGTAGACGTACGGCCCGGTGTAGACGTCGTCTTCGATCACGATGCCGAGGTGGCCGACGATCTCGGAGTTGCGGCCGATGCGGCAGTTGTTGCCGATGACGATGACCGGGTCGGTCGGCATCTGCTGGCCGGGGACCATGCCGACGGTCAGCGTGATGTGGGCGCCGAGGATCGTGTTCGAGCCGATGTGGATGTAGTGCTCGTTGAACAGCTCGCTGATCGGGAAGCGGATCATGCTGTGCTCGCCGAACCGGCCGAAGCGACGGCTGGCCCGCCCGTCCGACGTGATGGCCCCCGCGAACGACGCCCACTGCCATCCTCGCTGGAGGGCGGCGGCGACGCCCTGCCTGGCGGCGCGGCGAAGTCGGCTGGGGGGCATGGCCGGAGTTGGTAGCACGGGCGGCGGCCCGACGCTGGCATGATGCGCCGATGGGGAATCTGCGGAGTCGGCTGGTGGTCGGCGCAATGGCTGTGCTTGTCGCGTTCAGCGGGTGCGGGGACGGCGACGATGACGCAGACCCGGGTGCGCAGTCAGGCACCACCGAAACGACGCCGTCGACCGGCGCGGGCACCACGCAGCCTCCGGCCGGAACCGAGTTCCGCGACGCCAAGGGCCGCTACTCGCTGCGGATCGGCGAGTCGTGGGACAAGCTGCCCGCCAGCGCGACCGCGGGGGTCGGCGCCGAGGTCGAGGCGTGGGCGGTCGGCGCCGCGGTCGACGGGTTCACGCCGAACGTCAACGTGCTCGTGCAGGAGTTCTCCGGCTCGACCCCGCAGGACTACATCACGTACACCGGCAAGGGCGGTGGCGGCGTGGTCGTCGAGCGGGGCGAGGTCATCACCCTGCCGGACGGCACGCCCGCGGCCCGCTTCGTGCTGTCCCAAGAGAACGAGGGCAAGAAGCTGTTCTCGCTCGGGATCGCGGTGACCAAGCGGGGGTCGGCCGCCCTGGCCACGCTCACCACGCCCGAAGCCGACTTCGAGCGGTACTCCAAGGACGTGGAGCCGCTGCTCCAGACGCTCCGCCTGCTCAACTCCTAGCCGACCCCCCGCCGAACTCGTCGCGCTCAGTCGCGGATAGCGCCACTCAGCGCGACGAGAACGCTGGCATCGGACGCTGGTGTTACGCACGGCACAGTCGATGTGCGCGTCAGGCGACAGACCTCGGGGCGGTTTGGGCGCATGCTGGCCTTACGTTCGCAGTTCGACCAAGGAGACCGAATCCCATGAAGAAGCGCCTCGCCGTTGTCGTCCTCGCCATCGCCGGCGCCATCGCCGTCAACGCCCCCGCCGCCATGGCCGCCCTGCAGGAGAGCAGCCGGGCCAGCGGCTTCTAAGCCCGCCGATCAACGGAGATCGAGATGCAGCGCAGCCGGATGCGGGTGGCGGTCAATACAGCAGTGTCGCTGTCATTGGTCGCCATCGGCATCCGCACCGCGCCGGAGCTGCTGGTCGGGCTGAGCATCGCCGCCGCCGTCGGCGTGTCGGTCGAGATCCTCGCCCCGCTGCACGAAGGCCGCCGGTCAGCCCGCTCCTACGTGCTCGACCTCACCCACGCCTTGGGCGACAGGGCCGTGATCGTCCCGCTCGTCGCCGTGCTCGTCGGCATCGCCGAGCCCGCCATCGAGACCGCCTTCCCGTCGTCGTTCCGCGCCGGCTTCGGCTCGCTCCCGTGGGCCGTGCAGGTCGCGGTGACCGTCGTCGCCACCGACTTTGCCAACTACCTCATCCACCGCTCCCTGCACCGGGTCGGCTTCTTGTGGGCCTTCCACTCGGTGCACCACTCCAGCGAGCGGCTCGACTGGCTCGCCACCTCGCGGGTGCACCCGGTGGACCTCGCCGTCAACATCTCTGTCGTCACCCTGCCGACCATCGCCCTCGGCCAAGTCGAGCTGGTGCCGTGGCTGGTGACGTTCTTCTTCGTCTATCCCTTCGTGACCCACGCCAACGCCAGGGTGCGCCTCGGCGCCGTCGGCACGGTCGTCGTCACCCCCGCCTTCCACCACTGGCACCACGCGGCGGCCGACGAGGCCCACGACCGCAACTTCGGCATGTTCCTGTCGGTCTGGGACCGGCTGTTCGGCACCGCCATCACCACCGAGGAGTACCCGAGCGCGTACGGCATCGAGTCGAGCGACCTCGACGACCTCGACTTCATCGGCCAGATGACCCAGCCGTTCGGCGCCGCCCGCGCCGCGGTGCTGGCCCGCTGACGCCAGGCGATCGGGGTTACAGGCCGGCCAGCCGGCAGGCGTAGCCGAACACCGGCGACGGGGCGCTGGCCTTCACGCCGGCCCCGCCGACGCCGCCCAGCCAACTGTCCAGCACCGGAGCCTGCAACGCCACCGTCGACTGCGGCGGCGTGGCGGGCAGCACCACCCGGAGCACGTCGATCCCCCTGGCCGCGTCGTTGGTGTAGACGATGCGGCTCTGGCGGCCGGTCTGCTTGCCGTCGTTGTCGTAGTCCGGGACCCAGTACGTGTGCCACGTCTCGCTGGCGCCGGTGAAGAAGTAGCCGACCTGCTTGATGTCGCGCGGGTTGCGGACGTCGAGGATGCGGGTGCCCTGCTGGTACCAGGCCTGGGCGATGAAGCCGCTGTCGTGGTACGTGAAGTAGTGCGCCGAGCAGAAGGCCCCGGCCACCGTCGGCATCCCGGTGTCGAGGATCTCGGTGTTCCACGTGTCGAGCGGCGTCATCCGGCCCCGGTTAGCGGCCAGGGCGGGGTTGTCCTCGGCGTACTGGGCGGCGTCGAGGTACGGCACGTGCCAGGTCGAGAAGGTGCCCTCTCCCCCTTCGCACAGCGGGCTGTCGTAGTCCTCCTCGGTCGCCAGCACGACGTTGCCGTCGAACACGCTGGCCGTCTCCGGGGAGCCGGACACCAGGCGCCCGGTCTCGTCGCGCGCCTGGGTGAAGGCGTCGGCGTGGGGGCGGAAGCTGTTGTGGAGGATGAAGTCGTTGTACGGGCTGGCCGAGCCGGCCGGATTGGTCGACGTCAGCGTGACCGGGTTGACCGGATCGCTGACGTCGAAGGCGGCCAGGCCGCTGCCGCCCGAGCCCCACAGGACGCCTGCGTCGTCGACGTCCCACTGGTGGTTGCCGCCGCCGAGGCCGGCCACATTGCGCCGGATGCCGACGAGGACCGGGTTGTCGAGGTCCCGCAGGTCGACGACCTCGAAGCGGCCGTTGTCGTAGGCGCCTGAGGTGTAGGCGTACTCGCAGGCAGGCCCGACGCACTGCACGGTGTGGGTGCTGGTCGTGGTGTCCAGGCGGCTGCGCACGGCGGGGGCGGTCGGGTCGGTGACGTCGACGATGATCAGGTGCTCGCGGGACAGCCCGGGCGTCGGCTTCACCAGGTTGTCGGGATCGGTGGGCGACACGGCGAACACGTCGATGCCGACGAGGACGAACTTGGTCCCGTCGGGGCGCTCGCCCAACGCCATCGCCTCGTTCTCGAAGTGCGGCAGGGCGAGTTGGCCCAGCGGCGTGGGCAGGCCGGGGTTGGAGATGTCGAACGTCGTGATGCCCTGGGTGGTGTTGACGTACATCACCGGCCGGTCGGTGGCGAAGGCGGTCGAGATGGCGCCTGGCAAGGGGATCGTGGCCAACAGGTCGACGTTGTCACTGGAGACGACGGGCGGCGACGCGTTCGAGGCAACGGGAACGACGAGCGCCGCGACGATGGGCGCGAGCAAGCAGGCAACGACGCGGGGGCGCATACGAACTGCGGTTCGACGGCCGGCAGACAAGTCCTGCCACCACCCCCGCCGTCACCGCCACCGCCCCGCCGCTCTGGAGGACATAGCGAACCAAATTGGTTCGCTATGTCCTCCAGAGCCGGCTGGGTGCGGGCGTCACATAGCTAGACACGGCATGGGCATCGGGTACTCGCAACGCTGGTTGGGCAGCCCGGCGGCATTCGTCGATGGCCCGCTTCGGTCAGGCAAATCAGGCAAAGCGGGACTGACTAGTCCGTGAGTACCTAGCGAAATGGCCCGTTGTGACTATGCGGGTTCGGCCGTCGGGAACCGACACTTCTGGTCAGGCCTGCCCCCCGACCGCCACGGCCCCCGGAAGGACCACGTTGCCCCCCGTTACGACATCACTTGACGCTTTTTCCGCCGCGCCCGCGTCCGAGCTGTTCGCCCGCGCGCTGTCGGAGTCGACCACGCCGTCCAGCCCCCCGTTAACCGAGCTCGAAGCCCGCATCGCCCAGCGCACTGCACTGGTCGCCGTCGTCGGTCTCGGCTACGTCGGCCTGCCGCTGCTGGTCGCGGCCGCCGCCGAGGGCTTCGACTGCATCGGCGTCGACAGGGACAGCCGCAAGATCGCGGGCCTGCGCACCGGCCGCTCGCACGTGCCCGACATCACGCAGGACGACTTGGCCGTCACCGCCCGGTCCCAGTTCACGACCAACCCGCGCGTCCTGGTGGCGGCCGACGTCGTCATCGTCGCAGTCCCCACGCCGCTGGCCGACGGCTCCCCCGACCTCACCCTCGTGCGCAACGCCATGGAGGACGTCGCCGCCGTGCTCCGCCACGACCAGCTCGTCATCCTCGAGTCCACGACGTACCCCGGCACGACCGAGGAGCTGGTGCGCCCGATCCTCGAGACCAGCGGCCTGGTCGCGGGCAGGGACTTCGCGCTGGCCTACTCGCCCGAGCGGATCAACCCCGGCAGCGGCGTCACCCTGCGCGAGACGCCGAAGATCGTGGCCGGCATCACCCCCGACGACGCCCGCGTCGCGACCCGCTTCTACGAGACGCTCGTCGACCGGGTCGTGACGACCAAGACGACGCGCGCCGCCGAGATGGCCAAGCTGATCGAGAACACGTTCCGCCAAGTCAACATCGCGCTGGTCAACGAGCTGGCGACGATCGCCCCCGGCATCGGCGTCGACGTGTGGGAGGCGCTCGACGCGGCCGCCACCAAGCCGTTCGGCTACATGCCGTTCTGGCCCGGTCCCGGCGTGGGCGGCCACTGCATCGCCATCGACCCGAGCTACCTGTCGTGGAAGGTCGAGCAGCGCCTCGGCTTCGGCATCGGCTTCATCGAGCACGCCCGCGCCGTCAACAACCGCATGCCGACCTACGTGGCGGGCCGGGTCGCCGAGGCCCTGAACGAGCGGGGCCAGGCCCTCAACGGCGCCAAGGTGCTCGTGCTGGGGCTGACCTACAAGCCCGGCGTCAACGACGTGCGGGAGTCCCCTGCGCTGGCCGTGCTCCACCGGCTGATGGAGGCGGGCGCCGACGTCCGGTACCACGATCCGCACGTCCCTGAGGTCGTGATCGGCGGGCAGCGCCACGACGACCCGATCAAGCTGCCGCCGGGCACGCCGCCCGAGCAGCTTCCGCGACTGCACTCGGTCGACCTCGACGCCGCCGCGCTAGCCGACGCCGACTGCGTGGTGATCCTCACCGCCCACCCCGGCGTCGACTACTCGTCGGTGGCGGCGGCGGCGTCGCTCACCTTCGACGCCGTCGGCGTGACCCGCACTGTCCGCCAGGCCAACGTGGTGCTGCTGTGAACGGCGGCAGCGGCGGCGCGAACCCCGATGTCGCCATCGGGATGGCCGCCCGGCGGGCCCGGCGGCTGGCCCGGACGTCGCACCCCGGCATCGAGCGGGTCTGCCGCTTCCTGCTCAAGGCGCTCATCGCCGTGTACGCAGCCGCCATTCTCGGCTTCGTCTGGCTGACCAAGGACCTGACCTTCGCCACGCTGAGCCGCGACCCGCTGTTCGCCGGCTACTCGATCGCGGTCGTCATCTACGTGCTCGGCCGCTTCGTGCTGTCGATCTTCTACCGGCCAGTGCCGGACCTGGGCCTGCGCCCGACGGTGTCGATCGTCGTCCCTGCCTTCAACGAAGAGGACGGGATCATCGGGACCATCGAGTCGTGCCTCTCCGGCGACTACCCCGCCGACCTGCTTGAGGTCATCGTCGTGAACGACGGCTCCACCGACCGCACGTGGGAGCGCATCCTCGAGGCCAAGGCCCGCTGGCCCCAGGTCTACGCCGTCGACCTCGGCCGCAACCACGGCAAGCGCGGTGCCATGGCCGAGGGCATCCGCCGGGCGACCGGCGAGATCCTCTGCTTCGTCGACTCCGACTCCTACCTCGCGCACGACGCGGTGACCCACATCGTGCAGCCCTTCGCCGACTCGCGGGTGGGGGCGGTCGTGGGGCATGCCGACGTGAAGAACAGCCACGTCAACTGGGTCACGAAGATGCAGCAGGTCCGCTACTACTCGGCGTTCCGCGTCATCAAGGGCACCGAGTCGCTGCTGTCCGGCACGGTGATCTGCGCGTCCGGCTGCTGTGCCGCCTACCGGCGGTCGGTGGTCATGCCGCTGCTCGATGCCTGGGAGTTCCAGACGTTCCTCGGCCGGCCGGCCACCTTCGGCGACGACCGGGCGCTCACCAACCGGGTGCTGCGCACCCACCGGGTGGTCTTCCAGTCCACCGCGGTGGCCCAGACCGTGGCGCCGTCGTCGCTGCGCACGTTCTTCCGCCAGCAGCTCCGCTGGAAGAAGTCGTGGCTGCGCGAGTCGATGGAGGTCGTCCGCCACTTCTGGCGCAAGAACCCGATCGCGGCGCTGTTCACCTATGTCTCGATCGCCTTTCCGTTCATGGCCCCGTTCGTGGTGCTGCACGCGGTGTTCGGGCGCTTCATCGGCGGCGAGGTGAGCGGCCTGTGGTTCTACTTGATCGGCACGTACGCCATGGCGCTGCTGTACTCGCTCTACTACGCGTTCAAGCGGCACGACGGCTTGTGGCAGCACGGCATGACGTTCGTCGGGCTCTACATGTCGGTGCTCGTGTTCCAGACCTACTGGGGCATGGTCACCATGCGCGACACCCGCTGGGGCACCCGCGCCTCGACGGTCGAGCACGAGCCCGTCGACCCGGCATTGGTGACCGCGCTGCCACCGCCTGTCGCCGAGGCCGAGCGCGACGACGCGACCGACCGCCAAGAGCAGCTCGTCCTCATGGCGGTGGGCTCGTGACCAGCGCGGCGCGACAACTGATCATCGGGCTGGTGGCCCTGCCGCTGTCGATGACCCCGTTCGCGGCCTACGCGTCCTTCACGCCCGAAGGCAGGCTGGTGCGGGACAAGGCGGTCGTCGCCATCGCCCCGCCCAAGCTGCCCCGGCTCACGTCGAGCCAGGCCAAGGCAGCCGCCGACGCCGCCCCTCGGTACTCGGACGCGGTGGCCGCCCTCGTCTACCACGGCATCGGATCGGCCGACGGCGACAGCGACAGCGACGGCGGCATGGCGGTGTCGCCCAAGCGCTTCGGCGAGCACCTGGCCACACTCCGAGCAGCGGGCATGAAGACGGTCACCGCGGCCGAGGTTGCCGAGGCTCGTCGCAGCGGCAAACACCTGCCGGACAACGCGGTGATGATCTCGTTCGACGACGGCCGATCCGACGCAGTGCTCTTCGCCGACCCGCTGCTCAAGCAGGCCCGCATGAAGGCGACGATGTTCGTCATCACCTCGTCCGCCTCCGAGCCCGGTGTCTACTACGCGTCATGGGACAAGCTCACCGGGGCGGCCTCGTCGGGGCGCTGGGACCTGCAGTCGCACACCGCGTCGATGCACCACGAGCAGAAGGTCGACGGGGTCTCGCTGCCCGCGCTCACCAGCCTCGGCTCGGACGAGTCGATCACCGAGTACCGCCAGCGCGTCCGTCGCGATCTGGCCGACGCCACCGCTGCCATCGAGGAGCACACCGGCCGCCGCCCCACCGCCTTCGCCTACCCCTTCGGGGCCTATGGCGCCGAGCGCACCAACGACCCGCGCATCCGGGCCGTGCTCGCCGAGGAGGTGGCCCGGCAGTACGACATCGCCTTCGAGCAAGACGGCCAGGACGAGATGAAGCTGGTCCAGGCCGCCGACAACCCGCTGGAGCTGCGTCGCCTCGAAGTGGGCGACTGGACCGGGTTGGAGCTGCTGGCCCGCATCCGGGGTGCGGCGGCGCGCACGTTCCCCGAGCCGGAGGCGCCTGCCCCTGCCCCAGCCCCTGCTGCTCCAGCCGAGCCGCCCGCGCCCGAGGCGGCCCCATCACCCGAAGCCCCGCCAGCGGCGTTCGTGCCGCCTGCTCCGGCTCCGTCGAGGGCCACCACCCGCCCGCGGGTCACCGCCACCGCGCCCCGCCCGTCGACCAGCGCGCCGTCCGGTTCGGTGCGCTCCCCCGCCCCCGCCCCCGCTCCTGCCCCTGCGCCGTCGCCCACCTACACGCCCCCGCCCGCACCCAAGCCAACGCCTCCCCCGCCCACGACGACAACTACGCAGCCGTGCCGCAAGAAGGGAGGCGCCGCCCGCATCCACTGCGGCTAACCCCCCGCCCCACCCCGCCGCCCCACGGCTCTGGAGGACATAGGTACGCGAAACCGGAACCCATGTCCTCCAGACCGCGCCGCCCCCCGGCTTTGGAGGACATAGCGAACCAATCTGGTTCGCCATGTCCTCCAGAGCGGAAGTTGGGCCGACCACTATGGCCGGGCTTCGAACACCCGGTTGAACGGGGTCTCGGCGGCCCGGCGGAACCGCTGGAACCCGGCATCGGCGAGCAGCGTGCGCCACGTCGCCTCCGGCACCTGCGGGCCGAGTTCCTGCGCGCCGCCTTGCGACCGGGCGTGGGGCACGCAGAGGAACAGGCCTGCGGAGTAGAAGAGCCTGCCGATCGGGTTGCGGTTCTCGAGCAGCGACTCCCCCGCCATCGGCTCCACCACGAGCAGCGTGCCGTCGGCAGCCAGCCGGGAGCGGATGTGCGTCGCCGCCCCGACCGGGTCGCCCATGTCGTGGAGGGCGTCGAAGACGCAGACGAGGGCGAAGTCGTCGCCGTCGAAGTCCGACGCGCTGGCCACCTCGAACGTCACCCGGTCGGCCACGCCCGCCTCGGCGGCCCGCTTGCGGGCGACCTCGATCGACTCGGGGTGGTAGTCGATCCCGACGAAGGTGCTCTTCGGGAACGCCTGGGCCATCACGATGGTCGAGGCGCCGTGCCCGCAGCCGACGTCGGCCACCTTGGCGCCGGCCTCCAGCTTCTCGGTCACGCCTTCGAGGGCGGGGATCCACGACTCGACGAGGTTGGCCACATAGCCCGGCTTGAACAACCGCTCGGTGGCAGGGAACAGGTCGTGGTGGTGGTCGTGCCAGGGGACGCCGCCGCCGGTGCGCATTGCGTCGCGGACCAGGCGCTCTTCATCTTTGAACAGCACCGCGGCCAGCGAGATCAACCCGGCACCGAAGGCGGGGCTGGTGTCGTCGGCGAGCACGGTCGCCTGGGCCGGGGTGAGGTGCAGGCGGCCGGTCGCCTCGTCGTACTCGCAGTAGCCGGCCGCGACCTGCGCGTTGCCCCACTCCTGCAGGTAGCGGGCGTCGCACCCGGTCCGCTCGGCCAGCTCTTCCGGCGTGGCCGGGCCGCCGTCGGCCAGCGCCTTGTAGATCCCCAGCTTGTCGCCGAGCACCACAGTGGCGGCGTGGAACGCGGCGGCCGCGTCGGTTGCGACTTGGCCCAGGAACGTCTCGACGTCGGCGACGCCTTCGGTCGTGGTCATGTGCCCCTCCAGTTGCTTCGTGTGTGGACGAATGCGACGATCCACCACGACCCCTGCAGCAGCCCTGCAACACCCCCTGCAGGCCGAGTGCAAGGCCCCGAGTGGACGATCCGACCATGACTCCCACCACGGCAGCAGCCAGCCGGCTGACCCCGCGTGCGATCGCGCCCTCGGTCGACGACCTCCTGTCCCAGGTCGAGCGCCGCGAGCGCTTCGTGCCGGCCCAGTCCCGGTCGACGGCGGGGTTCGAGCGGGTCTGGATCGACGGCGTGCCCCACGTCGTGAAGTACCTCCACGCCGACAACGACTTCATGATGCGGGCGATGGGCGACATGGGCTCGCGCACGCTGCGGGCCTATGCGGCCGGCCTGTTCGACACCGCCCCCGACGTGATCGACCATGCCGTTGTCGGCGCCGCGCCCGGCGTCGGCCGCAACGGCTGGGGCTGCGCGTTCTTGATGCGCGACATCTCGGACCACCTGGCGTCGACTGGCGACGAGCAGTTCCCCGCCCACCAGCACGAGTCGTTCATCGACCATCTGGCCCGCATGTGCGCGAGCACGTGGGGGTGGCGGGACGACGTCGGCCTCATGCCCTACGAGGCCAGGTGGACCTTCACCGGCCCTGGCGTGGTCGAGAGCGAGCGCGGCCGGCAAGACCCCGAGCGGGTGGTCGCACTGGTGGGCGATGGATGGGGGCGATTCGAAGCCCGCGTGCCACGCGCCCTCGTCGACGCAATCCACACGCTGCGCGTCGACGTCACCCCCCTGGCAACCGCGCTGGCCGACACGCCGTCGTGCTTCCTGCACGGCGACTGGAAGGCATCGAACCTGGGCACCGGGCCGGACGGCCGCACGATCCTCATCGACTGGGTGTACCTCGGCGAAGGACCCGCCTGTCACGAGCTGGGGTGGTACCTCGCCTTGAACCGCCAGAAGCTGCCCACGCCCAAAGAACAGGTCATCGTCGACTTCCGCGCCGCGTTGGAGCGCCACGGCGTCTCGACCGACGGGTGGTGGGAGCGCCAGCTCGACCTCGCCTTGTTGGGGACGGTGGTCCAGTTCGGCTGGGAGAAGGCCTTCGGCGACGACGCCGAGCTGGCGTGGTGGTGCGACCGGGCCGAGAGAGGCCTGGCTTGTCTCTGAGCGACGAGCTCACGGTCGCCTACAACCGCACGGGTCCCGCTTGGCCGCTTGGCCCGGCGCGCGTCTACGACCGGTTGGCCGACGTCGTGGCCGGGTCCTGCCCGGTGCCGCTGCCGGGCGCACGCGTGCTCGACCTCGGCGCAGGCACCGGCGCGGCGGGGCGGGCCGCCGAGCGGCGCGGCGCGGAGGTGGTCGCCCTCGACGTGGCCGTGGGGATGCTCGCCTCGATGCCGCCGCCTCGGCCCTGTGCAGTGGCGGGCGACATGGTCGCGCTGCCGTTCGGGGATGGCCTGTTCGACGCGGTGCTGGCCGCGTTCTCGTTGAACCACCTGACCTCGCCGGTCGACGGGATGCGCGAGGCACGGCGGGTCTTGCGGCCGGGCGGCGGTCTGGTGGCGGGCACGTTCGCGGCCGACGACGGCCATCCAGCGCGCGAGGCAGTGCGCGCCGCCGCGCTCGAACGGGGGTGGACGCCGCCCGCATGGTCGGCCGTGCTGCGCACCACGGCGATGCCCTTGCTGGCGACCGTCGAGCAGGCGGAGGCGGTGGGTCGGGCGGCCGGCTTCGTCGACGTGGTGGCGGCGCACGAGCAGGTCCCGTTCCCCGACCTCGGCGTGGACGACTTGGTGCGCTGGCGGCTCGGCCTGCCCGAGATGGCGCCGTTCGTGGCCGGGCTCTCGCCCGCCGAGCGCGACGCGCTGGTGGCCGACGCCGCTGCCCGGCTGCCGGGCGCGCCGATGCTCGTGCGATCGGTGATCGTGCTCAGGTGCCGCGTCGGACAGTGAGCGCGTCGATGAGCAGGCGGCCGTCCATCGCCGCGCAGCGCCGCAGCCCGGCGACAATCTCGTCCACCGCGCTCGGGTCGCCGCCCGCCAGCACCCCGATGCCCCTGGCGAACAGCTCGTAGCGCCGGGCGCCGCGCTGGACCGCGTCAGCAGCGACATCGGCGCTGAGGGCGGCGGCCGTGTCGGTGTCGTTGTCGAGCAGGGCCAGACGGGCTCGCAGCAGCTTCCACCGGTGGCGTTGATGCCACGCCATGGTCCCCGGCCAGCTCTCGATGTCGGCCATCTGCGCGAGGAGGTCGGCCGCGCCGGCGGGGTCGTCGGCCAGCAGGCGCCCGTCGGCCAGGTCGAGCATGCCCGCGTAGTAGGCCTCGCCGAGGGTCGCCCGCTGGTCGGGCGCGGCGATGCCCAGGTGGTTCAGCTCGTCGGCTTCGTCGAGCCTGCCGGTCCAGCGCAGAACCCAGGCCCTCGTGTTGGCGGCGGGGCCGATCATCCGCTCGCCCGCCTCGCCACTCCGAACGACGAGCGCGTCGAGCTCATCGCAGGCGCGCACGGCCTCGTCGACCCGTCCCATCTGGCCGAAGGCGAGGGCGCGGGCGAACCGGGCGTGCAGGGGCGCGAAGGGGTGGCCGAGCCGGTCGGGGTCGACGATGGCGCGGTCGAGCAGTCCCAGCGCCTCGGCCGGACGGCCTTGGTGGACGCGGGCGTGGGCCAGCCAGATGGCGGCGAGGGCCCGGCCGCCGGGCGGCCCGTCGGCGGCGGCGGCCCGCTCCAAGTGGGCGGCGGCTTCGGGCAGGGCGCCGGCCGCGTGGCGGACCCGGCCGGTGAGGGCGAGGCTGCTGATCCGCAGGGCGGGGTCCGATGCCCGCTCGACGGCGGCGTCGGCGAAGGCCAGTGCCTCGTCGTACCGGCGCTGGTAATAGGCGACCCAGCCGGCCACCTCCAGGGCCTCGGCGCCGCCGCCCTTGGCCACCGCGGCCCGGGCGTCCGCGGCGGCGTCGTCGAACCGGGACGCGGCCATCCGCACCCGGGCCCGCATCGCCAGGGCGGCGGGCGAGCCGGTGAGCGCGAGCGCCTCGTCGACGTGGGCCTCGGCGGCGTGGATGTCGTAGCGCGACAGGGCCACTTCGGCGGCGCGGGTGAAGCAGTCGGCGGCCACGTCGGCGTCGCCGCCCAGTCGGGCGTGCATGGCGACGACGAGCAGGTCGCTGCTCCCACGGCCGACGAGCGCACGCGCCGCGTCGCGGTGCAGGAGGGCTCGACGGGCCTGGCCGGTGGCGGCGTCGACCACCTCGCGCTCGAGCTCGTGGCGGAACGCGAACCCGGCGCCGCGCTCGACGAGCAGTCCCGCGTCCACGCCCGCTTCCAAGTGCTTGAGCAGCTCGACGGCGGGCACGCGCAGGACATCGGCGAGCAGGTCGAGGTCGATGTCCGATCCCAGCACCGCGGCGGCCCGCACGGTGACGGCTGCTTCGCCGATGCTGTCGATCCGGTGGCCGACCGCCTCTTTCAGCGTGTCGGCCAGGCGGTCTCCGCTGGTGGGCAGCGCGGACAGCAGCAGCGGGATGCCCCCGGTCGCGGCGTGCACGTCAGCAGCGCGCTCGGTGCCGACGACCGCCGCGGTGGCGGCGACGTCGAGCGGGCCCAGCCTGACGGTGTCGGCGCCGTCCGGCCACGCGCCCGCGGCGTGGCGGCTGGTGGCGACGAGCAGCAGGCGGGGGATGCGGCGCACGGCGAAGCGGAGCCAGGCCAGGGTCGAGTCGCCGGCGTCGTGCAGGTCGTCAACGACAAGCACCGGGACACGGTCGTCGGCCAGCCGGGACACGAGGTCGGCCAAGGCCGCGAACAGGCGGACCCGGCCGACGTCGGGGTCGCCGACGACGGTGGCGCCGCTGTCTTCCCGGGTGCCGAGCAGCGGGCTGAGCACGTCGGCGTCGGCCCCGAGCGGGCGGCCCGCGAGATGGGGGGCGACCGCGTCGGCGATGGGCTGCAGGGGCAGGTCGCGCCCGAGCGGGTCGCACCGGCCTTGCAACACCAGGGCGTCGTTGGGGAGGCGGGCGCGCCAGTGCTCGACGAGCCTGGTCTTGCCGATGCCGGCGTCGCCAGTGACGACGACGGTGCGCGCCTCCTGCGTGGCCGCGACGCGCTCGAAAGCGGCGTCGAGGACGGCCAGCTCGACGGCGCGGCCCGGCAGGTCCGGCGCAGGGGGCGGCTCCGGCCGGGCGGGGTCGGCGGCGACGTCGCCCACGACGATGGCGTCGTGCAAGGCCTCTGTCTCTGCGGTCGGCGAGACCCCCAAGTCCTCGACCAGCCGCTCGCGCACCCGCACGTAGGCGGCCAGTGCTGACGCAGGCCTGCCCGCGGCGACGTGGGCGTGCATGAGCACGCGCAGCGCGGCCTCGTCATAGGGGTCTTCGGCGAGCACCTCCTCCGCGGCGGCGACCGCGGCCAAGTGGTCGCCCGCCCGCCAGGCCGCCTCGGCCGCGATCCGCCGGGCGCTGTCGGCCCGGGCCGCCGCCGCGGCGCGCTCGAGTTCGACCCAGTCGCCTTCCTCTTCCGGCAGGACATGGCCGCGCGCCAGCGCGATGGCCGCGTCTGCGGCCGCCCGCGCCGCGCCGATCCTGTTCGCGGCCAACGCGTGGGCGGCCTCTTGCACCCGGGCCCGAAGCTCATCGACGTCGAGCCAGTCCATGTGCAGCGCGTAGCCGGCGTCGAGGCGCACGAGCCGCTCCGCGCCGATGACGCCGCGCAGGCGCGAGACGAGCACCCCCACTTGGTCGGCCGGGCGGGCCGGCGGACTGTCGCCCCACAGGATGTCGGCGAGCCGCTCGACCGACACCGGCTGGCCGCGGCCGAGGGCAAGGGCCTTCAACAGCGTGCGCGCCTTGCGGCTCCCCAGGTCGCGCTCGGCCACGCCGTCGACCGAGAAGCCACCGAGGACGCGCACCCGCATCGGCGAAGTCTCCCTCACGGCACGGGCGGGCGGGTCGGGCGCTACCGCGGCGGGTCCGTGTCGGCCGCCTGCAGCGCGGTGGGATCGCCCTCCCAGAACCGGTTCAGGCGGTCCCACCAGACGGCGAGCAGGGGCGTGCAGAACGGACGGAAGTCGGTTTCCGGGTCGAGCCCCGCGCTGGTCACCGTCTCCATCTGCATGCCTTCGAGGTAGCCGATGACGCCCAACTCGCTCACGTAGTCGTCGCCTTCGGCGACCAGGCGCGAGAGCACGGCGAAGACGGCGGGGAACTCCTCGGTGCGGCCTGCCAGTCGGAGCTGCACCAGGTGGCGGACGAAGTCCCCGGCGTCGATGTAGTGGAGCCGGCCGCCCCCCTCCTCGTCCCGGTTCTCCTGTTCGATCCTCGGCCATTCGGCGCGAAACGACGGGCACGCATCGAGCAGCAGCGGGATCACATCGTCGACGGTGATCATCCCTATCACCTGGCGCCGGACCTCGGTGTCGCCGCTGCCGCCGGCGACGAGCGCCTCCACGAGGTCGTCGACGAGCGCCGCGGAGGCCACCGCGTGGCTTGGGTGGATAGCGACGGCCTGCGGCGGGTCCTGAAAGACCGACAGCTTGACGAAGGCGCCGTCGCGCCATGCCTCGCCCCGCCGTCGCGGCCCGTAGGCGCGGTCGCCGATGCGGATCGACGCCACGCGGGCAAGCCTGTTGCGCACGTCGTCGATCGAGCCCCACCCGCCTTCGACCCGAACAGCAGTACTCCGCGGTGGCCGACCGACGAGGGCGCCCAAGACCTGTTCGGCGTCGCGCTCGACGTTGACGCGGGTGGCCGGGGCGGTCCACGCTTCGGCCTCGCCGAAGGAGACCTCAAGGTGCCGGTCGTCGATCCATGCCGAGTGCTGCGGCAGGCGGGCGAGTGCATCGACATGCGTGCGCGAGAGGACCTGCCACGGATACGCACCGGGGACCACCATCCGCGGCTCGTTGATGAACGAGCGATAGTGCACTGGGAAGTCATGCTCGCCGAACCGCGTGCGGGCGGCGGGGAAGTCCAGTGCCACGTAGTCCGCGGCGGGCGCCAGTGTGCGGCCGAGCTCGCGGAGACGCTCTGCGCTGCTGGCCAGCTCGTCGCCGCGGACCGACGGTCCCCGCTCCGAGACGATGACGTGCGAGCCGCCCATGTAGATATGGCGAAGCCGGTCGCCATGCTCGCCGGTCGCGACCCTCGAGATGCTCGACTGCCGGGCGATGAAGCCCGACAGCGAGCTGGTCGGCAGTTGGAACGCGATGTCCACGACGGAGGCCCAAAAGAGCTCGTCGTCTCGGCCTTCCACCGCCCAGGCCGACAGCGGCTCGACCCAGGCCTCAGCCATGCCTCGGTCGAAGGGCCTGGTCTCGCGCACGACGAGAAGGGCCCAGCCCGGCGGGTACGGCGGCGTGTGGTGGCCGTCGGCCAGCACGGTCCAGAACGGCGCGTCCTTCCGCTCGCGAGGCGGTTGCAGCGTGCCCTCGATGCCGTCGGCCTCCAGGCTCGCGACGGCGGCGTCGAGCGCGGCGCGCAGGACGCGGTCGGGCAGGTCCTTGAAGTCGCACGCCATGCACGGCCCGCCGGGCACCCGCTCGACGTCGGAGATGTACGACACCGCGGGCTCGTCCGGCTCGTTGGGGTGCGGGACCGAGCGAATGGCATCGGCGGCCCGCTCCAGCGCCACCGCGGCGCGCTCGTCGTCGTCGGTCGCGAGCTGCAGCCAGAAGCTGTCCGAGTTCTTGCGGACGTAGCTCCACAGTCCTCGCTTCAGGGCCACCGCCACAACCGGATGGTAGGGCGGCACCCTCCCCACATGTGCCTACGAGCGGCAGCCGGTCCGGGCTAGTCACATCGGACTACGCCGCGCCGTTGAAGTGCACCGTCCGTCCGAGTCAGGCGATTTTGTGCCTAGGCGAGCACTGCGTTCCGTGGTCTTGTGAACACAATGCGTGATAACCGGTACGACCCTTCTGCGCCCCGTTTCCGTCGGGCGTCTCGGCGCCTGCTCGCCGCCTCTGTCGCCGTCGCCTTTGCCGCGGTCAGCGTCGTCTCGGCGCCGCCCGCGTCGGCCGGCCTGCTCGGCTCGGTGACCGGTGTGTTGACCGGCACCGTCGACGGCACCCTCGGGCTCGTGTCGGGCATCCTCTCGCCGGGCTGGGACGAGGGCGCCGCCACCCCGCCCGTGCGCATGCCCACCGTGGCCGCCGCGGTCGGTGCCGACGACATGTGGGCGCGTGGCATCGACGGCCGGGGCGTGGGCGTCGCTCTGATCGACACCGGCGTCGTGCCGGTGCAAGGGCTCAGTGGCACCGGCAAGGTGGTCAACGGCCCCGACCTGTCGTTCGAGTCGCAGGCCGACGAGCTTCGCTACCTCGACGGCTACGGGCACGGCACCCATATGGCGGGGATCATCGCCGGCAACGACGACGGCACCGGCTCGTTCAAGGGCGTGGCCCCCGGGGCCCGGCTGCTGAATGTGCGGGTGGGCACCCACGACGGCGCCGTCGACGTCAGCCAGGTCGTGGCCGCCATCGACTGGGTGGTCGCCCACCGCAACGACAACGGCATGAACATCCGCGTGATCAACCTGTCGTACGGCACCGACGGGACGCAGGACCGGCGAGTCGACCCCCTCTCGTTCGCAGTGGAGAACGCTTGGCGCAAGGGCATCGTCGTGGTGACCGGCGCGGGCAACGAGGGCACGTCCCGGGCATCGCTGGTGAACCCCGCCGTGAACCCGTACGTCATCGCCGTCGGCGCCGCTGACATCCGCAACACCGCGGGCGTGAGCGACGACGTCGTGGCCCCCTTCTCCAGCCGAGTGTCGGACGGCCGCACGGTCGACGTGGTGGCGCCTGGCGTCTCGATCACGTCGCTGCGCGACCCCGGCTCGGTGATCGACACGGAGCACCCCAACGCCGTCGTCGAGGAACGGTACTTCCGCGGCAGCGGCACGTCGCAGGCCGCCGCGGTCACGTCGGGCGCCGTCGCCCTGCTGCTGCAGGCCAGGCCGTCGCTCACGCCGGATCAAGTGAAGGCGCTCCTGCGGGCCAGCGCCACGCCGATCGTCAACGCCAGCAAGTCGGCGCAGGGCGCAGGCCGCATCGACGTGCACCTGGCGTCGCTGTCGCTCGTGCCGATCGGATCGACGCAGTGGTGGACGGCGAGCACGGGCACCGGGTCGCTTGAGGCCGCCCGCGGCACCAGCCACGTCGCCGACGACGGCGTGGAGCTCACCGGCGAACAGGACATCTTCGGCCAGCCGTGGAACGGCGCCGCATGGGCCGCCGCGACGAGCAACGGCACGGCGTGGAACGGCGGCACGTGGAACGGCAGCGAGTGGACCGGTGAGTGCTGGTGCGGCACGAGCTGGGCGGGCGTGTCGTGGAACGGGCGGACATGGATCGGCGACTCGTGGACCGGGCGGACGTGGATCGGCCGGACCTGGATCGGCCGAACGTGGATCGGCCGGACGTGGATCGGCGACGACTGGTCGGGGCGGACGTGGATCGGCCGCACCTGGATCGGGCGGACGTGGCTCTCGCCTCGATGAACGACGACGAGGCCGCGGCGAGGGACGCGCAGCTCGTGCAGGCGGCGCGGCACGCGCAGACACAACGGCGGCTCATCGCGCTCGCCATCGGCGTGGCCGGCATCGCCGGATTGCTGACCCTCCCCCACGGGGCGAGGGTCAGCGTCGTTTCCGGACGCCCGCTGCCGTGGTTCGCGCTGGCGGTCGCCTGGGTGCTCACTGAGCTGTTCCTCGTCCACTTCGAGCACCGCCGCGACTCGCACTCGGTCTCGCTGAGCGCCGTCCCGCTGGTGGTCGGCCTCTTCACCGTGTCCCCCCTGCTGCTGGTCGCGGCCCGGCTGTCCGGGTCGGGGCTGGCGCTGGCCGGGCGCTGGCGGCAGGCGCCGGTCAAGATCGCCGTCAACCTGGCCTCGTTCTGGCTCGAGGTCTCGGTGGCGATCTTCGTGTTCCACGCCCTGCTGCCCGACGGCGCGGGCTTCGGCCCGGCCGCGTGGCCGGCCGCCGCGGCCGCCGCGGTGGCAGGCGACTTGGTGCAAGCGGTGGTCGTGACGATCGCCATCGGCGTGCACCAGCGGCGGGTGGAGCCGCTCGACGGGACCATGCTGTTCGGACCTGCGGTCAGCCTGGCCGCAACGTGCTTCGCGCTGGTGTTCGTGGTGGTCTGGGCCCACGAGCCGGTCGCGGTGGCGCTGCTCCTCGTGATGCCGCCGCTGCTGGTCCAGTCGTCGCGGACGCACCGCAAGCTCAAGGAGAAGCACCGCCATCTGGAGGCGCTGCACGACTTCACCACGACGATCAACTCGGCCGTCGTGGACGGGACGCTGGTGCCGGTCGCGCTGCGCGAGATCCGCGAGCTCCTGCACGCGGAGGCGTCGTGGCTGTGCATCGGCGGCCAGTCGATCGTGCGGGTGCGCGCCGAGGGCGACGACGTCGTGTCGGTGTCGATGCCAGTGGGCGGCGTGGACGACCTGCTCAACCGGACCGCCCTCGACCACGGCCAGGCCGTGCTGGTCGAGGCGGCGGGCCAGGGGGCGGCGGCGGCCCTCGTCCAGTCGTCAGGGCTGACGCAGGTGCTCGTTGCGCCGCTCTCCATGTCGTCGGGCGCGCCGGTCACCATCGCCGTGGCCGACCGCAGCGGCGTCGTGCGCCCGTTCGGCCCGGACGACGCGACCCTGTTCGCCACCCTCGTCAACCACGCCCGCGCCGCGTTCGAGAACAGCCAGCTCCTCCAGCAGCTTCGGGACCAGGCGGCC